>Ga0315281_10001561_pt1 | contig 33908 bp, 31 predicted proteins | sample YL17G07_0_MG_FD_204540 | JGI IMG/M metagenome (GOLD analysis project Ga0315281, IMG submission 204540) | Sediment microbial communities from Yellowstone Lake, YNP, Wyoming, USA - YL17G07_0 | ecosystem: Environmental > Aquatic > Freshwater > Lake > Sediment | place: USA: Wyoming | collected...
CCGGAGAACCCCCGACATCGGGTAATGCCTTTAACGGGGCCGGAAGGAGCTTTCTTTAACGGGGTTTGTCTGTTTCTGTCCCCGCCACATCCCCCGTCTTAGGCCAACCGTAAGCTCGTTTTCCACAGGGACCGCAAGCATACCAGTGAGTGCTACGGTACGATTCTTATTTGAGGCAACACGGGGGGCTGGGGCAGTCTATTCCCAGTCGAATGATCTGACTTCCGGGAGACGCGCCAACTCTGAGTTGACGGCCTCGACATTCAGGTCTACGGGAAGTCTGAGGCGGAACCTGGCTTCCACTATGCCGGGCTCAACCTCCTCCATCCTGACACCCAGAGCCGAGACATGCAGCCGGTCGAGCACACCGAGCACAGCGGGAACGCCTGCCCTGCCGCTCGGCAGCACGGCGATGAGATCGCTCACCCGGCCCCTGCCGAGCACTGCGCGCTCGAGCCGGGTTATCAGACTCAGGGTGACGAAGACGACGACGCTCGCGATGACAGCGAGATAGAGGATGGGGCCTCTGCCGGAGCCTACGGCCATGCCGATGGCGGCGGTGGTCCAGAGGCTGGCGGCGGTCGTCAGTCCGCGGACGATGCTTCCCTGGCGTATAATGGTGCCGGCGCCGAGGAAGCCGATGCCGGTCACTATCTGGCTTGCAATGCGGCTGGGGTCGGAGCGGGCGCCGGTGTAGCTGTCGGAGACTATGGTGAAGAGCGCCGCGCCGAGGGCGACGAGGATGTGGGTCCTGAGACCGGCGGGCCTGCCGTGGGCTTCGCGTTCGAAGCCGATCAGCCCGCCGAGCACGCCGGCCAAGAGGAGCCTGAAGACCATTGCTAGCAGTTCTGTGTTCATCGTATGTTCGCCCCCACTGCCGGAACCGAAGGCCGGTCCTTCGGCAAGCTCAGGGCGCTCGGGACGCGCCCGGCCACTAACTACAGTTGGCTGAACTCCATCGAGTATCGATCGGCGGCGTCGAGAAGCAGGCGGTTCTGGGCCGCTATCACCGCCATGATCTCATCGGCCGCCTCATCCAAAGAGAGCTGGCGAGCCCGCTTGTCGCGCCTCAGGCGCATCTCCACCTTGCCCTCGGCTGAGAGCCGGCCTGCGACCACCTGGATAGGTATGCCGAGCAGGTCCGCGTCTTTGAACTTGACGCCCGAGCGCTCGTCGCGCTCGTCGAGGAGCACGTCCGCTCCCCGCTCCTGCAGCTCCTCGTAGACCCGGACCGCGGCTCGGGCTTGGGCTTCGTCCTCGGGGTTCAGCAGCAGGACGGTGACCTCGAAGGGGGCAACCGAGATCGGCCAGATCATGCCGTCCTTGTCGCTGCTCACCTCCGCGACTGCGGCGAGCAGCCGGGAGACGCCAAGGCCGTAGCACCCCATAATGTGGCTTTTCTCTTTGCCGTCCTCATCGAGGAAAGTGGCGTGCATTGCGTCCGAGTACTTGGCGCCGAGCTTGAAGATGTGCCCGGCCTCGATGCCGCGCTCCATATGGAGCGTGCCCTCGCACTTCGGGCATGGGTCTCCATCCGAGGCGGCGCGAATATCCGCCCATTCATCTACGGTGAAATCGCGGCCGAGGTTCACGTTGATCATATGCGCGTCGGCCCTGTTCGCGCCGGTTACGAAGTTGGCCATCGAGCGAATCTCGTAATCGGCGACCAGCCGCACGCCCCGAAGCCCCACAGGTCCGGAGAAACCGACTTCGGCTCCGGTCAGGTCGCGGATCGTGTCCGGGCCAGCCATTTCGAGGCGCGCGACGCCCTGGCTGCGGCTGAACTTGGGCTCGTTCAGGTCGCGGTCGCCGCGGATGAGCGCCGCTATCGGCTTGCCATCGGCAATATAGATGAGCGTCTTGACGAGCTTCTGTGCAGGCACCTCCAGGAATCGGGTGACCTGCTCGACGGTCTTCATGCCCGGGGTCTCGACAATTTCGAGGGGCTTCTGAGGCTCGGCAGAAGGCTCGTAGCCGCGGTCACCGATCTCGCAGCGTTCGGCGTTGGCGGCGTAGTCGCAGCGGTCGCACAGAAGCACGCGATCTTCGCCCGCGGGGGCAAGCACCGTGAACTCCTGATTCTCCTTGCCGCCGATGGGGCCTGCTTCGGCCTCGACGACGATGAAGTCGACACCGCACCGGGCGAAGGAGCGGGCAAAGGCGAGGTACATCTTCCGGTAGGACAGGTCCAGACCGGCGTCGTCGCGGTCGAAGGTATAGGAATCGAGCATGATGAACTCGCGAGCGCGGATGGTGCCGCCCCTCGGCCTGGGTTCGTCGCGGAACTTGGTTTGGATCTGGTAGAGGTTGAGCGGGAGTTCGCGGTAGGAGCGGACGTCGCGGCGGACGATGTCGGTGACGACCTCCTCGTGAGTTATGCCGAGGCCGTGCCACCGGCCCGCGCGGTCCTCGAGCTTGAAGAGGACGTCTACGTTCCATCGGTCCGTCTCCTGCCAAAGCTCCGCAGGTTCGAGGGCGGCCATGAGGATCTCCTGGCCGCCGACCGCGTCGGTTTCCTCGCGTATGATCTGCTCGATCTTCTTGACGACCTTGTAGCCGAGCGGGAGGTAGGAGTAAACCCCGGCGGCGAGCTTGCGGATGAAGCCCCCGCGCAGCAGCAGGCGGTGGCTCGCGAGTTCCGCCTCGGCGGGCACTTCTCTTAATGTAGGAAAGAATAGTTGTGATGCTCTCATCTAACTCTCAGCTATCAGCGGTCGGGTATCAGCCATGTTCTGGCCGGGCCGCATCATCATACCTCCTTGACCAGCGCCTCTTCTCCGCAGTCCGGGTACCTGGGGCAGTTGATGCACTCGAACCAGATCGCTCCTAGGTACCGCCTTTCGAGATGACGCGTTCAGCCCACGCCAGGACCGCCCGCGCAACCGCGACGGACCGGCTGTGATGCTCCTCCGGGACTGGGCCGACGACGCCCGGATAGCGTGTTTGGACAGCGTAGCGCGTCAGCCCAGCCGCGTCGTCCAGTCTATCCGGCCACTCGATGCCTGATGCCTCGATGGCACTTATCAGCTTGGCAATGTCGTGAGTATACGGCGGCTCGACGTTATGGCTTATGAGCACAGCTTTCAGGCTTTTCTCAACGGCCTGCTGTGCGTGGAAGCACAGGGTCTCGAAGAGCACCCCTGCCGGAGGCGGCTGGCTCGCTATGGCGAGGTCACTCTCCGCGTGCCGGATCCAGTCTGCCGGGCTACCAGGCTCCACAGGCTCACGCTGCATAGAGTTCCCTACCTTCCTTCAGCGCCGGACGATAGACTAGGCCAAGCCTGTCACCGTACCGCTCCAGATCTCCCTCAGTGACCACGACGACGTCCACCGCCGTCCCGAATCCGATCAGATTCTTGTATATCGCGTCGGCAACGGCGCCGGGATCGGCGCCATCCGGCACAACCACCAGGACGTCCAGATCGCTCTCCGGCCCACTCTCGCCTCTTGCGGACGAACCGAACAGTATGATCCTGATCGGTTCGACGACCGCCCGGATGCGCCGCACCAGCTCATCGAGCGGGGCCCGATCTGTTTTCTGCTTTGCATTTTTCATCTTGCATTCTACACTTCGCGGACCAGCGCCTCTTCGCCGCAGTCCGGGTACTTGGGGCAGTTGATGCACTCGGACCAGATTTTGCGAGGCAGGTCGTCCTTGTCCACCCGAGTAAACCCCATCTTCTCGAAGAACTCCGGTTTGTAAGTGAGCGCGAAGACCCTGGGTATGCCGAGGTCGCGGGCCTCGTCGAGACAGCAGTTGACCAGCCTCCTGCCCCAGCCCTGGCCCTGGGCGTCGTCTGCGACAGCCAGCGCCTTGACCTCCGCGAGATCGCTCCAGTTGACGTGCAGCGCGCAGCAGGCGACGGTCCGACCGTCCATCTCTACGAGAAAGTAGTCCCTGAGGTTCTCGTAGATGTCGTTCAGAGATCGGTGGAGCATATCGCCGCGGTCGGCAAAACCGTTTATCAGTTTTTGCAGCGCGCCTACGTCGCTGATTCGCGCTTTCCGAATCATCACCAAGTCGCTTTGGGCGAAGCATTTGCGGCTATAGTCGAAGGTCGGGTGGAGACCGACGGGCAAATGCTTCGCCCCTACAGTAGGTCCGGTACGTCCTCAGACGTCCCCGCGCTCGACCTCTTCAACCTCCTTCATCAATTCGTCGACGAGTCGGTGTTCGGGCACTTTGCGGAGCGGCCTGCCGCGGGAGAACAGCATGCCGACCCCATCGCCGCCAGCGATGCCGACATCGGCCATCTGGGCCTCGCCCGGCCCGTTCACCGAACAGCCCATGACGGCTACCTTGAGCGGCCTCGCGCCCTTCGACAAGCCCACTGCGGCCCGTTCCGAGAGCCGCCTCCGCACCTCCGCCGCGACCGACTCGACGTCGATCCGGCATCTTCCGCAGGTCGGACACGACAGAATGGTGAACGCCCGATCGCGCAGGTTGAGCGACGCGAGGATTTCGATCCCCACATTCACTTCCTCGACTGGATCGCCCGTGAGCGACACCCTCAAAGTGTCACCGATACCTTCTGCAAGGAGCGCTCCTATTCCTACCGCAGACCGAATGGTCCCTTCCCACGGCAGGCCGGCTTCGGTTATGCCAAGGTGCAGCGGGTATGGCGCCGCATCGGCAACTTTCCGGTAAGCCTCGACGGTCATCGGGACATCGAAAGCCTTGAGCGAGATCACGATGTCCCGGAAGTCGAGATCCTCGAGGATGCGGACCTGATCGAGTGCGCTGGCGGCGAGCGAATCGGCGGAGGGGTCGCCGTAGCGCGACCTGTCTATCGAACCGACGTTCGCACCGACACGGATCGGGACGCCGCGGTCCTTGGCCGCCCTTGCGACGGCCTCGACCTTCCACCTCGCGCCGATGTTGCCGGGGTTGATCCGCAGCTTGTCGACGCCCGCCTCAAGCGCTGCAAGCGCAAGCCGGTGGTCGAAGTGGATGTCGGCGACGAGCGGAATCCGGATCCGCTTCCTAATATCGGCAAGCGCAACGGCGGCCCGGCGGTTCGGGACGGCGACGCGAACGATATCGCAGCCCGCGTGCTCCAGGCGGCGTATCTGGCCCACAGTAGCGGCAGCGTCGCGGGTATCCGTGGTCGTCATGGACTGGACGGAGACCGGCGCGTCTCCGCCGATGATGACGCTTCCTACTCTGACGGGTCTAGTTTGCCTTCGAGTCATCCGATCACCGAGGGAAGTTGCCCGTCGCTATCCTGTGTATATCGAGATAAACCAGGAAGACCGCAAGCGTCACCAGAACGGCCAGTCCAACGGTCTGGATCGCGTACCACCGCTCGGGTTCGAGCTTCTTGCCTCGAATCTTCTCGATAATCAGGTAGAGGATGTGGCCGCCGTCCAGCACGGGAAACAGGATCAGGTTCAGAATGCCGAGCATAATGGACAGCGCGGCAAGCTCGAAGAGGACAGCTTGCGTGCCTTCCTTCACGACTTCCTGGGTCATGTAGCCGATCATGACGATCCCGCCGACATCCTTTGCGATCCTCCTGCTGAAGAGCGTACGGAGGATACTGACGACGATATCATAGGTGACGACCGTACCCTGCCTGATCGACTGGAAGACGCCTACGGGTCTGAGCTCGCTCTTGGGCCGGAAACCGAGGAGGCCAACCTTTTCCTTGAACCCCCGCTCCTTCATCAGCTGCTTCCTCTGGTCGGGGGTCGCGCCCTGGAGCGCGGGGTTCTCGCGGAGATCCGGGATGGCCCTTATGGTGATCGTTCCGCCGCCGCGGCGCACGAGCAGCGTGACTTCCCTGCCGGGGCTGGCGTGAATCCTGTCTATAAGCTCGTTCAGTTTCACGCTGCGCTTGCCATCTATGCCGTAGATGACATCGCCCGGCCTGAGGCCGGCTCTCGCGGCGGGGGTGCCGCGGTCCACTATGGCGACCATCGCCCTCCCCGTTGGGAGTCCCCAGATCATCCCCACTGCCGAAAAGATCAGGTAGCCGAGCAGGAGGCTCATGAACGGACCGGCGAGGACGACGACGAGCCTGTGCCAGGCTGGGGCGGCATTGAAGCCTCCCGGAGTCTCGTCTCCCGGCTCCATACCGGCGATGCGGACGAACCCACCAAGCGGAAAAGCCCGGATGTTGAACTGAGTATCTCCCCGCCTGAACAGCCGCGCGAGGACCGGTCCGAAGCCGAAGGCAAACTCGTCAACCTTCATGCGGGCGAGCCTGGCCACGATGAAATGCCCGAGCTCGTGGAAAACCACGAGCACGCCCAAGAGTAAAGCAAGCACTGCGACCGTGCCGAGTATATGTGCCAAGTCAGGTTCCTCCGAGGGCTAAGGGAGTCGAGGAAACGTACGATCTACCCGCTGACTCCCGTCACCTGTTACCTGTCACCTCTTCCCGCGCCCACGCATCCGCCATAAGGACATCATCGAGCGTCGGGTGGGCGACCGGGCGGTGCGAATCCATTGCCCGCTCCACGAGCCTCGCTATGTCAAGAAAACCGATTCTCCCGTCCAGGAAAAGCTGGACAGCCACCTCGTCCGCCGCGTTCATGACGGCGGGCATCGTGCCAGCGGTGCGGGCGGCCTCGCGCGCAAGCTGCAGCGCCGGGAACCTCTCGTAATCCGGCGGCCGGAAGTCGAGAGAGCCTACCTGTACAATGTCTACCCTGGGCAGACCCGAGTCATACCTCTCAGGATACAGCAGAGCATACTGTATCGGAAGACGCATGTCCGGAAGCCCAAGCTGCGCGATGATAGAGCCGTCCACGAAGCGCACCATCGAGTGCACGATGCTCTGCGGATGGATGACCACCTCGACCTGCTCCGGCTCGGCACCAAAGAGCCACCTGGCCTCGATGATCTCCAGCCCCTTGTTCATCAGCGTGGCGGAGTCGATCGTGACTTTCCTACCCATCCGCCAGGTAGGGTGAGCAAGCGCCTGCTCGGGCGTCACGCGCTGCATCTCTTCGAGCGATGCGTTCCGGAAAGGCCCGCCCGAAGCCGTGAGATATATCTTCTCTACGGACTCCGGATCTTCCCCGTTCAAACACTGGAATATCGCGGAATGCTCGCTGTCGATGGGAACGATTCGGACGCCCCGTTCCTCGGCTCGCCGGGAGACTATCTCGCCGGCCGCCACGAGCACTTCCTTGCTCGCAAGCGCAATCTCCTTGCCTGCGTCGACTGCGGCGAGCGTCGGCTGCAAGCCGGGCGTGCCGGCGACGGAGATGACGACCTTATCGGCGTCCGGGGCTGTCGCTGCCGCGATCCAGCCATCTTCGCCGGAGACGACCTCGGTTCCCTGGCCGCCGAGCAGTTGGCGAAGCTCCGACTCAAGCTCCGCCCTCCCGATGGATGCCAGCCTGGGCCGGAACCGGCGCGCCTGCTCGGCGAGCAGCCGGACGTTCGAGTGGGCGGCGAGCGCGGCTACCTCGATCTTCTGGGGCAGCCTCGCTGCGACGTCCAGGACTTGCGTCCCGATGGACCCGGTGGAACCGAGTATCGAAATGCGCTTAGCCATCGGCGGTCAGCTATCGGCCGTCGGTCCTCGTTTCGGGACCGGCGCGATCACGTCTGCGGAATCCGCCTAATCCGCGGAATCTGCGGTTCACGGTTCGCGCACGACGGCGCCGAACTTGCGCGTCCTCGACTGGTAATCGGCGATAGCCTCGGCGAGATCGTCTTTGGTGAAGTCCGGCCAGAGGACCTGGGTGACGTGGATCTCGCTGTAGGCGATCTGCCAGAGCAGGAAGTTGCTCACTCTCATCTCGCCGGCGGTGCGGATGAGCAGGTCCGGGTCCGGCAAGTCGGGACGGTAGAGGTGGCGGGCGAGAAGGTCCTCATCAACGTCTTCGTGCCTGAGCTCACCGGCCACGGCGCGGCGGGCGATCTCCCTGGCGGCGTCTGCGATCTCGCGCCTGCCCCCGTAGTTGATCGCCAGGTTCAGCGTGATCCGGCAGTTGCCCTGGGTCGCCTGGATGTCGCGCTCAAGCTCCTCCCGAGTGGCGGGCGGCAGGTCCTCGATCCGGCCGCTTACGATCATCCTGACGCCCTTCTGCTGCATGTCGGCGATCTCGGCGCGGGCGGCCTCGATGATGAGCTGCATCAGGGCATCGGTCTCGGGCTTGGGCCGGCGCCAGTTCTCGGTCGAGAACGTGTAGGCGGTGAGGATCTCGATGCCGAAGTCGCTCGCGGCTTCGACGACGGCACGCAGAGTCTTGTAGCCCTGGAAATGCCCCTCCAGCCGGGAAAGCCCGCGGCTCGTGGCCCAACGGCCGTTGCCGTCCATTATGATTGCCACGTGCCTCGGCACGCGGTCGGGGTCGATCTGAACCATTGTCACCAAGAGGGACCAGCCGGTACCCAGCACCCGGCAGCCGGTGAAGCTCACGGCTGATCGCTGACTGCCAGCCTAGACCTCCATCAGCTCGATCTCTTTGGCCTGCGCCAGGTCGTCTACCTTCTCAATGTACCTGTCCGTGAGCTTCTGCACTTGCTCCTGGGCACGTCTTTCCTCGTCCTCAGAAATCTCGTGCTTCTTCTCCAGCTCCTTGAGGCGCTCGTTCGCGTCGCGGCGGATGTTGCGAACGGCCACTCGGTGGTCCTCCGCCTTCTTGTGGAGCACTTTGGTAAGCTCCTTACGGCGCTCTTCGGTAAGGTAAGGGACCTGCAGCCTGACCACGTTGCCGTCGCTGCGCGGAGTAAGGCCGACGTCGGAGCTCATAATGGCCTTCTCGATTGCCGAGATCGCGCCTTTGTCCCACGGGGTTACGACGAGCAACCGGGGCTCAGGGGAGGAGATGCCGGCAAGCTGGTTGATGGGCAGCTTGGCGCCGTAGTAGTCCACCTGGATTCCTTCCAGTATGACAGGGTTGGCCCGGCCGGTGCGCAAGGTAGCGAAGTCGTGCTGCGCGGCCTCGACGGCTTTGGCCATCCTGTGCTCCGCATCTTCGGTTATCTCGGGTATCACTCCCTGCCACCTCCAACTAAGGTTCCTATAGGCTCTCCCCAGATCACGCGCTTGATGTTACCGCGCTCGGTGATGTTGAACACGATGATCGGAATCTTGTGATCCATGCAGAGCGTGAAAGCTGTGAGGTCCATTATGCCTAAGTTGCGGCTGATGGCATCCATATAGCTGATCTCTGTAAGCAGTTCGGCTTCGGGATGCTCGCGCGGGTCGCTGTCGTAGACACCGTCAACACTGGTTGCCTTGAGCACAGCCTGGGCGCGGATTTCGAGCGCGCGGAGGGCGGCGGCAGTATCGGTCGTGAAGTACGGGTTGCCGGTTCCGGCGGCAAGGATGACGACGCGGCCTTTCTCGAGGTGCCTTATGGCCCGGCGGCGGATGAACGGCTCGGCGACCTCGGCCATGGAGATAGCGGTCTGGACGCGGGTCTCGACGCCAAGCTTCTCGAGCGCATCCTGCAGAGCAAGGGCATTGATGACGGTGGCGAGCATGCCCATATAGTCGGCGGTCGCGCGGTCCATACCTGCGGACTCAGCCGCCTGGCCGCGGATGATATTGCCGCCGCCGACGACCGCGGCTACGTCCACGCCGCCTGCCCGGACCTCTTTGATGTCCGCCGCAGTGGCTGCGACTGTGTCATAGTCTATCCCGAAGCTATCGTGACCGGCGAACACCTGGCCCGAGAGCTTGAGGAGCACCCGGCTCCAACGCGGTTTGTCTTCCATAACATCACTCCGGGCGAAGCGCTCGCTGCTGTGGCCGAAGGTCGAGCGCAGACCGACAGGCAAATGCTTCGCGCCTACAGTACGTCCTCACACGTCCCCGAGCCTTGGGCGAAGCATTTGCGGCTGTGGTCGAAGGTCGGGTGGAAACCGACAGGAAAATGCTTCGCCCCTACGGTATGTCCACCGGCAGGTGTCGCAGCGGCCGGGCGCCGTCCCGGCCTTCGACCGATGGCGGCCATGGGGAGGTCAGCTCAACTCCCCTACCCTGTACCTCACGAACCGCCGCACAACGATCTTCTCGCCGAGCCGGCCTATCGCCTCGTTGATAAGGTCGCCCACCTTTATGTCCGAGTCGCGGATGAAGGGCTGGTCGAGAAGAACCATGTCCTCGTAGAACCGGTCCATGCGGCCGGCGACGATGTTGTCGATAGCCTTCTCGGGTTTACCTTCTTTGACGGCCCACTGGCGATGGACCTCGCGCTCCTCGTTGACCTGGTCCTCCGGCACGTCATCTCTGCGGATGTGCTTGGGGTTACCCCAGGCTATCTGCATGGCCAGGTTCCTGGCGAGGTTCTGGAATTCGTCGGTCCTAGCCACGAAATCGGTCTCACAGCTAAGCTCAACAAGGACGCCGATCTTGCCGCCTGTGTGAACGTAGGCGCCAATGGTGCCCTCAGCCGCTGCCTTCGCCTCGCGCTTGGCGGCCACGGCTACGCCCTTCTGCCTCAGCAGATTCGCGGCCTTGTCGAAGTCGCCGGCGGTTTCCTCGAGCGCCTTCTTGCAGTCCATCATACCGGCGCCAGTCTTCTCTCTAAGTTCCTTGACCATCTGGGCCGTTATCGTCACTTGCTGCCTCCGATAAGAAAAACGGACGGTTGCCCATCCAGTCGGCACATGGTGCGCCGCATATAGATGCGCAGGGCACGTGCCCTGCGCCAAACTCCCCGGTATTGCCCGTACCGCACGGAACGAGCCGCGGTTACACCTGTTCGTCCGCGGCAGGCGCCTCCTCGAGCAAGGCCGAGAGATCCTCAGGCGGGACCGCGACTTCGCCCTCGACGGGTTCCACAGCCTCAGCCTCGCGCTCTTCACCGACCTCCTTTAGCTCGCCGGCCCCTTCGGCCGCTTCCGCCTCCTCGGCCTCTTCGCCCTCGCCCTCGATCTGCCTGACTTCGAGGATCGCGTCGGCGATCTTGTTGGAGATCAGCCTAATCGCACGGATGGCGTCGTCGTTGCCAGGGATGATGTAATCGACCTCGTCCGGGTCACAGTTCGTGTCCACAATCGCCGCGACAGGGATTTCGAGCTTCCGGGCCTCGGCAAGAGCGATACGTTCTTTCCTAAGATCGACGATGAAGACAGCGCCGGGCAGCTTCGGCATATCCTTGATGCCACCGAGGAAGCGATCGAGCTTCTCGGCCTCGTCACGAAGCCGGGTGGCCTCCTTCTTGGGCAGTTGGTCGAAGAGGCCGTCCTCCTCCATCTTGCGCAGGTCGTTGAGGCGGGAGATCCTGGTCCGGATGGTGCGGAAGTTGGTGAGCATACCACCGAGCCAGCGCTGGTTGACGAAGTACATGCCGCAGCGCTTGGCGGCTTCCTCTACGGCCTCCTGGGCCTGCTTCTTGGTCCCGACGAAGAGGACGACGTCACCCTGGGTGACGACTTCCTGGATAAACTGCCGGGCTTCCTCGAAGAGCTTGAGCGTCTGGTGCAGGTCGATTATGTAGATACCATTTCTACCTCCGTAGATGTACCTTTTCATCTTGGGGTTCCATCTACGGGTCTGGTGACCGAAATGGACTCCTGCCTCCAGGAGCTCCTTCATTGTGATTGACGCCAAGTTCTACAGATCCTCCTTTTGGTTATCTTCCTCCCGCTCCATCGTCCCGGCTGCCGATCCTTGGCCAAGGTCAGGACACCGCGGCACCCGATCCGGATGCGGTGTGTAGTGCCGAACCTGAATAGTTTACCACATAGGGCGGGGGAAATCAACGGTCCGAGCGGCTTAACAGCACTGTTACCTACACGGAGGAATTCCACCCCATTGCCTCATTGCGTCACGATAGATCGTACCGAAATCGAATCGATGCCTCACGTAAGAATCGTACCGTGGAGATCGGATCTGTGCACATTGACGGAAACGCTGGTCGGATGCCGTAACGCCTTTAACGGGGCTGGAAGGAGCTTTCTTTAACAGGGTTCGTCTGTTTCTGTCCCCGCCACATCCCCCGTCTTAGGCCAAGCGTAAGCTCTTTTTCCACAGGGACCGCAAACCCACGAACCGCAAGTATACCAGTGAGTGCTACGGTACGATTCTTATTTGAGGCAGCACGCGGTCGGTCATCGTTCAGGATTCAGGGGGCGGGGGCGAACCGGCAATCAGAGATCAGCGGGCGACTGGATGCTCGATCCTGCCGACGAACGTCCAGCGCCTGCGCACGGGCGAGCGGGCGGGCGCAAAGTTTGTGCCCAACCGGTGATCGACTAGCGACTATGGCAGCCGAGCACGCCCATTCGTTGGCAGTTTGGCGTTTGGCAGCGTGCCTGCTTGGGTATAGGCCCTCTGCTACTACCCGGTCCCTAGTGAATCGGGGCGGAGGTCGAGAAACTATGAAGAAGGGTGACATAACCGTGACAAGACTCAGACAGCTATCTGTACCGGCCCTGCTCGCGCTGCTGCTTGCCGGCTGCGGAGGGGGCGCAGGCCAAAGCGGCGGGACTATCCCTGTCAACCCACCAATCCACGGCGTCAACCGGCCGCCAGTCATCACCAGCCTATCGCCAAGCGGCACTCCGGCTAACCCCACGCGCCTGGAGGTGGACAAGACTCAGCGCATTGTCGTTGCCGCCACAGACCCGGACAACGATACGCTTACCTACAGGTGGACAGCGGACGTGGGCACGGTCGTGCCCCACAGCCCCGATGCGGACTTTACGGCCCCGGCAAGCCCATGCGCCGCTGTGGTTACGGTGGAGGTAGATGACGGTCACGGCCACAAGGCCTCGGCCAGGTGCCATTTCCTGGTGTTCAAGCCCGATACACCCGAGCCCCCGAACCCGCCGAACAACGACCCTCCGGTCATCTCCAACCTTGTCGCCAACCCAAGCTCGGTCAAGCCTGGGGAGACCTCGACCGTCACGGTGACCGCGAGCGACCCGGAAGGCGATCCGCTGACCTACGCGTGGACTGCCAACGGGGGCGGCATCCAATCGGAGAGCGGCAACGGCGCGGTCTGGAAGGCGCCTTCGGCAACCGGGAGCTACACCGTGACTGTATCGGTGAGCGATGGCCACAACCCGGCGGTGTGGAAGAGCGTTGCCATCGGGGTTTCGACCGCGCCTCAGACACCGATCACGAACGGCCTTGCCGCCGTGTACATTCAGAATTCGAGCGAACTCGCTCATCCGGATCTATCGAAAGGACAAGTGGTCTTCACACGGGTCGATCCGAACGTCAACTTCGATTGGGGACAGAAAGCGCCCGATCCCAGGCTCGTGACAAACCCGGTGACCGGCAACGGCCACGACTTCGGGGTGATCTGGCGTGGATATGTGAAGTGCGAGGCGCCGGGCGTGTATGCGTTCAGGGCGCGTTACGACGACGGATTCCGTCTCTTTATATCGGACGACAGCAACGTGATGCGGCAGGTAATGGACGGCTGGTCTACGGGACCGGTGGAGGCGCTGGACGGCCAGATCACACTGAAGGGCGGGAAATGGTATAAGCTGGAAGCGCGGTTCTTCGAGGACGAGGACCGCTCTTACGTGCAGCTCTACTGGCTGCCACCCGGGGCGGCGCAGTATACGATTGTCCCAACCGACGCACTGCGCACGCCGTAGGATTCCCGCCTGCTTCGATATAGGGCACAAGGAGCGGCCCGGCACACTTCGTTGTGCCGGGCCGCTCTCTTCTCCCACCCCGTTGCGCCGGGTCCGGAGAACCCGGCGCATCCGTACAACGCTTCCGAACTGGTGCTCCGCTCGGCAATGTAGTGACGCGGAACACGACTTGTGGTAATATGGGGCGGCGCTCGACTGCCGCGTCGCGCGGAGCCGCCGCTCTTGTGGGTCATTAACTGGAGGCACTCATCATGAGACCAATGCTTGTGGCGCTGATAATGCTGCCGTGGGCCATTCTCCCCGCTCTCGGGGACGAGGAAGCTGGCCCGCCGCTTGCGATCCCGAAGCCGCCGGGGGCGACCATCACTATGGAGGTGAACGCAGGCCGCGAGCAAATCCTGGCTCACCTTCAGTCCATAGTGGCGGAGTTCAACCAGCCGAACGCCTCGATGAAGATCGACCCGGAGAAGCTGAGAGAGGCTCTGGGCACACTCGAGCGCGTGCAGTACGCCGAGATGAAGATCAGCGGGCGGTACACAGCGAAGGACTTGATCGGGTTGTTCGAGAAGGAAGTCGGGGGCCGGAGGGTCATCTACGACGTAAGCGGGCCAACGGGGACCGGACTCGTGGTCCTGGCTTGTCCACAGGACGGAGGCTACTTCGGCGCAGTGATCGAGAGCGACAACTACAAAGAGGGGAAGGCAAACACCGGCAGCATCCGGGCGGGGCGGTTGTTCGGCTTCCCCGATGTGGGCAAGGCCGTTAGTCTGGCTGGACCGCTCTTGCCTGCGATGGCATTCGGAGTCAATGCCCTTTGATCGGGCAGATCCCTTCCAAAGGAGGATAATGGGAAGATGAGAGCACTGGTAGTGTCTGTACTTGCGGTGGTTCTGCTGGCCGCAGCGGTGGCGGCGCAGGAGGCGACGCCGGTCGCGCCGCCCGAGATCGCCACGCCGCCGGGCGGGACGCTCGTTACGGAGGTGAACCTGAGCGAGAACGATATCCTGGGGATGATCAAGCAGGCGATTCCCGCCTTCGCGCAGTCGGCGGCGGGCGCACCGGGCGATCTCGGCAAGTTCCTGAAGAACGTTGACCTGAACGCCTTTGCGGATGCCATCTCTGGGGTGAAGTTCATCCGGGTGATGCAGTTCAAGCTGGACCCGAAAACGGCTCCGGCAGCGGTCGCGACTTCCTACGAGAAGGAGTTCACCCAGGCCGAAGGGTGGTCGCGTGTGCTGTATGACACGTCGATGGCCCCGAACAGCGTTGTGGCTGTATATACGCGAGGCGGGGAGGACTTTTTCGGCGTTGGGATCGATACGAAGGCTAAGCGCGCGGTTGCGTTCAGGACTATCGGGTTCGTAGATATTCCGAAGCTGGCTGCGTGGATGGGGCGGACAGCACGGTTTGTAACCGAGCAGGAAGCAAAGCAGAAGCCAGCACCGAAGCCCGCCGCGACGACTCCGAAGAAGCCGACGAAGAAGCCGAGCACTACGAAGACCCGCAAGTAGGGCGGCGGCTGGGTTCTGGGTTCCTATCGCGGAGGCTGGGCTGCGGCCGGCCCGCTAGGGAACGGGTGACCACGCCTGCCCGAACGCGGCTAAGCGGACTCCGAGCTCCTCGACCCGTCTGCTGATGTGAGCCGAGCAGAGGGCAGCGGCTTCCTTATCCCACTGGTAGCCCCACGGATAACGCTCGCCGGTCTCCGGGTCGCCGAACCCGGGATGGCACATCAGCTCGTTGACCCCAGGCCCGAGGCAGCCCAGGATTTGCGCGAGCTTCCCGTCGTCGAGACGGCCGGAGACCCCGAACCCGAAGAAATGGTCGGCGAAGTGGATGCCGGCCTTACGGAGCTTCGGCGCGGCCTGCCGGCAGAGGATGGAGAGGGCGCTTCGGCCGAGTCTTCGTCCGCCAATGGCGGCGCGCTCGCAGGGGAGCCGGATGACAGGAATGCCGGCCGACTTCGCGGCGTCGATGGCGATGTCCAGGATGCCGGGAAGGAGGTGCAAGTGCTGATGGCTGTCGAGATGGGTGGGCCTGATCCCAGCGGCGAGGACGCGGGCGATCTGAGCCTCGATCTCGGCGCGAAGCTCGCGGACGCCGAACCGGCGGAGCGCGCAATCCCGGAGGAAGGCACCGTAGGATGGTGGGAGAGACCCATCCCGAGCGGCTAGCCCGGCGACCTCGGGGATAGGCGCCACCGAGCGGCTGCCCACGAGCGAGAGGTGAACCCCAACACCAAGCCCGGGCGCGCTCGATGCAATGCGCACCGCGTCCTCGAAAGCACGCCCGTTGGGCATGATGCTCGCGCTACGGAGGATTCCCTGTTGGAACGCGGACAGGATCGCTCGGTTGATCCCCTCGCTCAAGCCAAAGTCGTCGGCGTTCACCACTAAAGTTCTCAGCGGTCCTGCCATGGCCCTCCAGGCGGTACCTGAACATTTCGAGCAATACCTTGAGGACAACCCGGTTGCTGGCAAGCGTGGAGACTCCGGCAACACGGGGGTAGTAATCCATTCCGATCTCGGCAAACCGCGCCCCCACGCGCTGCATCTCGATCAGCAGCTCTGCGTCAATGAACGAGCCCTCCGAAGTCAGGAGTATGTGGTCGAGCAGAGATCGGCGGAAGAGCTTGAACGCGAAATTGACGTCCCGAACCTGGAGGCCGAAGACCCGTCGGATCATCCAGTTGTAGACCTTCGACATGATCTCGCGTTTCCAGGATTCGGCTCGCGACCGCCGCCAACCTATGACTATATCGGCATGGTCGGTTAGGGGGACGGCCCTGAGAGTGTCGTCCATGCGGATAGGGAGGTCGCTGTCGACGTAGAGGATCCACTCCTTGCTCGCAGCAGCGAAGCCGGTCCTCAGCGCTCCACCGAGCTTGCGGTTGCGCTCGTGGTGGATCACCACTACCTCAGGATGCTCCTCCGAGAGCCTATCGGCGATGGCGCCGCTGCCATCGGTGCTCGCGTCGTCCACGATTATGACTTCCGGGTCGGACGTGATCCTGCGCGCGACGCGCAGCGCCTCACCGACCGCTGTGGCTATGTTGTCCCTCTCGTTGTACATCGGTAGGACGGCGCTCAGGCTGTTTATCAAGGTCTCCCCGCTCCCTTGCTGTGCGCTGCCGAAGCGTTGGCGACGGCTACCAGTCCTCTGGCCTCAGCGTACCAGACGCATCCGGGCTGACTGATATCGGCCGCGCGCGATTGTCCGCATATCACGACCACCGGGCTGTCGCCTGCGAGCGCCCGCCTGGCTGCCGGCGCGTCCATGGTGCGCTCAAGTCGGCTGCCCAGGTAGAACAGCAGACTCGGGCGGTCAACATCGAGGCCGATCACCCGCCCGCGGGGAACGCCGAGCGCCCTGCGCGCCAGGTCTCGCGTGCTTGCCCGTGCCGCGGCAAGCGGCATCACCGCATACACCAACCATAGCGTAAGAGCCGCCATTCCAGTTCCCACGATCCAAACCGCAGGCGCGGACCGCCCCCTATGTCGGATCAGCCAGACCAGCGCGGATGCCGTCGTAAGCACCAGGATTATGCCCAAGACGAACGCGGCCCACTCCGCTTCCGGATACTTGGCATGCGCAGACCTGGCCAGTGCCGCCGCAGCAAGAACCGATATACCCACAGCGACCCAAGCCGCCAACCTCATACCCCGTTCAACACCGGTATCCTTCAAAGTGGACAGCGCCCAGAGATTTCCGACAAAGACGGCAGCGGCGGGATAGAGCGGGAAGATGTAGGTGACAAGCTGGGTCTTGGAGATCGAGAAGAAGACGAACACGACCGCAAACCATACGGCTGCGAGCCTCGCGCCGTGGTTCGCCTTCCAGGACCGGGCAATCCCCTGCGGGAGGAAGACGCTCCAGGGGAAGAAGAAAAGGAAGAGCACGGGCACGTTACGGAAGTAGGAGGTCCAGCTTCCCGTCTGGCCGGCATGCTCGGGCTTGAGGAAGCGAAGGACGTTGTTGGTTACGAGAAAACCTTCGACGAACGAGCGCCGGTGGGCTGCGTACATCGTGACGTACCACGGCAGCGCGACGATGAGGAACACGGCGATGCCTGCGAGTGCGTCCGTGCTCGCAAGGCTTCTGAGCCGCCGGGACCACCAGAGGTGGATGACGAAGGTCAGGCCGAGCAGGACGGGCGCGACCGGGCCTTTGGCGAGCATACCAAGACCTGCCATGGTGCCGCAGAGCGTGATCCAGCCGAACCGGGCGCGGCCGGCGGCATCGAGCCATCTCCGGCAGGCGTAGAGCGACCCGGTCACACAGAAGACGAGGGTCATATCGGTGACGGCTGCGTGCGCCAGGATGATCTGCTGCAGGGAGGTTGCCATGACGACTGCCGAGAAGACGCCGGCCCTCCTGCCGAAGTCATAGGAAGCCAGGGCATAGACAAGGAGAACCAGAGCGACTGCGAGGAGCGCCGAGGGGAGGCGCAGGGCGAGTTCCGTCGGCCCAAAGAGCGATGCCGCGGCGGCGGAAAGCCAGTAGAAGAGCGGGGGCTTGTCGAACCATACCTGCCCGTGATAGTGAGGGGTGAGCCATCCCGACCCGGCGGCGATCTCCTTGGCGACCTGGCCGAAGACCGGCTCATCCGGGTCGAGGAGCGGGTAGCTTCCGAGGCCCGCGAAGTAGAGGAGGTAGAACCCGAGGGCGATCAGCAGGGCATAGAACAGGCGGCCGGATGGTTTCTCGCGCGACGGCGTACCCATTCTGCCAGCAGACGGCCGTGACAACTCTCAGGCCACACTTTCCGGGTGACGTGTAAGGCTAGGATAGCACCGAGTAAGGCGATTGGCAAGGGAGCGCATTGCCTCACGATAGATCGTACCGAGATCGAATCGATGCCTTACGTAAGAATCGTACCGTGGAGATCGGATCTGTGCACGTTGACGGAAACGCTGGTCGGATGCCATAGTGCCTTTAACGGGGCCGGAAGGAGCTTTCTTTAACGGGGTTTGTCTCTTTCTGTCCCCGCCACATCCCCCGTCTTAGGCCAAGCGTAAGCTCGTTTCCCACAGTGACCGCAGACCCACGGACCGCAAGCATACCGGTGAGTGCTGCGGTACGATTCTTATTTGAGGCAACACGGGGAGCGAGGAAGGGCGGTCAGGTACGCGGCTTGTCTCTCGCGATGTATGCCTTTCCGGTGGCGGCGGGCCCGCTCTGGAGCGGAGGCGGTTGCGCGCTAGGTGGAGGTGGAGGTCTCGACGAGCGCAGCCACCTCGTCGAGGGTCGAAGCAGCGGCAGTGCGCGGGGCGAGCGCGTCGATAATGTCTGTGGCAACTGCACCGGTGAAGTCGCGCTGGCGGATTGTGTCGGGGCGGAGGATAACGAGCCGGGCGCCGGAATCGGCAGCGCTGACGGCGGCTCGGAGGTTGGGAAGGTTCCAGGCGCCATAGGGGGCGTCCGAGACAACGACGATATCGGCCTCGGCGGCGAGCCGGGCGTTCTCCTCGGCGGCATCATCCGAGATGGGCGTAAACGGCGGGACGGAGACGTAGGGTACGCCGAGGGCGTCGGCGGCTTCCTGGTCCGTGTCTCCGATGTTGAGCGCTCCGGCGGTGACCTCGCAGCCGCGGCGGAGGAGCTTGGCGAAGATGGGAGCGCCGGTACCGCCGCCGCAGATGACGTGGACTTTGGGCCGGCGGTCGAACCGCCGGCCTTCCTCCTCGGACACGGGTCGGCCGATGCCGGCGATGACATAGGGCCGGCCGGAGGTTGGATGCCGGCGTATCCATACTTCCGCGCCGTAGACGCGCTTCACATTTTCTGCAGTGAGCACCGCAGCGGGGGAGCCGACCGCCTGTATCTGGCGGCCGCCAAGCATGACCAGCCGATCGCAGTACTGCGCGGCCAGGTTCAGGTCGTGGAGCACGGCGAGAACGGTGATCCCTTCCTCGCGGTTCAGCCGGCGGATCAAGTTCAGGATTTCGAACTGATAGCTAATGTCGAGGTGGCTTGTCGGCTCGTCGAGCAGGACGACGCGCGGCTCCTGAGCAAGCGCCCTCGCGATAACCACTCGCTGCCGTTCGCCGCCGGAGAGGGCCGCGAAGGGACGGCCGGCGATCCCCAGCGTGCCGGTCTGGCGCATGGCGCGCTCGGCAATGGCCATGTCCTTGGCGCCTTCCAACTGGAACCTGCCGAGGTGCGGCGAGCGGCCCATCAGCACGATTTCGAGCGCCGTAAAATCGAAGGCGGGCACCGTGTCCTGCGGGACCACGCCCAGTTGTCTTGCGAGTTCCCTTGCGGGGATTTCGGAAACATCCTTGCCGTCGATCAGCACCGCGCCTGACGCGGGCGTGAGGACGCGCGCGACCGATCGGAGCAGCGTGGTCTTGCCCGAGCCGTTCGGCCCGACGATGCCGACGAACTCTCCTCCGGCGACATCGAGCGTGACGCCGGCAAGCACGGGCGCGGCGTCATAGCCGACCACGAGACCCTCGATCCTGATCGAGACCTTGTCGTCCATACGTACACCTCTACGTCCGGAGGAGGCAGGATTCCTCTTGCCGGCGATCCGCCGGCCCAACCATCCAGGAGCAGGGGAGGCCGGTGGACTGCGGCGGTTAATCCTGTATAATGTATACGTATCCGGGCGGGCAGTGAGCGCCCGCCCGGCAGCACGTTATGGACGCGAACGCGGATAGGCAAGTAGAGGAAACGCGGCAGGTGGAGCTGCCGCGGGCGAGTCTCGCCAGGGCGCTCGGGAAGGGCATAGTGGATGTCTACGACAGGCTGGGGCTTGTCGTCGCGGCGAGCTTCATCTGGTCGGTGGCCGTGCTCATCCCGGTGACCGTGGGCCTGGAGCTTCAGAGGCGGATTCCGATGAGGCCGCCGTGGCTGTCTATTGCCGGGGCCGCGGCTGCGGCGCTCATCGGCGGCCCGATTCTCGTCGGCACGTTTCGGATGGCCTACAAGGCGGTGTACCGGGAGGATCCGAGCCTGCTCGACCTGTTCTCGGGTTTCCGTGAGCTTCTTCGGTCGAGTTTAGCGCTGGTCGGGGTAAGCGCAGCCGCGGCCGCAATCCTTGCCGCGGACTCGGCGTTCTTCTTTGGGATAATCGGCCCGCTTGGGCGGAACTGGGTCTTTTTCGCGGTAGGAGCGGCCTGCCTTTACGCGCTGCTCGCCTGGCTTATGACGGCTATGTACCACCTTCCGGCGCTTGCGGCGCAGCGGCCGATGGGGCAGCGGGAGGGCGCGCTCGCGGCGATCAGGAAGAGCCTCCTTCTCGCAGCTCACAACCCCGGATTTACAATCGGGCTCTTTGTTGTTATACTCGGCTTTACCGTGCTGTGCACAGCGAGCGTGATCGGGCTGCCCCTTCTGTTTGCCGGGACTGTCTCGATGGTGCTCACTCGCGCGCTCCGCGAGCTCTTCCTGCGGTATGGGATCGTCGAGGAACCGCCGGAAGTAGTGGAGGACAAGGGTTGGCGCATCTCCAGAATGCGGAATGGAGACGGGGAATGAGGGAGTGAAGCGGGGCTGAGAGCGGAGAGCCGCGACCTCACGCCCGATGCCCGACTGCGGAGAGTGGATGTAGTCTGTCTAGGGATACTCGTTGCGGACGTGCTCGGGAGGCCGGTAGACGGCTATCCGGAGAGAGGCAAGCTGCGGCTTGTTGACCGGATGGAGCTCCACACCGGGGGCTGCGCGGCGAATACCGGCATTTCGCTTGCGAAGATCGGGATTGCGACGGGTGTGATCGGCAGGGTCGGGCGGGACGGCTTCGGCGACTTTATAATAGGGGAGCTGGAGCGGTACGGGGTGAACTGCTCCGCGGTGGTGCGCGACGCGGCGGCTGCGACATCGGCGACGATGGTGATGGTGCACGGCGACGGCGAGCGGAGCTTCATCCACTACCTCGGAGCGAACGCGGCGCTCTGCGAGGGCGACGCGGACATAGAGCTCATCCGGCGGGCGAAGGTCCTGCACATAGGCGGTACGTTCGTGCTGCCCGGGATCGACGGCGAGCCGACGGCGCGGATTCTTGCGAAGGCGCGGGAGGCGGGCGTGACTACGTCGCTCGACACGACGTGGGACTCGAAAGGCCGGTGGATGAGCCTCCTGCGGCCGTGCCTCGAGCAAGTCCATTACTTCCTGCCGAGCTTCGAGGAGGCCAGGATGCTGACCGGAAAGGACACGCCGGAAGAGGCGGCGGAAGTGCTGCTGGATGCCGGCGTCGGGACGGTTGCCCTGAAGCTCGGGGAGCGCGGCTGCTACATCAGGAACGCCGATGCCCGGCTCGAGATACCAGGGTTCAAGGTCAAAGCCGTGGACGCGTGCGGAGCGGGAGATGCCTTTGCAGCCGGCTTCCTTGCCGGAGTTGTGCGCGGATGGGACCTGGAGCGGACGGGGCGGTTTGCGAACGCTGTCGGGGCGATGTGCGTGACGGCGCTTGGGTCAGCGAGCGGCGTCCGGGACGAGGCGGCGGTGGAAGAGTTCATGGCTGCACACCGAGGTTCGGGAGCATCGGGCTGACACGTGGAGGTGTACCAGATGAAGAAAGCGATTGGTCCCGGAACGTTTCTCTACCCGATGCCGGTTGTGATCGTGGGCGCGAATGTGGGAGGCAAGCCGAACTATCTCGCAGTTGCGTGGTGCGGCATCATCCACGACGGGCCGCCGATGATTGTAATGTGTCTGGGTAAGTCGCACTACACGAACCCCGGCATCAGAGAGAACGGCACGTTCAGCGTTAACATTCCGTCGGGGGATATGGCGGAAGCGACGGACTACGTCGGGATGAAGTCGGGCAAGGAGGTCGATAAGTCGAAGCTTTTCGAGAACTTCTACGGCAAGCTCGGGACCGCTCCGATGATAAAGGAGTGCCCTCTGAGTCTCGAGTGCAAGCTTGTGGACACGCTCGACTATGGCGGGCCGGAGGAGATATTCGTCGGGGAGATCGTCGAATGCTACGCGGATGAGCGGTGCCTGACCGATGGCAAGCCGGACGTGAGGAAGATAGACCCGATCAGCTTCGCGCCAGGAGACGACGGCTACTGGAGGCTCGGCGAGCGGATTGGGGATGCGTGGAGCATCGGGGAGGGGTACGACCGCACATAGGACGGCGGTTCGGCGCGCCGGCCGCCGCACTCCAAAAAGCACGACCCGCACCTCGCGACCTAAGACCTATGCATATGACCAGCAGTGAGCTTAGAACAGCATATCTGAGGTTCTTCGAGAGCAAGGGGCATTTGATCCTGCCCAGCGATTCGCTCATCCCGGACGATCCGACGCTGCTTTACACGTCGGCGGGTATGGTGCAGTTCAAACGGTACTTCACAGGCGAGCGGGCGCCGCCGAGCCGGCGGATCGCGACCTCTCAGAAGTGCCTGCGCACCGACGACGTGGACGAAGTAGGCGACGCGTTCCATCACACCTTCTTCGAGATGCTCGGCAACTTCAGCTTCGGCGACTACTTCAAGCGCGAGTCTATCATCTGGGCCTGGGAGTTCATGATCGACGTGCTGAAGCTCGACCCGGACGACATCTGGACGAGCGTCTACCTGGACGACGACGAGGCGGCGGACATCTGGGTGAAAGAGGTGGGATTTCCTGCGGAGAAGGTCGTGCGGCTGGGGGCGGACAGGAACTACTGGCCGGCGGATGCTCCGACCAAAGGCCCGAACGGGCTGTGCGGGCCGTGCAACGAGATCTTCCTGGACGTACGGCCCGAGCTTGGCCGGCCGGAGGACCCAACCTGGTCTCTGGCGCACGAGGGTGACCGGTTCGTCGAGATATGGAACCTCGTGTTCCAGCAGTTCGATCGGCAGGAAGGCGGAGTGCTCGTCCCGCTGCCGACGAAAAACATCGACACGGGAATGGGGCTGGAGAGGACCGCGGCCGTGCTCCAGGGCACGCCGACCGACTACGAGACAGACCTCTTTATGCCGATCACCAGGCGGATCGAGGCGGTGACCGGAGCGAGGTACGGGGCGGCGGAGACTACGGACCATGCGATCAGGGTGACAGCCGATCACGTGCGAGGCGCGGTCTTCGCGATCGCGGACGGGGCGATGCCGTCGAATGTGGGCCGTGGGCACGTGCTCCGCAGGATCATCAGGCGAGCCGAGCTGCAGGGTAACGCGCTGGCCGTGGATCGGCCGTTCATGTACGAGCTGGTCGGCACGGTCGCCGACCTCATGAAGGATGTCTATCCCGAACCCAAGGAGCGCGAAGGCTACGTCACGAGCCTGATCAAGGCCGAAGAAGAGAAGTTCCGTCGAACGCTGGACGCCGGCATGTCCCGGCTGACCCAGCAGATCGAGGAGGTCAAGCGGAGCGGGGGATGCGAACTGCCGGGGGATGCGGCGTTTGCCCTGCACGATACTTACGGATTTCCGCTCGAGCTGACGGAGGAGATTGCGCGGGCCGAAGGCATGCGCGTGGATACCGCGGGGTTCGAGGCGGCGATGGAGGGCCAGCGGCTGCGGGCGAAAGAGGCGAGCGCGATTCCGACGGCGCTTTTCGGCGGCGGGGCGAGCGCGATCGTCGAGCTCGAGCAGACGCTGCCGGCGACACAGTTCGTGGGATACCGGACGCTGGAAGCCGACGCGGAGGTGCTTGCCCTGCTCGAACAGGGCGAGCAGGTGAGCGTGGCACGGCAGGGCAATCTGGTGGACATCGTGCTCGACGTGACGCCGTTTTACGCGGAGGCGGGAGGCCAGGTTGGGGACGAGGGCGAGATCGCGTCTCCCGGCACCATCCTCCGTGTCAGGAACACGGCCAAGGCGGGGGGGCTTTTCCTGCATGCGGCGGAGGTCGTAACGGGAGAGGTAAAGGTCGGCGAGCGGGTGCACTGCATAGTCGATCGTGAGCGGCGGATGGACATCGCGCGGAACCACACGGCGACTCATCTCTTGCATGCGGCGCTGCGGCGCGTCCTGGGTGAGCACGCGCTGCAGTCCGGCTCTGTGGTAGAGCCGGGCAGGCTGCGATTCGACTTCTCACACTTCCAGGCTCTGACGCCCGAGGAGATCAGGCGGATCGAAGATGAGGTGAACGCCAGAATCCTCGATGACATCCCGGTGGAGGTGATCGAGACCACGGTCGAAGAGGCCCGGAAGATGGGCGCAATGGCGCTCTTCGGGGAGAAGTATGGCGAGCGGGTGCGGGTGATCAAGATCGGCGACTGGAGCGCGGAGCTGTGCGGGGGCACGCATCTTCACCGTACGTCGGAGATCGGGTCTTTCATGGTCGTCGGCGAATCGAGCATCGGCGCCGGGCTGCGAAGGATCGAGGCGGTGACGGGGCGCGGCGGGGTTGGGCATATGCACGAGATCCGGGATATGCTATACGAGACGGCTGAGAAGCTCGGGGCGTCGCCGGTCGAGGCGGCGGCGGCGGTGCAGCGGCTGCAGGCGAGCCTGAAGGAGGCTCAGCGGGAGATCGAGCAGCTTCGGTCGAGGTCGGCGGCCGAGCAGGCTCAGGAGATCGCGGCGAGGGCGCAGAGCGTGGCCGGGGTGAACGTCGTTACGAGCAAGCTGCCGACGGCGAGCGCCGACGATCTGAGCTCGCTTGCGGACAGCGTCGCGGACCGGCTGCGCTCGGGCGTGATAGTCCTTGGAGGTGTGGCCGACAGCAAGGTCCTGTTCGTCGGCAAGGTGACGGAGGACCTCGTGGCTCGCGGATTCCACGCCGGCAACCTGCTGCGCGAGGTGGCGAAAGTGGCCGGCGGAGGCGGCGGCGGGAAGGCGGAGTTCGCTCAGGCCGGCGGAAGAGACGCATCCAAGGTTGACGAGGCGCTGCAGAAGGTCGTGGAGCTTGTCAAGCAGCAGGCTGGGTAGCATACGGCCGGCCGTTCGACGTGGGCCGGCACGCCGCCGGATTCGGAGGTTCGGCGCGTGGTTTGGGGCGGCGACAAGGAGGTCGCCGCCCAACATGCGGAGATCGGCGCTCATTGCATCTGTACTCCGTGTCGTTTTGCCCTTCGTCGTGGTCGCCGGGTTATCGGTCGGTGCAGCAACGCGTGCGGACGCGGGGGGAAAAGTCGTTCTTGTCATCGCGGACCACCTGAGACCATCGGATGTGCTCGACAAGCCACCGCCGGGCATCGCTCGCCTCGCGTCGGAAGGTGGCGTCGGGCTTGTGAGCCGCGGGCCGGTCGGGCGGCAGGCGGCGGAGTCCGCCTACGCCACCGTGAGCGCCGGCGCCTACTCGTGGTCGAACACCGACATCGACCACGCATATTCAGCCTCCGAACCGCTCGAAGACGAACCCGATCCGGCGGCGACCGTCTTCAACCGGCGGACCGGAAGTTCGGCCAGGCCGGCAGTCGTCCACCTTGATCTGGCGGCAATCGAGGCAGCCAATCAGGAGCGGTTCTACACGACGTCGCACCTGGGGGCGTTGGCCGAGGCAATCGGCCGGGCCGGGAAGAGGGTCGCGGTGTTCGGGAACTCCGATCTTGCGGACACGAAGCGGCGGGGGGCGGCGGCTATCGCGGCGGCGGGTGATGGCGCGGTCCCGATGGGTGACGTAAGCTCGGGCGTCCTGCGCCGCGAGGCTTTCAGCCCGACGGGATTCGTGACATCGGCGGCGCGGCTCGCGTCCGAGGTAGATGCCGCGCTTGAGCGCGCGGACTTCGTAGTGGTTGACTTTGGAGATACGGCGCGGGTGGAGCTATCGAGGAAGCAGCTTTCCGGAGGCGCCTACGAGGTCCACCGCCGGAGGGCGGTGGACAACCTCGGGGACTTCATCTCCCGTATTCTGAAGGGGCGGGCAGGAGAGGGCACTATCGTGCTGACCTCGATCGCGCCGCCAATCCGGCTGCACGGCGACGCGGACCGGCTTGCGCCAATGGTGCTGCGGAGGCCGGGGGGCGGCCGCGGCTGCGTCACCTCGTCCACGACACGGACGCCGGGACTGGTCTCCGGGTTCGACATTGCTCCGACAGTACTTGCAGGCCTCGGGGTCCGGATGCCAAGAGGCATGATCGGCAGCCCGATTGCAGTAGTACCGGAGCGAGCGGGCGGGGTCAGGTGGCTCAGCGGGCTTGTGGCCTTGAACGGGGCGGCTCTGTTCGTTGTTCTGGGGCTGCTTGCAGGGATCGGGATTCTCGCGGCGACGGTCGCGGCGCTTGCGATTGCACTGGGCTGGTCGAGGAACCGGGGCTTTGGGGGCTTGCTGAAGGCGCTTCTCGCGGCGCCCGCGGCGGGGCCGCTGGCGGCGCTCTTTGCGACCGTCGGCGAGCCGGCACCGGGGCCTTATGCTTTCCGTCTCGGCGCCTGGTGGGTCGCGTTGACCGTCGGGACATTTGCTGCGAGCAAGGCGCTGAGGGCGGCGCTCGGGAAGCGGATTGCGAATCTGCCCGGCGCGCTGCCGGTGGTCGTGATGGCGGCGGTCACGACGCTCGTGATCTTCGTTGACGCCCTGCGCGGCGGCGCTCTTGTCAGGTATACAGTACTCAGCACAGGGCGATTCGAGGGGGCCCGCTTCTACGGAATCGGGAACGAGTACATGGGCGCGTGGCTGGGGCTTGCGCTCGTTTCGATGCTGTGGATCAGGGAGTGCTTCCCGGGCTGGGAGAAGCGCGCGAGGAGCAGGGCTGTGCTCGTTCTTGTGTGCCTGGCGATCATAGCAGCGCTCGGGTTTCCGCAGTTCGGGGCGAACGCAGGCGGCGCGGTATCCGCCGTGGTCGCCCTGGGGCTCGTGTACTGGTCGGGCACCAGGGGAAGGTTTGGGGCAGGCGCCGTGGCGGTCCTTGCAGCGGCCGGGGCGGCGCTCGTGGCGGCCATCGCCGTGTTCGAGGTCGAGTTCTCCCGTGGCTCGCCATCCCATATCGGTCTCGCCGCGTCGATGAGCGACAGCGCCGGGTACAACTATCTGGTTGCCACCGCGGTGCGGAAGCTCGCGATGAACGTAAGCCTGATCGGCACGACTCAGGCGGAGATTGCGCTCGGCGCATCGGTGCCGTTCTTCATTCTGTGGTTCTGGGGTGTAGGCCGGCGGGTGAGCAAGGTCGCGCGGGACCGACCGGGGTTCCTGTGGGGAGGCTACGCTGTGGCGGCGGCAGCGGTGGTCACCGCGCTCGTGAACGACTCGGGGGTTGTGGCCGGGTTCCTGGTGCTTGGGTTCTACGTGCTTGCGATTCTCTACACAGTGGTGGACGAGGAGCGCGGGGGCAGGACGGCCTCGTCGTTCCTCACTCCTGGGCGGTCAGCAGTAACATGCCGCGAGTGATGGCTCTTGATGTCGGGGAGAAGACGATTGGGGTGGCGCTCAGCGATGAGCTGGGGATCGTCGCGTCGCCGCTCGTGACGGTTCGGCGGACGGGGAGCGAGAAGGCGGACCTGAGGGAGGTGGCCCGCCTGGTGGAGGAGCACGGCGTGTCGAAGGTAGTGGTAGGGATCCCACTGATGCTGAGCGGCGCTGAGGCTGTGCAAGCCGGGAAGGCACGAGGGTTCGCCGCAAAGCTCGCAAGGCGGGTGCGGGTTCCTATCGAAATGTGGGACGAGCGGCTGACCACGGTCGAGGCGGAGCGCGCGTTGATCGAGGCGGGAGAGACCCGTGAGCAGAGGGGGAGATCGGTGGACAAGGTCGCGGCTGCATTGATCCTGCGCAGCTACCTCGCGGCAAAGGGAAGCGACAGTTGAGAAGCATACTGCGCTACATCCGGGACGGACGGAACTACATTCTGGTCCTCGTAATGCTGGCGGCTGTGAGCGCGTGGGTGCTCGACTATATGGTCTCACCGGTGGGCGGCAGCGGGCGGCCCGCTATGGTGGTCATCCCGAAGGGGGTGACGGCGGCCGCGGTCGGGAGGATACTCGCCGAGAAAGGCATCGTACGGTCTGCACTCGGGTTCTCGCTCCTGGCTCAAGCGGCGGGTGACGCCCGGGAACTGAAGCCGGGCGCCTACCTGCTCAAGCCGACGATGGGCGTCGAAGAGATCATCGAGAAGATGGTCCGGGGCGAGATAGCCGCAGTCTGGGTCACCGTGCCGGAGGGTTTCAGCGTGCGCCAGATCGCCGAGCGGCTGGGCGAGAGCAACCTGGTCAACCCCGAGGAGTTCATGGCTCTCGCTGCAAGCGACGCTCAAGGCTTCTCGGAAATCCTGGGGATACCCTCGCACAGCCTCGAGGGGTACTTGTTTCCGAGCACGTACCTGGTTCCGCTCAAGACGACGGCGAGGGAGGTGGCAGCGGAGATGGTGAAGACATTCCGGGCCAAGGTGGCGGAGCCGTATGGAGAGGATATCGGCCGGATAGCGGCGGCGGGGGGTGCGGAGTCCAGAGCCGCTGCTCTCTACCGCGTGGTGACCGCAGCTTCGATGATCGAGCGGGAGGCGAAGGTTCCACAAGATCGGCCGCTGATCTCCGCCGTCATATGGAACCGACTCAGGCGCGGGATGAGACTCCAGATCGATGCGACCGTGGAGTACGCCCTCGGCAGGCACCGGTCCAGGCTTTACGACCGGGATCTGGCCGTGGATTCCCCGTACAATACCTATCTTCACGGCGGCCTGCCGCCGGGACCGATATCGAACCCCGGGCTTCCGTCCATCAGGGCCGCGCTGTTCCCGGCGAAAGCCGGTTACCTCTACTATGTGGCCCGGGCTGACGGCTCGCACGTCTTCTCGAACACGCTGGAGGAGCACAACGCGGCAAAAGCGCGGATCAGGGAACAGGCAGCAGAAAGCGGGGGTCAGGAGGGGGCCGTGCCGTGATGTCGAAGCTTGGAAGGCTTCTCTGCCCGAGGATGTATGCTCGCTCGCTCTCGGAGGTAGATCTCGATGCGCTCTCTGAGCGGGGCATTGACTCGATCATCCTCGATCTCGACAACACGATCCTGCCATGGCGGGGCCACGAGATACCGCCCGAATCGGCGGAGTGGGTGCGGCGGGCGCTCGATCGCGGGATGAAGCTCTGCATAGCGTCGAACACCCGGAACCCGCGGCGGCTCAGGGCGGTGGCCGAGAAGCTGGGCCTGCCGAGCCTGCAGAGGACCGCCAAGCCGAGGCGTAGAGGTCTGAGAGAAGCCATGGAGCTGATGGGCGCCGATCCGTCGCGAACGGCGCTCATCGGGGACCAGATATTCACGGACATCGTCGGCGGCAACCGGCTGTCGCTCTTGACCGTCCTTGTGCGGCCGATGCACAGGCGCGAGTTCATCGGCACGAAGGTAAGCAGGGCATTCGAAAGACTGGTGCTCGCATGGCTTTCGCGGCGGGGCGGCCCGGAGCAGAAGGCGGCCGAGCAGAGGCCAGACGCGGAGGACTGAGAAGTGCATCTGTCGGGCAGAGGAAAGGTCCTGGGGGTGATCGGGCATCCGGTCGGGCACAGCCTGTCACCGGCAATGCAGAACGCGGCCATCGAGGCTTTGGGGCTGGACGCAGTTTACGTGCCGTTCGACGTGGCGCCCGAGGAACTCGGGCAGGCGATCGAAGGCATCCGCGCGCTCGGGATAGCCGGTGTTAACGTGACGATACCTCACAAGGAAGCTGTGATTCCACTGCTCGACAAAGTAGAGGACGACGCGCGGGAGATCGGCTCGGTGAACACGGTCGCGAACGTCGGCGGCAGGCTGATCGGATCGAGCACGGATGGGCCGGGGTTCATGCGCTCGCTTGCGGAGGCGGGATGTGCGCCAGGCGGGTACAAGGCGGTGGTTCTCGGCGCCGGGGGCGCGGGAAGGGCTGTGACGTTTGCACTTGCGAAGGTAGGGGCGAAGGTCGTGGTTCTCGACGAGATGGCGGGGAAGGCCGAGCGGCTGGCCCGGGATGTTCAGAAGGCTGCCGAGCCGGGTATGGTTCATGCTGAGCCGGGGATCGAGCGGCTGGCCGAGCATCTGCAGCGGGCGAACCTCCTCGTGAACTGTACTCCAGTCGGGATGCATCCCGAGGAAGAAGCTATGCCGGTTCAGCCGGAACTGCTCAGGGACGACCTGATCGTATTCGACCTGGTGTATAACCCGGTCAGGACGAAGCTTCTTGCCGCAGCGGAGGCGGCCGGCGCGCGAACGGTGACCGGCGTGAAGATGCTCGTCTACCAGGGCGCGCTGTCGTTCAGGAGATGGACCGGAATCGACCCGCCGATAGACGTGATGGAAGCAGCCGTGCTGGAGCAGCTTCGAGGGAGGACGTGATTGCCGAAAAAAGCAGGCAATCTAAGGAACAGTCGTGGGAATACCGACAGTCAAACAATAGAGAATAAAAGGGTCTTTCGGACTGACTGCAGAGGACGGGGTGCGTTTCGGCCTGCAGTGGGCAGACGCGCGCCGTTGCAGTCTTTCGTTGAGACCTGATATACTCTAAGGGGTGGGAACCACCCGGGCGGGGAGAGGTGCTTCAGCGATGGTGATGGCGAGGAAAGACCTGGGGGAGGTGCTCGTCACCAAGGAGATCATAACGGCCGATGAGCTGGCCCAGGCGCGGGAGGCGCAGAGGAGCGCGCCGGGTGACATAGGCCGGATCATAATCGATCTGGGGTTTGCGCAGGACAAAGACGTAGCGAAGGCAAGGGCCGAAGTTCTGGGCCTGCAGTATGTAGACCTATCCACGCAACGCATAGACGATTCCGTTGCCAACTCGATCCCCGAGCACATTGCAAAGCGCCACAAAGTCATCGCCATCTCCAAGAACGGCAGCAAACTCACTGTAGCAGTGGCAGATCCGAGCAACCCGGTCGCTTTGCAGGATGTGAGGCTCGCGTCCGGTGCTCAGCAGATAAGCACGGTCCTTTCCACAGAGGAGGACATAGAAGAAGCCATTCGGCGGTGCTACAAGGCGGCAGGGGCCGGGGAAGGCGCCGTGGTCCCGGTGGCCGGCGCGATGGCCGGAAGCGGGGGAGGTGGAGGGGGCCTATCGTCGATCAGCGAGGCCATCGCCACCTACGGCGCGCGCGAGGAAACGCTCGAGGAAGATGAGGCCGCGCTTCGAGGAGCTGCCGAAGAAGCCCCGATCATCCGCATTGCCCACACTATCATCCAGCAGGCCATCCGGGAGACCGCCAGTGATATCCACGTCGAGCCTGACCGCCGCGGAGTCCGTGTCCGCTACCGGATTGACGGCGTTCTGCACGAGGTCATGCCCCTTCCCAAATACATCCAGGCGCCGATGATCTCCCGGCTCAAGATCATGTCGGACATGAACATCGCGGAGCGCCGGGTGCCCCAGGACGGACGTATACCGATCCGCTGGGAGAACAAGGACTACGACCTGCGCGTTTCCTGCCTGCCGACCATCCACGGCGAGAAGATCGTCATGAGAATCCTCGACAAGACGAGCGTTCTCATCGGTCTGAGTAAGCTCGGGTTTACGGCGGAGGTGCAGGCCCAGGTCGAAGAGCTGACATCGCAGCCGAACGGAATGTTCCTCTCGACCGGACCGACAGGCGCAGGCAAAACAACGACTCAGTATTCCATCCTCCACAGGATCAACACGGTAGACAAGAACATCATCACGGTTGAGGACCCGGTCGAGTACCAGCTCGCGGGGATATCGCAGGTTCACGTGAACAGGAAGGCGGGGCTTACCTTCGGGAACGCGCTGAGAAGCTTTCTACGCCAGGACCCGGACATAATCATGGTCGGCGAGATGCGGGACCTAGAGACGGCGGAGATTGCGATCGAAGCGTCGCTTACGGGACACCTCGTGCTCTCGACGCTGCACACGAACGACGCACCGTCGGCGGTCATCAGAATGGTGGACATGGGCGTTGAACCGTACCTGATCTCGGCAACGGTGATCGGTGTTCTGGCCCAGAGGCTCACGCGAAAGATCTGCACGAACTGCAAGACGAGCTATACGGTGCCGGGCAAGGAGCTGCGACGGTTCGGGTTCAAACCGGAGGACCCGGAGCAGGAGGTAACGCTGTACCGGGGGACGGGCTGCGAGCTGTGCAGAAACACGGGCTACAAGGGCAGAACCGGCGTCTACGAGCTGATGAGGATCAACGACGAGATCGCCGAGTTGGTCGTGAGGCGCGCGCCACTCGCCGATATCCGCGAGGCGGCCAAGGCAAACGGAATGCACGAGCTGCGCGAAGACGGGCTCCTTAAGGTTCTCGAAGGCATGACGACTCCTGACGAGGTCATGAGGGTCGTGTTTACGGCGGGACACTAGAGAGGGGCAAGGCGCCGGGTATGAGGTATGAGGTATGAGTGGGGGAAGCGTACCTTACTCGACTTCGCTCTCTGGAGGGGCAGTTGGATCAACAGGTAACGGGTGACACGACACAGCAGGTGGCACAGCCGGGGATCGGGCAGGCTAGACAGGCGACGAAGCCGGTACCGATCGAGGAGACGCATGTTGACGATCTGCTGAGGACTGTGGTCGAGAAGGGCGCATCGGACTTGCACCTGTGCGTGGGCGTGCCTCCGATCATCAGGGTTGACGGCCAACTGCTGCCGCTCAACTACGAGAGGATCGGGGCGACGGACTGCCAGCGGATGATGTATGATGTGCTGTCCGACGAGCAAATCCAGCGGTACGAGTCGCAGTGGGAGCTGGACTTCTCATACGCGCTGGGCAGAGTCGCGCGGTTCCGTGTGAATATCTACCACGACAAGGGGTCGGTTGCTGCGGCGTTCAGGTTGATCCCGGCGAAGATCCCGAGCATCCGGGAACTGGGCCTGCCGCTCGTGCTGGAGGACCTGACACGAAGGCCGAGAGGCATGATCGTCGTCACCGGGCCGACGGGAAGCGGCAAGTCCACGACGCTCGCCGCCATGATCAACCAGATCAACAACGAACGCAGTCTCCACGCCATCACGATCGAGGACCCGATCGAGTACCTGCATCAACACAAATACTGCGTGATCAACCAGCGGGAAGTGGGGCAAGATACACATGAGTTTGCAGATGCGCTGCGTGCAGCCCTACGCGAGGACCCGGACGTGATCCTTGTGGGAGAGATGCGAGACCTGGACACGATGTCGAACGCGATTCGGGCTGCCGAGACGGGGCATCTGGTGCTCTCGACCCTGCACACGAACAGCGCGGCACAGACAGTAGACCGCATAGTGGACTCCTTCCCGGCGAACCAGCAGGATCAGGTCCGGCTGATGCTGTCGAACAGCCTGGAGGCGGTGCTCTGCCAGCAGCTCCTGCCGAGAGCCGGCATGCCGGGGCGGGTGGCGGCAATGGAGGTCATGATCGCAACTCCAGCCATCCGCAACCTGATCCGGGAAGCCAAGACCCATCAGATCACCTCGATAATCCAGACGAGCGCCAACGTCGGCATGCAGACGATGGACCAGCATCTACGAGAGCTCTACCAGAGGGGGATCATCACCTACGACGACGCCATGATGCGCGCTATGAACCCCGAAGAGCTCAAGAAGATGATAGCGGCACCGAGCACGCCGAACGGAAGATAGGGAGGATTGGGATTTCAGGTTTCAGGTTTCAGGTTTCAGGTTTCAGATTGAA
>Ga0315281_10001562_pt1 | contig 33906 bp, 33 predicted proteins | sample YL17G07_0_MG_FD_204540 | JGI IMG/M metagenome (GOLD analysis project Ga0315281, IMG submission 204540) | Sediment microbial communities from Yellowstone Lake, YNP, Wyoming, USA - YL17G07_0 | ecosystem: Environmental > Aquatic > Freshwater > Lake > Sediment | place: USA: Wyoming | collected...
TAGGACCGTCTTCTTGGGTGACATGGCTTAGAACTCCTTAATAATTATCTTCCTGTTTGCGGAACGGAATAGATCATATAAAAAACGCTCTTTGTCTCCTATGCAAATGTGGAGATACAATAATCGGCGTAACAAGCCTCCGCTTGTGATTCATTGTATACACTCCGTATCGTCGCAGGCAGGGACGCCTGCTCTACGAAATAACTAGCACTGAATCGTAGGAACGTTGAGGTATTCGCCGACCAGCTTCATAGCGCAGAAATTCCCACACATGCTGCAGGCTTCGCTGCTAGCCCGGTGTTTAGCATGCACGCGTTCTGAATATTCGGGACGGAGTGAAAGCTTGATCTGCTCTCTCCAATCGAGGTGTTTCCTTGCGGTCGCCATTTTCCTGTCCCAGTCGGCGGCGCCTTTAACGCCCTTAGCGATATCGGCGGCGTGCGCGGCAATCCGGGAAGCGATTACACCTACCCGCACGTCCTCGACATCCGGCAAAGATAAGTGTTCCGAAGGCGTTACATAGCAGAGAAAATCAGCGCCGGCAGCCGCGGCAACCGCACCGCCAATAGCAGCAGTAATGTGGTCGTAACCCGCACCGATATCCGTTACCAGCGGACCGAGTACATAAAACGGTGCGCCTTTGCAGATTGCCTTCTGCAATTTAACGTTGGCTTCGATTTGATTTAACGGTACATGACCGGGACCTTCTACCATTACCTGCACACCAGCTTTCCAGGCGCGCTCCACAAGACCGCCGAGAACAATCAATTCTTCGACCTGGGCACGGTCGGTGGCGTCCGCCAGGCAGCCAGGTCTCATGCCGTCGCCAAGACTGAGAGTTACGTCATATACCTTCGCGATTTCAAGGAGGCGGTCGTAATTTTCATAGAGTGGATTTTCACGGTCGTTATGCAGCATCCAGCCGATCATGAACGCACCACCCCGGGACACGACGTCCGTAACCCTGCCCTGCTCTTTGAGCGCCGCAATCGCAGACCGCGTCACGCCGCAGTGGACGGTAATAAAATCGACGCCGTCGCGGCACTGCTCTTCAATCACGTTAAAAATATCATCGACGGTCATTTTGACAATTGCATTATGTTGGTCGATTGCCTGGATACCTGCCTGGTAAATGGGCACTGTACCGACGGGCACATTACTCGCCTTGATGACTGCCCGCCGCACATCCACAAGGTTGCCGCCGGTCGATAGATCCATAACGGTATCAGCGCCCGACTCAACGGCAGCCTGGAGTTTTTCGAGTTCTGTTTCAATAGTGCCGTAGTCGGAAGAGGTGCCGAAATTGGCATTGACCTTGGTACGCAAACCTTTGCCGATTCCAAACGGTTTGAGATTTTTGTGGTTGATATTGGCGGGAATGACGATGTTGCCTTCGGCAATACCCCGGCGGATGGATTCCGGTTCCACCTGTTCCTGCCGGGCGACATCTTTCATTTGAGAGGAGATGATACCTTTTTGCGCCATTTCCAGTTGTGTCATAATAGTCTCCAAAAACAATGAGACCAGGGTTGCGGTTGTGATGATTTTCCCTGGTCTTCAAGTTAGCCGCATCCCTACGCTCGCATTACCGAGTTCAGGTTCTAAGGGTCCCCCGATTCCAATCGAGGTCTCAGCCTATGAGCACCCCTAGCGGTATAAATCTATTTAGTTTTTAACTGTCTAATTAGTAATTATAACAGAGAATGAGGAGCAAAAGCAAATTTTACACTCAACCTCCAGCACTTACGCCACAATTTCTAATACCGAATATCTAATTTCTAAACAAATTAGAATAAGGAAATTTAAATTCGTGTATCAGTTCATTATTGATTTTCGCATACGAAAGATGTAGATTATGATGAATGTTGATATATCTTTTAAATCAAACTTATGTATAATGACTTCAGCGGTTTTGCCCATGTACTAGATTCTTTGGACGTATCTGGTAAACTACCAATTGAAATAATCCCAGGCCATGAATTCAGGAGAGCGACTGATCAAGAAATCGATCGTATCAAGCGAGAGTTAAAAAATCACAGACTCGTGATATCACCCTACGAACACAGGATTATATCAACGGAAAAAAGCTTCACAACTAAACCGTTGCCTTCTACCCAATGGAAATATTATGTTATATCATTTAATAATACCAATGATGAGCTAAGAACGATTGAGAACGCATCAAATCTTCTAAAAAATGACATTAGCTTAGGATACATGTTTTTCAATCAAGGTGGATTGGGATTCTCACAAGCCGAGATTTCTACCTATTTTATTGATCATTTTTCCTATTGGTATACTTCCAAGTTAATAAAACGCAGTGAAATTCTTGAAATCAATTATAATTATAACCTGATAACGAACTTAGACCCAATTCGCTATCCACCGATTGTCAAAGCTTTGTCTGATTTCCATCAAACCAAAATGATAACCGACAGGTCTTTGTTGAAGGTGTTGTCATACTTCGCCATTTTTGAATGCGTGTTAACCCATCTCCCTCATCCGAACGACACTATAGATTCGATCACACGTCAAATACGCACTAAGATGTCTTTGTTAGGAAAACGTTTTCAGAGAGAGTTGGAATATAGTTTATATTTTCCATCATTGACAGACCCAGAGAAAATCTGGAAAAAACTCTATGACTATAGGAGTCGGTTAGCTCATGGTGAAAGTGTAGATTTTACCCGTCAGTTTCATGAACTACAAAGCCATGATAAAATACGCTTTTTCCTCTTGGAGAGTCTCAAACTCTTGTTACTTTATGCATTAAAAGAACCCGAATTTATTTCTGATCTTCAGAAATGCTGATACAATTATACAAAGAAATTAAGCACGAACAATGCCACTTTTTAAAACAGCTGGGAGTCGGACTAGCCCACCCACTCGCATTTTCTGCCTCACTATTAGGATCTACGGCACAAAATAAAACTAATCTCTTTCTGTCTCACTTTCGTGCTAACATAATAAGACTATGGAGAAACTGAGAGCCGGGGCAGGGAGACTGGGCATAAAGTTGGGCGATGAAGAGCTTGCCCTATTCCAGACCTATTATGAGGAACTGATCGACTGGAACAAGCGGGTGAACCTGACCTCTATTACCGACTATGAGCAGGTGCAGGTAAACCATTTCCTGGATGCGTTAACAGTCGTGCTCGCCTGGAAGCCGAGTTCTCTACCCGTAAAAGTAATCGATGTCGGCGCGGGCGCGGGTATTCCCGGCATCCCTTTGAAAATTGTCTTTCCACAGATTCAACTTGTTCTGCTGGAAGCTACTGCTAAAAAAACCACGTTTCTGCGTCATATTGTGGAAAAACTGAGCTTGACGGACGTGGAGGTTGTAGCTGGGCGCGCGGAAGAGGTCGCTCACAATCCTCAATACCGCGCACAGTTTCATGTTGTACTCGCGAGGGGGGTGGCGGAACTGGCAGCACTCTCAGAATTGACCTTGCCTTTTTGCTCGATTGGCGGGATGGTTATTGCGCATAAAAAGGGCGAGATTCAAGAAGAAGTCAAACGAGCGGAAAACGCCGTTAAACTACTCGGTGGAAGATTGAGAGAAATTACACCTGTCATCCTTCCACAATTCCCGGATAACCGCTGCCTGGTGGTGATCGAAAAGGTCTCGGCAACACCCGAAAAATATCCGAGAAGGGCGGGAATGCCGACTAAACGACCAATCGGAGATAAGTAACAAGTAACAAGTAGCAAATAAATTCAAAACTAAAATCTCAAAAGTCAAAGCCATAACGCAAAAGTAAAAACTTCAAAATAATTAGCGGGGTCGGGTAATGCCTGAGGGATTAGATTGACGTGTCCCTAAATTCTAAATGTTGAATCCTAAACAAATTACAATAGCCGAAATAGAAATTGTCCAAAACACTCCCCCACTCTCTCCTCATCGCGAGATGCGGGCGAAGAATTCATTCCTGAATTTATTGGATTTCCCGATCAGGTCGGGACAAAGTAATGTAATCAGTTGACACGCCATTTTGGCAAGCATAGTATGGAATATAGGCAATGGTATTGATATTTCATAAATTACAATATGACCATACAAACAACTAACCCGAGAGCAGGCGAAGTTGTCCTGCGGACTAAAGGACTAACCAAATACTTCGGCACCCTGGCAGCGGTCAAAGACTTAAATCTTGAACTGCACTGCGGTGAGGTGTTCGGTTTCCTCGGACCGAACGGAGCTGGCAAAAGCACCACGGTCGGTATGATACTGGGACTGATAGAACCCACCGCCGGCGATATCGAAGTTTTCGGTCTGAAATTAAAAGAGCACCGATGGCCGATAATGAGACGTATCGGTGCGATTATTGAAGAACCCGCATTTTACCCTTATTTGTCAGGATGGGACAACCTTGAAGCACTTGGCAGGGCGATCGGCGGAATTCAAAGATCGAAGATCACCGAGGTACTGGAACGTGTTAACCTGCTGAACCGCGCTAAGGACCGCTACGGGACCTATTCGATGGGCATGAAACAGCGGCTGGGCATCGCATTCACACTATTAAGAAACCCCGAACTTATCCTACTTGACGAGCCGACGAATGGGCTTGATCCTGCCGGGACTAAAGAGGTGCGTGACCTTATTCCGCAGTTAGCTCACGAACGTTGTGCCGTCTTACTCTGCAGTCACCTGCTGCATGAAGTCGAACTGGTTAGCGACCGGGTGGCTATTATTGATCATGGCACGATGATTGCCAACGCACCGCTGCAGGAGTTGTTGACGAAAGGACAGATGCTGCAAATAAAGGTGGAGGATAAAGCAAAAGCCAACGGAATTCTGAAAAACCTGCCATGGATTAAATCCATACGAGAAGAAAATGGGTACCTTGTTGTTGACGCGCCGCCAAATAGCGCCTCGCAGGTAAACAAAGCACTGGCTGAGCAAAGCATATTCGCTTCAGAACTGATCAGCCGCGCATCCAGTCTTGAAAGTATATTCCTGCAACTAACCGGGAAAGAAAATAATGCTCAGATTAATTAACGCCGAACTATTCAAACTACGCAAACGATCTATGACAAGGATATTGCTGTTTGTCCTGGTTGGAATACTGATTATTATCTATTTTATTCTCCTGGCTGTTTCTAACGCTAACCTGCCGATACCCCACGATGAGGGAATGCCCAGAATCGTCAACTTACTGGGGCTTCCGGTCGCGATTCCTTTGGCTTTCATGTTCCTGGCGGGACTAGGGAGCATACTGGCGGTAATCTTGGTGGCAAGCTCCATGGGAAACGAGTACAACTGGCGTACAATACGCACAGTGCTAACCTCGAGTGAAAGCCGTTTCAAACTATTGGGCGCCAAGCTTATTTCGGCGATTATTTTTATACTACTGGGTATGGTTATCGGGGTGGCTACCGGCTTTATCATGAGCATGATCACGACTGCAATCGGGGGATATAAGTTCGATTTCAGCTTCGCCACCGGCAGTTATGTGTGGGACCAGTTCCTGCAATTCTGGCGCACATTCTATGTCATGCTGCCCTATATTTTCCTCGCATTCCTCTTGTCCATCGTCGGGCGTTCCGCAATGCCTGGTATTGCGCTTGGGATAGCGATACTGTTCTTCGAACCGATAATCACCGGACTTATGAACCTCGCTGGAGGATGGATAGCTGAGATACCTGCCTACCTGCTCGGGGAAAATGTCAATGCTATCACTGCTCTGGCTGACTTACCTGCGGGATTCGGCGGAGGCTTTGGTTTCAGAGCTATCGGCGAAATGCCCAGCGTCTTGCATGCTACGGTCGTTCTTGGGATTTATTCAGTGGTATCACTCGCACTGGCTTTTTATATTTTCCGAAAGCGTGACGTGACAGCTTAGGATCACTTGTCAGACAATTCAACTTGTGTTGCGCCAGGCCCACCGTGTTGAGGATCAGCTGCGCGATATGACTTAACCAGCGAATGTTTAGCTAAAAAGCGTCCGACTTCCTGCCTTAAAATTCCCGAACCTTTACCATGAATAATCCAGACGCGATAATATCCAGATCTAAAAGCGTCGTGTAAGAATTTATCGAGCCTGGGGATAGCTTCATCTACTGTCAAACGGTGAAGGTCGAGTTCGTCCTTTTTCGATCCGGACGGCATACCTGTCATCGCGAGTTTATTTCTGACTTTCTGAAATGGTTTTTGCCCAGGCGGCTGCCCGCTCCAACTCACCCTCTTTTAGCGGACCTTTACTACCCGTTACAAAGAAACCCTCAGAAGGAACAACCAGATTTGCGCTTTTGCCTTTAAAATATTTTGCCATGCGACCGGCTGCAAAACCAAAGATTTTCGCCCACCCTGAGGCATACCTTGTATCGAATGTTGCCACTTTGACACCTTTGAGTGCGGTTTCGGGAATGTTACCCATAAACGCCTGCATCACTTTGGTAGCATTGCCGCCCTGAGTCGGAGAACCGATTATAAGCAAGTCGAGTGATTTCAGTTCCGTCGCATTTGCCTCAGCCACAGGCAGCACTTTCACTTCACCCTTAATAGCCCCGCCAATAGCTTTTGCGATTTTCTCAGTATTCCCGTAAAGTGAATCGTAAATAACTAAAGCCTTCATCAAACACCTCCCATCGCTCCTGAATCAAGTATAAGGTCCAACCGACTTACTGACAAGCGGCAGTGCAAATCGGACTGTACAAGTTTTAGAGGCTAGCTTGACTCGGCTAAAGATTGCAGAGTTTCTTTTATCACGCGTCGGAGCTCTTCAGGTGCAAATGGTTTTAAAATATATGGCCTTCCAGTCTCTTTTAAAAAGGCTTGAGTGTCACCGCCAATTATGTCTCCGGTTGTGAAAATTATCCCCCCAACAAGGTAGGGGTGTTTTTCGAGAATGTAATTGTAAAACTCTTTGCCATTTAATACCGGCGTACGGATATCCACAAGGCAAATGTCATAGTGGTATTTATCGAGCATTTGCTCGGCAATCTGTCCGTCGATAGCGACACTTATATCAAATCCTTCGTTAGCAAGAACCCGCATACACAGGCTGCGGATAAACGGTTCATCTTCAACTACAAGAATCCTTTTCTTATCATCGGAGCCCGTCATATTTTTCCCTTTCTAGAAAGTCAGTTTTTATCCACCTAAAAGAAATTCATTGAGCTTTTTATTCAGCCATCGGGTTGTTAACCGCATCTTCAGCATTGATACGCCTGCTTGATCCGGAGCTGCGAGAGTATAAAGACTGTTCATGATAGGACAACCATTTTTTGCTGAATGCAATTTCTACTGCAAAGAGCACAAAGCCAAAACCGATTAAGATGTCGCCGGCACTGAAAACACCACCAAGATAATGAGCCGGGATAATGTCTGTGAAAAACCAAAGATTTGTCTGGTCGATCGGTAAATAAATACCGCTTCCTTCGGGCAGGACCATCCCAAATCGTGATGGATCGAGCGCGGTCATTTGAGCTAGCTCTCGAGCTTCCGGCGACACCGGCATCAAACATCCGTTGGCAATTATTGCGATAAAGTTCAGTAAAGTTCCCGCTGCCATAACACGCATACTGCGAAAATTCAGATTAGCCGACAGCGCCCAGAATAAAAGAAGATAAGATAAGACCATGCAAGCTCTTTTTAAATCTAGAAACGCTTCGCCTGGCAATAGTGCAAAAGGCAAGCGGTGCAGAGCGGCGCTGAGCAAAATAGCCCACCAGTATCTGATTCGCACGAACTTTATCCTGGCAGCTATTTCCGAGAATGACCCCCGAAAATTGAGTGACGCTTGTTTTAATAAATGCATTCTTTCGTCCTTTGCAACTAGTTGAGGACTACCGCCCCGGGTACTCCCCAGATAAATTCACCCGGGGCTGTTAGTCGATCGTCGATATTTAGATGTCGAAAATATCAGGTGCACCTCCGGCGACAGCAATTGCAATGGCTATGCCCACTAACGCCATTATTTTAATCAGGGGCATGTACCTGGGTAGAATAACCATTAGTTTCCGCATTTTGTAAACCCTCTCCTTTTTATTTTCAGAAAAAAATTCTGATGTACTTATAATAAAAGATGACCTCTTACAAAACTCTTACCAAAATAGAGTTATGTCAATTATAAAAGTAAAAAAAGAGAGGTTTCTAAAAATATATTTTGAAAATTTCAGGAAAATTTTAATTTTGCTGGTGAATTAACGGTGTAGATGCCAGGATACGCTGTTGTAATTCTCGTATGTCAGCTGGAATTCCCGGTTCTACACTGCTGTTGACTATCTCTGCATAACGCTTGTAAGCATATAAAGCCATTGGACTATTTTTCTCAGCTATTTGGAAGCGCATAATACTGTAATAAACGTCCTCGTCGTAAGGATCGATCGCAATTAACTTTTCAAGGAATGCGGTTGCTTTACTGTATTCACCCTTTTTTTCATAGTGATCGACCAGTAGAGAAAGGGCTTTTATGTATTTATTCTCAAGTTCACGCCGCCGCACCTCAATCCACTCACCATTGAGTTCTGTCAAGAAAGCTCCACTGTATAACCCTATAGCTTCCTCAACATTGGATAAGCTGCCAATCAAATGGCCGGGAGTGTCGATTCCATCCAGAAGTCTCTCAAATTCCAATGCATCAAACGAGATGTGTAGATTTGGATTGACCCGGTAACAGGCGTTCTCGAATACAAATATACCGGGGTAAAGAGCCTGTCTTGCCCGGAAAAGGTTGATATGAAAGTTGCTGGAAGCTTTGGACGGCGAAAGGTCAGGCCAGAGGTCGGCTGCAATTTGTTCTCTCGTCCGACCGCTCTGGTAAGTGAGTAAGTAGAAGAAAATTTCCTTTGCCCGCTGAGACCGCCAATCTGTGTCATCCAATTGGCGGTTATTTATCTTTACAGAGCTCTGACCTAAAGTGTTAACCTCGATATCGGACCTTCTGTTCAGTTCGGGACCAGAAGAAAATCCTACGGTTGAATTGGTTATCGATTTTCTTTCGCGTGTGGAATTGATCTTCTCAAGAACCTCTGAAAAACGTGTGCCGCCAACTGCTTTTGCCGATCCATACTGAACCAGTGGAATTGCGTTCCTGCCTTCGATTACCAGGAAATCCTCGTAACCCAACTCATCAGCGAGGCAGGAGGTTTTTTCTAGCCACTTGATCGCCGTGTCATATTTTTTTAACAAGAACGAACTCTGAGCGAGATGGAAATACCCTCTAGCCAGAGCATCTTTATCTCCTATCGTTTCCAACCGCTGGCTAGCATCAAGCAGGATATTTTCCGCCTTTTCAAACCGACCCCGTTCATATTCAATTATCCCGATCGGAATGGAAAACAAAGCAGCTTCATAAGGCTGCTGCTGATCTTGGGCCTGGTGGAAAGCCTCTTTAAGTAATATGTCTGCTTTATCTCGCTCGCCCTGGAGCCGGTAGGTCTCTCCAATACCAGAAGTGGCGTAAGCTACCAATGAAGATTCCATGACTTGCCGGGCGATTTCTTGCCCTTCCTGGTAGGCGGAGAGTGCATTTTGATATTCGCCAAGATCTCGCAGAATGTCAGCGATTGATATCAGAGTACCAGCCTCTACACGCCTGTAGCCTGTTTCCCTGGCTTTTTCCAACCCGGAGCGCAGAGTATCCAATGCCAGATCGTATTGTCCGATGCGCTGATAAATAATTCCAATGTTGTTTAAAACTACTGAAAGGGCACCAAAGTTATTGGTCTTGAGCCAGCCAGCTCTGGCTTTTTCAAAGTGCATTTTAGCCTTGGGCAGGTTCCCTAACCGCTTGTGCGTTATTCCCAGAGAGTTGTGCGCTCTTGCTATTTCGCTAACGTCCATAACTGCTGTAAAGTATTTGAGAGCACGTTGGAAATGTTCTAATGCCAAAGAAAAGCGTCCCTGCTCAGCATGGATGTCTCCCAATCTCCTGTGAGCGACCCCAAGCAGCTCGGGTGGACTCGGGTGCTGTTCGAGAAGCTGGATGGAAGATCCAATATCAGCTTGAGCTTCCTCATAGTATCCATTCAGACGGAAAGCTGCCCCCCGCCAGCTTAACGCTTCACCTTTCAATAACCAATCGTTTTCACCATCCAGCCGTTTAATTAATCCAGAGAGAAGATGTACTGCTTCATCGCTTTTACCAAGATAGGCTCGCGCTTGCGCATCAAGTATTATTAGTTCCGAGTCCGTTTCTCGCAACTCCTGCGGCAGTGCATCAAGCCATTTCGATATTGTGGTCCACTTGCCAGACTTGAAAAAATCCTGTCCAACTTTTTTCAGTATTCCAACAATCTCATTGTATTTTTTCGCGATAGCGTAATGTTTTATTGCTAGGTCCCATTGTTTGTCTTTTTCGTAGACTGAGCCGGTTAACCCCTGGATTTCTAAAAACCTCCTGGGATCATCTTCAAGTAATTTAGCCTGGAGAAAGTCCTTGAATACCTGGTGGTAGCGGTACCATCTCTTTGTTTCATCGATGCACTGCATAAATAGATTTTGTCTGCTGAGCTGACGGAGTATTTTCCGCGAACTGGTTGTAGAGAGTAATTGATCACAAAACTCAGGAGTCAAGTCATCAAGAGTACTCGACGCTAGCAGAAAAGCCTGCACCACAATCGGTTGTTTTTCAAAGACCTCCGTAGTGAGATAACTATATATTTCATCTTGTGAAAACCCGTTCAACTTAGAGTTTTTGTTTTTATTCAAACTGTGAACGCTGGATAGGACTCCCAGCATCCAGCCTCCAGTGTGCTGTGTCAATTTATCTGCGTCTTGCACCGACAAATTAATACCGTAACGCAGTGTCACCAAGTCTTTCGTCTCCGTTGAGGTAAGACCAAGTTGGGAACCGGTTATCATCGCAGACGGATGCTGAAGCAAATTTTTTAAGACGACTGGAAGCTCAACGGGCGCCCGGCTCGAAATAATAACATGACAGTTTTCAGGAAGCCGTTCGATAAAAAGATTCAGGAGGTTATTTGCTGATCTATTATCGTGAATAAAATGAAAGTCATCGAGAACGATAATAAAAAAATCGGTAATCTCAGACCTGATTTCAGCGGCAACTGTGTTTACTACCTGGACAGCATCTTTCATCAAATCGTTTGTGTTATTAAGTCTGGTTAAAGACAATTGTCCAAATCCGGGAAATCGAGATGAAATTGAAGACAGGATACCTTCCAATAAAATTCGTGGGTCTTCGTCGGCAGCTTCCAGGCTGTACCAGCAAACGGGCGCATTTAAATCCTGAATGAATTCGGCTAGCAGAGTGGTTTTGCCGTAACCAGCAGGCGCAACAAGTACCTGGACACTGGTTTCGACATTGTCATGAAGAAGGTCAATTAATCGTTCGCGCCGGATTATTTTCTGGCTGCAGTGGGGAATAAGCATTTTAGGATTAAATACAGCAGTGCCAATGCTCATATCTGCCTAAGCACACCTCGATGTCCTATAATGCCAGATAGTTGGGACTATTATAGTGCCATTAAATATTTACCGCAAGCGAAATTATTTATTGATATTAGAATCTTTGGTTTAAATTTTGCGTTTTACTTCTGCTCATTGTTTGTGGCGTCATAATGGATAGTATTGCCTATCCCAGCGATACCTCCCCACTTAAGACCACGCCGTACACGCACACTTAATCCCCAGGTTGTCGAAATAATGGTGCCGTCAGCCTGGAAACGAGTATATCCGGTATTCAGATGCACCTTGTTGCTTGACTGGTGAATGATACGCGAATCATTACGTGTGAGTGAAAATGCATAACCTCCAACACCATGCGGACCGACTCTCCCCCTAAACTCGTCAAAATCGTAGGTGCGAGGCTCAACTTTTTCTGTATTATTGACCCGTATACGGCTCACGATGCCTTCATTTCGATAAAGATGATCAATTGCTTTCACATTCCCAGTAATATTTGGATACAACGTAACCGACTTGCCGAGCAAGCCTCGCGTGCTATCCAGAAGTTGCGTATCGCTATCGCTCCAGCCTTCCATCCAGTCGTGTTCATGTTTCGCCGCCAAATATTCAGCTTCCGGGTATTTCACACCTAACCATTGAGTGGGAGTAAAAATAGTCGAGCCAAGTTGAAGACCCCAGCGCCCGGAATTATTGGTGACTATGTAAAGACCGCCGCATATCTTCAGTTTGGTACCATTTGGAGCGTGACAGCTGTAAGACATGGTCAAGCCAGCTCGTACTGGATCGGATGTATGAGATTCGACCCCCATAAAGAGCTCAAAAACTACCTTTTGCTAAAGACTTCACATCCATTGATTTCGGAGGATTCTTAACCAGGTCTTCAGCGCTATTGACAACCACAACATCAGTCTCTTCGACGGAAGCATAAGGGAAGTGCATGAGCTTAGCGGCCGCTTTCAAGTCCCTGTTCTGCAGAGCGGCGAAAAATTTTAAAAGCGTGGTGACACCCATAGAAACCGATTCCTCATACATTAACGGAAAACGATGGTCGAAAATTGCCTTAGGTTTTAATTTTTTAACTGCCTTTGTGAGTTCTGCGTCCTTCATAATCTCCCCCCTTTTAAATTTTAGTCAGGACTGCGCTCGTAAGTTTGCAGTATGCAATTTTGCATGATTATATGGCGGAAGAGTAGATGTGTCAAGGATACCAAAATCTGCAAACTATCCCAATGTGTTGCCATTGTTTCCTGTCCGTAGTAGAATTAGCATATAATTCAGATTCAAAACAAGCCCCATGATGGGGAGGAGCATGCCTATGGAAACAGGCACTTGGAAGGTTAAAGTCGGGCTAGCCCAGATGCTTAAGGGCGGCGTGATTATGGATGTCGTCACACCGGAGCATGCGAAGATTGCAGAGGCAGCGGGCGCCTGCAGTGTTATGGCTCTAGAACGAGTGCCGGCAGATATCCGAAAAGCCGGCGGCGTGGCACGCATGTCCGACCCTACTGTTATCGAAGCGATTATCCAGGCTGTATCCATTCCAGTCATGGCGAAATGCCGCATCGGGCATTTTGTAGAAGCGCAAGTACTGGAAGCACTCGGCGTGGATTATATCGATGAATCGGAAGTATTAACACCGGCGGACGAAGCCCATCACGTCTGGAAGCATGATTTCAAGGTGCCGTTTGTCTGCGGCTGCCGTAACCTTGGAGAGGCGCTGCGCCGTATCGGCGAAGGCGCAGCCATGATACGTACTAAAGGGGAAGCTGGGACGGGTGACATTGTTGAGGCAGTACGCCACATGCGAGCCGTGCAGGACGAAATCCGTAAACTTGTCAATATGCCGGAAGAAGAGCTAATGGCGGAAGCCAAGGAACTGGGAGCTCCTTTCGAGCTTGTCCAGGAAGTGCATAATACCGGGAAACTCCCGGTTGTAAATTTTGCAGCAGGCGGTGTCGCAACCCCGGCTGATGCAGCTTTAATGATGCAGCTCGGGGCCGACGGTGTTTTCGTTGGTTCAGGTATCTTCAAGTCGAGTAACCCAGAAGCACGTGCTAAAGCTATCGTAAAGTCAGTCACACATTATAAAGACGCGAAAATAATCGCTGAGGTCTCCAAGAATCTTGGCGAAGCGATGCTTGGGCAAAGCGCCAAGCAGATCCCCCCTGAGCAGCTCCTGGCTGGTAGAGGTTGGTAGGATGAAAATCGGTGTCCTTGCGCTGCAAGGCGCCTTCGCAGAACACATCTCGGTCTTGCAAAAACTGGGAGTAGAAGCGGTGGAGGTAAAGTTGCCAGAACAGCTTGATGGGCTTGACGGATTGATAATTCCCGGCGGCGAAAGCACCACCTTCAGTATTTTAATGAAAGCCTATGGCTTTGCCGATAAAATAGCCCATCTCGCAAAAAATAATTTCCCGATTTTCGGAACATGTGCCGGCATGATCATGCTAGCTAATGGTCTCAGTAATAATGGCGGTGTAGAAACGGTTGGCGTAATGGCAATTAAGGTCAAACGCAACGCCTTCGGTCGGCAAGTAGACAGCTTCGAAGCTGACCTTAAGATTTCTGTTCTAGGCGAAGAACCATTCCCTGGCGTTTTTATCCGGGCGCCTCAAATAGAATCGGTCGGAAAAAACTGTGAAGCTCTTGCTACACTGGATGACGGTCCAGTGGTCGCCGTGCGCCAGGGGAAACTTCTCGCGACTGCTTTTCATCCAGAATTAACCGGCGACACGAGATTACACCAGTATTTTCTCGATATCGTCTCTGGCAAACGGTGAGTAAGACTGGGAGATAATATTGCAAAAAGTCATCACAGATGACCTGGAAGCTTTACTCGATATCCTGCCGCCTTCAATTCGACAATGTCTTTATGGGCAGAAGGATTTCCGCGAGCTGATAGAAGTTGTCCTCGACCTGGGACGTCCGCCAGAGGCACGTTTCCTGGAGAGGGAAATTATTCTGTGCCCGGATGAGGTTACCGAACAGGATATTGAATATGTCACATCGCGCATCGGCACATTCGGAGAAGATAACCGAGCGGGTATCGAACGTACCCTGCACCGGATTTCAGCCATTCGCAACCGGAAAGGGCGAATTGTAGGTCTGACCTGCCGCGTAGGTAGAGCAGTTTTCGGCACCATTAAGATTATCGAAGACCTGGTACAGACTGGACAAAGCATCCTCCTGCTGGGAAGACCTGGAGTAGGCAAAACAACGATGCTTCGCGAGGTTGCTCGTGTGCTTGCTGATGATTTTGGAAAACGCGTGATAATTGTAGATACCTCCAATGAAATTGCTGGCGATGGAGATATCCCGCACCCCGCCATTGGCTCTGCCCGCCGGATGCAGGTGCCGACACCTAATATGCAGCACGCTGTCATGATCGAGGCAGTCGAGAACCACATGCCTGAAGTCATCGTCATCGACGAGATCGGCACCAGCCTGGAAGCCCAGGCTGCAAGGACTATCGCCGAACGCGGTGTCCAGCTCGTAGCAACCGCACACGGCAACACGGTCGAAAACCTGATGATGAATCCTACTCTTTCCGACCTTATCGGCGGCATACAATCTGTGACTTTGGGTGATGAAGAAGCCAAGAGGCGCGGTACACAGAAATCTATACTCGAACGGATGTCATCGCCGACTTTCGATATACTAGTTGAAATACAGGAACGGGACAAGGTAGCTATCCACCCTGACGTAGCTTCAGCGGTTGATGATATTTTAAGAGGCGCACCTCAGGAGCTAGAAGTTCGCCGACTCGGTGACAGTGGAAATGTAGTTATTGAACACGTTACTCCAGCCACGGATGTCCGTAAGCCCGCCCAAGGACGAACTAAGCCGGAAATCAAGGATCTGCAAGCACCTCGACTTTATCTTTACGGTGTAAACCGCGGCAGGCTCGAACAAGTTGCATCTGAGATGGGAATTCACCTTCATATTGTCCCTGGTATAGAAGATGCCAGTCTGATGGTAACCTCCAAGAAGTATTACCGACAGAAACCACAGAGGATCAAGGATGCTGAAAACAGGAACCTGCCAATTTACGTATTACGCGGTAACACTCCGATGCAGGTAAGGCAATTACTCAGTTCCGTGTACCCGGTGGAAGCTACTGAAAAGGACAATTCATTTAAGAGCGCTCTCGATGAAGCTAAGGAAGCCGTGGAAGCAGTCAAGAACGGACAGGAAAACATCGAATTAAGCCCACAGAGCGCCTACATCCGCCGTCTACAGCACCTGGTTGCCGAAAGGAACGGCTTGTTCTCACAGAGTACCGGGAAAGACCCGAACCGGCGGGTAAGAATCTTTAGAAGTTAGATTCGATAACTCAAAAGTCAAAGGGCAAAAGTCAAAACCATAACAAAAAAGCAAAAACTTCCAGAAGAGACAATTTTCAAGTTATCAGGTTTTAACTGTGGCTTTAACTTGTACTTAAGATAAGGGGGAGATGTGGCACCAAATCCATCTGCGAAAGAATGGTTTGAAAAAGGATTAGCTCACTTCGCTGCAAAACAGTATCAAGGAGCAATTGAAGCCTACGAACAGGCAACTAAGATGCAGCCGGCCTTGGGTGAAGCTTGGACGAACAAAGGAAGCGCGCTGGCAGCTCTTGAGCGCTACGATGAAGCTGTTAAAGCTTACGATGAAGCAAACCGTGTCAGTCCATTTTTAACAGAAGCACTTCTAAACAAAGGGATTATTCTGAGCAACCTGGGGAGATACCCCGAAGCTCTGCAAATATTCGATCAGGCAACTTCGTTGAAACCCGACGACAGGGACATTTTGCTGCAGCGTGCTATTGCCCTTCACAAATCGGGGAAACTAGATGAAGCAGTTAAAGCTTACGACAACATTATTAAAATTACTCCCGAGTATGCTCCTGCCTGGAACAATAAAGGCGTGGCTCTGTATGAATTAAACAAATATGATGATGCTGTTTCAGCCTTTGATGAGGCCTTCAAGTTGGAGCCCGAATATTTCCTGGCAACACATAATAAAGGTAATGCCTTATACGACTGTGGCAAATACAACGACTCTATTAAGGCTTATGATGAAGCTCTGAAGATCAATCCTGATTATGTTGAGTCATCATTAGGAAAGGGCAATGCGCTGGTTGAACTCGCGAGGTTTGATGAGGCTGTTGACGTTTTCGATGAAATTATAAAGGTATCGCCCGACAACGCGATGGCATGGTTTGCCAAGGGTTCTGCGATGATAAAAGTCGGCGCCTATCAACATGCCATGAAAGCGCTAATTCGGGCGACAGAAATCGAACCCGAATTTGAGGAAGCCTGGTTCAGCAAGGCAGAAATCTTCGCCAGGCACAACAAACACGCTGAAGCAGTCCAGGCTTACGAACGAGCTATTAAGATTAATCCCGCCTACGTCAAAGCCTGGAGGCGATTAAGCATTTCCCTGGGTAAACTGGGAAAACACGCACAGTCAAAGGAAGCCGTGCAAAAGGCAGTTGAACTGGAGTCGCGTAAAACGATCACAGGATAAAAACCTCTCATCCTAGCACGAGCGCAAATTAAAAGACAAAAACATTAGATGAAGAGGGACATATCGAGTTTAATCCGAACAAGGCTTGCCCGCGAAACTGGTACTATCTTTAAAGACTGGGGCGGGAAACTACCCGTCGCTCTTATTTACCCGAACTCATATTACCTGGGTATGTCTAACCTGGGTATCCAGGCAATCTACCGTTTTATAAATGACTATCCGGATGCCATCTGTGAGCGGGTTTTCTTCGAACCATCCGATAATATACCACTAGCTATGGAATCACAGCGTCCGCTAAGTGACTTCGCGGTGCTGGCTTTTTCGCTAAATTATGAGCTTGACTATTTCAACATTGCGCCAATGCTGAGATCCAGCGGAATTCCTTTATTTGCTCAAGACCGGGACGAAACACATCCACTCGTGATTGCCGGCGGACCTTGCGTAACTGTCAATCCTATGCCGCTTTCTCCATTTTTCGATTGTTTGTGCGTTGGTGAAGCAGAAGCCATTTTGCCCGCAATGCTACCTATCCTGAAAGATGGAAGTGGTGAAGACCGACAGACATTACTAAAGGAGTTAGCTAATCTGCGCGGTGTTTATGTACCGGGAACATCAGAACAACCTATTACCCGGCAGTGGTTCCCAGACCTGGATAATTTTCCGGTTCACTCTACAGTGCTTACACATGATACTGAACTCGGCGATATGTACTTAATTGAAGTCCAACGCGGATGCAAATGGGGTTGTCGTTTCTGCCTGGTGAACTGTGCTTATAAACCAATGCGTGTCCATTCGCTTGAAAGTATGATTCAACAAGCAAAGCAAGGATTGAAATACCGAAAACGGCTGGGTCTAGTCGGACCCGCAGTCACCGACCACCCACAGATTGAAGAATTTGCAGCGAAGTTACAACAGATGGGCGCTGAAATTTCCGTAAGCTCATTGAGAATCCGACCTCTTCCGTCTGTTGTCCTTGGAGAAGTGGCAAAGGGAACGACCACCGTAGCCCTGGCGCCGGAGGCAGGCTCGCAGCGGCTGCGCAATTACATCCGCAAAGGCATTAATGAGGATAATATTTTCAGAGCGGTGGAAAAGGTTGGCGAACAAGGTGTAAAACAAATCAAGCTCTATTTTATGATTGGACTACCAACTGAAACCGACGAAGATATTAATGAAATGGCAGAGTTAGTGTTACGCTGCAAAGCAATACTTGACACTCACGTGAGAACAAGCCGCATCACGCTCACAATCGCTCCATTTGTCCCTAAAGCAGGCACGTATTTTCAAAGAGAAGGAATGGAATCGATTGCGGTCATTAAACATAGACTGTCCTTGCTTAAGAGCCGTCTACCCGAAAGAGGTATCAGCGTGAAAAATGAGAGTATCGATTGGAGCGAGGTGCAGGCAGTATTATCAAGAGGGGATGAAAAGCTAGCAATTCCGGTGGCGAACATGGAGAAGACCACGCTAGCGGAGTGGCGCCGGGTAACGAAGGAAGCTCGCTTTGACATTGATTTCTACGCACACGCAAAATGGGATGTGAAGCAGGGATTACCCTGGCAACTTATTGAGATTAATTAGGATTTAAATCTTAGACTTTAGATATTTTCAAGGAGGTTACAATGGGTTACTTCAGAATCCTGGCGGCAATCCCCGGCTTTTTCCTGAGCGCTTTCATTTTCATGCTGCTCTGGAATGCCAACATTGAAAAATTTGTACAGGGTGCGCTCGCTATCAGCTACGTAAAATCGATGCTTGCCACAATCATACTTTGGCTGGCAGTGGCGCCGCTGGCAGCGGTGGGAGCTGGTAGAAAGTGGCGGTAGAGACGGGCTGACCGACCTCACTCCCTAAATCTCCGTAAACGGCGAGAGGGAGAAACGGTATGCTGACTGCAACTGGCAAGCACAACATGTTTACGTTATAAACCAGTTTTTCGTCGAGCAGGCGTCCCTGCCTGGGGATGTTCGGGAGCATAGTCTCTTAGATACTAATCACAAGCACGGAGGCTTGTGACGACGTTAACTGGAGAGCGGTAGACATGTATATGCTACCGCGGAGGCTTGTGACGACGTGACTTGGAGTTTCCCTCGAACGAGCCTGATTTATATCCCTTTGGCATACTTGACCGCGTTCTGGAAAACCGGGAAGCAGTCATCGTGTTTTTTAGCGCCCAACCTTGTCCACTGCGGGTGCTGGGTGGCAAGGATATGCCGCTCGGGATGGGGCATCAGAGCAAAAACTCTGCCGGAGTCATCGCAGATGCCGGCGATATTTTTTAGAGAGCCATTGGGATTCCACGGATATTTTGCATTACGGTTGCCTTTATCGTCCATATAATAAACCGCAATATTCGTATCTGTAACTGCAGTCAAATCTCCCATGACCTTGCCTTCGCCATGTGCAACCGGAATATACATTCGGTCCATACCTTTTGTGAAGACGCAAGGGCTCTTGCGGTTTACACCGAGATACACCCAGCGGCATTCGAATTTACCCGAATCGTTGTTGGTGAGCGTTAAAGGTGGGGTCGTGCCTCTTTTAAGCATCGGTAGAATGCCGGCTTTCATCAGCACCTGGAAACCATTGCAGATACCGAGTATTAATCTACCTTCGTCTACGAACCGCGTAACTTCTTCGCCTAATTTTACTTTTAATTCGTTTGCCAGCACTTTGCCCGCAGCTATGTCATCACCATAAGTAAAACCGCCGGGAATAACGAATACCTGGAAATCAAAGAGGTCGTATTCCTTTGCAATGAGCCGGTTAATGTGCGCTGTGGTTACTTCGGCGCCGGCACGTTCAAAGGCAAATACTGTTTCGCCGTCACAATTTGTGCCGGGACCGCGCAATACCAGAACCTTGACCTTACCGTTTACCATCGCAGCGGCTTCTGCCACGCCTCCTTGAGGTCTGCAATCTTTTCGCTCAGGACTTTGCTGCCGTTCAATCCAGTAATCTCAAAACGCGATGATTTTGTAACTTTACCTATTTCGGCGATAATAGCACCCTTCATAATTTTTTCAAATAGTGTTTTTTTCTCGGGTGCAATTTCAACAATAAATCGACTATTGGATTCTGCAAAAAGTATGTAGTCATCGCGGGTAATCTTTTCAGCTAGCGGGATGTTTATAAGATTGATTTTCGCGCCAAGTCCACCGGCAAACGCCATCTCCGCAACCGCCACACCGATACCACCCTCGCTGCAGTCATGACAAGCTTTGACCAGTCTTCGAGCAGTAGCGCGGGACAACTTGTCCATCGTTGCTTTGGCTTTCACCGGGTCAACAGTCGGGACCTTGTTCCCAACAAAACCGCGCGTCAGGTAGTAGGCTGAGCCGCCGAGCTCATTCTTCGTCTCCCCGACCACGTAGATACTATCTCCAGCCTGCTTAAAATCCATCGATATGGCACGCTTCACATCTTCCATAACCCCAAGAGCCGAAACGAGCAATGTGTGAGGTATGGAAATCAATTTGCCTTGGTATTCAAACTCGTTGTAGAGGCTGTCTTTACCTGAAACAAAGGGTGTCCCATAAACTATTGCCATATCATAACAAGCCTGTGCGGCTCTTATAAGTGTACCAAGCATGTCCGGTCGTCGGGTATCACCCCAGCAGAAATTGTCGAGCAATGCCAGCTCTTTTAAGTCTCCTCCAACCGCAATGACCTGCCGGAGAGCTTCATCAATCGCACTTGCAGCCATCCAGTAGGCATCGATCTTGCCGTACTCGGGATTAATCCCATTGGAAATAATCGCGCCTTTGTTTGACGACAAAACCGGACGAATAATGGAAGCATCGCCGGGTCCGTCGTTATGAATGCCAACCAGTGGCTTAAGGACGCTGCCGCCCTGAACCTCGTGGTCATATTGTCGGACTACCCATTCTTTGCTGCAAACGTTCCAGGTAGCTAGTATATCTTTCAGCGGTTTGCCGAGATCATCCGGCTGCTTAAACCTCGGCTCGGTATGATGTGGCGGCTGCCAGACCGCCTTCATCTGCCATTGGGGACGTCCTTCGTGTAGAAAATTCATCGTCAAGGCGCATACTTGCTTGCCCTGGTAAAGCAGTCGGAGGTGTTTATCATTAGTGAATTCGCCGATAATTGCAGCTTCGACATCTTCGCTGGCAAATAGCTTTAAAATTTCGTCGATATGCTCCGGCGATACGGCGATAAGCATACGTTCTTGAGATTCCGAAATCCAGATCTCCGTATATGAAAGACCGGCATATTTCAGGGGTACTTTTTCCAGGTCAACACGTACGCCTGTATCAGCGCCCATCTCACCAACCGCGGATGATAAACCACCACCGCCAACGTCAGTGATGCGGCGATACAGTCCAAGGTCGCGGGCTTTAAGTAAAACGTCGAGCATTTTCTTCTCGACAATGGCGTTGCCAATCTGTACCGAAGTAAAGGAGTGCTCGCCGGAAGCGTCGGTTAACTGTTCGGAAGCAAAAGTGACACCGTGGATGCCGTCCCGTCCTGTCTTACCTCCAATAACAACGACTAAATCACCTGGTTTTTGCAATCCTCTCTGCGATATTTTTTTCGGCATTAAACCCAGTGTCCCGCAGAACACGAGTGGATTTGCCAGGTAGTTTTCATCGAATAATATTGCGCCGTTCAGGGTAGGGATACCCATCCGGTTACCGTAATCAGCCACGCCGGCGCGCACGCCTTTGAAAATGCGGCGCGGGTGAAGCACGCCGGGGGGTAATTTTTCGTGCGGAAAATCAGGAGGCGCAAAACAAAATACATCTGTGTTAGCAATCGGTTTAGCACCGAGCCCTGTACCTAAGGGATCGCGTATCACGCCTCCAATCCCCGTCGCGGCACCGCCGTAAGGCTCAACCGCAGAAGGATGATTGTGCGTCTCTACCTTGAAACAGAGCGCCCACTCATCATCGAATTCAATGACGCCGGCATTGTCCATAAAGACGGAAAGGCACCATGGTTTATTCAGCTCCTGCGTAGCACGGGCGACTGTGCTTTTCAGGAGATTATTGATAACCTTGCTATCATAAGTGATTTTTGCCTTGAAGGTCTTGTGAACGCAGTGTTCCGACCAGGTCTGTGCCAGGGTCTCCATCTCAACATCGGTTGGATTTCTGCCCTGTTCGCGGTAATAATCGAGAATCGCATTAAACTCAAGATCATTAAAGCCGAACTGTTTCCGCAACTCTGCCAGTTTTACCTTACTGGCTTTGAGAAGGTCGACCTCATTTAATTTGAAATTATAGCGCGGATTTTCTGCAAATTTATAGCGTCCCGATGGGATGGTATGCTGAATGATAGGATTAACAAGGAGCTTGGCTGATATCTCCTCGATTTGTTTAGCGGTCAATTTGCCTTGAATTAAATAACGTTTGGCGGTCTTGACGGCTTTGACGCCTTCGATACCAAGGTCGCGGATAGCTTTCATGGCGCTTTCTTCTACCGGATCGACGACGCCGGCATTGTAAGCAACTTCTACATCGTGGGTATCTGTTTCACCAGATCCGCCAACAGAAGCGGCATCATATGAGAATCCCTGGGTGACAGGATCAGCGAAAAGTTCGCGGCAGATGCTTTCAAGTTGTCTGCTTGTGAGCTGGGCATCCAAGTAATAAACATCGGCAACAGAGGCAGATTTGACATTTTTGATACCGAGGTCGGCAATATCTTTGACCAGCCCGAGACCGCGGGCATCCGGGATGTGTGGTTTAAGCCGGACTTCTATTCTATGCATAGCATTTCTGCGGAATTGACTTGACAAGACAATGATAACAGAAAAGGAGTGGTAGGGGAAGACCAGCAGGTTGGCAAAAAACTCAACGCATTTCCTCTCTCTTTCGTAAACGGAGATACATCAGCAATTCCATCGAGGTATAATCGCACGACAAAAGGCATTTCGATTATATTATGTCGCGATGAGTGATGGATTCCCGATTAAGGTCGGAAATGACAAGGAGGGAAAGGGGATGAGAGTAATAATTTTCACTGGATCCCAGCTCGGCGGCTGGGATGACACAAAGAAGAAAAACTCCCTCCCAACCTCCAGATCGCCACGTGACCTCGCGATGACAAATAAAAAAGAGGGATGACAAAGGAGAGAAAGGAAAGTAAAGGTATTTTTTTAGATTCCCCTCCCGTATCGGGGTACGGGACAAGGCTTGCGCAGGGAATGACAAAGGGAAAAGGGGGTTGATATTCCGACCTCACTCCCTTAATCCCTCTCTCCGTCGACAGAGAGAGGGAAATATTATGATTTCTTGCATTCGCAAAGAACCTGCCCCGATGCATATCCAAGGAGATCGTAAGAGTCTGTCCTAATTAAGAAAAGAAAGGATGTAAGGATAACAACAATTCTTTGGATCCCAGGCTTGTCCCGCACTTGATGCGGGAACGGGGGCTGGGATGACACAGGGACAGGGGACTGGAATGGTATGGGAGAGAAAGGGGGGGATTTTCGCAGAGTGGAATTCAGGCTTCGACGGAAACTTACTTAAGCAGTTCAGAGACGACGGCGTTAATATCTCTGCCGTCTGCTTTTCCCTTGAACTCAGCGATGAGTTTAGGCATTACCTTGCCTTTATCGGCAGGACCGCGGGCGCCGGTCTCGGCGATAATACGTTTCGCGGCAACCAAGATTTCATCGCGACTGGCTTGCTGGGGTAAATAATTCTTGAGTATAGCCATTTCGGCTTCTTCGATTACTGCAAGGTCAGGGCGATTACCCTGTTTGAAGGCAGTGATACTTTCCTGTCGCTGGCGAAATTCTTTCTGGATAATGCCAATCACTTCCTCATCTGTAAGTTGTGATTTCCTGGATATTTCATCGGTGATGATCTTCTGCTTCTCTGGGATTTCTTTCTCGAAGGCATCAAGCATCGCCTTGTCACTGGTGAGTTTCACCTTTTTGGCAGTTTCGGCGTTATTGACTGCAGCCAGCACGAGGCGGATGACGTTGCGTTTTGTGGTCTCGCCGCTTTTCATTGCTTGCTTGAGGTCGTTATTCAGTTTATCTTTTAAGGACGTTTCCACGTTCAGTCCTCAGCGTTTAATACCGCTTGCGCGCAGTACGCGAACTCTTGCGTCGTTTCGCGGCGGCTTTCCGCTTTCGCTTTATGCTCGGTTTTTCAAAGTACTCACGATGGCGGATCTCACTGAGAATGCCATCTTGCTGTACTTTACGGGTGAACCGGCGCAGCAAGCTTTCGAAGCTTTCGTTGCTCCCGGCGACCACATTAGACACGCAACCCCACCTCCTTTCGAAGGTCCGTTTTTAGCGGACAATTTATTATTGTAGTTGGCGTGAAGCTACTATGTCAAGACAAATCGAACAGAGAACGCCTATCCCAGTTTATCTGCTCGTAAAAGATCCCTCTCCACCCGGAGATTGCCACGTCGTTTAACGACTCCTCGCAATGACGTTGAAGAGTTATCCGAGGCGGTAGCCGTATTCAGGTAATTGTTTACCGTCAACGTAAACCGTCTTACCATCAACTGCCACGCGTCCTCGGGCGATAAGGTCATGCACGGCAAACGGGTAGATTTCCCAATCACCAGCTACCTTTAACGCTCCCTGCAGGCTCGCACAGATGCGCTCCATGGTCTCCAATAATTCTTTTCCGGCAGACTGCGCGAATTCCTCATAGGTAGTGATGATATGTCCACGAGCAAAATCCACAACTTTCCTCAACCCTTGGAGCATACCTTCCGTCTCTTTCGCTTCCAATCCCTCTAGCGCTTTCACAATGTATAAAGGTCTCGACTGGACGAGGACAGGTCCGGTATCTATTCCCTTGTCAACCAGAAAAAGCGTGGACCTGATAGCTTCTTCGCCCGCCAGTATTGCTTTTGCAGAAGGTATCCAGTGCAGACCCGCGTAACCCTTGGTTGTATCGCCAGGGTGAACGTTTAAAATTCTGGGATAATACCTGTCTACCAGCCAGTCAGTCGATAACTGGTCGTAGCCCGCGAGGCATATCAGGTCGGGTTGCTTGCCGATTTTACGTTCGACAAGACCGGTCAAGTCTTGTTCGTATCGAAGACGCTCAGGGCAATTCCTGGGCACTTTGCCCGCGCCATATTTTTTTCTGGCTTCTCTTAGATATGGAATATGACTAAGTGCTATTACTTCATGACCATTTTGTTTGGCGATGGAGACGCCACCGCAGTCCGGTCTATTTGTGAAGACAACATAGTGCTGACTAGGGTCTCGCTTTGCTATTTCCCGGTAGTTTGTGCCTGATCCAGAGACAAAACAGACGATGGTTATCTGCTTGCCGGATTTAGCTGGATCGTAGATAAGCTGTTTCACGGCTCAATCATATCATCAAAAATAGGGGTAGTAAAAGAGGATATGATACAGTTCAAAAGTTAAAATGCAAAAGTCAAAGATGTTCCGACCTCACTCCCTACACCCTCTCTCCGTAAACAGAGAGAGGGAGAACTAGATCCTTCGCGAGCAGCCGTACAATTTTAAGTGAAGATGATTTGCGGACTCTCTCAGGATGACAAGTCATTTTATGTGGATTCCCCTCCCGTATCGGGGTACGGGACAAGGCTTGCGCTGGGAATGACAGGTTTTAGGAGTCGGGAACGACACAGGAGAAGAAAGAGATCCTCACTACCTCCAGATCGCCACGTCCCGATGTAATCGGATTCGCGGTGACATTATTGAATGGGTGACGAGGAAGAAAAAATTGCCACTCCCTTTTCTTAAGAGTTCTGGGATTATCATTTCTTTTCGCGGCGGAGAATCTCTTTTGCCGCGATAACACCGGACGCCGAAGCCTGAATAAGTCCGCGGCTGACGCCTGCTCCATCTCCGGCAGCAAACATATTTGCAACTTCTGTTTCCAGGTTGGATGTCAGCTGTAAACGGCCGGAGTAGAATTTTACTTCGACGCCATAGAGGAGCGTGTGCCTTGACGCGACTCCGGGTGCAAGTTTATCCATCGCTTCCAGCATTTCAACTATGCCAGTCAAATGACGATATGGTAAGACAAAACTAAGGTCGCCGGGGACAGCAGAGGGTAGAGTCGGTTGGACAAGCCCGCGTTCAATGCGCGCCGGGGTACTGCGATGGCCCTGCATCAAATCCCCGAGCCGCTGCACGAGGACCCCGCCGCTGAGAATGTTTGCCAGGCGGGCAATATATTTGCCATAAGCTATCGGTTCACTAAAAGGTTTGGTAAATGTCGTGCTCATGAGTAAGGCAAAGTTTGTGTTATCGGTCTTGCGACTCGCATAAGAATGACCGTTGACTGAAATCACCGGGTCTGTGCCGCCAGTCGATTCCATGATGACCTCGCCGGCAGGACACATGCAGAAAGTGCGGATGCGGTCGTCAAAATGCCTTGAAAGGAATTCCAGCTTGGCTTCATAAAGGACATTACACAATTCTTCCATGACCGCGACCGGCACTTCTACCCTGACGCCGATATCGATCGGATTGATGAACATGGTCATCTTCAAACGTTCTGCTTCGTGGGCAAGCCAGTCAGCGCCTTCCCTTCCCGGCGCCAGTACCAGGTAACGGCAATCGATTGTCTTGCCGGAATTTGCTTCAATTCCGTTTACTTTCCCATCTTCAACGAGGATCCTCGATACGGGGGTCTCAAGTTCAAGATCGAGCCGCGGGTTTAAATAGTCGCGCATCGCCTTCAGTACCAACCGGCAATTCTCTGTGCCCATATGACGGAGGGGTACAGGAACGAGGCGAAGTTCAGCCAGTGATGCCCTCTGTGCCAACCGTGCGACCTCGTCGCCGACCCCAAAAAGCTGATCAGAAGCGCCGAAATGGAGATAGCGTTCGTCCACATACTTAATCAATGCATCGGCGGTAGCTTCACCGACATACTCTTTGAGGCGACCACCAACCTGTGAAGATAGTGTTAGTTTGCCGTCGCTGTAAGCTCCAGCTCCACCCAGTCCACAGACCAGGTTGCACGGGGGGCATGAAATACAATTGGTGCCCTTATCACGTGAAGGGCATGCCCGCGCATTCAGGTCTTTGCCCTTTTCTATGAGGAGAACGCTGAGTGAGGATGACTGCACCAGCTCCAGAGCGGCAAAGATTCCCGCAGGGCCACCGCCGACAATGACGACATCATATGTTCTGCTCATCTCAATCTAATTTAATTCTATCCCTGTAAGCGTGGAGCGTCAATAGTATTAATAGCTAATGGTTCAGCAGATCCAATATCTTTTTATAGATGAATACAACGGTAATTTTCCTTGACAATACATAACAACCGAACTATAATTGCGTGCGTGGCAAATGAAAATCTGATCCGTTTCGGCAGCGTACTCAAGCAGCAACGTTTGAGCATACCTCTCACCCTGCAGCAACTCGCGGGAAAATCAAACGTATCGGCGTCTCATCTAGGCCGCATCGAGCGGGGACAGCGTTTCCCTTCCGCAAAAATCCTGAGAAGGTTAGCCGGTCCGCTCGGTTTGGAAGAGAATGAAATTTTCACGGTTGCCGGTTACCTTACGCCCCAATCGCTAAATATGACTGTACCGATGCAGCTGCACACAAGTGGAGGGCTCGACCCGGTAGTCGCCAGGATGCTAAGCCAGGAGTCGATCGAGGTCCAGCGCCAGGTTATCAGCATCCTGAGCATCCTCAAGAGCCTTGCGAAAAACGGGACAGACTCTAAGTCCGGGACTGAGAAAAAATGAACCGCGTTAAGGCGATTGTTTTTATTATCGGCGGTTTAATAATCTTTGTCCTTGGTCTGGGGATGTGGAAAAGCCCCGAGATGAACTGGCAGGGTTTTATCGATGCCTGGTATCTTATCGGCCAAGAATTCACGCGATTGAAAGATGATCCTTTTGCAATCCTCGGTATCTTGATCATTATCGTTGGCGTATTTATCACTTATCAGGGCATAAAACGCCTTGTGAAAAGACAGTCCTGATAACCTAATAGACCGCCGCAACCACCGCATCTTTCGTGTTATGCTCATCCATGAAAACGACGAGGACATTTCTTCCGTTAATCATTTCGCTCGTGGGAATATTCCTTGCGACTAGTACGCCTTGAAGAAAAGATTTACCGCTTCCAGCAACTTCGAGAGTCGCAGTGTAGCTTCCGGAATCGAAACTACGTAAAGTCCCTTTCTTAATACCCGGCATTCAAACACCTCCCAGATATAGCAGCTGGATATAAATACTTTTCGCCGGCTGAAATTCGAAAGCTATTCCCACTACCCGCTTCTTCACAACTGAAAGCCCGGCATTTATGTCTGTAATATCGACAACGTCATACAACTGCTGACCGCAATTTACCGGTATTTGTATGGTGCCTCTTAAAGCTTCCATACGATATTTGCGCAACAACGTCCCGCTAAAATCGTGCGCTTGCGACACAGAACCAATATTTCTATCGATTACCAGGTGAAACCTTCCGGGGAATTTCTCCGTCTGCAGCCAATCGAACGAATCGACTACTATCGGAGTATGCGTTACTTCATTATATCCTTCAACCCTGACCTGATTCGCTTCCAGGCTGCCGTTTAGATATTTCCCTCGAAAAATTACGTGTGACTGTCCGTAGGAATAACTCGAACTGTCGGATTCCTGCGGATAAACCAGAACGGCATTTATTCCTTCCATAAACAGCAAGTCCGGTACATAAGAAAGCAAACGCGTAATCAGGGCAGTTCCCGTATCACCGGGATGAATTGTAAAATCAGGGCATAACTCTGTGATTTGCGTTGACTGCGATTTTACTGCCAGCTTTAAACCTACTCGCGACAAAATAAATTCAAGTATTTGTTTTATAGAAGTCTCTGGCATATCTTGATTCCAGCGGAATTGGTGTCGTGCCCGCCATTTTTCCAGCAGGAGCCAGCCGTCCCCGGCATGCAGTACCAGGCTGGCTTTGCCGCCGGCGCTCACGTGTTCATATGCATCCAGCCAGAAAGAAAGCCCGTCGCTGGCTTCAAACCCTTGGGAGGTAACATAGCCGGGACTGATATCTATCTGGCAACCTGTGGCTAATGTCGACAAGCTGCCAACGCCAGGCAAATTGTATTTACCGGCGCTATTCTGTAGTTCGAGAGCAAGCTTGCCTGCCGTGTCTACTAATTCCAGCCTGGTGTTAATGACATCATCCGTGAGCTCAAGAGTCTGCTCTTCCATGCTTGCCCGCCAGACACCATGCGGAGAAGATAACCAGCAGAAATTTGCATAATGTGCGACTGCCAACCCGTAATCGCTGGCGGCATCAAAGGGCACAGGTTCGCGCCAGAGATTTAAAAGAAATTCCGTTTCGGGCACGGTTGATGTCCAATGAGGCAGGCTGTAAGACTCTACACCGTTGAATTTTTCAATGAAAAAGCTAAGAAAAACTTCTGTTTTATCCAGGTAGACACTTCGAAACTCGTAGTTACCGCCCGCCGGCGCCGATTCCACCTCTTTCAACTCCGACCATGTGCTGCCGTCGAAAATCAACGACCATAACTTATAATTACCGCTCGTGTCCTGTCCGGTTACAAGCAGGTCCCAATCGTTATCATAAAAAGCTGCGACCGAAGTAAGATATCCGGTGGTCTTATCCCAGGCAGTTTTATCCTGCCAAACGCCGTTGGTGCGTGTTTTAACGTATAACGCGTTTTCAGCAATAAAGAAGACAGCAATATCGCCGTTCGACTGATATGCAGCGGAAATACCTTCGACTGTGGCATAAGGCGAGTAATCCAGCGTGACGGCACTCGCCCAGGTAGCGCCGTAGTCGGAACTCATCATGCATTTTAGTTCCTGGTTCAGGTTTATCCAGAGAATACCGACTTCATTATTGTGAGATGCTGCCGTCACTGCCTGGCAGCCATATTGTCCGGTATAGATCCAGGCGCCAAAGTCCGATGGGGGTCCGGGATTGACAATTCGCTGCCGGTATAACTTGTTGTTGTCATTTGTGGGACCTACCCTGACCCTGATGAGAGAACCGTCACCCGGTATCGTTACGTCATGGTAATAATCCGGTTCGGTGCCGTTATGCAATTTTTCCCATTTTAAACGGACAAGGTTTGTTAGCTTATTCTTGGCGACCACTTTCAAATACGGCATTCGGCTTTCGGTACGTTGTGCTGCTAGTAGTGTCGGAGACAGCGTTCTCATAATAATTTATCCTTGTCTGAAGTTCTTTGGTCCGGAATATAGTCCTTACCCCAAAAAAGATGCCCGGCAATATAACCGATCGCAAAAATCAAAAGGAACCAAAAAATCATGTTCCACCAGAAGTGTCCGAGCATAGCGCCGATTGCAACCAGCGCGATTATCCATAAGCCTTCAACTTTGTGCCATGCATCCCTCAGGATATAAGTCCACGGACGCCCCCCGATCCGCTTCCACAGGATTTTATACAGATTCCAATTTTCCAACATGTTAATCTACCTGGGACCGAAGTCTGTGCTCTGATTGACTATTTCGATATGAGGCTGGTAGAGAGATCTCACCCTGATCCGGTTTTTCCGGCTGAGCCGTGTCAATTCCTGCTTAAAAAGGTCAAGTTTTTCTTTACCCCACGCGAGGAAATCATTCTGCGTCTGAACACCTCCGCTGTTAACCTTATTGATGACGTACACAGATTGTTCAAGTGCCGCGTAGGCGCAGGCTCCCCCGGCAACCAGGTCTTCATGCCAGGCGAGAATAGTCGAGCCTGATACATCCAAAGAGTGGAGCTTGCCATAGTAGATGTAAGCATTTGAGCCATCCGGAATTTCATTACCAAGTAGGGTAAGTGTATCTGCCCAAATAGAAAAACGCTGGTAACGTTTCGGGAATTTGTCCACCGGGTATTCGACTGCTTCAACTGTTATTCGCCCGGTCAATACGCTAATATCAATTTCCCGCGAACTTTCGACGGTGGTAATGCTTGCTTTCTGCTCCAGCGGCACTGCCTCGGAGTAGTCTTTGACAGCATGCAAGATATGCCGATCTATCTCATCATTCGTCCAGCGGTAGTTAGCAGCATCCTCGTCGTGCAAGTCGCGCCGGACAATGGCACGCATTTCTGTTAAATTCATGTTTAGTCACCTCGTAAAATAAGTATCAAATTTCAAGTCTCAAGTATCAAGAAAAGTGTCACTTGATTATTGAGATTTATAGAGGGTGAGGAAGTAGGCTTCTCCACTCCTCACCCTCTGGTTTTTAGTCCTGCACTCCGATGAGCGCTCCAGCCTTGATGGAACTGAATAATGCCAGCGAGACATACCATTTTATACGGTTGCGGCTGGCATCCTTGGTTTCCAGTGAACCAATCGGCTCGACAGTGATAAAGCCGGGAGCCGATAGGCCGCACAAACCGCCCTCACCCATTTGCAGCGCATAAATTGTGGAGCAAATACCGCCGGTGGCGTTCGTTTCGACGCTGCCAGCTACCACATGTGTGTCCAGAATCCAGTCGCTTACTGCAACAGGTATTCCATCCCAGAACTGGATAAAATTCCCCCACTGGTCGCGGTCGGTTTCCATCATGCCTCCGCCGGCGCGAACCAAAGCATTGATTTTACGCCTCGACCGACGGCTCATGAGGAGCAAGTCCGGTTTGCCACCCCTGATGGTATCGATCAGCTGGTCGAGCATCGCTAAGGTGAGAGCTGCACCGCTTGCCCCGGCGGCTACAAGCTGGGCACCTGCTGCGCCGGTATTTATGAGTTTTCGAATGCCATCGAACTGTTTCGCATTTACTGATGAATTCCCATAAATGAACGTGTCCTCGAATTTATTCTTGAGCGCCTTGGCTTTCAATTCCACCACCGACGCTTCCAGGTCCTGTATATTACTGCGGGTGGTCCTGAGAAAGTTGTCCACATCAGCATCACCGCCCATAATTTTCAGGTTTGCCGTTAATTGTTCAAAAGTAGGGGTGGATTCACCCCACACATCCCCGACATCGTAGAAATCTATATCAGGAAGGGTCTTTTCCTGGTTATACGTCAGCCCATTGCCGGTGATCTCAATGAATGGTAATGCCTGCAGGATAGGAGATTCCTTGACAATTGTCTCGATGATACCCTGCAGCAATAAATCATTCGATAGTTTCGATGCTTCCGCTAGTGTCAATGCCATTTACTTTTTCCCTCCGATTGCATAATGTATTTTTTCTCTGGGTGACATTCCTGAAAGGTCGGGGTTCTGCCTGCCAGGGGATCCAATGGGAATCCGAGAATGGGCAACATCTTTTTCTACTTTCTGCCTGAGCTTTTCGATAAGATTTTTCGCTTTTGAGAGCGAAGTACTGATTGATTGAATACTCTCGCCATTGATCAGGTCTTCAGTAACATCCGAATTAGTTTCCAGGATCAGCTTCCTGTAACCTGCCACAGCTTCGGTGAGGGCTGTGCTTGTTGCCACGAGTCTCTTGTTTAATTCTTCTGCAGATTGTCTCGCCGTGTTCAGTTCTTCATTACGTTCTCCGAGCTGCTTTTCCAGTCCGACAATCTGTTCCCTCAAGACGACAACTTCATCGGTGTCCATTTCAGAATTGCTCTTGTTGGTAGTTTCTTCCATGTTTTGTTCCTTTCAATTATTCTTCTTCTAATCCTCAACAGCCTCCGCATTTTCAACATTTCTCTCTCTCACGTGACCGCGGGTCTGCCGAGAATTTACTTTGCGGTTCATATTTAAAATGGTCTCTCTTTCTTCGAGCCAGCGTGTAAACTCCTGCTCCGGGTCTTTGACGCCGAGTTCGTCCATCGCAGTGCGTCGTGAATGGATACCGCCCTGTACCATAACCTGCTCGCTGGCAACAATCCGGGCGGTGTCCCGCGGCAGCGCAGGTCCCCATACCATTCTCACACGACAGCTGCCAAAATCTTTACCCTGATATTTTTCGAGCAAATTCAAAATCATTCTTGCCCGCCGAGCGTAGACGACCGACCTGATAGCCCGTTTCCTCATCACTTTCTGTAAAAGCGGCTGCAACTCGATCTCGAGCGCTACGCCGGATAGGTCTTTTTCCGTGCCGCCGAAAGCCGCGCGCGGCGATTCTGAAATATCGTGCAGCGTCCGGTAGAGCAGGTTGATATAGTCGATGTGAAGCTGAACGCCGCCGCCCTGAAGCAGATCAAGCAAATATGCTTTGGCATCTTCGGGGATATTCCAAACCGCACCAGGTTTAACCGCAATATCTTCGGACGTTTCGACATTTTCCAGTACCGCGATCGGATTTCCGGAAAGCTCGAGAATACGTGATAGTTGCGACATCGCCCGGTTGAACTCACGCTGCGGTTCGATAATTTGTGTTAGATCGGAGATCCCCCAAAGCTGCTTGGGCTCTCGCAGGTTAGGGAAAATGATGAAAGGAATATAGCCGTAAGGATTTGGTTTTTGTTCGAGCAGCGTGTCATCGAGCCAGAGTTGAAAATCCTGAACCGTCCAGAGCTCGATAACATTGGTTGATTTACCCCTGGATTTGAATCCATACAAAGACTTTGCTGATTCGCTATCGAGACTATACCGCGAAGCAATGCGCCGGACGCTGTTAATGTCATCGGCGCGAGTCCAGAGATACAATCCTTGAATATCAGGAGCAGAAACACGCACGATACCCTGGTCGGCATCCCACGCGACCTTGTATGCGGCATCACCAAGAACGGCGCAGTCCACCTCGGTTTCAGAGTCAAGCTGCTCGAGTGCATTAGCTTCCGACACATTTTGCAGCAATTGCTCAGCGTAGCGTGCTTTTTGCATGGCTTCGGGTGAATCGTCCACCGGATCAACAACGATCTTGGCGCCGGACATCAGGTAAGAGGTCAATTTATCGATAATAACCCGGGCATAATTAAAAGTGAGTCGTTTTTCACCAGGTCGTTCGCGTCCCTGCCACTGGGTTCCCTGGTAAATATCAAGCTGCTCTTGATAACGCCGCAGTCGATTGCTATCACGGCGGACTAAATCTAACGGTTCGAAGTTATCAGTCATTTTTTCCCTTTTTCCCTGTTATTCTACGCTTGCGGTTACACTGAGATCCCCGAAGTGCTGTGAATGATAAAATAAATCAATTTTTATTCCTCACGGAC
>Ga0315281_10001563_pt1 | contig 33897 bp, 32 predicted proteins | sample YL17G07_0_MG_FD_204540 | JGI IMG/M metagenome (GOLD analysis project Ga0315281, IMG submission 204540) | Sediment microbial communities from Yellowstone Lake, YNP, Wyoming, USA - YL17G07_0 | ecosystem: Environmental > Aquatic > Freshwater > Lake > Sediment | place: USA: Wyoming | collected...
AGGAGGAACGTCAGGTACTGCTGCTGTTCTACCGCCTCTTTCGTTGCTGTTGCCGTAGCCATCGTTTCCTCCTTTCCTACTGCTTGAACCGCGCGAAGCTGTGTTCTTCGGACGGGTTGCCGAGTTTTCCGCTGGACTTGGTGGCCGGGGTGAAGTGAGCCGCATGTTGCGGTTGCTTGGAACCAGTCTTCGCTGCACCCTGATTCAGGAACGAGAAGCCGGATGAGCTGTCTCCGGTCACGATGAAGAAGCCCATGAGCTGCAGCAGGCCTTCGGACTGCGAAGCCATCTCTTCGGCGGTGCTGGAAAGCTCTTCCGCCGCGGAAGCGTTGCGCTGGGTCACCTGGTCCACCTGAGCCATGGCCTTGTTGATCTGGTTGACGCCGGAAGACTGCTCGCGCGAGGCGGCGGAAACTTCCTGCACCAGTTCGGCGGTCTTCTGAATCGAAGGCACCAGTTCATCGAGAAGTTTGCCGGACTGTTCGGCAACCTTCACGCTGTCCGAAGCCAGGCTGCTGATTTCCTTGGCCGCGGCTTGGCTGCGTTCGGCCAGTTTGCGGACTTCGGTGGCCACCACGGCAAAACCCTTGCCGTGTTCGCCGGCGCGCGCCGCTTCAATCGCGGCGTTGAGCGCCAGCAGGTTGGTCTGGTAGGCGATTTCGTCGATGATTTCGATTTTTTGAGTGATGGACTTCATGGCATCCACCGTCTGCTTCACGGCCTTGCCGCTTTCGCCCGCTTCCCGCGCGCCCTTGGTGGCCACCTGCTCCATCTGGCGGCTGTTGTCGGTGTTCTGGTTGATCGAGGCGCTCATCTCTTCGAGGCTCGAGGTGGTCTCTTCGACCGACGCCGCCTGCTCGCTCGTCCCCTGCGAGAGGGACGAAGAAGAAGAGGCCACCTGCTGCGAGGCGCTGGCGATGGAGTTGGCCCCACCCTTCACTTCGATGATGATCTTCTCCAGCTTCTCGATAAACGAGTTCAGCGAACTGACCATCTTGCCGATTTCATCGTTCGAACTCGACGTCATCCGCTTGGTCAGGTCTCCGTCGCCCGTGGCCAGTTCCACGAGGAATCCGTCCAGCGCGTTCACCGGAACGGTGATGCCGCGAATGATAAAGGCGCCGAACAATATGCCCAGAATCACGCCGAACACGATGCTGCCGATGGAAGTAACGCGGATCGTCTTATACCGCGCGGAAGACATATCGAACTCCTGCTTGGCGACGGACAGTTGCACGCCGGACAATGCGTCGAGCTTCTCCGTCACCGGATCAATGGACGGATACATCTCCTTGATCGTAAATTCGGCCAGCGCGTCATGGTTTTCGTTCTTGAAGTGCTCCTGGAGTTTATTGACCGCCGCTTCGGCTACCACCATGCGCGGCTTGATCTCCGCAACCAGCTTCTTTTCCTCTTCCACGAGGTAGGTGGCCAGGTAGGCGTCCCAGTTCTCCTTGATGGCCTTCTCCGCGTCATCCGTGTTTCGGGTGCCCTGCGCCCAGGTCAGATTGCCGTTGCGCACCTTGTGCGCGGTGTCCACGATATTCACGGCATACGCGTCGGAGATGGCCTTCAACTGCTTCAAGGGCACCACGCGGTCGTTATACACCGTCTCCAGCGAAGCGTTAGTTTCGCTAATTCCGTACAGTCCGATGAATCCGATTCCAATCAGCAGAATGGAAAGAAAGCCGATCAGGATAAACAGCCTCGTGCTTATTTTCGTATTTTTAAACATTGCCTAGCTTTTCTCCTTTTACTCCCAAGTTTTCACCGGCCGGGCTGGGTCAGCCAGATCGGCGCCGTGCTCACTTCCATTTGGTATCGAAAGCGAAGATCATCCCGAAGCCGATCGTGCTCTGGCTTTTCCGCAGCGTGTTATCGCCCGCCAGAAAATAAGGCACCCCCGCCTGGTCCCGCCGGTATTCCGCTTTCCCGGTCAGCCAGCGGCTGAACGAGTGCTCCCCGGTCAGCGTGAATTCCTGCACCTTCTGCGACGTTCCGGTCATAAATCCGTTCTGGTCCGCCAGATACTCATAGCGTGGCGTTAGGATGATGCGCGGCGAAGGGCTTAGCCGTGCATACACCGCGATCCCCTGCCAGTGCACGTGCTGCCCGGCGATGCGGTCCATTCCATAGTCGTAGTTGGCCATCAGGCTGAGTTTGGGGTGCAGGTTGTAGGTGACCAGCGTGTCCAGCAGGTGCCGGCGGTCGTGGTTGTTCCCCGCCTGCTCCGGACCGCCCATCCAGCTCTGCGTGAGGCTCAGCTTGCCCGTGGGTTTCACGGTCATCTGCACGCCGCCGGTCTTTCCGCTGTTGTTTTCCGCCACATTGTTCCAGCCGTTGACCAAAAACAGACTGAAGGAGACCTTGTCGTTGATCGAATAGCTCGTCCGCAATCCCGCGTGGTAATAGGGAATGGCCAGCGCGAACAGCAGCGAGCGGGAATAGTTCCAGTTGTCCCGGCTGTAGATCACCTCCGCGCCGTGCGGGGTGACAAAAATTCCGAAGTCCACCTGCAGGCCTTTGCCCACCGGCGCCAGATAGCTCACATACGCCTGCTGAATGTATTTGTAGGTCTCCGCGCCGCCCGGCTCGCTCGCGTGGATCAGGTCCGTGGCCGGCCCGGCATTCAGGTCCAGGCGGAAGCCCGTGCGCTGCTGGGCATCCGGTTTCTTTTCGAAAGCCAGTTGCACCAGATTCAGGCCGAACTGATTGCTCTTATTATCGAAATTCCGCAACTGCGTGTCGCCCGCCGGACGGATGCTGTTGAAGTTGTAATAGACATCCACGAAGCCGGAGATATCGGTGCCGCGAAAAAAAGCCAGTTCCTCATCCGGCGCTGGAGCAGGGGCCAGCGTGGGAGCCGGGTTCTGCGCTGGCGGCTGTGTCACTGCAGTCGGTTGGCTCGAATCCTGCGCATGCCCAGGCAGCACCAGGCACAGGCTCATCACCGCCATCGCACATGCTTCCGATATCGTTCGCATATACATCTTCACGGTTCAGCAGCCTCCGATTTTTAAGAACATTGCAATTTCACACCCACATCCCCCTAAAATAGGCCCATTGAATTATTAGAAAAATTAAATAAATCTAATTGATTGAATACAAAGCGGTTAATTATTAGAAATAGCGAGGACAATTTCCCGATATCCGGGTTGATTCACTTTCCGTCCTTCAAATGCCGACTCAAACCACGCTAACCAGGGCAGTCATCATCTCAAGTTACGTTGCTTGTCTCACATTGCGATGAGACAGCGGGGGCTGCGAGATAGATACCGAAGAATATCCAGATATTCAGCCCCTCAATGGAGCGCCACCGGGGCCACTCGCCGCGGCCTCGGCGCGGGCCGCCGCCTGGCCTTTGCCTTCGGGGATATTTGCCAGGAACGGCTACTTCTCTTTCACTGCTAAACACCCGCCTCTGGCAGCCGCCCCGGCACCCGCCCTTCCCGTGAACTCATAGGAACGTACCGGTCATTCCCCGCAGAGTCTTCCCCGCCGCATCATGCTAAAATCGCTCTCGCTAACGGCCCATGTTTCGAAAAATCCTCATCGCCAATCGCGGAGAGATCGCCGTCCGCATCCTGCGCGCCTGCCGCGAACTGGGCACCCGTTCCGTCGCCGTCTTCAGCGACGTGGACCGCCCCGCCCTGCACGTGCGCCTCGCCGACGAAGCCTATCCCATCGGTCCCGCTCCATCCCGCGACAGCTATCTGCGCATCGATAAAATCATCGACGCCGCCAAGCGCGCCCAGTGCGACGCCATCCATCCCGGCTACGGTTTTCTGGCCGAAAACGCCGCCTTCGCCCGCGCCTGCGCCGATTCCGGCATCGTCTTCATCGGTCCTCCTCCCGAAGCCATGGAAGCGCTCGGCTCCAAGACCTCCGGGCGCCAGCTGGCCCAGCGCGCCGAAGTCCCCACCGTTCCCGGCACGCTCGAACCCATCGAAAAACCGGACGAAGCGCAAATCTTCGCCCAGGGCATGGGCTATCCCGTCCTGCTCAAGGCCGTCGCCGGCGGCGGCGGCAAGGGCATGCGCCTGGTCAACAAGGACTCCGAATTTGCCGCCGCCTGGCGCGACGCCAGCTCGGAAGCCCTCAACGCCTTCGGCGACGCACGTCTCTACCTCGAAAAATATCTCATCCATCCGCGGCACATCGAAATTCAGATTCTCGCCGACGCGCACGGTCGCGTCGTCTCGCTCGGCGAACGCGAATGCTCCGTCCAGCGGCGCCACCAGAAAGTGATCGAGGAAGCCCCTTCCCCCATCGTCACCCCCGATCTCCGCCGCAAAATGAGCGAATCCGCCGTGCGCCTGGCCCGCGCCGGAGGCTATACCAACGCCGGCACCGTGGAATTCCTCGTGGACGCGAATCTCGATTACTATTTCCTGGAAGTGAATACGCGCCTGCAAGTCGAACATCCCGTCACCGAGCAGGTCACCGGCCTGGACCTCGTCAAGCTGCAGATCGCCATCGCCGCGGGCCACCGCCTCCCTTTTGCCTGGGAGGCCATCACCCCGCGCGGCCACGCCATGGAAGTGCGACTCTACGCCGAAGACCCCGACAATAATTTCTTTCCTTCGCCCGGAAAAATTCTCTCCCGGCGCATGCCCACCGGCCCCGGCATCCGCATGGACGACGGCGTCTATCCCGGCTGGACCGTTCCCAACGACTACGACCCGCTGCTCAGCAAACTCATCGCCTGGGGCAACAGCCGCGAGGAGACCATCGCCCGCCTGCGCCGCGCCCTCGACGAGTTCGCCGTCACCGGCATCAAAACCAACGCCGGGCTTTTCCGCCGCATCCTCACGGAGCCCGATTTCCTGCGCGGCGAAATCCATACCCGCTGGCTCGATGAACTTCTCGCCCGGCCCGTTTCCGCGGCCGCCTCCGATACCGGCGCCGAACACGCCGCCCTCATCGCCGCCGTTCTCTGGCACACCGCGCAAAACGCCGCTCCCGCTGCGCCGCAGGAATCATCGTCTTCGCAATGGAAACTCGAAGGGCGCCGCCGCCTTCTGGACCGCAACTCATGACCTGCGCCATGCTCAATCTCTGCGGCTCCTACACGCCAAGAAAACTCTGCGGCGGCAAGAAACCCTGTCCGCGCCGCAAAATCTGCGCCCTCTGGAAGATGCAGAACGAAACTTTCGAAAAATCGCCTTCCTCCACGGGCCATCCCTCTCCTTCCGCGGAGCCCCACCCATGAAATTCGAAATCCAGCTCCAGGGAAAACTGCACACCATCGAATTCGAAAACTCCCCCGCCGGCCCCGTCTTCTCCCTCGACGGAAAACCGCTCGCCGCCGACGCCCTCGAACTTTCCCCCGGCGTCTATTCCATTCTTCTCGAAGGCCGCTCGCACGAAGTTCGCGTTTCCCCAGCTCCCGGCGGCGGCCTCAAACTCCAGACCGGCGCATTCGAATTCTCCGCCGAAGTTTCCGATCCCCGCGCGTGGCGCGGACGCCGCCACGGCGCTTTCGAAACCGAAGGCCGCCAGCAGATCCTCGCCCCCATGCCCGGCAAAGTGGTGAGAGTGCTGGTGCAGGCGGGGGACCAGGTGGAAGCGGGGCAGGGACTGCTGGTGGTGGAAGCGATGAAAATGCAGAACGAGATCCGCTCGCCCAAGGGGGGAGTGGTGGAGCGATTGGCGGTGAAAGAGGGTCAGGCGGTCAACGCGGGAGACGTGCTCGCGGTGGTCGGCTGATTATTTATTTTGCGGGAGCGTTGCTCTTGGCGGCGCCGGGGAGTTTTCCGGCGGCTTCCAGAACCTGCTGAGCAAGATAATTGGTCACGCGGGATTCATCGCGGGCGTTGGCCTGGTAGGCGGCGCGCAGCAGTTGTTCCTTGCGAGTGCGCAGGGTTTCGCGAATGGTCTGCTGCACGGGCGGGTCGGACAGGTTGCGCTGTCCGGCGGGCTCCCGGGCAATCAGCTTCAGAAAAACATATCCTTCCTTGCTAGTCACGGGCCCGTTCACCTGGCCCACCTTCATCCCCAGGATGAGCTTTTTCAGGGCCGGGTCGGACTTGTTCAGGGCGGATTCCTGGATGTAGCCGAGATCGCCGCCGGTGGCGGAGGAATTGGGGTCTTCGGAATAATCCATGGCCAGGGCGGAAAAATCCACGCCCGCGGCGATTTTTTCCGAAAGCATCTGCACCTTGCGGCGGGCATCGGCTTCATTCGCCGCATCATCATTCTTGCGGTTGTGGACCTGCTCTTCGCGGTGCGGCGTCACCACGATGCGGGCGATGCGCAGCTGCGCCTCCGTCAGATTGAACTGCTGCCGGTAGGTGTTGTAGAAATCGCTGACGTCCTGATCGGTGATGGAAATCTTGGCCACCACTTCCCGATTGATCAGCTTCTGGATGGAAAGCTCGCGGCGCAGGTCGCGCTTGAGGTCGTCCACGGTCAGCCCGCCCTCTTTCAGCTTGCGCTGAAATTCGTCTTCGGTGAAGGGGCTTTTCATCTCCGTGAACTTGTCTTCCACTTCGCCGTCGCTGGCCTCGAGGTTGAGCTTCTTGGCCCGCTGCAGCAGAATTTCGTTGTTCACCAGCTCGTCCAGCACGCGCAGTTTGAGCGTCAGCGCTTCTTCCTGGGACGGTTCCTGCCCTTCCGGATTCACACGGGTGCGGTAGTACTTGTCCACTTCCTCGCGCTTGATTTCCTTGCCGTTGACCGAAGCCCACACGCCGGCTTCCGGCTGGGACTTCCGGTCGCAGCCGGCGAAGAACAGCAGCGCCGCGAGCGGCGCCAGGGCGGCCAGACGCGCGGCGTTTTTTCCGGAGAGGGACTTGGGCAGGGTAGGCAAGGGCGGCTCAGGCGGCTTTCTTCACGCGGCCGGCGCGGATGCAGGCGGTGCACACGCGGAGATGCTTGCGCGTGCCGCCGATCTGGGCATGCACGCGGCGGAGATTGGGATTCCAGCGGCGGCGCCGGGTGTTATTGGCGTGGCTGACCACGTTTCCGTAGGAAGGCTTCTTTTCGCAAAGTTCACACTTCATTGCCATGACTCACCGTTTCTTTCTTCTTTTCTGGCTCGCGGGGTATCCCTGCCGGGCAGGGACTTCCGTCGGCACCCGCGCTCGCGAGGTGCAAGGGGAATAGTCTATCAGAGATGGGGCGGGATGAGTAGGGGAAGAGGGGGGGGGGTTGATGAGGCGGGGCAGGGAGAAGAGGCCGGACGGGAGTCCGGCGTTCCCGGCACGGCTTTCCGGAAGTTTTCGTCCGGAATGGAAGCGGAGAATTGGTTGACACGCTTTGGGCGGCGGTGCTAAATGGAACGGTTCCTGGTTCCACAGTATCCCCTTGCAGCAAGGGCGTTGAGCGCCTGCTCGCAGCGTCCGGGCTTTCCCCCGTAGAGAAGTTACAGTGGTGCAGGCGAAAGCCGAAAGAGGAAGGAAATCAAAATGAAAAAACGCGTGTTGTTCAGTTTTCTGATGATCGTGTTGTTTTGCGTGCCCAGTTGGGCGCAGCAGGCGGCCTTTCAGCCGCTGACGTTCTGGTACGAATATTCGGTGAATCCGGGCAAGGAAGGCGAGTTCCTGGACATCGTGAAGACGGTGGGGCAGCCGGTGCGGGACAAGCTGATGGCGGAGGGCGTGGTGCTGGCGTGGGGCGTCTCGGCGACGATGATGCGCGTTCCGGGAGGAAACAGTCACGCGATCTGGTACGCGGTGGCCGACTGGTCCGGCATCGAGAAGGTGGACAACGCGATGCGCGCGCAGATCGCCAAACTGACCGAGGAAGCGGGCAAGACAACGGCCGGGAAGAAAGGCGGGAAAGCAGCGGCGACGCCCATGGACCGGCTGCGGGAGATTACGGACATGAGCAAGACGCATGACTATCTCACGCGGGATCTGGTGATTGGCGTGGCGCAGAAGTTTCCCGAGGGAGTTCTGCCGTATAGCCGGTACTCGTTCGCGAAGGTCAAGCCGGGCAAGGGAGGCGAATACCGCAAGGCGTGGGAGAAGTACAACAAGCCGGTGCTGGAGAAGCTGCTGGCCGATGGAGTGATCCTGGCTTACGGGCTGTCGGTGGAAGAGATCCGCACCGAAGGCGGGTTCACGCACTATACCTGGTTTGACACCAAGGAGCTTGCGGGGATGGACAAGGTGCGCGTCGCAGTCATGGCCGACCGCAGCCGGCGCAGCCAGGAAGAGCAGGACGCGATTGCGGAGTTGTTCGCGAGCCTGACGGATGCTGACGCGGCGCGGGGGGAGATCGAGCGATCGCTGATTTTCCACGTGCCTGCACCTAAGTAAAGCTGCAGACAATTAAGCATGATTCATTTCAAGAGGGCCGGCGAGCGAGCCGGCCCTTTGTTTTTCTGAGTGAGAGCGAGCCAACCTTGTATGGTTGACCGGGGCACATGTGCGCTGCGCTTGACGTTTTTGGCAACTAGTTAGAGACTAACTCCGCCATTTAGCGGGGGGGACTTGTTCTTTCGAGCCGCAATGCGACGACGACGTATTCATTTCTTCCTGCGAATACTGCAAGTCTCGACTGCGGGTGCACTATTCACCTTAGCACCTGCGCTGGAACATGGGCAGGCAAAGGAAACCACACCGACGGAGCCGGGCGCTTCGTTCACTATAGAGATCCTGACACCACGAGAAGGTGTGAATTTCGGCGATTTCACGGCGCATTTGGCACGGAAGGTCTTGCGCAATCTGGCCCTTGCGTTACCGGAGTCAGCTCGCCTGGGGGAGAGAGGAAGAGTGGTCGTGCGCCTAGAGCTCCAGAAGGATGGCGCACCCGTAGGTCAGACTCCAACCCTCGAAGTCAGCTCGGGCAAGAAATCGCTGGACAAGGCCGCGATTACTGCGATTCGCTCGTCGGCACCTTTTGAGCGTTTGCCGGAGGCCTTTCATGGGTCAAGCATAGAAATCCGCTTTACTTTCCTCTTCAATCTGCCCCCGCCAGCGCAACATCCCCAGGCTCATGGGTCCTGATCGAATCCAATTGAAGCCCGCGGGCCCGGTTCGCTTGACGTTTTCTCCAGCTCCCGCCAAACTCTACGGGGTTGCGGGAAAAGCGCAGGGAGAGTCTCCATTGTAAGTGTCAGTGACGCTTGAAGTTGAGATTCTTCGTCCCGGTAAAGAACACCGGGACTCAGAATGACAGACTTTGCTTTTTTGTTGATTGCGGAACGACGGATGGTGTGCCGAGTGAGTGCGTTTTCTCCGAGGCGGGACGGGCGGAGAGGTGAAATATGCCGGAAAACAAGGGATTGCTGATTGTTTATACGGGGCCGGGCAAGGGGAAGACGACTTGCGCGATGGGGACGGCGTTCCGGGCGGTGGGGCAGGGTTTGCGGGTGCTGATGGTGCAGTTCATCAAGGGATCGTGGCATTACGGGGAATTGGACGCGGCCAAGATGCTGGGAGACGACAAGTTCGAGATCCGGCCGATGGGGCGGGGGTTCGTGAAGATTGGCGGGGCGGAGACGGATCCTGAAGACATTAAGATGGCGGAGGAGTGCTGGGAGGCGGGGCGGGAGGCGATTTACAGCGGGAAGTACGATCTGGTGGTGCTGGACGAGATCAACTACGTGATCAGCTATAAGATGCTGGATGCGGGGAAGATCGTGGAGGCGCTGAAGGCGCGGCCGGAGCAGGTGCACGTGATCTGCACGGGGAGGAATGCGCATCCGCTGCTGGTGGAGGCGGCGGACCTGGTGACGGAGATGCGCGAGGTGAAACATCCTTACACCAAGGGTATACTGGCGCAGCGGGGGATAGACTATTAGGCTGGACCTGAAAGAGGGCTTGGTTGGATTTGGGGCTTCCGTCCCTGGCGGATGGTAAGAACACACAACAGCGAAAGAAAGATGCCAGGCTAAAGCCTGGCGCTACAAAATCGGGAGAAGAAAGAGTTTTTTGAGCAAGCTGCCCGAATGGCGGCAACCACTTATGGCCTGGTTCAAGAGAGAAAAAAGTTCATTTGATCAGACGACGCCTCCGGAAGAGCGGCGAGTGCGCACGGAGGGGTTGTGGGTGAAGTGCGAGGCGTGCCGGGGGATCGTGTTCCGGAAGGACCTCGAGGAGAATCTGCACGTCTGCCCGAAATGCCAGCATCATTTCAAGATGGGCTCGAAGAAGCGGCTGGAGATGCTCTTTGACGGGCGGTGGACGGAGCATGACGCGGGGATGACGTCGACGGACCCGCTGAAGTTCGTGGACACCAAGGCGTATGCGACGAGGCTGAAGGACGCGAAGAAGAAATTGGGGATGAACGACGCGCTGATCACCGCCGAGGGGCGGCTGGACGGGCGCGGGGTGGTGTGCTGCGCGATGGAGTTCGGGTTTATCGGCGGGTCCATGGGCGCGGTGGTGGGAGAGAAGGCGGCGCGGGGGATCGAGCTGGCCATCGAGACGCGGCAGCCGCTGATTATCGTTTCCTGTTCGGGCGGGGCGCGCATGATGGAAGGAACGATCAGCCTGATGCAGCTGGCCAAGGTGGCCGCGGCGCTGGGGCGGCTGGATGAGGCGCGGCTGCCATACATTTCCCTGTTGACGGACCCCACGACGGGGGGAGTGACGGCGAGCTTTGCGATGCTGGGGGATTTGAACATCGCGGAGCCGGGGGCGCTGATCGGATTCGCGGGGCCGCGGGTGATCGAGCAGACCATCCGGCAGAAGCTGCCGGATGGATTTCAGCGTTCGGAATTCCTGCTGGAGCATGGATTTCTGGACGCGGTGGTGCACCGCAAGGATTTGAAGGCGTATATCAGCAACGCCTTCGCGCTGCTGATGGATTAACCGGAAATTTTTCATGGATTACGCCGCCAGCGTCCGCACTCTGCATTCCCTGGGGCGGGAGCTGGCCGCGCCGACGCAGGCGTCGGCGGCGCATTTCAGCCTGGAAAACATTACCAAACTAAAGAAGCGGCTCGAAGAGCGCGCGGGCGGCGCGGAGCGCGGCTATTCCGCGGTGCATATCGCGGGAACCAACGGAAAAGGGTCCACGGCGGCGTTTCTGGAGGCGATTCTGCGGCGCGCGGGGCGGCGCACGGGACTCTACACTTCCCCGCATCTGGAAAAAATCAACGAGCGCATCCGCATCGCGGGGGAGGAGATTTCCGACGAAGCGTTTGCGGAGACGTTCACGCGGCTGCATCAGCTGACCGAAGAGATGCTGGCGGCGGGGGAGTTGCTGGCGCATCCGACGTATTTCGAATGCATGACGGCGATGGCCTTTGACGCTTTCGCGCGAGGCGGGATCGAGTGGGGGATTTTCGAGACGGGGCTGGGCGGGAGGCTGGACGCGACGAACGTGGTGCAGCCGGCGGTTACGGTGATCACGCGCATCGATTTTGACCACGAGAATTATCTGGGGCATTCGCTGCGGGAGATCGCCGGGGAGAAGGCGGGAATCCTCAAGCGCGGCGTGCCGGCGGTGCTGGCGCCGCAGATGGCGGAAGCTCGGGAAGTGATTCTGGCGCGGGCGCGGGAGCTGGGCTGCGCGGTAAGCGAAACGGAAAAAATATTTCGCGTGGAAGAGGAGACGTTTGAGAAGGGGCGCGTGCGGGCGCGGGTGGTGGAGACGGCGACGGGGAAGGCTTATAAAATTGCGCCGCGGCTGGCGGGGCGGTTTCAGCTGCAAAACGCGCTGAACGCGGTGGCGGCGGCGCGGCTGCTGGAGGCGGGCGGCGCGGGCATTACGCAGGAAGCGATCGAAGCGGGGATTGCCGCGGCGGAATGGGCGGGGCGGCTCGAGCAATTGCAGGCGGCGCCGGACGTTTTCCTGGATGGGGCGCACAATCCGGGCGCGGCGCGGGAGCTGGCGGAGTTCTGGGAGCAGAATTACGCGGGGCGGCGGCTGTGGCTGGTCTACGGGGCGCTGCGGGACAAAGCCGTTGACGAAATTGCGGGGCTGCTCTTCCCGCGGGCCGCGGAGGTGATCCTGACCGAGCCGCGCACGCCGCGGGCGCTTTCGGCGCGGCTGCTGGCGGAGATGGCCGGGCATCACGCGGAGCGCTGCGCGGTGGTGGCGGAGCCGGAAGAGGCGGTGGAGCGGGCGCTGGCCGCGGCGGGGCCGGGGGATGCGGTCTTCATCACGGGTTCGCTGTATCTGGTGGGGCAGGTGAGGAAGTATTGGAAGAGCCGTGCTGGGACGGCGGTGCGGTGAGAGGGGAGTTGCCAATGAGCGGGGCGCGGGATATGGTGCCTGTGGCGGAGGGCGAGAAGAGGGGAAGGTATTGCAGACACTGACAGTTGAGATCCTTCGGCCCCGATAAAAAACATCGGGGCCTCAGGATGACAGACTTAAAGTTAAGTTGATTGCAGGGTATTCGGGAGAAAGCAGAAGGGACACATGAGCGGAGAAGCGAAGCCACTGGTGGGGATCATCATGGGCTCCCAATCGGATTGGGAGACGATGGAGCACGCCGCGAAGACGCTCGAGGAATTGGGCGTGGCGCACGAGACGCGGGTGGTGTCGGCGCACCGCACGCCGGACCTGCTGTTTGAATACGCGGTAGCGGCGGAAGCGCGCGGGATTGAAGTGATCATCGCGGGAGCGGGCGGCTCGGCACACTTGCCGGGAATGACGGCGGCGAAGACGGTGCTGCCGGTGCTGGGTGTGCCGGTGGAATCGAAGGCGCTGAAGGGGCTGGATTCGCTGCTCTCGATCGCGCAGATGCCGGGAGGAATTCCGGTGGGGACGCTGGCCATCGGCAAGCCGGGAGCGATCAATGCGGCGCTGCTGGCCGCGGCGATTCTGGGAGGAAAGCATCCGCAGATTCGCGAGGCGCTGCGGGAGTTCCGGCTGGCGCAGACGGGGCGCGTGCTGGCGCAGCCCATTCCCGTGGCGGCGCGGCCGGGGAAATCCGCCAAGCGGGCACGCACCGGGAAAAAGAAAAAGAGGAAGACCCGGTGACCATCGGGATTCTGGGAGGCGGACAGCTGGGCTACATGCTGGCGCTGGCGGGGTATCCGCTGGGGCTGCGCTTTCGGTTTCTGGACCCCTCGCCGGAAGCGCCCGTGGGCCGCATCGCGCCGCGCGTGACGGCCGACTATAGCGATCACCGGGCGCTCGAGAAATTCGCGCACGGGCTGACGCTGGTAACCTACGAATTCGAAAACGTGCCGGTGGAGACGGTTCGCTTTCTGGCCGAACGCGTGCCGGTGTATCCGCCGCCGGGGGCTTTGCAGACGGCGCAGGACCGCCTGCTGGAAAAGCGCCTCTTTCAGACGCTGGGGATTCCCACGGTGGAATTCGCGGCGGTGGACCTGCCGGAAGGATTGGACACGGCGGTGCGGCGAATCGGGCTGCCGGCGGTGCTGAAGACGCGGCGCATGGGATACGACGGCAAGGGGCAATGGATCCTGCGCACGGCGGAAGACGTGGAGCGGGCGCGGGGAGAAATGCCGCGCGAGCCCATGATTCTGGAAAAATTCACTCCGTTCACGCGCGAGGTTTCCCTGCTGGCGGTGCGCTCGACCACGGGGCAGACGGCTTTTTATCCGCTGGTGGAAAATCATCATCGCGGAGGAATTCTGCGGCTCTCCTTGGCGCCGGCTCCGGGACTGCACCCCGCGCTGCAAAAGTCCGCGGAGGAGCACGCATTAAGAATTTTGGAGGCGCTCGGCTATACAGGCGTGCTGGCCATTGAATTTTTCGAATGCGAAGGAAGATTGCTGGCCAGCGAAATCGCTCCCCGGGTGCACAACTCCGGCCACTGGACGATCGAAGGCGCGGTGACCAGCCAGTTTGAAAACCATTTGCGCGCCGTGCTGGGGCTGCCGCTGGGTTCCACGGCGGTGACCGGGGCTTCCGCGATGGTCAATCTGGTGGGGGAACTGCCGGAACCGGGGGAAGTTCTGGCCGTACCGGACGCGCATCTGCATCTTTACGGCAAGACGCCGCGAGCCGGGCGCAAGGTGGGGCACCTGACGCTGCGGGCGTCCAGCGCCGAGGAGCTTTCCGTGCGGCTGGGGATGCTGCCAGCGTTTTTTCATCGGGCGGAGTATTGCCTGGAAGCCGGGGCGGGCAGGCGGGCCGGGAATCCATCCTGATATTACTGTAAACAATCAACTTAGCTGAATATTGGAAATTTGACCTGTCCAGGGGATAAGCTTCCGGGCGAGGAAAACCTGTGGATTCTTAGTTTTCCACTGCCCGGTTGCCCGCCCGCTGGCTGGATGTTAGGATTTGAAGTCCCTCATGGCTGCGCAAACGCATATTGGACCCGGCTCGGAGGGGAAGCGGCCGCGCATTGGCATCCCGTGGAGAACCAGCCGGGAAGAGCGGGAAAACCGGCTAGCCAAGCTCGAGAATTATCAGGAAGCGGTGCGGCGGGCGGGAGGGGAGGCGGTGCTGCTCTCGCTGGTGGATGCGAGCGGGCGAGAGCGGGAGTTGGCCGCGCTGAATGGATTCGTGCTGCCGGGAAGTCCGGCGGATGTAGACCCGGCGCTGTATGGCGCGGTGAACGAAGGCCAGTCGGCGGAAGCGGACGAGTTACGCGACGCGGCGGACAGCGAAATCCTGCGGCACGCGTTCGCGGCGGGAAAGCCGGTGCTGGCAATCTGCTACGGCTGCCAGATTTTGAACGTGCATCTGGGCGGAACGCTGATTCAGGATATCGGCAGCGAGATGGCGACGAAAATCGCGCACCGCAAGGAAGATGTGCAGCCCGCGGCGGCCGAGGATCCGCTGCACGAGGCCATCCTGGAGGCAGGGAGCGTGCTGGCAGGGCTGGCGGGGGGAACGAAGGCGCAGGTCAACAGTTCGCATCATCAGGCGGTGGCGAGGCCCGGAAAGAGTTTGCGGGTGACGGCGCGGGCGGCGGACGGAGTGGTGGAAGCGGTGGAATGGACGGGCGGAGGGAATTGGGTGCTGGGGGTGCAGTGGCATCCGGAAAGCATGCCCGCCAGGGACCAGCTTTCGCGGAGATTGTTTGAAGAGTTTGTGGCCGCAGCGGCGCAGAGGACTTGCGCGGCGGGCAACTGAGCAGGCGGGCGGCGGCCGGAGTTTGCAAGCGCAGTAACAATTTTTGCAGTTTCAAATTCAGGGAGATTCCATGATTTCACTGGCAGGCAAGGCGGCACTCATCACCGGCGGTTCGCGGGGCATCGGAGCGGCGGCGGTAAAACTCTTCGCGCAGGCGGGAGCGGACGTACTGTTCAACTACCACAGGAACAAGGAAGCGGCGGCGCAGGTGGAAACGGAAGCGCGCAAGCACGGGACGCGGGTGGAAGCGTTCAAGGCCGATTGCGGCAAGATGGCCGACAACAAGAAACTGGTGGAGCAGTGCGTGGCGCGGCTGGGGCGCGTGGACATCGTGGTGGCCAACGCGGGCGTCTGGAACCTGGAGGATCTGCCCATCGAGAAAATGAGCGAAACGCAGTGGGACGAAATGATGCGGGTGAACCTGAAGAGCGTCTATTCCATCATCCATTTTTGCGTGCCGCACATGATCAAGCAGAAGGGCGGGAAGATCATTCCCATCAGCTCGACGGCGGGGCAGCGCGGGGAGTCCTTCCACACGCATTACGGGGCCTCCAAGGGCGGGATCATCAGCCTGACCAAGGGGCTGGCGACGGAACTGGCGCGGCACAACATCCTGGTGAACAGCGTGGCGCCGGGCTGGGTGGCCACGGATATGTCCAACCCGGTGCTGGAGACGAAGGCGGGGGCCAAGATGGCCGCGTCGGTGATTCCGCTGGGGCGGCCGGCGACGGCGGAAGAGATTGCCGGGCCGATTCTGTTCCTGGCATCCGACCTGGCCAACTTTATGACCGGGGAGATCATCAATGTAAACGGGGGATCGGTCTTGTGCGGCTAAAAATGCTGGGAGTGGCGGTGCTGGCGGCGGTACTGGGAGCGGGCGCGGTGGCGCAGAATCCGGACACGATGATGCCGGAGGCCAGCGCGGCGAAGGCGCACGAACTCGTGCAGCAGATGATCGCGGCGCTGGGCGGGCCGGCGTATGTGGGCGTGCGGGATAGCGTGTGCGACGGGCGCCTGGCGCAGTTCGACCACAACGGCGAGCTGACGGGCTACGCCACATTCAAGGATTACTGGCGCTATCCGGACAAGAACCGCACGGAGTACACCAAGAAGGGAAATTTCGTGGAGCTGTTTGCCGGCGACGCGGGATGGTCGCTGGACAAGGGCGGCGTAAGCGAGCAGCCGGCGACGGCGGTGACCGACTTCCAGGAGCAGGTGAAGCGGGACATGGACACGCTGCTGCGGATGCGGCTGAAGGAAGACGGCATGGTGTTCCGCTACGGCGGAAGCGACATCGTGGATCTGGCGGAAGTGGACTGGGTGGAGATCGTGGACCTGGAGCGGAGAACATTCCGCATCGCCATCAGCCGGGCGACGCACCTGCCGATGCGCAGCTTGGTGATCACGCGGAACGACATGACGCGGGAGCGCACCGAGGAGCTGACCACCTATTCGAATTTTCACGTAATCGGCGGCGTGCAGTCGCCCAAGCAAGTGGCGCGGGAGCGGGACGGGCGGCGGATTTATCAGGCGTTTTATTTCGAATGCGGCTACAACCCGAATATTGCGGACGAACTGTTCACGCGGGCATCGCTGGACAAGCAGTGGGCGGAAATTGCCAAGAAAAAGAAGGGCAAACACGGGTCGGAGAAGTCCTGGGACAAAGAGAAAGAAAAGGAAAAACCCTGAGTGCGCGCCGGGCGCTCTGCCCCGCTCAGTGGTTCCACTGCTTCAGCAAAGCGCTGACCTGATTGCGGTCCTCATCCTTCATGCTTTTGAATTCGACGCCCATGCCGGAGCCGAAGATGGAGGTGCGCACGATGGCCTGGGTCCGCACTTCCCTGGCGGGACATTCGAACGTGAGGGTGAGATAGCTTCCCGCGGGCGGGGGATCGGTGGTGGAGAGGAACATTCCGCCGAGGCCCGCGGTGAGGACGCGGGAGACCACACGCTTGCCGGAGGTTTCCCAGGTGACCCAGTAGAGAGAGGGCACGGGAACGCGCCGGTAGCGGCGGCGATAGAGACGGGGAGCAGTGGTCATCGGATTTTCAGGCGTGCCATGCCGCGTGCCTTCCCGTACGCAATCCGGCCACCGGGCCGGACGAAGAGACTGCGCAATCGTTGTGACTCGGTCACAGTCTTTCATCCCCACCCTCGCGGAAGCAATGAATAAAAACGGAGGGTGTTTCCCGATCGGCCACAGGGAAGAAAGCGGGGGCGAGGGGGTCAGCGCAGGAGGCGGCGCAGGAGTTTATCCAGGCGCGCGCGGTCTTCCTGGTTCATCTTGCTGAACTGAATGCCCATGCCTTCGCCGGGCTTGCAGGCGCGGACGATGGCCATGGCCTCGACGTTGCCGTCGGGGACATCGAACATCACTTTCAATGTGGATCCGAGATCGAGGGGCTTCTCCGTAACGATAAACAGGCCGCCCATGGACAGGCTGTGAACGCGGGAGACGACGCGTTTGCCGCCGCCCTGCCAGGCGACCTGGGGGCCCTTGGGCAGGTCAATGCGCTCGTAGCGGCGCCTGCAATCGGCTGAAACTTTGGGGGCTTCCTGGCTCATCACACCCTCCCGGCTGATGAAGCAAAAACTTTTCGCCTGAAAATATTTTTCTCCCTCCGGCTTGCAGGATAATTCCAGAGGGCCTCGTCTTGCATCCAGTGTCGGACAGACCCGGAGCGGTGACAATAGGACCGAGGTACCGCGGTCGCCAGTTGGGTACTAGGTGAGGAGGGCCACGGAAAGGGCGCAATGGCGTGGGCCAGCGCCGCGCTGTATAATGCCGGAATGTCCAGCGGAGCAAAGAGCGGCGGGATGCATGGCACGACGGTGCTATGCGTGCGCAAGGACGGCAAAGTAGTGCTGATCGCGGATGGGCAGGTGACCATGGGCGATCACGTGATGAAGCACACGGCGCGCAAGACGCGGCGGCTCTATAACGACAAGGTGCTGGCGGGATTCGCGGGGTCCACGGCGGATGCGCTCTCGCTCTTCGAGCGCTTCGAGGGGAAGCTGCAGGAGTACTCGGGAAACCTGGCCAAGGCGGCCGTCGAGCTGGCCAAGGAATGGCGCAAGGACCGTGCGTTGCGGCACCTGGAGGCCCTGCTGATCGTGGCCGACGGCAAGGGAACGTTTCTGCTGTCCGGCAACGGGGACGTGATCGAGCCGGACGACGAGATTTGCGCGATCGGGTCCGGCGGAACATACGCGCTGGCCGCGGGGCGCGCGCTGCTGAAGAACACGAAAATGAGCGCCAAGGAAGTGGCCCAGGAGTCCATGCGCATCGCCAGCGAGATCTGCATCTTCACGAACACGAATTTCACGATGGAAGAGCTGTAGGCGCGGGGAAATTGAGCGAGACCTTGCGCGGTTTGCGAGAGGAAGAGATTCCAGCCCATGCCCGGCAAAAGCGATAAAGAGATCACCCTGCTTCCCAGCGGCAACGGCGCGCCCGCGGAGGGCGAGATGGCCGAGCTGCCCGCGCTCGACGACCTGACGCCGCGGGAAATCGTGCTGGAGCTGGACAAGTACATCGTGGGGCAGGCGGCGGCCAAGCGGGCCATCGCCGTGGCGCTGCGCAACCGCGTGCGGCGGCAAAAGCTGGCGCCGGAAATCGCCGAAGACATTCTTCCCAAAAATATATTGATGATCGGGCCGACGGGAGTGGGCAAGACGGAGATCGCGCGGAGACTGGCGCGGTTGGCGGGATGCCCGTTCGTGAAGGTGGAGGCCTCCAAGTACACGGAAGTGGGCTACGTGGGGCGCGACGTGGAATCGATGGTGCGCGACCTGGTGGAAACCTCGATCGACATGGTGCGCGAGGAAAAACTGGACGAAGTCGCCGAGCGCGCCGAACAAGCCGCCGAAGAGCGCGTGCTGGACCTGCTCCTGCCGCCTTCGCCCCCGCCCGTAACACCGGGCCTCGCGCCGCAGGAAGCGGCGGCGGCGGACGCGGCACAGCGCGAACAGGCGCAGCGCACGCGGGAAAAGCTGCGGGTGCAATTGCGGGAAGGCAAGCTGGACCAGCGCATGGTGGAAGTGGAAGTGCGCGAGCGCTCCATGCCGTCGTTCGAAATCGTCTCCAACCAGGGCGTCGAGGAAATGGACGTCAACGTCAAGGACATGCTCTCCGGCTTTTTCGGGCAGCAGAAGAAAAAGCGCAAGATGAGCGTGGCCGACGCCTTCGAATACCTGATCCAGGAAGAAGAGAGCAAGCTGATCGACATGGAGCAGGTGACGCGGCTGGCGGTCGAGCGCGCCGAGCAGATGGGCATCATCTTCATCGACGAAATCGACAAGGTCGCGGGCCGCGAGAGCGGGCACGGGCCGGACGTCTCGCGCGAGGGCGTGCAGCGGGACATCCTGCCGATCATCGAAGGGACCACGGTCAATTCGCGCTACGGAATGATCCGCACCGACCACATTCTGTTCGTGGCCGCAGGCGCCTTTCACGTGAGCAAGCCTTCGGACCTGATTCCGGAGCTGCAGGGGCGGCTGCCGATTCGCGTGGAGTTGCAATCGCTGCGCGAGGAAGATTTCATCCGCATTCTGACGGAGCCGAAGAACGCGCTGATCAAGCAGTACACGCTGCTGCTGGAGACCGAAGGGGTCAAGCTGAGCTTCACGGAGGATGCGGTGGCGGCCATCGCCCGCTTCGCCACCAGCGTGAACGAGCAGACGGAAAACATCGGGGCGCGGCGGCTGCACACGATTCTGGAAAAAGTGCTGGACGAGATTTCCTTCGAGGCGCCGGACCTGAAGAAGAAGACGGTCAAGATTGACGAAGAGTACGTGACCAAGCAGCTGACGGAAATCGTCAAGAACCAGGATCTGAGCCGCTACATTCTGTAGAAGCGAAATTCGAAACACGAAATTCGAAACAGAGGGAGCGCCATCCGGTGAACATGCGCGAGATGCAGCCGCACGCCGCCGCACGCCCGAATTTCGAACTTCGATTTTCGATTTTCGTTATTTTTCTGCTGGCGGGATGCGGAGCGCCCGGCGATCCGCGTCCGCCGCGGAAGGTGGTGCCGGCGGCCGTCGCGGATCTGTCCGCGCGGCAGCAGGGCGAAGGAGTGGCGCTGAGCTTTGCGGCTCCGCAGGCGGCAGCGGACGGAGAAGCGCTGGCCGAGCCGCCGGAGATCGAGATTTACCGAGGGACGCTGCGCGCCGACGGCACGGCGGACCCGGACTCTTTCCGCATGGTGTACACGGTGCCGGGCTCGAAGCTGGTCACGCTGAGCGACGGCGGGCAGGTGCGCTTTCGCGATGTGATTTCCGCGGAGGAGCTGCGCGCGCATCCCGGCGCGGGCTACGCCTACCGGGTGCGCTCGCGGGTTTCGAAAAAAAGGGCTTCGGGCGATTCCAATACGGCGATTGTGCGGCTTTATCCGCCGCCGGAGCGCGTCAGCGGGCTGGCCGCGCGCCTGACGGAAACGGCCATAAAACTTACCTGGAGCGCGGCGGCCGTCAGCAGCTACCGCGTCTACCGCGGCGAGCTGGAGCCCGGCTCCGCAGCGGAAGCTGCCACGGACCCGAGCAAGGCCAAATGGAAATCGCCGCCGGCGCTGCTGGGCCCGGCAACGAGCACAGAGTTTGCGGACACGCAATTTGTTTTCGGCGCGGCGTATGTGTATACGGTGCGCGCGGTGAGTGTGATTGCGGGGGATGACGCCAACAGCCTGGAATCGCCGGACTCCGCGGCGGTGCTGGTGGAAGCGCGGGACATTTTCGCGCCGGGCGCGCCGCAGGGGCTGGTGGCCGTCTACGTTCCTGGTGGCGAGCGGCCGGCGGGGCAAGCGGAGCTGAGTTGGACGATGAACACGGAGAGCGACCTGGCGGGGTTCCGCGTCTACCGGAGTGAAAAAGAAGGCACAGCGGGGACAATTTTGACCCCGGAATGGTTGCCCACCCCGGCCTTCCGTGATAATTCAATAGAAGCGGGACATCATTACTGGTATACGGTGACGGCCGTGGATCGCAGCGGAAATGAGAGCGCGGCGAGCGCCGCGGCTTACCTGGAAGTTGCCGAAGCGCAGCCCTAAGGGCGCTGCCGCCGGCGAACGGAGAGAATTCGGAATGACTTTGCGGGCACATCTGACGGGCTACCGGCTGCTGACGGCGCTGAAGAGCGCGGCGCTGCGCACGGGGATTTACACCGGCGGGATGCTTTCGGCGGCGATGCTGCTCTGGCTGATCCTGGCCAATCGCGCACCGTGGCTCGAACGCTTTGCCTGGGAGCGCAACGTCGCCGGAGCGGCGGCGGTGGCCATTTTGGCGCTGGTGCCGCTGGCGCGGTTTCTGAAATTTCCTTCGCAGTTGTTTTTGAGCGGGATCACGGCGTGGGGGATTTTCAGCCTGTTCTACCGCTTGTACTGTTTTTATTTTTCCAGCCTGGCCGGGCGCATGGGAGCGTTCCATTTGTTCATGCTGGGCGGGGTGCTGTATCTGTTCTCGGCCACCATCGCCTGGATTGGGACGATTCTGTGGAGCATCCGGGTCGAGCATGCCGCGCATACACGTCATCACACGAGCTAAAAACCTATGAAATTTTGCCGCTTTGAACCATTGCAACGCGAGAATTCGTCTCCACCGCAGCCGCGCTACGGCCTGCTGACCGGCGCGCAGGTCCAGGAGATCAGCGGAACTCCCTGGGGCCAATGGACGCATGGAACGCGCAGCTGGGCGCTGGGGGAGATTCGCCTGCTGGCGCCGGTCGAACCCAGCAAGGTGGTCTGCGTGGGGCGCAACTACGCCGCGCACATCGCCGAACTGGGCAACGAAACGCCCAAGGAGCCGCTGATTTTCCTGAAGCCGTCCTCGGCCATCATCGGGCCGGGCGAGGCCATCGTGCTGACGCGGTTTTCGAAACAGGTCGAGCACGAAGGCGAGCTGACCGTGGTGATGGGCCGCCGCTGCGCGCAGATCAAAGACGACGAGGACGTGCGGCCGTACATCCTGGGCTACACCTGCCTGAACGACGTGACCGCGCGAGACATCCAGAAAGCGGAAACTTTATTTGACCGCGCCAAGGGCTTCGACACGTTCTGCCCGGTGGGACCGCACATCGAAACCGAGCTGGACCCCGCGGACGTGCTGGTGGAAACGCGCGTGAACCGCGCCGTGCGCCAGTCCGGGCGAACTTCGCTCATGCTCTATCCCGTTCTCTATCTGGTGCGCTGGATTTCGCGCATGATGACGCTGCATCCCGGGGACATCATCGCCACGGGCACGCCCGCGGGAGTGGGGCCGCTGACGCCCGGGGACAGCGTGGAAGTTTCGGTGGAAGGAATTGGAACGCTGGGGAATCCGGTGCAGGCGCCGCGTTCGTGAAATTACCGCTTTTGCGCGTCATCCGGTAGAATAACCGCCACGGGAGGCGCCGCTCGATGAAGATCTTTCTGGACACCGCCAATCTGGAAGAAATCCGCCAGGGCGTATCGCTGGGAGTCGTGGACGGGGTGACCACCAATCCGTCGCTGGTGGCCAAGGAGCGCAAGCCGTTCCGCGAGCACGTGCTGGAGATCTGCCGGATTTTCGAAGAACAACAAATCGACGCGGCCATCAGCGCGGAAGTGGTTTCCACGGACAGCGAAGGAATGGTGCGCGAAGGGCGCGAGCTGGCCAAATGGCACAAGTTCATCGTGGTGAAATGCCCCACCACCGCCGAAGGCGTGCGCGCGTGCAGCGTGCTCTCCCGCGAAGGCATCAAAGTCAACATGACGCTGGTCTTCACTCCGTCGCAGGCGCTGCTGGTGGCCAAGGCCGGGGCGCATTTCGTCAGCCCCTTCATCGGCCGCCTGGACGATATTTCCGAAGATGGACTGGCCATGGTGCGCCAGATCGTGGAAATCTACCGCAACTACAATTTCAAGACGGAAGTGCTGGCCGCCAGCCTGCGCGGGCCGCTGCACGTCGTGGAATCGGCGCGCATGGGCGCGCACATCGGCACCATGCCGTACAAGGTGTTCGAGCAGCTCTTCAAGCATCCGCTGACCGACCGCGGGCTGGAAGCCTTCCTGAAGGATTGGGAGAAGGCGCGGGAATCGCTGGGAGATATTCTGGCGCCGGCGAAGACGGGATCGCGCTGAGGGCGGGGCGCGGCGAGGAACGATTGTGGACTTCGTAAAACGATTGCTGGAAGACTGGCGCATCGCGGCCCTGGCGGCCGGGGCGGCCCTGCTGCTTTTCGGCGCCGTGGTCTACGCGCTGTTTCGCTCCCCGGAAGACACCGAGGAGACCGAGCGGAGACGGCGGCTGCACCTGAACCGCATCGGACGCATCGCCGAAGGCCAGATTGTGGATCTGGTGGAGCAGACCGAGGAGGTTCCCGCCGCGCGCGGCGGACTCTTCCGCTCCCATCCCGCCGCGGGAAAGGCGGCGCTCAAGCGCAAGCACGTCTGGTACAGCTATTCCATTTCCGGCGTGACCTATCAGACCGCGCAGGACATCACCGGGCTGGACAGCCAGGTGCAGCACGACCGCCTGGCGCCGGGGCATCCCGCCAGCGTGAAATACGACGCGGCCAATCCCACGAATTCGATTCTGGTGGCCGACGACTGGTCCGGGCTGCGGTAAGCTTCGCGGGTTCGCACCGCAGGCATTTCCGTTTGCGGGTTCGCTGCGCTATCCTTCCATGAGACATGGGTAAAATCGTTGCCGCCGTTCTGACCACCGTGCTGATTTGCGCGCTGACCCTGGCCGCGCTGTACATCCTGATTTCCGCGACAGAATATGTGACGGCCATCGAATCCATGCCGCTGCGCACCGCGGCCGTGGGCGCGGAGATCGTGCTGGGCGTGGTGGTGCTGCTGGGCACGGTGTGGGTGGGGACGCACCTGGCCGTACGCATCTTTGGGCCGAAGCGTCCCAAGCCGCAAGCCACTCCAGACGGACCAGTGAACTGACCGTCTTCGCAAACTTCCCGGGAGGATCCATCGCATGAGCACAAAGGGGAAACAGCACGACCGGCTCGAGGAGCTGCGGCGGCTTTCCGCGGAAGCGGAAGCCGGCGGCGGCGCCGAACGCCGCGAACGCGAGCACAAAGCCGGAAAACTGACCGCGCGGGAGCGCATCAACCTGCTGCTGGACGAAGGCTCGTTCGAGGAGTTGGACAAGTTTGTGCGCCACCGCTGCGTGGATTTCGGCATGGGCGAGCAGCATCCGCCGGGAGACGGCTTCGTCACCGGATTCGGCCGCGTCGACGGACGGACGGTGTATGTCTTCGCGCAGGATTTTACCGTCTTCGGCGGCTCGCTCTCGGAAACCAACGCCCTCAAAATCTGCAAGGTGATGGACCTGGCCATGCGCAACGGATCTCCGCTGATTGGGCTGAACGATTCCGGCGGCGCGCGCATTCAGGAAGGCGTGATGTCGCTGGCGGGTTACGCCGATATTTTTCTGCGCAATACGCTGGCCAGCGGCGTGGTCCCGCAGATCAGCGCCATCCTCGGACCCTGCGCCGGCGGCGCCGTCTATTCCCCGGCCATCACCGATTTTATTCTGATGACCCGCGAGACATCGTACATGTTCGTCACCGGCCCGGACGTCATCAAGACCGTGACGCACGAGGACGTGACCAAGCAGGAGCTGGGCGGCGCCATGACCCACAACGCGAAGAGCGGCGTGGCCCATTTCGTGGCCCAGGACGACGCGGACTGCTGCGCGATGATCCGCGAACTGCTCACCTTCCTGCCTTCGAACAACATGGAAGACCCGCCGCGCCGGGCCACTTCCGATTCGCCCACGCGCCGTGAAGAATCCCTCAATACGCTGGTGCCCGACGACGCGCAGAAACCCTACGACATCAAGGACGCCATCCACGCCATCATGGATGATGGATATTTCTTCGAGGTGCACGAGCATTTTGCCAAGAACATCGTGGTCGGCTTCGCGCGGCTCGACGGCAAACCCGTGGGCATCGTGGCCAATCAGCCCGCGTTTCTCGCCGGCGTGCTGGACATCAATTCTTCCGTAAAAGCAGCGCGCTTCGTACGCTTCTGCGACGCCTTCAACATTCCGCTGATCACCTTCGAGGATGTCCCCGGCTTTCTTCCCGGCACGCAGCAGGAGTTCGGCGGCATCATCCGCCACGGCGCCAAGCTGCTCTATGCCTACGCCGAAGCCACTGTGCCCAAAATCACCGTTATCACGCGCAAGGCCTATGGCGGCGCCTATTGCGTCATGGCTTCCAAGCACATCCGCACCGACGTGAATTATGCCTGGCCCATGGCGGAGATTGCCGTGATGGGTCCCGAGGGCGCGGTCAACATCGTGTACAAGCGCGAACTGGACAAGACGCCCGAGAAAGACCGCGAGGCGCTGCGCCAGGAAAAAATCGAGGAGTTCCGCGAGCGCTTCGCCAATCCCTTCGTGGCCGCCGAACGCGGCTATATTGACGCCGTGATCGAGCCGGCGGAGACCCGCGCCAAGCTGATTATTTCTCTGCGCTCGCTGGAGAACAAGAAGGACACCAATCCGAGGAAGAAGCACGGAAACATTCCTCTGTAGCTACGCCGCCGTTTCATCATCACGCAGATAGCAATCAACTCTTCCCAATTTGCTAAGCAGGCAGGGTGTGTCCGCGGGTTTCCGCGCCGAAGGGGAGAATGAGCAAGCCGAAGGCAAAGGCCAGCGCGGTAAGAGCCACGGGCGTGCCGAGCGAACCGAAGTGCTGGACTCCGGCGCCGACCAGAAACGTAATCCCCGCGCCGCCGAAGCGCGCGAACGAAGTGGCGAAAGCAAACGCGCTGGCGCGGCATTCGGTGGGGTACTGCTCGGGAAGCCAGAGGGTGTAGACGGCGAAGTTCGCGCCGCCAAAGCCCAGGAAGAAGAGGCAGACGAAGAACCAGGGCAGACCGGCAGCGCCAAGATAGAAGATTTTTCCAAAGGTGAGAGCGATGAACGCCATCATCAGCGTGAAATAAAGGCCGAGAGCGCCGCGGCGCCCGAAGCGTTCGGCGAGCCAGGGCATGGCCAGGCAGCCGAGGATGGTGGCGAAAGAGACCAGCATGATGGCGCGGGAGGCCAGTTGCGCAGCGGCCGGTCCCACGCGGCCGGAGGCTTCAGCGAGAGCTGTGACGGCGGCGGGAACATAGACGGTGCCGGCCCACAGGCCGCAGATGGAAACGAGCATATAGAGCGAATTGAGAATGGTGCGGCGGCGCCAGGCAGCCGAGAAGAGCACAGCGAGCGGGCGCAGCACATTCCACGACATCACGACGTTTTTCTTTTGCTGCCAGCGTTCCGGCTCTGCAACCCCGTGGCGGACCCAGGCCAGCAGCAGCGCGGGCAAGCCGCCCAGGATGAACATGGCGCGCCAGCCGTAGCGGCTGCCAACGGCGAAGTTGATAAGCGCCGCCAGAAAAATTCCCACGTAGTAGCCGGTGTGCATATAGCCCGCGCCGGCGCGGCGGCGGTCCTCGGGCCACTCCTCGGCCACGAACGTGCCGCCCATGGCCCATTCGCCGCCGATGCCGATGCCCGCCAGTAAGCGAAGAACGGCCAGCTGCCACACATTGCTGACGAAGGCGCTCAAAAGCGTGAAGAGCGAATACCAGGCGACGGTAAGCATGAGCGTGCGCACGCGGCCGAATTTGTCGCCGATAGGGCCCCAGAGAAAAGCCAGTCCCCAGCCGACGAGAAACAGCGCGAAGAGCAGTCCACCGTAGAATCCCAGATTTCCTTTGCTGGCCGCAATGCCGGAACGCGGAAGCAGCTCGCGCAACGACGGGACCAGCACGAGCGCGTAGATGAAGGAGTCCATGCCGTCGAGCGTCCAGCCGCCCCAGGAGGCCCAGAAGCCGCGGACCTGGTTGCGGGTGAGCGGAGTGCGCGGCGATTTTTTTCCTGCTTCAGCCATAAAAACACTTTTCGCTAGGCGCTTCCGAGAATCGGCGGCGGATTGCGCTTCACCCACTGGGTAGCCTGCTCATAGGCGAAGGCCAGCTGGAGGACGGCGAAATCGGCGTGGTTTCTGCCGATGATCTGCATGCCCATGGGCAGCCCGGCGGAGCCGAAGCCCACCGGAACGTTAATGACCGGGCAGCCGGAAAGAGTGCCGGGAACGACGACTTCCATCCAGCGGTGGTAGGTGTCCATGGAAACGCCGTTGATGGATTGGGGCCAGTGCACATTCACGTCAAAAGGAAAAACCTGGGCGCTGGGCAGCAGGAGGTATTCGTAAGTTTCGAAAAGTTTGCGCAGCGCGGCGTAGAAGGCTGAGCGGTCTTCCAGAGCACGATAAACCTCGGCAGTGGTGAGGTGCAGCCCACCTTCGACCTCCCACTGGGCTTCGGGCTTTAATTTTGCTCGCTTCGCGGGGTCGGCGTAAAACGTGCCGAGATGATTGGAGGTGAGCCAGTGGCGCAGGGTGAGCCAGGTGCGCCAGAGAAGTTCGGGAGAAAAATCGGGGCGGGCCTCTTCGACGCGGCAGCCGCAGGTTTCGAAAGATTTGAAAGAGGATTTGCAAAGATCGAGAATGCCAGGCTCGAAGGGAAGATGGCCGCCGAGATCGCCCAGCCAGCCAATCCGCACGCCTTTAAAATCGCGTTCCAGCGGGCGCAAAAAGAGCGCCGGATCTTCGTCGAGCGAGCGCGGGGCGCGCGGGTCCGGCCCGGCCATCACGGAAAGCAGCGCGGCGACATCGCGAATGCTGCGGCCCATGGGGCCCTCGGTCGAAAGCTGTTCGAGAAACACTTCCTTCGAAGGACCGGCGGGAACGCGGCCATACGAGGGGCGAAAGCCGATAACGTTATTGAAGGCGGCGGGATTGCGCAGCGAGCCCATCATGTCGCTGCCGTCGGCCACGGGAAGCATGCGCAGAGCCAGGCTGACGGATGCGCCGCCGCTGCTGCCGCCGGAGGTCTTTGTCTGATCGTAGGCATTGCGCACGGCGCCGAAAACGGGATTGTAGGACTGCGAGCCGAGTCCGAATTCGGGGACGTTGGTCTTGCCGATAAGCACCACGCCGTTTTTGCGCAGGCGCTCGACGAAGATTTCATCCTCCGTGGGAATGCCATCCACTAAAGGAGAGCCGCCGCTGGTGCGAATGCCGCGCGTGAGCGCCAAATCCTTTACCGCGTGGGGAAAACCGTGCATCCAACCGAGAGATTCGCCGCGGGCGAGTTGCGCGTCGCGCTCCTCGGCCTGCTTCAGCAGCGCGTCGCGGGGCTGGAGAGAAACGATGGCGTTGACGCGGGGATTGAAGCGCTCGATATGGCCGAGGAATGTTTCCATCACTTCCCGGCAGGAGACTTGCTTCGAATGGATGGCCTTGGACAGGTCGAGGGCGTCGAGTTTTACGAGATCGGGAATGGAAGAGGCTGGCGCAGCCGGGGAGCTCTCCGCCGCGCCAAGAATCGTTCCCGCGGCGACCGCGCCGGTCAGTTTCCCGGTGGCGGCCAGAAATTCCCGGCGGGTCAGTTCCGCGCCGGGCTTGTCTTCATTGCCAGAAGCCATGCCGTTCTCCTACGAGTGCGCCGAGGCCGTCTTGGACGGAGCCGTCTCCGTCATGAACGCGGCGGCAAGAAAAACCATGATCGCTCCTGCGGCGGCGATCCACAAAGCGGACGCCAATCCGTGCTGGTCGGCAATCTTGCCGGCGAGCGAAGGCGCCAGCGTTCCGCCGAAGATTTCTCCGATGAGCGTGACCATGCCGATGGCCGTCGCGGAAAAGCGCGCCGGAACGGACTCCGTGGGAATCAGCACGAGCACCAGCGCGGAGATGGCCTGCCCGCCGTTGGCGATGAAGGCCGCCGCGGCCATCAGCCAGGGATGCAGGACGAGAAACGGAACCTGATAAGCCAGGGGAGTAAAGGCCGAGATCAAGGCGATGAGCAGGAGCATGGGCTTGCGTCCGAAGCGGTCGGAAAACCACGGATACAGCCAGCCCCAGACGAACGCGCCCAGGCCGCTGGCGCCGATGACCAAACCGGCGAGCGTGGGAGTGCGTTTCGAAACTTCGGTGATATAGAGCGGAGCGAAGGCGTGCATGACGAAGAGCCAGGTCATGAACCCGGTGGCGGCAATGGCGCACAGCCAGACATTGCGGTAGCGCAGCAGGTTCACGTAATCGCGCCAGGTAGTCCTAGGATGCTCGACGGCGGCGGAGCCGTCGCGGTCGCCAACGACGTTGCGCGCGGATTCGCGCAGAAATTTCCAGAGCAGCAGGCCCAGAAAAAGTCCGGGAATGCCGGAAGCAAAAAATCCCGCGCGCCATCCGAAGCGCGAAGCAATCTGCGTGGTCATCACCGGCGCCAGCGCCATGCCCACCAGCGCCCCCGCGCTCACCACCACGCCGATGTTCCTGCCGCGGCGCTGCGGAGCGGAAGACTCCTCGATGGTGGCGGTCATGGTCGACCAGGAAGGCCCTTCGGCCACGCCCATCAGCGCGCGAACAAAAAACATTTGCCCAAAGGAACGCGCCACGCCGGAAAGCCAGGACAGGACGGAAAAAGCGAAAACGGCGGGAATCAGCACCGGCCGGCGGCCGATGCGATCGGAGACGGCGCCGAAGAAGAGACCGGAGACCGCCCAGGTGATGGCCAGGGCGGAAGCGAGCATGCCCACCTGAGCGTGGCTAAGCTGAAGCTCCTTGGTGAAATAGGGGGCCAGATAGAAAAGGCTCATGCGGTCGAGAAAGACGGTGCCCCAGGCAAAAAACATGAGGACGACGAGAGAAAATTCGTAGCGTTCGCTATTCCGTGGCGGATTCATCTTCGAGGAAGAAAGCCGTCCTTTCGCGGGCCGGGGAATGGTGCGGGCCGGTATTGGAGCGCCTATCATTGCGTAAACGCGGCGTTTAGGGAAGACAAAAGAAGAGTATTGAGACGTCAATGATAAGTTCCACGTGAAACAATGGACAAGAGGTTTCCGGCGGAGGCGGAAACGTGATAAAAGCACAGGGACGGAGCGAAACTTCCCGATGGCGGACAACTGGAATAATTTCTACGAGAAATTCGCGGACGTGGCCGCGCGCCACGCCGCCCGCCCGGCCATCGAGCTGCAGCACCGCGACAGCATGGAGGCGGTGAACTACGCGGAGCTGCGGCGGCAGGCGGAAGCCGCCGCGGCGTTTCTGCTCTCGCGCGGACTGCGCCCTCAGGAAACCTGCGCGATCTTGGCCGATAACGATATCGCCTGGTGCGCGGTGTATCTGGGAGCGCTGCGCGCCGGGGTGCTGGCCGTCCCGCTCGATACGCATTATTCGGCGCAGCAGATCGCCACGCTGCTGCGCGACAGCGGAGCGCGGATGATTTTTACGACGGAGCGTTTTCTCGCCGACGTCGAGCAGGCCCGCAAGCTGAGCGCTTCTGCGGCGGAAGTGGCGCTGCTGCGCGGAACCCACGAAGGACTGGCCAGCTTTGAAGAGATCTCCAAACGCGAATGGCCGCCGCTGCCGCCCTGCCCGGCGCGGCGCCAAGATCCCGCGGCCATCCTCTACACCTCCGGCACAACCAGCGACCCCAAAGGCGTGGTGCTGACACACGGCAATCTGCTGGCGGAAGCCGAAGCGGTCTTCAGCACGGTGAAGATCACCGAGCAGGACGCGATTCTGGGCGTGATGCCGCTCTATCACGCGCTGGCGCAACTGGCCAATCTCCTGCTGCCCTTCGCCGTGGGCGCTCGCGTGATTTTTCTCGAGGAGATCAGCTCCAGCGAACTGCTGAAGGCCCTGCGGCAGCACCGCCCCACTCTGTTCTGCTGCGTGCCGCAATTCTATTATCTGATTCACCAGCGAGTTCTCTCCAAGGTCGCCGAAGGCGGCCGGCTGAAGAAAATTATTTTTCAGGCGCTGCTGGCCACGACCGCGGCGCTGCGTCGTTTCCCCGGCGTGAACATCGGGCCTTTTGTTTTTCGCGCGGTGCATGAAGTGATTGGCCGCGAAATGCGCTATCTGGTGACCGGCGGGGCGCGCTTCGATCCCGCGGTCGGCCGGGATTTCTACCGCCTGGGCTTCAGCCTGCTGGAGGCGTATGGCCTGACGGAAACCTCCGGCGCGGCCACGCTGACGCGCCTCGGCGAGGGCGGCCTGGGATTCGCGGGACGGGCCGTGCCCGGCGTGCAAGTAAAAATTATTCCCCCGGCGGCGGGCGCGGAAGACGGCGACGCGCGCGGCGAAATCGCCATCCGCGGGCCGATTGTGATGCAGGGATATTTTCACCGCGAGGATGCCACGGCGGCGGTGCTGCAAGACGGCTGGTTCCTCACGGGCGACCTGGGAACGATCGACGGACAGGGGCGCGTCTCCATCACCGGGCGAAAGAAAGAAGTAATCGTGCTCAGCTCCGGGAAAAATATCTACCCGGAGGAGATCGAAGGCTATTACTTGCAAACACCGTATATCGCGGAGCTGTGCGTGATGGGACTGGCGGCGCCGGGCGAGCCGGCCGCGGAGCGCCTGCACGCGGTGATCGTCCCCAACCTGGAGATTCTGCGCGAGCGCAAGATCGTCAACATCAAGGAAGTCCTGCGCTTCGACATTGAAAATATTTCCGTCAATCTCCCGGCGCACAAACGCATTTTGAGCTATGAAATCCGCATGGAGCCGCTGCCGCGCACGGCCACGCGCAAGCTGAAGCGCTTCGAGATCGAGCGCGTGACGCGCGAGCAGGCGCAAAAAGCGGCGAAAGAAGCCGCCGAGCCGAAAGTTGCGCGGCCGGCCGACCCCGCCTGGGAATCGGACGCAGATCTAAAACGCGCGCTCGAACTGGTTCGCGAGGCCGCGCACGACAAATCCGCGGTGCATCCCGACGCCAGCCTCGAGCTGGACCTGGGCCTCGATTCCATCGAGCGCGTCGAACTCCTCACCAATCTCGAACAGCTTTTCGAAACTGCCATCACACCCGAAGCCGGCGAAGCGGCGTACACCGTGCGCCAGCTCGTGGAAGCCGTTCGCGCACATGCCGGAAAAGGCACGGCGGGACGGCGGGTGAACGCCTGGGACAAACTGTTGAGCGACCTGCCCGAAGAGCAGCCGCTGCTGAAGGAGATTTTAAAACCGCACACAGCGGTAACCCTGGCCAGCTTTGTGACGCTGCGCGGCGTGCATCTCGCTGCTCGCCTGCTGCTGGGATTACGCGTGAGCGGCATGGAGCATCTGCCCAAGGACGGCGCGTTTCTGCTGTGCCCCAATCACCAGAGCTACCTCGACGTCTTCCTGCTGGTCGGCGCGCTGCCCTATAAACTGTTCCGCCGCCTGTTTTTCGTGGGCGCCAGCGAATATTTCGCCACGCCCCTGCGCGCGCGGGCCGCTCGCGCGCTGCACGTCGCTCCGGTGGACCCGGACGCCAACCTGATGCAGGCCATGCAGGCAGGCGCCTGCGGACTGCGCCACGGCAAAGTACTGGTGCTGTTTCCGGAGGGCGAGCGCTCGATTGACGGCCAGCTGAAGAAATTCCGCAAGGGCGCGGCGATTCTCGCCTCGCACCTGCAAGCGCCGGTGATTCCCGCCGCTCTCGAAGGCTTCTACGAAGTCTGGCCGCGCAACCGCTCGCTCTCCTGGCGCGCCTTCCTGCCCTGGAGCGGCACGCGCCTGCGCGTGCGCTTCGGTCCGGCGCTCTCTCCCGAGCCCGTGACGGGCACAGCGGCGAGCCAGGGGGAAGCGGAGACACACTACGCCGCCTTCGCGGAAAAATTGCGGCGCGTGGTGGGGGAACTGCTCGCGGCGATTCGCGCGGAATCGGCTTCCGCCTGAACCGGCCGGGCTAGTTCGTCTTGACCGCCGATTTCTTCAGTGCTTCGCGGCGCACGGCCACGAGTTTCTTGAGCATCTCGAACCGTTCGCGGCTTTCCTTGGTCATCAGAATCACTTTTTCGATGTTGGCCATCATCTTCGGATTCTGCATCTTCTCCCGCAGTTCCTTCAGGAAGGGCTGAATCTTGCAGAACAGGAAGAACATCTCGCCGCTGGAAGCGCCCTCCAGAAACAGATCCGCGTTGAGCACGCCGCGCACCACGAACGAGGAGGCCAGATCCCAATAGCCCAGCACCTGGCGCAGCCACGCGTTTTCCTGCGTGCCCAGCGCCGTGCCCACCTTCATGTAGTCGTCGGCGTTCTCCGGCCAGAATTGAATCAGCGCCCAGGTGCGCGCCTTGCGCAACTCGGGTTCGCGGCGCAGATCGTAGAGGCGGAGGATCAATTCGGCGTCGGCGGCATCTGGTTTTTTGGCCATGGTTTTCTCCTGAAGAAGTTTTGAACTCACGCATTGTACACCGAATGCTCCGCTGCCTTCCAGACGCGCCCCGTTGTAGAATCAGCAGGACGCGGAGACCTATCGCCATGCCCTGGAACGATTGGATCAAGCAAGCGCCCCTGCTCACCGACGGTGCGTGGGGAACCGAACTGCAAAAGCGCGGCCTGCCGCCCGGCGCCGACCCCGACGGCTGGAATCTCACGCATCCCGAGCGCGTGCGCGAAGTCGCCGAAGCCTATGTGCAGGCGGGCAGCCGCGTCATCCTCACCAACACCTTCCGCGCCAATCCCGTGAGCCTGGCGCTCAACGGACTTGCCGAGCAGACCGCGGCCATCAACCGCGCCGGCGTGCGCCTCTCCCGCGAGGCGACGGGCACCCGCGCCCTGGTCTTCGCTTCGATCGGCCCCACGGGAAAAATGCTGCTGACCAAAGAGATTACCGAGCAGCAGATGAAGGACGCTTTTTCCGCGCAGGCCCGCGCCCTGGCCGAGGAAGGTCCCGACGCGCTTCTCCTGGAAACGATGACGGATCTAACCGAAGCCCGCATCGCCGCAGAGGCCGCGCTGGAGACAGGCCTCCCGGTGATCGTCTCGATGGTCTTTGATTCCGGAAAAAACCGCGACCGCACCATCATGGGCACAACGCCCGAACAAGCCGCCTCCACCCTGACCGCCGCCGGCGTCCACGCCCTCGGCGCCAACTGCGGCAGCGGCATCCGCTCCTACATCCCCATCTGCCAGCGCCT
>Ga0315281_10001565_pt1 | contig 33886 bp, 28 predicted proteins | sample YL17G07_0_MG_FD_204540 | JGI IMG/M metagenome (GOLD analysis project Ga0315281, IMG submission 204540) | Sediment microbial communities from Yellowstone Lake, YNP, Wyoming, USA - YL17G07_0 | ecosystem: Environmental > Aquatic > Freshwater > Lake > Sediment | place: USA: Wyoming | collected...
ACGCTGGACGGCAAGCGTGAGCTGGTCGTTGTTTCCACGGCGGGTGGCTACGCAGAGCGCTTGCGCAAGCCGACTCCGGCGCAGGGCGGCACGCTTGTGCCGCGGGGCGCGACGCGGCCAGTGCCGCTAGTGCGGCTCGCCTGGGGCCGCAGCGGCGACAAGGGCGATACGGCGAACATCGGCATCATCGCCCGCCGCCCCGAGTTCCTGCCGCTGCTGCGCGCCCAACTGGCGCCTGAGGCGGTAAAACAATACCTGTCCCATCTGGTGCGGGGCGAAGTCGAGCGCTACGAAGTGCCCGGCATACACGCGCTGAACTTCCTCCTGCACCAGGCGCTGGGCGGGGGCGGCATGGCCTCGCTGCACGTCGATCCGCTGGCCAAAGGCTACGCGCAGATGCTGCTCGATTTTCCGGTCACGGTGCCCGAGGAGTGGCTGCAACTCTACGGTTTGGGCTGATTGTGGATTGCAACTCGATGCAACGACGCGGGTAACGCGCGAGTTTGCTTGAACTGTCACAGACCAAATGTTGACAGTCACATCACCCGGCCGGCCGCACCGTGAGCTTCAAGCCCAGTGCCGTGCAGACGCGAGCGATGGTGTCGAAGCGCGGCTGCGCCCCCGGGCGCAGCGCCTTATACAACGCTTCGCGCCCAATACCCGCACTCAGCGCGATCTGGGCCATCCCGCGCGCCTTGGCAATGTCGCCCAGTGCGGCGGCCAGCAGCGCGGCGTCGCCATCCTCGACGATGGCGTTCAGGTACTCCGAAATCGCCTGCTCGCTGTCCAGGTGTTCGGAGAAGTCGAAGTCGGGCAGGTCGGTGACCTTGATCTTCTTGCTCATGCTTCACTCCTCGATGGTTACGGCCACGGCCTGCGCGGCGGCGATGTCGGCCTGTTGCGTGGATTTGCCGCCGCCGCCCAGCATCACGATCACTACCGCGCCGCGCTGCACATAGTACATGCGCCAGCCGGGGCCAAAGTGCTCGCGCATTTCAAACACACCCGCGCCCACCGGCTTCACGTCGCCCAGATTGCCCACGCTCGCCTTGCGCAGCCGCGCCAGCAAGCGCCGGTGTGTGAGGCTGTCCTTTAGGCCCAGCAACCAAGCATTGAATCCGTCGGTGCGTTTGATCGTGAACACGGGTAAAGTGTATTCGATCGAATACAGCATGTCAATGGCTGCCAGACGTGGCTGCCCGTTATGACCGCCAATGGGATGGCGTTCGACCTCGACGGTCCCGCTGTGCGACCGTGCGCACGAGTAGGGTGAGGCCCAACGTGATGCTGTGCGCCGCGCCCTGTCTGTCTGTTCGATCAGATCCACGACAGGATCCGGCGGCCACGCTGCAACTGTCGCGCCGCCACCGCCGCAGTCGTCACGCCGCCGTATCCCCGGGTTTCCGAGCGGCGTTTATGATGAAGGCTTCGCTCTTCAGATAATCGCGCACGAAGACGAACACCGCCTGCAAGTCCTGCTGTTTCAGGTGCCAGCCAAGCCCCGATGCAATCTTTGCCCGAGCGGGGTATCATTGCCAGCTATCACCGACACCCATAGGTAGTATCTAAAGCAGTTATGGCAACCAAATCTAGGGCTTACAACGCCGAGGACATCGAGATCCTGGAGGATCTGTCGCCGATCCTGCACCGGCCGGGTATGTATACCGACCCGTCCAATCCCAACCATGCGCTGGTGGAGGTGATCGACAATTCCTCGGACGAGGGGCTGGCGGGCTTCGCGAAGAACATCGCGGTGGTGCTGTACGAAGACGGCTCGGCTGAAGTCTCCGATGACGGCCGCGGCATCCCGGTGGACATCCATCCGAAGAAGAAAGTCCCGGCGGTGCAGGTGATTTTCACCACCTTGCATTCGGGCGGCAAGTTCAGGAAGACGGACAAGGACGCGGCCTATCGCATCGCCGGCGGCCTGCACGGTGTGGGCATTTGCGTCACCAACGCGCTCGCGACGCGCCTGGAAGTGGAAGTCAGGCGCGACGGCGCCTGCCACCGGCTGGTGTTCGCCGACAACGGCAAAGTGAAGGAGCCGCTGAAGAAAACCGGTACCGCCGCGCCGCGCGAAAGCGGCACGCGCATCCGCTTCTGGCCCGATCCCAAGTATTTCGATACGCCCAGGATCGTCACCGCCGACATCGCGGCGCTGCTGCGCGCCAAGGCGATGCTGCTGCCGGGGGTGCGCTTCACCCTCGGGGTGGAGAAGAACGGCAAGATCGAGCAGAGCGAATGGCACTTCCCGGAAGGCATCAAAGGTTATTTCGCCACCGCCGTGGCCGGCTTGGAGCCGGTGGCGGAAACGTTCTTCGGCGAGCGCTATATCGCCGCGCAGTCGGAGTCGGACAGTTTCGCCGAAGGCGAGGGCGCGCTGTGGGCCATCGCCTGGACCCCCGAAGGGGAGGTGGTGGCCGAATCCTACGTCAACATGATACCCACGCGCCACGGCGGCACCCACGTCGCCGGCTTGCGCGAGGGCGTGTACAACGCCATCCGCAATTTCATCGACCTGCACGCCATGGGCCAGCGCGGCATCAAGATTGTGCCCGAAGACGTGTGGTCGCGCGCATCGTACGTGCTGTCGGTGAAAATGCTCGACCCGCAGTTCAAGGGCCAGGTGAAGAACGAACTGATCTCGCGCGACGGGGTCAAGCTCATGGCGCAGATGGTGCGCGACCCGTTCGAACTGTGGCTCAACCAGCACGTGGACGAAGGCAAGCGCATCGCCGAGCTGGTGATGCGCCAGGCGATGACGCGCACGCGCGCGGCGCAGAAAGTGGAGCGGCGCAAGAGCTCGGGGGTGGCGGTGCTGCCGGGCAAGCTCACCGACTGCGCTTCCGACGACCCGGAGCGGAACGAACTGTTCATTGTCGAAGGCGACTCGGCCGGCGGCTCGGCCAAGCAGGCGCGCGACAAGGAGTTCCAGGCGGTGCTGCCGCTCAAGGGCAAACCCAAGAACACCTGGCAGGATTCGCCCGACACCCTGTACTCGAACAAGGAAATCGAGGCCATCGCGCTGGCGATCGGCATCGACCATCACCAGCGCGGCGACACGGTCGACATGACGCGGCTGCGCTATCGCAAGATCATCATCCTCGCCGACGCCGACGTCGACGGCGCGCACATCCAGGTGCTGCTGCTGACGCTGTTCTTCCGCCATTTTCCGCGGCTGATCGAAACCGGCTCGGTGTACGTGGCGCAGCCGCCGCTGTTTCGCATCGACGTGCCCTCGATGGGCAAGGGCAAGCCCGCGCGCAAGCTCTACGCGCTGGACAAGCAGGAACTCGCGGCGATCGAGGAAAAGCTCATGGACGAGGGCATGGACGAGGGCAAGTGGGCGGTGAGCCGCTTCAAAGGCCTGGGCGAAATGAGCCCGGAACAGTTGTGGGAGACCACGCTCAACCCGGACACGCGGCGCATGCTGCCGGTGCAGGTTGAAGACGTGGCGCTGGACGCCGATCGTTCCGTGTTCAATATGATGATGGGCAAGGAGAACGCGTCGCAGCGGCGTGAGTGGATGGAGACTTACGGTAATCTCGTGGATGCGGATATAAGTTAGGAATTGCGTGAATGGGAAATCAGAACGATTTGTTTGAAAGCCTGGCCATGACGGCGGCGGAGAACGCGTTGAAACCGGCGACGGCAGCGGGCGGCAGCCCTGCGCCGGATGAAAAAGCCGGCAACAACGCAGGCGGCAAGAGCGGCAACGGCAAGAACGGCAACGACAAGGGCGCCATGCCGCCTGTCGCGATGAACGGCGGCGGTGGTGGCAGCGAACCGCCCGATTTCTCGCCGCTGTCGGGCGACTTCGGCGATACGCTGCCGCTCGCCAAATACGCGGCGCTGCAATATCTGCAGTACGCGGTGAGCACGGTCAAGGACCGCGCGCTGCCGCGCGTCGCCGACGGCCAGAAGCCGGTGCAGGCGCGCATCCTCTACGCCATGTGGGAAATGAACGGGCGGGCCGGCACGCCGCGCAAGAAATCGGCGCGCGTGGTCGGCGACGTGCTGGGCAAGTTTCACCCGCACGGCGACGCCTCGGTCTACGATGCGATGGTGCGCATCGCGCAGAATTTCAGCCTGCGCTATCCGCTGGTGGACGGCGAGGGCAACTTCGGCTCGCGCGACGGCGACGAGCCGGCGGCGATGCGTTACACCGAGGCGCGACTGACCAAGTTCGCCGAGGTGCTGCTGGCGGAACTCGACAGCGGTACCGTGGATTTCGCGCCCAATTACGACGGCAGCATGGTGGAACCGCAGTTGTTGCCGGCGCGCCTGCCGGTGGTGCTCCTGAACGGCGCCTCGGGCATCGCCGTGGGCATGGCCACCGAGATTCCCAGCCACAACCTGACCGAGGTCGCGAACGCCGCGATTGCGCTGATCCGCGAGCCCGACATCACGCTCGCCGGGGTGATGAAATACATCAAGGGCCCGGACTTCCCCGGCGGCGGCCAGATCATCACGCCGCGCGCCGAGATGCGCGAGGCCTATGCCAACGGGCGCGGCTCGGTGCGGGTGCGCGCGCGCTGGACCATAGAGCGCCTCGCGCGCGGGCAGTGGCAGGTGGTGGTGCACGAACTGCCGCCGGGCGCGTCGTCGCGCAAAGTGCTGGAGGAAATCGAGGCCATCACCAATCCACAGGCTCGGCCGGGGAAGAAGTCGCTCACGCCCGAGCAGCAGCGCGAAAAACAGTTGATGCTGTCCATGCTCGATCGCGCGCGGGACGAGTCCGACCGCACCCACCCGGTGCGCCTGGTGTTCGAGCCCAAGTCCTCGCGCCAGGACGAGAACGAGTTCGTCAATCTCTTGCTGGCGAAAACCAGCATGGAGACCAACGCCTCGATCAACCTGGTGATGGTCGGCCTGGACGGGCGGCCCACCGGAAAGAACCTGAAGGACATCCTCGCCGAGTGGCTGGAGTTCCGCTTCGCCACGGTGACGCGGCGCTCGAGATTCCGCCTGGACAAGGTGCTCGATCGCATCCATGTGCTCGAAGGGCGGCTGCTGGTGCTGCTCAACGTGGACAAGGTGATCAAGCTCATCCGCAATTCGGACGACCCCAAGCCCGACCTGATGCGCGTATTCAAGCTCACGGACCGCCAGGCCGAGGACATCCTCGAAATGCGCCTGCGCCAGTTGGCCAAGCTCGAACACATCCGGCTCGAAAAGGAACTCGAGGGCCTGACGAAGGAGCAGAAGGGACTGGAGAAAGTGCTCGGGAGCCGCAAGACGCTGGAAGCGCTGGTGATCGAGGAAATCGAGGCCGACATCAAGGCCTTCGGCGACAAGCGGCGCACGGTGATCGAAGAATCGGAAAAGGCGGTGCTGGAGACGCCGGTGCTCGACGAACCGGTGACGGTGATTTTCTCGAACAACGGCTGGGCGCGGGCGCGCCAGGGCCATGGCGTCGATCCAACTACGCTCTCGTTCAAGGAGGGCGACGGCCTTGCCGCGCTGATCCCCTGCCGCACCGTGGACCCGGTGATTTTCCTCGACTCCGCCGGTCGCGCCTATAGTGTGGAGGCGGCGGGCCTGCCGAGCGCGCGCGGCGATGGCGCGCCGGCTTCGTCGCTGGTGGAAGTGCAGGGCGGGGCCAAGATCATGCATTGCGTCGCGGGCAAGCCGGACACCAAGGTGCTGGTGACATCCAGCGGTGGTTACGGTTTTATCTGCAGCATCGGCGACATGGTCTCCAACCGCCGCGCCGGGCGCGAATTCATGAGCGTCGAGACGGGCGAGACGCCGCTCGCGCCCTTTGTCTACGACGAGGCCGCGGGCAACCACGTCGTTGCGTTGTCCGCCGAGGGACGGCTGCTTGCCTTCGATATTGCCGAAATGCGCGCCATGTCCAAGGGGCGCGGCGTGATCGTGATGGGTCTGGAGAAGGGGGAGAAACTGCTCGCCGCTGCGGTGACGCGGCTCACCTCGGTCACGGTCAGCGGCATCGGCCGCGGTGGCAAGGAAAAGGCGCTCGAGATCAAGGGCGAAAAGCTGCGCCATCACGTCGGCCACCGGGCGCGCATGGGACGCGTGCTGCCGGAGAAACTCAAGCCTACCGGACTGGCCGTTCCGCCCAGGCTGCAACTGGAACCGAACGGGCGCGGGGGCAGCTAGCGTTTCTTCCTCGCCACCGGGAACAGGGGGATTGAGGGTAAGGAGACGTTCGGCATCCGCATTTGCGCTCGAATTTGCTGCTGCGATGCGGTAAAATTACTCCCTTTTCAGCCAACGCCAGCTTCGTCGCACCATGTCACTCATCGTCCAGAAATTTGGCGGCACTTCGGTGGGCTCGACCGAGCGCATCAAGAACGTCGCCAGGCGCGTTGCCCGCTGGAGGGCGCAAGGGCACCAGCTGGTGATCGTTCCTTCGGCCATGTCGGGGGAAACCAACCGGCTGATCGCGCTCGCCAAGGAAATTTCCGCCGACCCCGACCCGCGCGAGCTGGACGTGGTCGCATCCACCGGCGAGCAGGTCACCATCGGCCTTCTGTCCATGGCGCTGATGGAGCAGGGCGTCAAAGCCAAGAGCTACACCGGCTCCCAGGTCAAGGTGCTCACCGACAGCGCATTCACCAAGGCGCGCATAGAACGCATCGACGAGAACCGCATGCGCGCCGATCTCGATGCCGGTTTCGTGGTGGTGGTCGCCGGATTCCAGGGGGTGGACGCGCTGGGCAACATCACCACGCTCGGGCGCGGCGGCTCCGACACCTCGGCGGTGGCGCTGGCGGCCGCGCTCAAGGCCGACGAGTGCCAGATCTACACCGACGTCGACGGCGTCTACACCACCGATCCGCGCATCGTGCCCGAGGCGCGGCGCCTGGACACCATCACGTTCGAGGAAATGCTCGAGATGGCGAGCCTGGGCTCGAAAGTGCTGCAGATCCGCGCGGTCGAGTTCGCCGGCAAGTACAAAGTGAAGCTGCGCGTGCTGTCCTCCTTCGAAGAGAAGGAAGGTCCGGGCACGCTGATTACGTATGAGGAAGACGACAAAATGGAAAAAGCCGTTATTTCCGGCATCGCGTTCAACCACGACGAGGCCAAGATCACCGTCATGGGCGTGCCCGACCGCCCAGGCATCGCCTACCAGATACTCGGCCCGATCGGCGAAGCCAACATCGACGTCGACATGATCATCCAGAACGCCAGCGTCGATGGCATGACCGATTTCTCGTTTACCGTGCACCGCAACGAGTACGCGAAGGCGATGGAAGTTTTGAACCAACAGGTGAAGGGCCACATCAAGGCGACCGACATCCGCGGCGACGCCAAGGTGTGCAAGGTGTCTCTTGTGGGCGTGGGCATGCGCACCCACGCCGGCGTCGCGGGCAAGATGTTCCGCACCCTGGCCGAGGAGGGCATCAACATCCAGATGATTTCCACCTCGGAGATCAAGGTTGCGGTGGTGATAGACGAGAAATACATGGAGCTCGCGGTGCGGGCGCTGCACAAGGCTTTCGACCTGGATCAGCCGCGGTGAATCAATCCGGCGTTCCACACCCGGCAGCACACATGATATAGTTCACGCAGATCCGGAGAGGTGGCCGAGTGGTCGAAGGCGCGCCCCTGCTAAGGGCGTATATGCTCAAAACGCGTATCGAGGGTTCGAATCCCTCCCTCTCCGCCAGAACACGAGCCTAACCGCATAAAGACAATGCAGTTAGGTTTTTTTGTTTTGTCTCTGTCCGCGACTCTACCCACAATGGATTTCGGGTATGGCCGTTGGTGAGGTTGGGCGCAGGAGATCACATACGCTGCTTGCCAGCCCGGGCCGCGCTACCAATTCAGCCTGCTTGCCGTTGGCAGCGTCAGCGGTGAATGCGTTCGCCTTACTCTGGCTGCGCCTGCGGTGTCGCGCGGAGCCGCCTCAGCGCCTAACCGTGATCGGCAATCGGCGCGGGCCGCGTACGGTGCCTTCGGACCAAGTGGTCTGCTTGCCTTCGGTCACGGTGAAATCGGGAAATCGCGCCAGCCACTCCTCGATAGCGATGGTCATCTCCATGCGCGCCAGGTTGGATCCGAGACACCGATGGCGGCCGAGTCCGAAGGCTGCGTGTGGATTTTCGGCGCGGTCGATCAAAACGCGGTCGGCGTCGGCGAACTTCGCCGGGTCGCGGTTGGCAGCGGGGAAGGACAACAGCACCTGCCCGCCCGGCTTGAACGGACAGCCGCCGAGCGTGGTTTCCTTCACCACCTCGCGCGCCATGGTCACCGGCGAGTAGGCGCGCAGGAATTCTTCGATTGCGGTGGGCAACAACCCCGGCTCGGCTATCAGGCGCGCGCGGTCCTCGGAGTGCGCGGCCAGATGCCACATCGAAGCGCCGATTCCACTCCAGGTGGTGTCGATGCCGGCGATCAGGATCAGGCGCAGGGTGCCGAGGACATGCGCTTCGCTCAAGGGCTTGCCGCCGAAATCGGCTGCCAACAGGTAACTGATCAGGTCGTCGCCCGGGTTTGCGCGGCGGAGTTCAATTTGGGCGTTGAAGTACGCGTTCATTTCGTGCACCGCTTGCATCGCGGCGGCGGGATCACGCACGCCTTCGATGAGCACCTGCTGGATCCATTTGCGGAACAGGTCGCCGTCATCTTCCGGCACGCCCAGCATGTGTGCGATTACGCGCACCGGGATGTGCTGCGCATAGTCGACCGCGCCGTCGCATTCGGCAGCGTCGCCGATGGCGTCCAGCAGCGAGCGACAGATCGCGCGCGTGCGGTCCTCGAGCTTGGCGATTTGCTTGGGCGCGAATGCCGGCAGGAGCAGTTTGCGCGCTGGCGTGTGCTCGGGAGGGTCGGAGGTTATCGGCGGTCCGGGCATCAGCGGCAGCTTGTGCTCGCGCACGATGACGCGCCGCGACGAGAAGTGTTCGCTGTCATAGGCGATCTCGCGCACGTCGTCATAGCGGGTGGGGAAGTAGGCGCCATCCTCGAAGCGCTGCGACGTGGCTACCGGGCATCGGCTGCGCAGTTCGTCCCAGATGGGGTACGGATTGTCGGTCCATTGCGGATCGAAATGATCGAAGTCGATGGTCCAGTCTTCTACCGGCGTTCTGCTGTCCATGGGGCCTCCTCGTTAAATGCCGGTCAGCCGTACAGCGTGCTCTGGACAGTTCGCCACCGCCAGCCGCGCCTTCGGTTCCAAATCCGCCGGAACGATGCCGTCGCCGCGCACCTTCGCGTTGCCTTCGTCGTCGGCTTCGAACAATTCCGGGGCCACTAGGCAACAGCGGTTGTGTCCCTGGCAGCGGTCAGCGGCAATGCTGACGCGCATGATTTTTACATTTGGCATGCTTGGCCTCCCTTGATACTGCCCATACGAGTCGTACTACGCGCGGCTGAAGGACGCTTTTCAGCCCCAAGATGCGCACGCTACCCGCGGGTACGTTTTGTGTCAATGCGAATGCTACCTATTGTCGTGCACCGGCTTGAAGCTTTTGACCTTCCGACCATCCCGGCCACGATCCGCGAATCGGGTTCGCACTTTGACGCCAATTGGTTTCGCTTGTAGATTACGAGCCGCCCCATTATCCGGGCCGCTGAGTTGTTTACCCGACAAAGCTACCATGCTAGATTGCTGGACCAAGAACCGATATTTTCCATGCGCAGCCGGTCAACTGTCGGCATCTGCCTGTACAAGGCTGCCGCCGATAAGGTAATGGTCATGGCCATCCTCATATACTACTGCTCCGTCTGAGGCTACAAACCCGAAGCCCTCCGTGTGAAGGCTTGGATTGAAGCTCGCGGGCGCGGGCCGGTCGAAGTTCGGCCGGGTAAGTCGGGCCAGTTCGACATCGTAGTCGACGAAAAACTCAGCTACTCGCGCTACGAGACGGGACGGTTCCCATCTGACGCCGATCTGGAGAAGATCAAGTTCTAATGCGGTCGCGCCGCGCCGGCGTATGCCCGCTCGCCGAGGAGATTGGCGCGGCCGCGCCTCACTTCAGGATCCCGTATACGTCGCTGTAGTCGTCGGTCCACGCCCGTATGGCGGTCCTGGCTTCGCTCGGCGCGGCGTGTTCCTGCATGTCCTCCGATTTGAAGACATCCGGCGAGGCCGACAGCAGCACCCAGTCCGAGTGGGAAACGCCTTTTTCATCGTCGTCCTCGTTGTTGACTCGCAGCACTTCGAGCCCGAGCAGACGGGCGCCCTCCGCGACCACCGGCATGAGGCCGAGATAGCGGTTGGAAATGTGGATGGCGAGTATGCCGCCGGCTTTGAGGTGGCGCGCATAGATCCTGAACGCCTCCAGGGTTAGCAGGTGCACCGGAATCGAGTCGCTCGAGAATGCATCCAGGACGAGCACGTCGAACTGTTGCGCCCCTTCGCGCTCGAGCGTCAGGCGCGCGTCGCCCAAGGCGATTTCGATGCGCGCCTTGCTGTCTTGCAGGAAGCTGAACTCGGAGCGCGCAAGCTGAACCACCTGGGGATTGATCTCGTAAAAGCGAAAGACGTCGCCCGGCCGGCCGTAGCTCGCCAGCGTGCCTGCACCCAGCCCGACTACGCCGATGCGCACGGGTCCGCCCGCGCCAGCCGATTTGATCGCCAGGCCGACGCCCGATAGCGGACCATAATAGGTCGTCGGCCAACCGCGCCGGTCGGAGGCGAGGAACTGGCTGCCGTGCTGGATGGTGCCATGCTTGAGCTCGCGCTGGGCCTGCTCGCCCTCGCCCGAATCGTCCACCTTGAGCACGGCGTAGAAGTTGCGCATCGCGACGCGCGGTGTGCCGGACAGGTTGCCATATTCCCAGATCAACGTCGCCGCGAGCGCCGCAACCAGGGCGGCAAGCACGGCTCGCGCGGGCAGCGCCATGCGGCCGTGCAGGATGCTGTGGCGGTCACGGTAAAGCGCGGCGCAAACCAGCAGGGCAAGCGCAAAAAGGCCGAGCGGCAGTTCGTACAAGTCGTCGAACAGGCGCGGGGCGAGCAGCCCGACGAAGACGCCTCCCAGCGCGCCGCCCAGGGCAAGCATCAGGTAAAAGCCGGTGAGATACCCGTGGTGGGGCTTGGAACGGGCCAGTTCGCCATGACAGATCATGCAGGCGCAAAACAGCGTCAGGGCGTAGAGCGGGAGCAGCAGCCACAGTGGCCCATGGTAGTGGCCCGGCCAGAGTGTGTAGCACACGCCGGTAAGGCCGGCGGCCAGCAGGGGAAGATAGGCGTCACGCCGGTACCAGTGCGGCGCTTCAAAGCAGACGATGAAGCTCGCGAGGTATAACGCGAGCGGCAGCACCCACAGGAAGGGAATGGGCGCGATGTTCAGCGACAGATGGCTGGTAAAGGCGAGCAGCAGTGTCGAAGCGCAGCAGGCGAGCGCAACCCACCATGCCTTCAGGCCGGTTCCGGGCGCGTCGCTCTGCCCGGACGATTCAGCATGCGCGTTTGGTGCGTGGCCCGCGGCCTTCCACGCAAGCATGCCGCAGAGCAGGGCGAACAGCGCGAAGCAGGCCGACCAGGTCCAGGTCTGCCAGCGCGCGGTGAGCCAGGGCTCGACCAGCAGCGGATAGCTCAGCAGGGCGAGCAGCGAGCCGAAATTCGACAGCGCGAACAGTCGGTAGGGCATCGCCCCCGTGTACGTGCGCGCGTACCAGGCCTGGAGCAACGGGCTGGTGGTGGACAGCATGAAATAGGGCAATCCGACGCTGGTTGCGAGCAGGCCCAGGATAAGCCATGTCGGATCATCCCCACCGGCGGGCTTCCAGGCCGCGCTCGGCGCGAGCGGCAACACGGCGAGGCAGGCGGCGAGCAGGATGCAATGTAACAGGCGCCGGCGCACCCGCGAACGCATGCGCGTCAAACCGTGGGCATACACGTAGCCCGCGAGCAACAGGACCTGAAAGAACAGTATGCAGGTGGTCCACACCGCAGCCGAGCCGCCGAACCATGGCAGGATCAGTTTGGCGATCAGAGGCTGCACCTGAAACAGCAGGAAGGCGCTGAGAAAAATCGTGGCGGCGTAGAGGATCATGGGCGACAGGCAGGCCTTTTCGGGCTCATTTGACCAACGCCGGATCCCGCAGCGGCCGTCGAATTTGTGTTAAGCCCAGCCAGGGGATCTACGATCTCGTGCTTCGAGAACGAAGGATAATTTTCGACTCGGGAAGCAACTTCCGGACCGATACGTTAAAATCTAAACGTTTGTGACTTGGTGCCCAGGAAGGGACTCGAACCCCCACAGTGTTGCCACCGCATGGACCTGAACCATGTGCGTCTACCAATTCCGCCACCTGGGCACGAGGTGCGCAATTCTATAGGAAACAAGAATTTTGTCAACGCAGAAGCCCCCCAGACGCAACCCCATTGCGCGCTCCGCGCGCGATCCAGGCCCGCGCTCCGCGCGCGATTCAGCCTCGCGCTCGGCACGCGATCCAGGTCCGCGCCCGGCGCGCGCGCCGGATGAAACCGCAGCCCGCGCCCCGCGTTCCGGCACCGGCGCGCCTGCGCGCCGGTCGCGCGATCCGCATTACGAACGCGAAGCCGAGCGCTACGAAAATCCGTTGCCGAGCCGCGAGCTGATACTCGACACCCTGGCCAAGGAAGGCATTCCGGTGCAGGAGGAAAATCTGTGCCGCCTGCTGCATATCGAGGCGGCCGAAATTGACAGCTTCCGCCGGCGGTTGCGCGCGATGGAACGCGAAGGCCAGATCATGCGCAACCGTCGCGACGCGATCCTGGTGGCGGGCAAACTCGACCTCGTTGCGGGCCGCATCGAAGGACATGCGGACGGTTACGGTTTTCTCGTGCCCGACGAAGGCGGGCCCGACATGTTCCTGTCCGAGAAAGAGATGCGCAAGGTGCTGCACGGAGACCGCGTCATGGCGCGCGCGAGCGGCGTCGACCGGCGCGGGCGCCCGGAAGGCGCCATCGTGGAAATCATCTCCCGCGCCAATACGCGCCTGGTCGGACGGCTGCACAAACCGCACGGCGTAGCCTTCGTCGCAGCCGAGAACCGGCGCATCAGCCAGGACATCCTTATCCCGCCCGGCGCCGATATGGGGGCGAAACCCGGCCAGGTGGTGACGGTGGAAATCGTGGCCCAGCCGGACAAGAATGCGCAGCCCGCCGGGCGTATCGTCGAAGTGCTGGGGAACTACGCCGATCCCGGCATGGAAATCGAGATCGCGCTGCGCAAGCACGAGTTGCCGTACGAATTCTCGAGTGTGGTGATGCGCCTGGCGGAGAAGCTCCCCGACGAGGTGCGCCCGAACGACGCCAAGGGGCGGGAGGACCTGCGCGCGTTGCCGCTGGTGACTATCGACGGCGAGACGGCGAGGGACTTCGACGACGCGGTGCATTGCAAGCGCGAGGGCAAGGGGTTTCGCCTGTGGGTGGCGATCGCCGATGTCAGCCACTACGTGCGCCCAGGCGATGCGCTGGACACCGCCTCGCGCGAGCGCGGGAACTCGGTGTATTTCCCGCGCCGCGTCATCCCGATGCTGCCGGAGAAGCTCTCCAACGGCCTGTGTTCGCTCAATGCGAACGTGGATCGGCTGTGCATGGTATGCGAGCTGAGCGTGGACGCGCAGGGCGAGATCGGGCCTTATCGCTTCTACGCCGCAGTGATGCGCTCGCAGGCGCGCCTCACCTACAACCGGGTGGCGGCGGCGCTCGGCCTTCAGCTCGAGAAAGGCGAGCCGGTGCCGCCGCAACTGGTGCCGCATCTGCAGGACCTGTATGCGCTGTATCACCTTCTGGCCAAGGCGCGGGAGAAGCGCGGCGCCATCGATTTCGAGACCGTCGAGACACAGATGCTGTTCGATGATCAGGGCAAGATCGAGAACATCGTGCAGACGCAGCGCAACGACGCGCACCGCCTGATCGAGGAATGCATGCTTGCGGCCAACGTCTGCGCCTCCGATTTTCTCAAGAGCCGCAAGCACGCGGCGCTGTACCGCGTGCACGAGGGGCCGACGCCGGAGAAACTGGAGGCGCTCCGGACTTTTCTCAAGCAATTCGGCCTGGATCTGAGCGGAGGCGACACGCCGCACGCGAAGGACTACGCGAAGCTGCTCGCGAGGATCAAGGGCCGTCCCGACATCCAATTGCTGCAGACGGTGCTGCTGCGCTCGCTGAAGCAGGCGCAGTACAGTCCGGAAAACGTCGGTCATTTCGGCCTCGCCTATGAGGCCTATACCCATTTCACCTCGCCCATCCGGCGTTACCCGGACCTGGTGGTGCATCGCGCCATCAACGCGGCGCTCGCGGGGAAAAGCTACAGTCCGGGCAACTGGGAGGAACTGGGCGCGCATTGTTCCATGACCGAGCGCCGCGCCGACGAAGCTACGCGCGACGTCGAGTCCTGGCTCAAGTGCTATTACATGCAGGACCGCATCGGCGAGGAGTTTCCGGGGTCGATCAGCGCCGTCACCGGTTTCGGCATATTCGTCGCGCTGGACGACGTCTATGTCGAGGGCCTCGTGCATATCTCCGAACTGGGCGAGGACTACTATCATTTCGACGCCGCGAGGCACCAGTTGCTGGGCGAGCGCACGGCGCGGCGTTTTCGTCTTGCCGACCGGGTAAGGGTGAAACTGGTGCGCGTGGACCTGGATTCGAGCAAGATCGATTTTCGGCTTGCCGAAGACACTGCTCCAAAAAAGAAAAAGGCCTGAGCCTTGAGCAGCACCAGCTTTATCCATGGCTTTCACGCCATCACCGCGCGCCTGCGCCTGGACGCAAAAAGCGTGCATGAGCTCTATTGCGACGCGGCGCGCGCCGATCCGCGCATGCGCGACCTGGTGAAACTCGCCGAGAGCCTGAAACTGCGCGTGCTGCAGGTGGACACGCGGCGCCTGGACGGGATGGCGCCGCCCGGAAGGCATCAGGGCGTGGTGGCGAGAGTGGACGCGGTGCGCCTGCATGTTTCGCTCGACGACCTGCTGGATGAACTCAAGGAGCCGCCGCTGCTGCTGGTGCTCGATGGGGTGCAGGACCCGCACAACCTCGGTGCCTGCCTGCGCGTGGCCGATGCCGCCGGCTGCCACGCGGTGATTGCGCCCAAGGATCGTGCCGTGGGCCTGTCGGCGGCCGTAATCAAGGTGGCGAGTGGCGCGGCCGATAGCGTGCCCTATATCGCGGTCACCAACCTGGCGCGCGCTCTGCGCGAGTTGAAGGAGCGCAACATCTGGGTGGTGGGCGCCGACCCGGCCGCGAGCGAGGATCTGTACGCGGCGCGCTTGCCTGCCGCCCTGGCCTGGGTATTGGGAGCCGAAGGCGAGGGCATGCGCCGGCTCACGCTGGAGACCTGCGACCAGCTGGTGAAAATCCCCATGCTCGGACAGGTCGAAAGCCTCAACGTCTCGGTCGCGAGCGGGGTCGTCTTGTTCGAGTCGCGCCGCCGGCGCTCCGGTGGGGTCTGAGAACGCGGGGTCCGAGAAACAGCGGGCTGAGAAATACTTGCCTTCCGAGCTGCTTTCCCTTTATAATCACGCGCTTTTCACCGATTGCCGGTTTATTAGTCAGCAATTCTGATCCGGCCCACCTTGCCTCACCGCTACGCATGACGGGAGGCTTAACCCATAAGGAGACTGCATGCGACATTACGAAATCGTATTCATCGTCCATCCCGATCAGAGCGAGCAGGTGCCCGCCATGATCGAGCGTTACCGCAGCACCATCACCGGCCGCAAGGGTGCGATCCACCGCCTCGAAGACTGGGGCCGGCGCCAGATGACCTTCCCCATCGCCAAGATGCACAAGGCGCATTACGTGCTCATGAACATCGAGTGCGACCAGGAAACCCTGGACGAGCTCGAGCATTCGTTCAAGTTCAACGACGCTGTCCTGCGCCATCTCACCATCCAGATGAGCGCCGCGGTCACCGCGCCCTCGCCGATGATGAAGGAAGAGAAGTCGCGCTCGGTGCTGAACGGGGAGGCGCCGAGGGCAACCGAGGCGTCCGCGCCGCCGGTTGACGAGGCTGTCGCGGCCGTAACAACTACGGCAGCCGCCGCAGCCTGAGCATATTGGACAACCAGTTCGTGCTGTCCGGCAAATTGATCGAACTCGACGCGCTGCGCTATACGCCTGCCGGCATTCCGGTGGTCAATTTCAGGCTCAGCCACGCTTCCGAGCAGATCGAAGCCGGGGCCAAGCGCGCGGTGCAGTGCGAGGTGGCCGGCTTGGCCTTCGAGCGCGAAGCGCGCCTGATAGCCGCTGCCAAACCCGGAATGCAGGTGAAAGTCACCGGATTCCTGGCCGGCAAGAGCCGCGACAGCAAACAGCTGGTATTTCACGCAACCAACATTGAATTCGTAGAAGGAGTTTGACATGCCACCACCAAGAAGAGGCGCCAAAGGTAAAGGCAAAGGCCGCAACGACAAGAAAGACGACAAGAAAGGCGCGCGCCAGCTATTCAAGCGCCGCAAATTCTGCCGTTTTACCGCGGAGAAGATTGAGTGGATCGATTACAAGGATATCGAAATACTCAAGGACTTCGTCAATGAGAACGGCAGGATCATACCGGCGCGCATTACCGGCACCAAAGCCGGTTATCAGCGCCAGCTGTCCACGGCGATCAAGCGCGCGCGCTATCTTGCGCTGCTGCCTTACACCGATCTGCACTGAGAGTTTCTAACAAGACGAGGGGATACATCCCCTCGTGCTCCCCTAAATTGGCCGTAACAAAATGAATTTTGTTACGGGTTCTAAGGAATAACGCCATGCAAGTGATACTGCTGGAAAAAGTGATCAACCTCGGCGGCCTGGGCGACGTGGTCAAGGTGAAAGACGGTTACGCCCGCAATTTTCTGATCCCCCATGGCAAAGCCAAGCGCGCCACGCCCGACAATCTCGCCGCGTTCGAAGCGCGCCGGGGCGAGTTGGAGCAGGCGCAGAACGAGGCGCTGACCAAGGCGCAGGAAGCGGGAGCCAAGATCGACGGCCTGACCGTTCAGATTTCGCGCAAAGCCGGCGTGGACGGGCGATTGTTCGGTTCCGTCACCACCTATGACATCGTCGAAGCGCTGCTGGCTCAAGGTTTCACCATAGAGCGCGCCGCCATTCGTCTGCCGCAGGGGCCGTTGAAGCAGGTCGGCGACAGTTCGATCGCGATTGCGCTGCACTCCGACGTGGTGGTGCACATTACCGTTTCGGTTCTGGGCGAGACTGTCGAGTAAGGCGCAAACCGTTGATTAGAAAAGGCCGGTTCGCCGGCCTTTTTTTATGCAAGACCGCTGATGCTGGTGAAAGAACGTTGCGCGCTCGCGCGCGCCAACCGTGTTTTTCGCACGGATGAAAAGCGCATCCGTACGAAAAACGCGGTTATGGATAAAAGCAGGAACATGTTGGAGTAGAATTTGCATTCCAATAAGGCGTTCCCCATGGCACAGCCAAACTCTCAAGTCGTGAACGATCCGCAACTGGTGCAGTTGAGGGTGCCGCCGCATTCGATCGAGGCGGAACAGTCGGTGCTGGGCGGTTTGCTGCTCGACAATCAGGCGTGGGAGCGCGTGGCCGACATCCTCTCGGAAGGCAATTTCTACCGCGATGATCATCGACGCATTTTCCGCCATATTGGCAGACTGGTAGAAAAGAACCGGCCGGCCGACATGGTCACGGTGTTCGAGTCGATCGAGCAGAGCGAGGACAAGGACAAGACCGGCGGGCTGGCCTATCTGGGAGCGCTGGCGCAGAACACGCCATCGGCGCACAACATCCGGCGTTACGCCGAGATCGTGCGTGAGCGTGCAATCCAGAGGAGATTGATCGAGGTCGGCACCGGCATCGCCGATACCGCCTTGAACCCGATGGGCAAGGAAGTGAGCCAGTTGCTCGACGAGGCCGAGTCGCGCGTGCTCGAGATCGCAGAGTCTGGTGCGCGCGGCCACCAGGGACTGATCGAAATCCAGCCGATCCTGGCGCAGGTGATGGAGCGCATCGACATGCTCTATCACCGCGACAACCCTTCGGACATCACCGGCATCGGCACCGGCTTCAGCGATCTCGACAAGAAAACCTCGGGGCTGCAGAAGGACGACCTGATTATCGTCGCCGGGCGACCCAGCATGGGCAAGACCGCATTCGCGCTCAATATCGCCGAGCACGTGGCGGTGAACGATCGCCTTCCCGTGGCCGTGTTCAGCATGGAAATGTCTGGGTCCCAGCTCGCCATGCGCATGCTTGGCTCGATCGGGCGGCTGGACCAGATGAAGTTGCGTACCGGACGGCTTACCGATGAGGACTGGAGCCGGCTGACCGACGCCGTGGGCAAGGTGCACGACGCGCCCATCCACATCGACGAAACGCCGGCATTGAACTGCCTCGAACTGCGTAATCGCGCGCGGCGCATGCACCGTCAGTACGGGGCGCTGGGCCTAGTGGTGGTGGACTATCTGCAGCTGATGTCGTCCAGTTCCCGTGTCGAGAATCGTGCTACCGAGATTTCGGAGATTTCGCGCTCGCTCAAGGCTCTGGCGAAGGAGTTGCATGTGCCGGTGGTGGCGTTGTCACAGCTCAATCGAAGCCTCGAATCGCGTACCGACAGGCGCCCGGTCATGTCCGATCTGCGCGAATCCGGTGCCATCGAACAGGACGCCGACCTGATCTTGTTCATCTATCGCGACGAGGTCTACAATCCGGAGACTGCGGACAAGGGGAAGGCGGAAATCATTATTGGCAAGCAGCGTAATGGTCCGATCGGCAAAGTCGAGTTGACCTTCCTCGGCGAGTACACGCGTTTTGAAAACTACGCGGACCCGGGCAGGTACTGACCTGGATTCGCGTGTCCTGGCGTCCAGGCAGCAGCGCTAAAGCACTTCCGCCGCATGGTCCGCCAGGCGCGAGCGCTCGCCGCGCTGCAGCGTGACATGGCCGCCATGTTCCCAGCCTTTGAAACGATCGACGACGTAAGTAAGACCGGATGAGCCCTCGGTGAGGTAGGGCGTGTCGATCTGCGCGATGTTGCCCAGGCAAACCACCTTGGTGCCGGGGCCGGCGCGGGTGATCAGCGTCCTCATCTGCTTGGGCGTGAGGTTCTGCGCCTCGTCGATGATCAGATATTTATTGAGGAAGGTGCGGCCGCGCATGAAATTGAGCGACTTCACCTTGATCCGCGACCTGATCAAATCGCGGGTCGCGGCGCGCCCCCATTCGCCGCCTTCCTCGTCGGACTTGTTGAGCACGTCGAGGTTGTCCTCCAGCGCGCCCATCCAGGGGTTCATTTTCTCTTCTTCGGTGCCGGGGAGGAAGCCGATGTCTTCGCCCACTGGAACGGTCACGCGGGTGATGATGATTTCCGAGAAAATCTTGTTCTCCAGCGTCTGCATCAGCCCGGCGGCCAGGGTGAGCAGGGTCTTGCCGGTGCCGGCTTGGCCGAGCAGGGTAATGAAATCGACTTCCGGGTTCATCAGCAGATTGAGCGCGAAATTCTGCTCGCGGTTGCGCGCGGTAATGCCCCAGATATTGTTCTTCTGGTGTGTATAGTCCTTGATCGTTTCCAGCACCGCGGTGCGCCCGGTCTGTTCGCGCACGATGGCGTGCAGCGGCCGCTCGCTTTCCTGATAAACGAACTCGTTGACCAGCAGATGCTGGCACAAGGGCCCCTTGACGCGGTAGTAGGTTCGTCCCTCCTTTTTCCAGGATTCCATGTCCTTGGCATGCAAGTCCCAGAAGTCCGCCGGCAGCTCACGCGCGCCCGTGTAGAGCCGATCGATGTCTTCCAGCACCTTGTCGTTGAAGTAATCTTCGGCGGCGAGCCCTAGCGCGCGCGCCTTGATGCGCATGTTGATGTCCTTCGACACCAGGATGACCTGCCGCTGCGGCTGCTGCCGTTGCAGCGCCATTACCACGCCGATGATGTGATTGTCGGCCTTGCCCATGGCGAGCGACTCAGGCAGCGCGCTGTCCAGCGCCTGGGTTTGCAGGAACAGCTTGCCCGTGGCGAAATCCGCCTTGTGGCGTTTGAGCGAAATGCCCGCGTCGATCTTGCCGGCGATGCTGCTGACGAGGCCGTCGAGGTAGCGGCTCGCCTGGCGCGCGTTGCGCGCGACCTCGGACAGGCCTAGCTTGTGGCCGTCGAGTTCCTCCAGCGTCATGATCGGCAGGAACACGTCGTGCTCCTCGAAGCGGAACAGGCTGGTCGGATCGTGCATCAACACATTGGTGTCGAGTACGAACAGTTTGGTCGGCGACTTGCCGGATTCGGAGCGGGTCTTGCGCTTGGTCATGGGTGCCTGGCCGGCATGGTCGTCGAATGCCGCGTTGTTATCAGAGGGTCTTAACAAAATCCAATACCTCCTGCGCATGACCCGGAACCTTGACCCCGCGCCATTCGCGCAGGATGACGCGCTTCGCGTCGAAGACGAAAGTACTGCGCTCGATGCCGCGCACCTGTTTGCCGTACATGTTTTTCATCTTGATCACGCCGAACAGGGCGCACGCCTTCTCCTCGGTGTCGGAGAGCAGATCGAAGGGCAAGGCGAGTTTCGCCTTGAAGTTCTCATGCGATTTGAGACTGTCGCGCGAGATGCCGTAAATGCCGCAGCCGAGCTTCTGGAATTTCTGGTGCAGGTCGCGAAACTGCATGCTCTCGGTAGTGCAACCGGGCGTGTGGTCCTTGGGGTAAAAGTAGAGCACCAGAAACTTGAGTTTCGTTTTGGACAGCTCGAACGGTGTACCCCCGGTGCAGGGCAGAGAGAAATCACTAACTATATGTTTTTCCATATATTCCTATAGTCTGACCGATGCCAGCCCATGCCTGTATTGTTGATGAATCGAGACCGGAACGCAACCTTATTTCCAAGTGCCTCAGGCGAGAAACTCCTTTCCCTGCAATGCCAGCGGGCCCGACCTGCCGGCAATCTCACCCATGATCACCTCGTGCCGCGGCAGCGCCGGCAGCTTGAGCCCGTCAAAGAGCGCGCGCACAGGAACCAGTTCATAGCCCATGCTGTTCCAGCCTGCCAGCAGGGCTTCGAACACGGGCAGGAGTTTCATGCCCTCCAATTCGGCATGCAGGGTATAGATGTGTCCGGTGGGCGGCGGGTTTTCAGACAGCCGCAACAAATGCGCGGCGACGTTGTCCACAGTCAGTCCTTCAAGGCCGATCAGTTCGTCGAGGGTCGGCAGGGTGGTGGGCAATTGCGGGCAGGCGACGATCTCGCCGCGGTAGACCGGAATGAAGGGACAATGCCCGCGCGTGTCAGAACAGTAGTCGAAGCCCAGGCGCTGCGTCAGACGCAGGGCGTGCAGGTTCATCTGCCAGCCGGCGGCTCCATGGGTGCGCGCGGGTTCGCCGAAAATCTCGGAAAAGCGCAGGTAGGCCGCGCCCATTTCCTCGCCGGTCCAGCGCTCCCCGCGCCGTGCCACATGATCCTGCCATTTGACGTGGTCCCAGCTATGGATGCCGACTTCGAAACCCGCGCCGCGCGCGTCGCGCATGATCTCGGCGCAGCGCGTGCCGATGTCGGGGCTGGGCAGCAGCGTGCCGTAGAGCAGGGTCTTGACGCCGTAATGCTCCAACACCGAGGTGCGCGATACTTTTCTCATGAAGCCCGGACGGAACGCGCGCGTGATCGCGCGCCCGGTGTGGTCCGGCCCGAGACTGAACAGAAAGGTTCCGCCGGCGTTGTGTTCTTTCAATGTCTCGATCAGCCGCGGCACGCCTTCGCGCGTGCCGCGATAGGTATCGACGTCTATTTTGAGGGCGAGTTTCATTGGCATTAGTGTCTATACGCGAGGATTGGAGTCATGCTGACTGGTTGTTCTTTTGCAGAGCGTGATGTTGTGCGGACGGGAAGCCGTCCGCGCGGATCGTCGAATGTGCACGGATGAAAAGCGCATTGGTGCGCAATGGCGATCTTGGATAAATGCGACCCCAAAACCGCCTTGCTTTTATCAATAACCATGTTTTCGGTACGGATGTGCTTTTCATCCGTACCGAAAACATGGTTGGCGCGCAGAGCGCGCAATGCCTGCTATGCGACATTGGCAGAGGTGGGCGAGACTTCGAATTGTGGCGTCAGAACTTGCGCGGTCGGCGGCCCGTCCGCGCGGATCGCCGATTGCGCACGGACGAGAAGCCGTCCGTGCGCAAGCGGCGATCTTGGATAAAACCCTGGTGCTGTCCTTGTTGTCATTGACAATCGCGTTTTAGTTTGGGCATAACGCGCTTGGCGTACGCGCGGCGCACAAGCCCGCTCGATGCGCTCGGTCCGCGTCAATCTACGAGATGGCGCGCTTCGGCGACGTGGCCGCGATAGAAGTCGAAAATATGTTTCATCGCCTGCGCCATGCCGATCTTCGGCCGCCACCCAAGGTCCTTGCAGGTATTGGTGATTTTCGGCACGCGGTTTTGCACGTCCTGGTAGCCTTTGCCGTAATACTGCGCCGCGCTGGTGTTGATCAATTTGACCTTTTTGGCATGGCTGCGGTATTCTGGATATTCGAGCGCCAGCGCCAGCATCATTTCGGCGAGTTCCCTGACGGAGTAATTGTTTTTCGGGTTGCCGATGTTGTAAATCTGGCCGCTGGCTACTCTCGCCGGGTTGTCGATGATTTTCAGCAGAGCGTCGATACCGTCGTCGATATAGGTGAAGGCGCGTTTCTGGCTGCCGCCGTCGACCAGCTTGATGTTCTCGCCGCGCACGATGTGGCCGAGGAACTGGGTGATCACGCGTGAACTGCCTTCCTTGGGGGTGTTGATCGAGTCCAGTCCGGCGCCGATCCAGTTGAACGGCCGGAACAGCGTGTAGTCCAGCCCCTCCTGCATGCCGTAGGCGTGGATCACCCGGTCCATCAATTGTTTGGCGCAGGAATAGATCCAGCGCGGCTTGTTGATCGGGCCCAGCACCAATTCGGACGATTCCGGGTCGAACTCGCCGTCGCGGCACATGCCGTAGACTTCCGAGGTCGACGGGAAGATCACGCGCTTCTTGTACTTGACCGCTGAGCGGATGATCGGCAGATTGGCTTCGAAATCGAGTTCGAACACCCGCAACGGCTCTTTCACGTAGGTCGCCGGCGTGGCGATCGCCACCAGCGGCAGGACCGTGTCGCATTTGCGCACGTGGTATTCGATCCATTCTTTGTTGATGGTGATGTCGCCTTCGAAGAAATGGAAGCGCTTCTCTTCGAGCAGGTCGGAGATGCGCTCGGTCTGCATGTCCATGCCGTAGACTTCCCAGTCGGTCTTGGCGATGATGCGTTTGGACAGGTGGTGGCCGATGAAACCGTTGACGCCGAGTATCAGGATTTTTTTCATTTGATCACGCGAAAAATTAATTACAAAATGACGGGATATCCCCCAAGGGGGGCTTCCTTCGGGGCGCCTTCCCTCATGTTCCCCTAATTCAGAGGCCGTTTTGGTAATTCCGAAACAGCCTCAAAGGCAATTTTCCCGCTGGCGAACGCCGCGGGGTCGAGCGGGCTGCCCCGGTCATCCTTTGCGTCGAGTTCCAGTATGCGCAGCACTTTGCCGTCGCCGCAATCGGCGAAGAACGAGCCAGCTTCGAAATATAACCCAGGAGAGCCGCTTCTAGGGCGCCTATTTGGATCGAGCCGGGTGCGCAGTATGCGCAGGGTCATGGCGCCGATTTGGGTAAATGCCCCGGGATAGGGCGGGGCGACGCCGCGCACCAGGTCGTGCACCTCGCGCGCGCTCTTCGTCCAGTCGATGCAGCCGTCTTCGGGCTTGCGTCCGCCGTAATAGCTGCCCTTGCTCAGGTCCTGGGGCGTGATGCGCGCGCTGCCCGCGATCAGACCGGGAAGCGCGCGCGCGAACACCTGTTCCGCCGCCGCCGTGACCTTGCCGAACACCTCGGCTGCGGTGTCCTCGGACCCTATGGGAACGGCCTGCTGGTCGACAATGCCGCCGGCATCGGGCTTGGCCACCATCTGGTGCAGCGTGGCGCCGGTTTCGCGCTCGCCCATGATCACGGCCCAGTTTACCGGCACGCGCCCGCGGTATTTGGGCAGCAGCGAGCCGTGCATGTTGTACGCGCCGCGCAGGGGCAAGGCGAGCAGTTCCGGCCCAAGCATGTTGCGGTAGTAGAACGAGAACAGGAAATCGGGCTGCAGCACTCTGATCTGCGCAACCACCGCCGGCTCGTTTGCATCCGCCGGCATGATCACGGGCAGGGCGTGCGTGCGCGCGAGTTTTTCCACGCTGTCGAACCAGATGGTCTCGCTCGGGTTGTCCTGGTGGGTCACCACCAGCACCACCCGCACGCCCTGGCCCAGCAGCACCGAAAGGCAGCGCACGCCGACGTTGTGGTAGGCGAAGACTACGGCGGTCGCGGTCATGGAAGGCGAAACAGGAGGCGTGCGGGGGCAGGCGGCGAAAGCCGGATGGCGATTCAACTCACGCCGCTCACGCGCTCGTCGGCGGAGGCGGGGCGCAGCGGCGCCGCGTCCGCCCCGTGCTGTTCCAGCACCGCCTCGACCAGATAGCGCGGGCGCTGGCGCACCTGCTGGGCAATGCGGCCCACGTATTCGCCCAGCAGACCGATGCCGAACAAGGCGATGCCGAGCAGGAAAAAGACGATGCCGAACAGCGTGAACACGCCTTCGGCTTCGGGCCCGATCAGCAGCCGCCGCACGGCCAGGTAGCCCACGAACAGGATGGACAGCACGGAAATCAGCATGCCGGCTAGCGAGAACATCTGCAGCGGCACCAGCGAAAAGGCGGTCACCAGATCGAAGTTGAGCCGGATCAGCTGATACAGCGAGTACTTGGATTCGCCCGCCGCGCGTTCCTCGTGTTCGACCTCGATTTCCACCGGGCGCTGGGAGAAGGTGTACGCGAGTGCGGGGATATAGGTGCTGATCTCGCGGCAACTGTTGATGGCGTCGATAATCTCCCTGCTGTAGGCGCGCAGCATGCAGCCCTGGTCGGTCATGCGGATGCGCGTGATGCGTTCGCGCACCAGGTTCATCGCCTTGCCGGCGATGCGGCGGAAGACGCTGTCCTGGCGCATGCGGCGGATGCTGCCGACGTAGTCGTGACCTTCGTCCATTTTAGCGATCAGGCGGCCGATTTCCTCGGGCGGATTTTGCAGATCGGCATCCAGGGTGACAATGCGCCGGCCGCGCACGTGTTCGAAGCCGGCCATGATGGCCATGTGCTGGCCGAAGTTGCCGTTGAACAGAATGACCCGGGTGACATCGGGGCGTTGCTGGAATTGTTCGCGCAGGATGGCGGCGGAGCGGTCGCGGCTGCCGTCGTCTACGAATATGACTTCGTAGGGGATGCGCAGTCCGTCCAGCGCCGGGTACAGGCGCGCGAACAGGGCCGCGAGGCCCTGCTCCTCGTTGTAGACTGGTATCACGACCGAGAGTTCGATATTCATCTTGCGAGGTTCATTTCCCCGACGTTCATTGTTCGGCGTTCATTTCTTATTGTCCCGGATGATTTCGGCGACCGCCGTGCACACCCGGTCGACGTCGGGGTCGGCCATGCCCGGGAACAGGGGCAGTGTCACGGTGGCGCCGCCAATGCGTTCGGCATGGGGAAAGTCGCCCGGATTGTAGCCGAGTTTGCGGTACAACCCGAACAAGTGCATCGCCGGGTAATGCACGCCCACGCCGATGCCGCGCTGGTGCATCGCCTGGATGAAGCCGCCGCGGTCGAGGCGCAGGCTCTCCAGCGGCAGCAATACCTGAAACATATGCCAGTTGCAGTTCGTGTAATCCTCCAGCGGCAGCACGCAGCCCGAGTCGGTGTCGAAGCGCTCGAAATAACGCCGCGCCAGCAGGCGGCGCCGTGCCGTGAACGGCTCCAGATATTTCATCTGGCCGAGGCCTATTCGCGCCGCAATATCGGTAAGATTGTGCTTGCCGCCCGCGACCTCGACTTCCTGGCCGCCGTCGGGTAGGCGCACCACGCCCTGCAGGCGCAGCCGGGTGCACAAATCGGTTTCGGCGGCATCCGTGAGCACTAGGCAGCCGCCTTCGCCGGTGGTGATGTTCTTATTGGCGTGAAAGCTGATCGCCACCAGATCGCCGAAGCTGCCGATGCGCCGGCCGTGCCAGGTGGCACCCATGCTCTGCGCCGCGTCCTCGATCACGCGCAGGCGGTGGCGGCGGGCGATGTCGTACAGCCGGTCGCGGTCCACCGGCAGGCCCGCCATGTCCACCGGCAGCAGCGCGTGGGTTCTGGGCGTGATCGCGGCTTCGATGCGATCGAGGTCGATATTGCGCGTGACGGCATCGACATCCACGAACACCGGCCGCGCGCCTGCACGCAGGATCACGTTGGCTGTGGCCACCCAGGAAAGCGGCGTGGTGACGACTTCATCGCCGGGCTGCACGCCGGCCACGCTGAGCGCGATCTCCAGCGCGCCGGTGGCCGAGCTCATGGCACGCACCGGCCGGCCGCCGAAATACTGCGACAGCTCCTGCTCCAGTTGCTTGACACAGGGGCCGCTGGTGATCCAGCCGGAACGCAGCACTTCGGCTACGCCCGCGATCGTTTCCTCGTCTATCGAGGGGCGGGTGAAGGGGAGATAGTCCATCAGGAGCGCGCGACGATATAGACGCCGATGATAATGACGCCAATGCCGGCCAGCCGCGTCACGCTGACCGCTTCTCCGAACAGGTACCAGGCTGCGGCGGCGTTGAGCACGTAGCCGAGGGAGAGCATGGGATAGGCGATCGAAACCTCGACCCGCGACAGGCCGATGATCCACACTACCAGGCTTATCACGTAACAGACCACGCCGCCCAGAATGTGCGGCTCGAGTGCCAGTTTCATTCCCACGGGGACAATGTTCCCGGTGTTGAAGTCGAAGTGTCCGACAGCGTTGGTGCCCGCTTTGAGCAGCAACTGGGCCACGGCATTGAGGAATACGCCCAGCATGAGGAAGAAGAAACTGACGAGGTTCATGGGTTTGCGGCGGGATGTCTGGCGACGACGATGCGGCGCGTGTCGCGGGCGACGAGCCGCATCGGCAGGCCTTTGGCGCGGAACATCTCATAGGCGTCCCGCGACATCAGCGCCAGCGCTTCGGGCTCGGCGTTCCAGGTTTTTTCGAACGAGGCGAAATCGGGGATGAATTTTCCCGGCTCCTGCTCGATGCCGAAGCCCAACTCGTCCTTGTACACCACCATGGTGGTGCTGCGCCGCAGATAGAACTGCAGCGACTGGTCGTAGGTGTTGACGCTGTAAAAAGGCATGCCGGGCTTCAATTCGGGTTTGATTTTCTGGGCGATATGATACGCGGAATTGGCCGTGGACAGGCTCTCGTGGCCGCTTAATACCAGTTGCGCAAACACGAGGCCGGTCGCGGCGAGTACGGCGAGCGCGGCCGCGGCACGGTCGCGCCATGCGAGCCAGCCGCAGACTGCGGTGCCGGCGATTTGCAGCGCGGCCGCCGCGATCAGCCAAACGGCGTAATCGCGAAACAGCTCGGCCGGCACTTCGCGGCTGGCGTAGCGCTCGATGCCGGGCATGAACGCGAGCACAGCGATGCCCGCGAGCGCGGCGGGCAGCGTCTGCCATGCGAGCGCACGCGCGCTGAGTTGGGGCAGACGCGCGCCGATCAGCAGGGCAAGCGCCGGGAACATGGGCAGAATGTAGGACACCAGCTTCGAACTGGAGGCGGAGAAGAACACCAACACCACTGCCGCCCAAAGCAGCAGAAAGCGCTGCACCTGGAAATTCCTTTCCGGCTGGCGTTTCCAGGCCCGCGCGAGCGCATCGACAAGGGTGATGGTCCAGGGCAGCATGCCAGCAAGCAACACCGGGATGAAGTAGTACGGTGGCTGATAGCGGCCGTGCGCCTTGGTCAGAAAACGCTCGAAGTGCTCGTGGATGAAGAAGAAACGCGCAAATTCCGGATTGGCCAGCGACACCGCGACGAACCAGGGCACGGTGATGAGAAAAAATAGCGACAGTCCGGACACCAGGTGCAGACGGTCGGCGAGGCGCCAGTCACGCTCGACCAGAATATAAATCACCAGGGCTGCGCCGGGCAGGACCAGGCCGATCAGTCCCTTGGACAGAACCGCCAGGGCGAGGGCGGCCCAGGCGGCGAGCATCCAGCGGCGACGTTTGCGTATGTCGGCCGGCTCGGACTGTGCAAGGCAGAAGGCGCATACCGCCGCGGACAACAGGAAACTGACCCCCATGTCGAGGGTGTTGACGTGGCCAATCAGGACGTAGAGCAGGCTGGAACCCAATACCAGCGCGGCGTTCCAGCCGGCTGTCGCGCTGAACAGTCTCCGGCCGGTGAAATAGACCATGAGCACGCCTAGAAGGCCGGTGAGCGCGCTCCACAGCCGCGCGGTCCACTGATGTTCGCCGAACAAAGTGTAGGCCGCCGCCGTGGCCCAGTACTGCAGCGCGGGTTTTTCGAAATACTTGATATCGTTCAGGCGCGGCGTGGTCCAGTCGCCGCTGGCCACCATCTCCCGCGGGATTTCGGCGTAACGCCCCTCGTCGGGGTTAACCAGCTTGCGGTATTCGAGATTGGAAAACCAGATGAGGCCGAAGACAATCAGCAGGACGATTTGCAGACGCCGGGTCATTCGGTCGGCATCATCGAAGTCACGCGAACAGCAGCGCCGCGGCGACCTTGCGCTCCTCCGCCGCGAGGAAGTTGTAGGTGCGGCAGGCGGCCTGGATGTCCATCACTTCAAGACCGATGCGCGCCTCGATCAGGGGGCGCGTCAGCTCCGGTCGCGGAAAGCGCAGACGCTTGCCGGTGCCGAGCAGGACGATTTCCGGCTTCAACTCGGCGAGCAGGGCGAAATCCCCGGCGGCCAGGTCATCGAATCCGGCGGGCTGCCAGTCGGTCACCAGGCGCTCGCGCAGCACGACCAGGTTTTGCTCGTGGCGCTGCTGGTTGATCATGACGTAGCCTTCGCCGTAGCCGGTGAACATGTTGATGCCCGAAACGTTGGTGAGATGGAGCTTCAATGGTGTGCCCAAATAGGCTAAAATTATAGACTTTTTCAGCACTTACCGCGACTTTGCGCCGCACCCTATGAGAGATTTCGCCCGAATCAGCCGCCTCCCGCCCTATGTCTTCAACATCACCAACGAGTTGAAGATGGCCGCCCGCCATGCGGGCGAGGACATTATCGACATGAGCATGGGCAACCCCGACGGGGCCACGCCCAGGCACATCGTCGACAAGCTGGTGGAGGCGGCGCAGCGCACCGATACCCACGGCTATTCGGTGTCCAAGGGCATCCCGCGCCTGCGCCGCGCCATCACCGGCTGGTACCAGCGGCGCTATGGCGTGGAGTTCGATCCCGACGCGGAAGCCATCGTCACCATCGGTTCCAAGGAGGGCCTGGCGCACCTGATGCTCGCCACGCTGGAGCGCGGCGACACGGTGCTGGTGCCCAACCCGAGCTACCCCATCCACATTTACGGCGCCATCATCGCCGGGGCCGACATCCGCTCGGTGCGCATGACTCCGGGCGTCGATTTCTTCGCCGAGACCGAGCGCGCGATCCGCGAGCTGATCCCGAAGCCGAAAATGCTGGTGATCGGCTTCCCCTCGAACCCGACGGCGATGTGCGTCGAGCTGGAGTTCTTCGAGCGCGTGATCGCGCTCGCCAAGGCGCACGACATCCTGGTGGTGCACGACCTGGCTTACGCCGACATCACCTTCGATGGCTGGAAGGCGCCCTCGATCATGCAGGTGCCGGGCGCGCGCGACGTGGCGGTGGAGTTCTTCACCATGTCGAAAAGCTACAACATGGCCGGCTGGCGCGTCGGCTTCATGGTGGGCAACAAGGACCTGGTGCACGCGCTGGCACGCATCAAGAGCTACCATGACTACGGCACGTTCGCGCCGATCCAGGTGGCTTCGATCGTCGCGCTCGAAGGCCCACAGGACTGCGTCGAGGAAATCCGCCTCAAGTACCAGAAGCGGCGCGACGTAATGGTGAAAGGGCTGCATGAGATCGGCTGGATGGTCGACAACCCCAAGGCCTCGATGTACATCTGGGCCAGGATCCCGCAACACTACAGCGGCATGGGTTCGCTCGAATTCGCGAAGAAGATTCTGGCCGAGGCCAAGGTGGCGGTGTCGCCGGGGATCGGTTTCGGCGACTATGGCGACGACCACGTGCGCATCGCGCTGATCGAGAACGAGGCGCGCTCGCGGCAGGCGTTGCGGGGCATCAAGGACATGTTCAAGAAGGATGGTGCGCTGTGAGACAGATTTGCGGGAAAAGGCTAAGAGTCTATTACAATATGAGGGGATATCCCCCGAGGGGACTTCTTTCAGGGCGCCTCCCCTCATACTCCCCTAAGTCGGAGGCCATTTCGGTAATCCCGAAATGGCGTGTAACGTGAATCCGATCTGCGTGGGACTTCTGGGCATAGGCACGGTCGGTGGCGGCACCTGGAACGTGCTCCTTCGCAACCAAGAGGAAATCACCCGCCGCGCCGGGCGCGGCATCCGCATCACCAAGGTCGCGGACAAGGACCTGGCGCGGGCGAAACAACTGACCGGGGGCAGGGCCGCGGTCACCGCCGACGCCTGGGAGGTGGTGAACGATCCCGCCATCGACATCGTGGTCGAACTCATCGGCGGCTATACCATCGCCCTCGAGCTGGTGCTGAAGGCGATAGCGAACGGCAAGCATGTGGTCACCGCCAACAAGGCGCTGCTTGCGACCCACGGCAACGAGATCTTCGCCGCGGCGCAGAAAATGGGGGTGATGGTGGCGTTCGAGGCCGCGGTGGCCGGCGGTATCCCCATCATCAAGGCGCTGCGCGAAGGCCTCACCGCCAATCGCATCGAATGGATCGCCGGCATTATCAACGGCACGTCGAACTATATCCTGTCGGAAATGCGCGACAAGGGCCTCGCCTTCGGCACCGCGCTGAAGGAGGCGCAGCGCCTGGGCTATGCCGAAACCGATCCGACGTTCGACATCGAGGGCATCGACGCCGCGCACAAGCTCACCATCATGTCGGCGATCGCCTTCGGCATCCCGATGCAGTTCGACAAGGCCTATACCGAGGGCATTTCCAGGCTCACGCAACAAGACATCCGCTACGCCGAGCAGCTCGGCTACCGCATCAAGCTGCTCGGAATAACGCGCAGGACGCCGGAAGGCATAGAGCTACGCGTGCACCCGACCCTGATTCCGGCGCGGCGCCTGATCGCCAACGTTGAGGGGGTCATGAATGCGATCCTGGTGCAGGGCGACGCGGTCGGCGCCACTTTGTACTACGGCGCCGGGGCCGGGGCGGAACCCACCGCCAGCGCCGTGGTTGCGGATCTGGTCGACGTGACGCGCATGCATACCGCCGACCCGGAACACCGCGTGCCGCATCTGGCTTTTCAGGCCGACCAGTTGTCCGACGTCGCCATCCTGCCCATGGACGAGGTCGTCACGTCTTACTATATGCGCATGCGGGTGGCGGACCAGCCGGGGGTGCTGGCCGACATTACCCGCATCCTTGCCGACCGCGGCGTCTCCATCGACGCCATGGTGCAGAAAGAGCCCTCGGAGGGCGAAGAGCAGGTGGACATCATCATGCTCACCCACGAGACGCGCGAGAAACAGATCAACGCCGCCATCGCCGCAATCGAGAATCTGCAGGTGGTGACCGGCAAGGTAACCCGCATCCGTCTCGAAGCATTGGGGCGGAACTAGCGATCTCCTTGCGTTCACGATGCGCTACGTAAGCACCCGCGGCGGCATGGCGCCGCAGACTTTCACGCAAATCCTGCTCGGCGGCCTGTGCCCGGACGGCGGGCTCGCCATGCCGGAGAGCACTCCGGGCGTCAGCCCGTCAGAACTCGCCGCCTGGCGCGGCCTGTCCTATGCCGAACTGGCCTATGAAGTGTTGCGCAAGTTCTGCGACGATATTCCCGCAGCGGACCTGAAGGCGCTCTGCGCCAGGACCTATACCAAGGCGGCATTCCGCACCGAGGCGATCACCCCGGTCAAAACCCTGGAGCCGGGCCTGCACATTCTCGAATTGTCCAATGGGCCGACGCTGGCGTTCAAGGACATGGCGATGCAACTGCTCGGCAACCTGTTCGAGCACGTGCTCGCCAAAAGCGGCGACAGCATCAACATCCTCGGCGCCACTTCGGGCGATACCGGCTCCTCGGCCGAATACGCCTTGCGCGGAAAGCGCGGCATCAACGTGTTCATGCTTTCGCCGCAGGGCAAGATGAGCCCGTTCCAGACGGCGCAGATGTTTTCCTTGCAGGACGCGAACATATTCAACATCGCCGTGCGCGGCGTGTTCGACGATTGCCAGGACATCGTCAAGGCGGTCAACAACGATGCCGCGTTCAAAGTGCGCCAGCACATCGGCGCGGTCAACTCGATCAACTGGGCGCGGGTCGCGGCGCAAATTGTGTATTACTTCAGCGGCTACTTCGCGGTCACCAAATCGAACCACGAGCAGGTCGCGTTCGCCGTGCCCTCGGGGAACTTCGGCAACATCTGCGCCGGTCACATTGCGCGCATGATGGGCCTGCCGATCGCGAAGCTTATCCTCGCCACCAACGAGAACAACGTGCTGGACGAATTCTTCCGCAGCGGCCGTTACCGCGTGCGTCCATCGAGCGAGGTCGCGCAGACCTCCAGCCCGTCCATGGACATTTCCAAGGCATCCAATTTCGAGCGCTTCGTGTTCGACCTGGTCGGGCGCGACTCAGGCTTGGTGAAAGCGCTATGGAGCAAAGTCGACGCGGGCGGTGAGTTCAACCTCGCCGGCACGCCTTACTTCGCCAATGTGAAGGAGTACGGCTTCGTCTCCGGCTCCAGCACCCACGCCGACCGGCTCGCGACCATCCGCCGTGTGTGGAAAGACTACGGCGTGATGATAGACACGCACACCGCGGACGGTCTCAAGGTCGGGCTGGAACATCGGCAGCCGGGCATTCCCCTGATCTGCCTGGAGACGGCGCTGCCAGTGAAATTCGCGGAGACCATACTCGAAGCGCTGGGGCGCGATCCCGACTATCCGCCGGGTTGCGAGAACCTGGAGTCGTTGCCGCAGCGGTTTGAGGTGATGAATGCGGATGCGGGCGCGGTCAAAGCCTATATTGCACGTCATAGCGGGCTTTAAGTCCGGTTTCCCTGGCCGTCCTGGCCCGCTCTCAACTGGTCCAGCGAAATCATCAATGGATTAGGCCAAACGTCATAAACTGTCCGGAAAGCCGCGCTAGTGCTTGCGTTCCGGGCTTTCATCGTCTGTTCAAACTGTCAGCATCAACGTCGTGGTGAACAGCGGACCAGCTTGATGTTCGAAAACGAAACGATGCTGGCGACCCGTCCGTTCCACCTAAAGTTAGAGCCTCACTTGAAGACTATTCCAACCAAGTCCTCGATGAAGCTGCTGACCTTCTTCTCTCCGATCTTGTATTTTCCTGGGTGCCCGCACTTGTTCCGAAGATTCAAACAGTCCTCCAAAACTGCCCTTTGATTCTTGTCCACAAGTCCAAGTTCTTGGAGCGAAAGAAGCAGGACGGATTCCTTGACGAGAACTAGGTCATCGGCCTTTTGGATCGGTTTTGCCTTCGGGTCGAACTTCACCACAGCGTTCGTAACATTTGCCGGGCCACAAGAAAAAGCGTCGTCACGTAGTTTCTTGACGGCGCCTGCCCATAGAAATACTACAGTCGCCCTCAGGGCGTTGACCTGAAGGCATTTGATGGCCTCAAGTAGATAGTCGACCACGTCCAGATCTGTGAGGGCAGCCACAAGCTGCTTGAGGGAAGAAACATCATTCTCAATTTCGACGTCGTGCCCAGGTAGACCGATAAGCTCTCTCACATGCTCCTGGCCGGTTGTTGTTAGCCTCCAAACGAACCGACTACCGTCTTTGCCGACGGCGTCAACGTAAGGCGCGGATTTCGATAACGTGTCTGCGAGATTGAGTTTGTCGGCTCTGGGGATCCTTGCGCGCTTCATAAGGATTCGCAGCGCTTCCACTGTGAGCGGCTCTCCTTTTTCGAA
>Ga0315281_10001566_pt1 | contig 33884 bp, 18 predicted proteins | sample YL17G07_0_MG_FD_204540 | JGI IMG/M metagenome (GOLD analysis project Ga0315281, IMG submission 204540) | Sediment microbial communities from Yellowstone Lake, YNP, Wyoming, USA - YL17G07_0 | ecosystem: Environmental > Aquatic > Freshwater > Lake > Sediment | place: USA: Wyoming | collected...
CTCCACGCTTCCTTCCCACACTCGGTCGCCCTCATGCAGTTGCGCTTCGCTTCGTTTGCTGTGGCCAACTTACGAGAGGACTTCCACCTCCAAGATCGCGCCCATGCTGGGCGCACAACAAAAAAGCCGCAGGATGTTCCTGCGGCTTTTTTGTTTTTACTGCACGGGTTTTATTCCATTATTTCCATTTTAAAATTAAAATAATCTGTAGGTCGGGCTGCGCCCGACAACTATATTCGGCGGGCAGAGCCCGCCCTACAAAAATGCACGTTTAATCTAGAAATGGAATTAGCTGGCAGCCCCCAGCGCGGCCTGCATTTTTGCCATGGCCTTTTGCTCAATCTGGCGTATGCGTTCGGCTGATACGCCGAACTCGTCGGCCAGTTCGTGCAGCGTGGCGGTGGCATCTTCACGCAGCCAGCGCGCTTCGATGATGCGGCGGCTGCGCTCATCCAGGTCTGCCAGTGCACGTGCCAAACCTTCGCTGCTCAGCGTTTCCATCTGTTTTCGTTCCAGCAGGCGGGAAGGTTCGTCTTCCGCAGCAGCGGCCAGGTAGGCGATAGGCGCATAGCTGTCGTCCTCGTCGTTCGCCCCCGGTTCCAGCGCCACCTCGTGACCGTTGAAACGGGCCTCCATTTCTACCACGTCGCCGGCGCTTACATTCAGTTCGCGCGCAATGGCCTGCACTTCCTGCGGTTTGAGCGTTGCCGATCCCTGTTTCATGCTGCGCAGGTTGAAGAATAGCTTGCGCTGTGCCTTGGTAGTGGCAATCTTGACCAGGCGCCAGTTGCGCAGGACGTATTCGTGAATTTCAGCGCGTATCCAGTGCAGCGCGAATGACACCAGACGCACGCCGCGTTCCGGATCGTAGCGCTTGACTGCCTTCATCAGCCCGATATTGCCCTCCTGTATCAAGTCTGCATGCGGCAGGCCGTAACCGGCGTAGCCGCGCGCTACACTGACTACCAGGCGCAGGTGCGACACGATGAGCTGGCGTGCCGCCTCCAAATCGTTGTCTTGACGGAAGCGGGTTGCCAACCCCAACTCTTTCTCCTGCGTCAGCATGGGGAAACGGTTAACCGTCTGGATATAGCTCTCCAAACTACCTACTGCAGAGGGCATGGGTAATGCAAAAGTGTGGTTCATAATTGTAATCTCCTTGTGAGAAATATTAGCACTCTTGGCGTAAGAGTGCCAGATGGGAAGAAAATTCTCATTACGATGAAAAGATTTTAGCTGTCATCCGGGATTAACGGGCCTGACAAAAATGTCCGGAATAGTTCAGATTGGCCGGGGAGTTTTGCAGGAAGCCTCTTACCCAGGTTCAATCTGCCACAAGTGCTGCGCCACCGATAGCCAGGCCCCAAGCCAGCCGAGGCAGGCGGAGAAGCCCAGCAGGGTGAGGGTATTGCCTGCTGAGGGGGGGCGCAGGGTGAAGCTGCTGGCATACAGTTGCACCAGTCCGGCGAGGCTGCCGTTGAGCAGATGCAGGCTGATCACGATGATGAGCCACGCCGCCACGCCGCCCAGCAGGCCCTGCAACAGACCGAAATAGAGGAAGGGCCGGCGGATGAAGGCATTGGTGGCGCCGATCAGTTTGGACACCTCGATTTCATCGCGCCGGGTGAGGATTTGCAGGCGGATGGTGTTGAAAGTGACGGCCACCAGCGCGAAGCTGAGCAGTACGGCGAGAATCAGCACCGCCAGCCGACCGAACTTGAGCAGAGCTTCCAGCTTGCGCGCCCAGGCCGAATCCAGTTGCACATGTTCCAGCTTGGGCCATTTCTGCAATTCATCGCGCAGGGTTTCCAGCGCCTGTGAACCCAATTTTTTTGGATAAACAACATAGGCATCCGGCAGCGGGTTTTGCGTCAGTCCGCCGATTACGTCCGAAAGCCCGGTGGTGCGTTTGATCTGCTCCAGCGCCTGCTCACGCGGCACGAATTCGACCTGACCGACCGCCTCGTGCTGTTTCAGTTGCCTGCCGATGCGGGCGATGTCATCGTGGCTGGCACCCATTTTCAGGAATACGCTGATCTGCGGTGTGCCGGCCACTTGTTCGGCCAGGCTCTGTACATTCTGCAACAGCACATACATGCCTGCCGGCAGGCTGAGCGCGATGCCGATGACCAGAATGTTCAGCAGGCTGGAAACCGGTGTGGCGCGGAGGCGGCGCAGGGTGGACAGCAGCACGCGGACATGTTGTACCAGCCAGTTCATGGCTGTAATTCCCCATGCTTCAGCGCCAGCGTGCGCGCCCCGAACTGGCGCAGGATGCCTGCGTCGTGGCTGGCGATCAACAGGGTGACGCCGACCTGATGGAACGATTTGAAGATGCCCATGATGTCGGCGGCATAGTCCGTATCGAGGTTGCCGGTCGGTTCGTCCGCCAGCAGGATGGAGGGGCGGTTGACGATGGCGCGGGCGATGCACAGGCGCTGCCGTTCCCCGCCGGACAGCGCGATGGGGTTGGCTTTTTCGCGCGGCAACAGGCCCGCTTTGTCGAGCGCAGCGCGCACCCGCTTGGCGCTTTCGCGGTGGTCAAAGCCGCAGATTTGCAGCGGCAACATCACGTTGTCGAACACGCTGCGGTCGAACAATAACTTGTGATCCTGGAAAACCAGCCCGAGATTGCGGCGCAGATAGGGCAGCGCTCCGCCCTTTAGCGAGCCGACGTTCTGTCCCTTGACCACCACGCTGCCGGTGCTGGGCCGCTCAATGGCGGCGATGAGATTGAGCAGGGTGCTTTTGCCCGCGCCGGAATGGCCGGTGAGGAAAACCATTTCGCCTTCGGCGATGTCGAAACTGATGTTTTTCAGCGCTTCATAGCCGCCGGGGTAGCGCTTGCAAACATGGTTGAAACTAATCATTGGCAGGAACGGAAATTATGCGACGCACTCAATTTGATGCTCGTGAACGATAACCAGTTTGTGTGTGGTGAGCAGCGGCGTAATTTGCGGCCAGACTCGCTGCATGAAAGTGTGAAAATCGCGCATTTTCATGTTGCCTATACGCAAGTGAACAACTCGGGGCGGTGGTTCTCTCAGTATGATCCAGTCAGAGAAGTCAGCATCCTTGGATACGATCACCAAGTCGTGCTCGGCGGCATAGCGCCATATTTCGGCATCAGACCATGCATCGTTCAGGTCGTACACGTGTTGGCAGTCATCGCCGCGCCACAAACCGAAGCGGTAAGGCAAATTCGCATCAATCAGGAATCGGGCCACTTACGCCACTTTTTGCAAATCATAGCGCCTGTCCATCAGGCTGGCGGCGAATTGCAGGCAGGCCTTGATGTCTTCCGCTTGCAGGCTGGGATACTGCCTCAGGATTTCCTCTTCCGATTCGCCCGCACCGAGAAATTCCAGAACGGTTTGCACGGCAATCCGCTTGCCGCGAATAGTGGGCTTGCCATTGCAGATGGAGGGATCAATGGTCACGCGGCCATTGAACAAACTGAACGTTTCCATATTCATTGCTGCCTCCTGCAAAGGATAAAATGGTGAGGCGCGTATTCTATCACGGCAGGAAAGTGCGGCTGTTCACGTCGGGCTGCCTGGGATGAGCCTTGCCGTTTTTCGGTATCTCGTAACCTTCGGGGTAGCGTTTATAAACCTGGTTGAAACAGATCATTTTGTTGGCAACACCGTAACCATGCTGGATTTCATCAGGCGGCGAAAATCCTTGTCGAAGGTGACCAGATGCAGATGATGGGACAACGCGGCGGCAGCGATCCAGGCATCGGGGATGGTGTTGCTGCTCAGTTTGTGTTGTGCGCACAGCTTCTCGAACAGCGGCCACTCCTCGCCCAGCATCGGCATGGTCACCCCGGGCGTATCCAGCACCGCGCGCAGAAAGGCCTGCGCGGCCTTGAGGGGCGTGGGCTCGACAAACACTTTCGGATGCGTCGCCAGGCGCAGGAAACCGGAAGCCACCATCGGGAGTATCGCCAGCGTCTGGCCGCCCGCGCTGGCTTCCAAAGCGCCCTCCAGCCATGCAAGCGCCGGGGCATGATGCGCATGATCCCGGCGCGAGGCGGCCACCAGCACGTTTACGTCAGGCGTCACCGCACATCATCCGCAGCGTCGAGCAGGGCGCGATGGCTGGTCGCATCACGTACCGTCGCACGCAACCCGCCTTTCCCGGCATAGACCGGGAGGGCGCGACGTTTCTGTTTGGCTGTGGATTTTCGGGGGCGCAGGCGCAACGCCAACCCCTGCTCGATCATCTGGGTCAGACTGGTGTGTTCCTTTGCGGCTTGGGACTTGGCCTTGGCCAGCAAGCCATCGTCAATGTCCAGGGTGGTTCTCATGGCTGCCTCGTTAAACGTGAAACTCGCGAAGCGATTCGTTTGCCCTTTCTCCCGCTTACGGGGGAAAGTTGGATAGGGGGAAACGGGCATGGCGAGTTTGCGAGTTTTTGCCTGCAGGGCAAAATCCCTGCTTACCCCACTTCATTGTCAGGGATGGCATCTTTGCCATGCCCGTTAGCACAATGCAGATTTATGCATATGCTATCGGGTTGCGGCGGGAAAAGCAATCTCTTGCTTTTGTTGCGATGCGGTTCGTTCTTCCACTCTACGCGCTGCCATTGTCTGTGCAACATCGCCAAAAAATAATGTGATGCTGCTAACCATTCCACACAGTCGTGACTTGATCTAACAGACAATGTCTGAGATTTACTTTCAAAATCGTTTAGGATATGGTCGCGAACGCCCGCTTTGCGGCAAGCAATTTGGCAACATGAATTTCGGCTGAGTGCCATCTGCGGATGGTCAGGGTGAGGCAGTCGAATTGCTGCAATGAGATGTGAAGCGGTCATTGGTTTCATCGATGACTGGCAGGCAGAAGTCGGCCAGTTTGCGTCAGTCACGTATGTCCGTTGTGGAGCAGCGAAATAACAAGATATAGGCGGCATCTCTCCAAAAGTGGCTTAAAGAACTCCTTACATAAACAACGCACCCCGGTTGCCTATACACCGTTGTCACTCAACGCTATTACGTCGTTGTCGGTCAGGATTCCGGCTGGGTAACTTAATTTATTCTCAATTAATTTGGTTCTCAAATGGTTCAACCTATTTTCCTCTGTTCGATTACTCAAATTTGCTTCAAACTTAACGCTGGCATGGTGTTCAATCATACAGGGAGGATCACCCAATGGGTGAAGTGGAATTTAATCAAAAACCGTTGGCGGAGGCAGTCAGTAACGCACTATTGGAGCGGGCGACTGAAATTCAGCGTGTTTCAACGCCTGGGGGCAAATCCCAGGTACGCTGGGACGAAGAGGGCAGCGCAACCGCGTTGGGGCAGTTGGCATTTTTTGCAGAATACCTGGACGTTACGGGTTTATTTGAGCGTTGGGTGGAAGGTTGTCCTATGAACTACAGCAGTCCGAACGCACCCGAAGTTCGTGATGTTCTGGGGACTTGGCTGCTTTCGATCCTGGATGGGCAGAAGCGCTATGCGCATATAGCCGGTCTGCGTGGTGATGCGGTGGCACCACAGATTCTGAACATGAGCAAAATAGTGAGCGACGAAAGTTTGCGCCGTGCACTGTCACATCTGGCACCGTGCGTGGGCAAGCGCTGCAGTGAGGAGGAACGGTTGAAGCGCGAAGCGCAATTGGCAAAAAGTATGGCATGGATGGAAGCATCGTTAGCGGAGAGTACGAGCGAAGCCCTATGCACGCCTTGGATACTTGACTGTGACACCACAATCAAACTGTTTTATGGGCATCAAGACGGTGCGGAAATCAGCTACAACCCGAGAAAACCGGGTCGCCCCAGCCATGCCATCCACACCTACTGGATAGGCAATGTGCGCATGGTGCTGGATGCTGAAGTTCAAAGCGGGAAGTCTCATTCGGCGAAGCACAGCTTGCCCCGCTTACGCTCCTTACTGGAAGGATTGCCGCCAGAGAAACGGCCTCGTTTGGTACGCGGTGACTGTGCGTTTGGCAATGAGACGATGATGGTGGAAATGGAAGACCTTATCCAACTCTATCTGTTCAAACTACGCCAAAGCGCGGGCGTCAAACGCCTGATTGAGCGCCAATGGACGCGCGATGACTGGGCTGACGTAGGTCAGGGTTTCTATGCGGTAGAGGCTGAATTGAAGCTGTCTGGCTGGAGCTGCGCACGTCGCGTGGTAGTGGTGCGTCGAAGCGTAAAAGGCAGCCTTATGGCAGAGGCGAAAGCATCAAGAAAAAGCAAAAAACAACAGCAGAGCTTGCAATTCGCCGATGTCCAGCAACCCGTCAATATCTGGGAATACGCAGTTCTGATTACCAACACGGATTTCGATCTGGATGCCATCGGCCAGTTGTACCGCGATCGGGCCGACTGCGAAAACGGGTTTGACGAAATGAAGAACCAGTGGGGCTGGGGCGGCTACACCACTCAGGACACGGAACGATGCAATCTATCGGCCAAGGCGGTTGCGCTTGTCTATAACTGGTGGAGTTGGTATGTCCGCCTTGCCCATCCAAAAACGCGCCTGGAGGCAATCACCAGTCGCCCGTTACTGCTGGCAGGGATCGCACGCTTGACCCGCCATTCCGGACAGGCCCGACTCTTGGTCACCATAACCCATGCTGCGGGTAATCAAGTCAAAAGCATGATCGCCAATGTCCGCAAAGGACTTGACCATATTCTGCAAACTACGCCTCAGTTGCCAAAACTGGAGCGCTGGAAAGCTCTGGTGCGCTACATCGTCGCAAAAATCATTGCCGCCAAATCACAAGTTCAGCAAATTCCGTTGCTCTCGTCAATTGTTATGCCGCAGCCAGCAACTGGCTAACAGAGTTTTTTAGGATAATCCAACCACTAATTTGGCAAATCCGCCGTTGCCCATACTCCAAGTGACTTGACTATATCTTCAGAGAACGCAAACAATGGCGGTGGCAGGTTAAATGGTGGAGCCGTTAGATCCATCGGATACCAGCCACCCGTATTGATCCAGACATTTCGTTCAACCGAATGGGCCGTTGCCAATATCAGCCGTGCTCCACTGCGGCGAAACCCATTGAGAGCCATGAGTGCGGCCTCCGGCGTGAGGTGGCTCAGGCAATCTCGGCATAAGATCGCATCACATTCCGGGAGTGTCGCCGTCACTATATCCGCTTCAATGAAAGTACAGTTGGACTTATCCTTGAAAAGTGCACGAAGGTCATTGACTAGTTCCGGCACAATATCGACGCCCGAATAAGACTGTAGAGAATCTGTTAGTTCTTTCATCCAGTTTAAATCTCCACATCCGGCATCAACCAGTGTGCGAACGCCGAGTACATGTAGCGTCTTTGGTAACCAGGCACGCAATGCAACCGTTGTCGCTTGCGTGGAGCCACTCCCTGAACGGGTTTCTTTATCTGCCCAAAAGTTATCTTTCCAGATTCCCGAAAAGACCCGGCATCGGGCTACCACCTGTTCAGGCCGATCAGCTGCCAACTCTGGTAATGAAATTAGTTTCCCCTCGAACAGATGGCCTTTGAAATCCAGACCTGAAAAAATTTCATACTCGGCAAGTTTCCGCACCTTACCCAGACCATAACTTTCAATCGCCGCCAGATCACCGGAATCGTTGTTGATTGCTTCGATACCGAGAATATACCGTATTCGGCGATGGGAGCGCACCATCAAATTATTAACCCAGTTCGTTTGGTCAACCCAGTGTCGGGGGCGCTCGGGCTGCTTGGCATAATTGTGATAGGCAATTACTTCATTCGGACAGTAAATTTCCCAGCCGCTTGTCCACAAACGCGCGCCCAAGGTAATTTCTTCACCCGTAAAATATAAGTGGGGATCATAGGGAACCTCAGCCACCACTTTCCCCAAAGTGAACAACATGCCCGCACTAACAAATGGGCTGGCAGCAGGAATCTCAGGCGCACTCTCCATCGGATAGAACCAGGAGTTTTGCGTAAGCACGCCTTCTTCGTTGAAGCCGAAGGGGCGAATGGTTACGTAGCTATCCGGTGCAAATTGGTCCGGTGGCGTGAATTCAAGCGGGTAAGTTGAAATGACCGGTTTTTCAGCGGGACATTTTCCCAACATGGCGATCAACTTCTCATCCCAGCCGTGAACAAAACGCATATGGCTATCGATCTGAAAATAATATTCTTCACTACGCCACAACTTCTGGATTTGATGTCGTGCCCAACAGGCCCCCCGACTTTCTGAAGCGTGAACTTCAATCACTCGCAATTGCTGCCGACGCTCCGTGGAAACACGGCAATCCTCGTCCTCGCCGGGGACGATCTGCAAACACAGGCCAATGATGATCCGCCCGGGATAAGCGGCTTTCTCGAATAAATCGCGCACTGTATTCTGGCAATCCGGGTCGCGGTAACTGGCGATTGAAACAAAGATAGTTGGAATCATAGTCATGTAGGTCGGGCACCCCGTGCCCGACAATCCAAAATCACACTCCGCAAATTATTTGTTGGGCACATGGCGCCCAACCTACTGCGCACGCTCCGAAATCACAATGGTTGTGCTGTAGCCACCGGCTGTTACCTTCACCTGCATCGGGAAAGCACCATCTGGCACGGCTGCTGCTACAAAGGTCTTGGTTTCCGCATTGAATTTCAACCAGCTTGGCAACGGCTGTCCGCTCGCGGTTGTCACGATGATTGGTGCGTTGTCGCCAGCCGCCGAATTGACCGCCTGCGCAGGGAGCGGGAAGCTGAAGCCACTGCCCGCCGTCGCCATTTCCTTCGGTACCGAAACCGTGATGATGCCGGATTGCTGTAACGACGGTTGACGCACCAGTGACACTGAAACTCCGCCACTACCGACCCCACCTGCAACAACTGCAGTGCCACTGCCGGAAGACGAATCAGCGCCTGCCAGTACTTGAGGTGCCGAAGGTTGCAGGCTGCCGGTAGCTCCACCGTTTGATGAAATGGAACCAACTGAAGACGTGTCGCCACCAGAGGATGTGGACACGCCATGCGATGTGGCGTCATTGTTATTGCCTGAATTCGTGGCTCCACCAGAACTGGTGCCGCCACGGGTCGTATCAGTTGTGCCGCTGCCCGATACTGTCGAACCCGAACCGCTCGATGTGCCGCCACCCGAACTGCTTCCGCTGCCCGAAGATGTCGAGCCACCAGAAGAGCTGGAGCTACCGGATGATGTAGAGCCGCCCGAACTGCTGCCAGACGAGGAAGATCCACTACTCGTTCCACCGAGCGGTGATGCTGGCGGCAATACCGAAACGCCGCCACTGCCGAGTCCACCGGCAACACCCGTGGTTCCGCTGCTACTGCCGGAAGATGAATCCGCTCCTCCTGTCGCTTGAGGTGTTGAAAGCGGCAAACCGCCGGTAGCGCCACTTCCAGACGAGCCGGAACTACTGTCCGACGAACCGGAACCGCCGCCCGAGGACGTGCCTCCACCAGATAATGTGGAAGCACCGGAGCTGGTGCTTCCACTGGAAGAGGTTGAACCCGATCCGCTGGATGTGTCGCCACCGGAACTGCTTCCGCTGCCCGAAGATGTCGAGCCGCCAGAAGAGCTAGAGCTGCCGGACGATGTAGAGCCGCCGGAATTGCTGCCAGACGAGGAAGACCCGCCACTCGTTCCACCGAGCGGTGATGCTGGCGGCAATACCGGTGGCGAAGCCGGAGGTAGCGCCGTTACCGGAGGTATAGGAGGTGGAGGCACTGGCATTTGAGTCGGAGCTTGTGTAGGCGCCTGAGTCGGCGCCTGAGTCGGCGCCTGAGTCGGCGCCTGAGTCGGAGCCTGAGTCGGAGCCTGAGTCGGCGCTTGAGTTGGAGCCTGTATTGGCGCCTGAGTCGGCGCTTGAGTTGGAGCCTGAGTCGGCGCTTGAGTTGGAGCCTGAGTCGGTGCCTGAGTTGGTGCCTGAGTCGGCGCTTGAGTTGGAGCCTGAGTCGGTGCCTGAGTCGGTGCCTGAGTTGGTGCCTGAGTCGGCGCTTGAGTTGGAGCCTGAGTCGGTGCCTGAGTCGGTGCCTGAGTTGGTGCCTGTGTAGGCGCTTGTGTCGGTGCTTGAGTAGCTACGATGGTGCTATTGGTGTTGTTTGCATAGCTGACGTTGTAATTGCCGCCGCTGTTGCCGTCACTCACCGTCACACCGGTTACGGTGACAGTTTTGCTAGTGCCTGGAGTTGCATTAGTAAAGGCATAGGTGCCGCCGCTCAGGCTGTCTTGCGCGTTACCATGACTCACGTTGGTGTATAGCGTGCCGCTGGTGACTACCGGCGTGCCCGCCGCAGACGTTGTTCCGTCATCGGTTTTGGTGACGTCGCTGGTGCTCACCGTCAGGTTGGCTTTATTGATCGTGCTGGTAGTATTGTTTGCATAGGCGACGGTGTAATTCCCTCCACTGTTGCCATCGCTCACCGTCACACCGGTTACAGTAACCGTCTTGTTGCCGGTTCCCGCGTTCGCGTTGGTAAAGGCGAACGTACCGCCGCTCAGACTATCCTGCACGTTGCCATTGCTGGCGTTGGTGTAGAGCGTTCCGCTGGTAACCACCGCACCTTGCCCCGTCGCGCCCACCATGTCCAGTGCGCCGTTGTAGGTCTTGGTCACATTGCTCGTAGAAACCGTCAGCGGCGCAGCGGTAATTGCACCATTGCTGCCCGACAAAGAATTGCCACCGGATAAATAGTAATTCCCCGCATCGGCACCGCCCAGCGTGATGCCGCCGATCTGGTAGTTCAGGCTGCTGCCGACATTGCTCTGCGAGAAAGCCCCCGCACCGCTTGCGGTAACGGTGTCGTTGGTTAGCAGCCCGGTGAAGCCGAGCGTCACTCCGCTCATGCCGGTGGTGCCGTCATACACCTTGCTCACATTGCTGGCCGAAGCGGTCAAGGTTTTCTGGGTCACCGCCAGCGCCCCCACAACCACCAGCGTATTACTGAAGTTCGTGGTGTTCCCGGAAATATTGCTCGCCCCGATTGCGTAGTTTCCTGCCGGAAGATATCCCGCCCCGCTCGGTGTCGTGGTCGGCGGCCCCAGTGTTAAAGTTACACTGCCGTTTGCGCCGTCGGTAAAGGTATAGGTATTGCCCGAAACGGTCGGTGCGCCCAGCGTCTGAATGGCATTGCTGCCATTCAGATATTTCGCATTGGTGATGATATAGCCGATGGCCGACCCATAAGCCACGCTGCCGTTCTGCACCGTCACCAGCAGCTCGCTAGCCGGTATGATCGTATAGTTGCCGTTGCTGTAGGAGATCGTGTAATTGCCCGAAGTATAGCCGGTCGGCACCAGCACGTTGTTATAGGTACCTGCGCTGGTGGTGCCGCTGTTACTGCGCGAGATCGCCAGAGTGCCACCCAATACCGCGTTCGTTTCACCATTCACGAAGCCGCTGTAACTCACCCCGTTGTAACTGGCGTTGCCGTCAACCTGCGTCACGAAATCGGCCGCGTTATTCGCGCTCACCGTCAGCGGAGCCTTGCTGACCGTCACGCTGCCGCTCGCCCCCGTAAGTGTGTAATTCGCGTTCGACAAGGCCAGACTGCCAAAACTGGAAATATTTTCGCTACCGACATTTGCGCTCGCCAGCGTGCCGTTGCCGCTGCTCACGGTCACGGCTGCGCCGCTCACCGCATTGGTCACGCTGAGGATCGAATAAGGCACGCCGGTGGTGCCGTTATAAACCTCTGTTCCGGTAAGCGTGACCGGGAGTTGATTTATCGTGCTGGTGGTGTTATTCGCTTGGGTGACGTTATAGTTGCCCCCGCTGTTACCGTCGTTCACGCTGATACCGGAGACCGCAACCGTCTTGTTACCAGTTCCCGCGTTCGCGTTGGTGAAGGCGAAGGTGCCGCCGGTCAAGGAATCTTGCGTGTTGCCATTGCTGGCGTTGGTGTAGAGCGTGCCGCTGGTTAAGGTTGCCGTTCCCGCCGCAGTCAATGTGCCGTCGTATGTTTTAGTCACGTTGCTGGTGCTCACCGTCAGATTGGCTTTGTTGATCGTGTTGGTGGTGTTATTCGCCTGCGTGACGTTATAGTTGCCGCCGCTGTTGCCGTCGCTCACGCTGATACCGGAGACCGTAACCGTCTTGTTGCCGGTTCCCGCGTTCGCGTTGGTGAAGGCGAAGGTGCCGCCAGTCAGGCTGTCTAGCACGTTGCCGTTGCTGGCGTTGATGTAGAGTGTTCCGCTGGTAGCCACAGGGATGCCCACTGCGGTCAGTGCGCCGTCGTATGTTTTAGTCACGTTGCTGGTGCTCACCGTCAGGTTGGCTTTGTTGATCGTGCCGGTGGTGTTATTCGCCTGCGTGACGTTATAGTTGCCGCCGCTGTTGCCGTCGCTCACGCTGATACCGGAGACCGTAACCGTCTTGTTGCCGGTACCCGCGTTCGCGTTGGTGAAGGCGAACGTACCGCCGCTCAGACTATCCTGCACGTTGCCATTGCTGGTGTTGGTGTAGAGCGTGCCGCTGGTTACGGTTGCCGTTCCCGCCGCAGTCAATGTACCGTCATAAGCTTTGGTGACATCGCTGGTGCTCACCGTCAGGTTGGCTTTGTTGATCGTGCTGGTGGTGTTATTCGCCAGCGTGACGATATAGTTGCCGCCGCTGTTGCCGTCGCTCACGCTGACACCGGAGACCGTAACCGTCTTGTTGCCGGCACCCGCGTTCGCGTTGGTAAAGACGAACGTGCCACCGCTCAAGCTGTCCAGCGTGTTACCATTGCTGGCGTTGGTGTAGAGCGTGCCGCTGGTTACGGTTGCCGTTCCCGCCGCAGTCAGTGTGCCGTCATAGGTTTTGGTGACCGCGCCGGTGCTCACCGTCAAAGGTGCTTGCGCGATGGTGACATTGGTCAGCGTCGGCTGAGCCAGCGTGTAGTTGCTGGCCAAATACGATCCGTTGTCGGCAATGGTGACAGCCGTGCTGACAGTCCGACTGCCCGCATTCGCGCTTGACAACGTGCCGCTGCTTGTACCGCCCAACGTTAGCGATTCACCGCTGACCAACCCCGACAACGATGCCGTGCCGGAGAGCGCATCTACCGCGCTGCCGTTGTAGGTTTGATTCGTACCAGACAACCCGGTCACGGTCAGCGCCTTCTGTATGATCGTGCTGACGCTGTTTCCAGCCAGAGTGATGTTGTAATTGCTGCCACCGTTGCCGTCGGCAACCGTCACCGAGTCCAGCGTCACCGTCTTGTTGGTGGCCGCATTGGCACCGGCGGAATAAGTCGCCGCGCCCACCGTCACGCTGTCGCCGGAAACGCTCAGTGCGGCGGAGAGTGAAGAGAGATCGGCGCTTTGCAGCGTGTAGGCGGCAGAACCATCGTAGGTCTTGCTCACCGCGCCCAGCGTCAGCGTCACCGTCTTGGCGTTGATGTCGCCGGTGCCGCTGTAGGTGCCAATGCCTAGCGTGTAGTTGCCGCCTTGTGTCCCCGCCAGCGCCAGCGTGGACAGATCGGCAGTCAGCGGCAAGCCGACGCCGACGTTGCGCGTGTTGAAGTTCGCCGCGCCGGAAACACCGGTCACATTGTCGCCGCCCAACACGCCGCTGAAGCTGTAGGTCGGCGCTGACAGCACGGTGCTGCCGTCGTAGGTCTTGCTGCCGGTGAGGCCAGTCAGCGTGAGCAGCGCCGGATTGATGGTGGCGCTGGTCGTGGCAGTAGAACTGGTGAGTTGGTAGTTGCCCGCATCCGCGCCGCTCAAGCCCAGCCCGCTCACCGTCACCGCCTGCGCGATCACCGCATTGCTGCCGTTGCGGGCGACGTTGGCCGAGGCAAAGGTAGCGCCGGTATCGGTGAAGGAAAGAGCGTCGCCGCTGACCACGCGGTCGCCGGTCAGCCCCGTCACCGTCGCCGTATTGGTCGTATCGTAAGTCTTGTCCGCCGCCGTGGCGCTGACGGTAAGGTTGCGCGCCGTGATGTTGCCGGTGTAGGTAGGCAGGGTAGTCGGCAGGCTGTAGTTGGCGTTGCTGACCCCAAGCCCGGAAAGGCTCACCGTTTTGCCGGTGCCGACGTCCTTGCCGGCGAAGGCGCCGATAGCGCTGCCGGTCAGGCTGACGCTATCGCTATTCACCACGTTGCCCAGCGTGAAGGTCGGAGTTACCGAAAAACTTGCCGCCGTGGTGCCGTCGTATTCGTGGTTGGCTACCGTACCTGCGGTCGATGTCAGCGTCAGAGGGCGTGGTGTTACTGTCACATTGCCGGTGTTGTAGGTAATCAGCGTCTTGTTAGCCAAATCCGTGTTGATGAGGTTGTTGACGGTGATTGGATAAAGATTGCCGCCACTGGTGCCCCCGGTCACCGTCGCCGTCGCCACCGTGCCTGCGGACGTTAGTGTCGCCCCGGCATCGTTGATCCAGTTCGGCTTGCCTTCGGAAAACTCCGGAAACGAGGTCGCACCGGAGGAATATGAAATCGTGTAGCCGTTATTGGCCAGCGCCAGCGTGTCGCCATAGACCTTGTTGTTGCTGAGCGTGGTCACAGTCACCGTCGACGCCGAACTCAAGGTCGAAGGCACGCGCAGCACATAGCGGTTGCCGGTCTCGGTCACGCCGCCCGGCGCGTAAGCCGTGCCGGTGTAGCCGGTATAGACCTTGCCGAATATGCCGTCGTTGTAACTCTTGAGGCCGCCCAGCACGTCGCCGTTGGCGGAGGTGTAGGGATCGTTAATGTACGCCAGCCAGCGCGGGCTGCCCGCGCCCGTGAGCGTGATGGCGTTAGCGCCGACGTTGTTCACAAAATTGCTTGTGCCGGTGCCGGTAGCCAGCACCACGGCGTTGGCATTGGCGCCCGCCAGGCTGGCGGTAATTGCGCCGGAAAGCGTCAGGTTACCCGCACCCGGCGTGCCGCCGCCCGCTCCGGCCTGTGCGGCGAGGCTGCTCACCGTCGCCGCACCCAGCGTCAGGCTGTTGGTATCGACCAGTTGCACCGTGACGGCATTGGGAATGGTCACCGTCCCAAAATCGTTGCCGGTGTTGGTCAGCGTGAAGTTGCCGCCGCCGGTCAGCGTCAGGTTATAACTCGAAGCGTTGAATACGCCGTTTGAAATCGTCGTGGCGCTGGCAGCACTCAGCGTGCTGTTCGCTGTCAGTCCCACCGTGCGGCTGCCGAGGTCAATGCTGCTCGTCGCTGCCAGCGTGCCGCCGCCGAGGATTACGTTGCCGGTACCCAGCCCGGAAACCGCCGCGATGGAAACCGTGCCTGCGCTGATCGTCGTGCCGCCGGTGTAGGTGTTGACGCCGGAGAGCGCCAGCGTGCCGCCGCTGGTCTTGGTAAGACCGTAGCCGCCGCTGATGATACCCGAGAGCGTGAGCGCCGTGGCGCCCACATCCACCGTGAAGGGCTGGCTCACCGTGATGTTTCCTGACAGGCTGGACGTGCCGGTGCTGGATCTGAGCGATCCGCCGTTCATGACCAAAGTTTCGGCGCCCGCGTTCACGTTCTGCAGATCAAGCCAGCCGGAGTACACGTTCGTGGCACCGGTCGTATTGCCCAGGGTACCCGTGCTCGTCACCGCCAGCGTGCCGCCCTGCACACTGGTAGCACCGTTGTAGGTGTTGGCGCCGGAAAGCGTCAGCGTGCCGGTTCCCTGCTTGCTCACATTCGATGAACCGGTGCCGGAGATCACCCCGGAAAAGGTCGTGCTGCTGTTGTCGCCGCCGCCAAACAGCCAGCCGCCGCCCAGCGTGATGCTGCCGGCACCGGCAATCGATCCCACGGTTTCCTGCCAGCCGTTGATATTCCACGTTGCGCCGGAAGCCACCGTCATGGGTGAAGTATCGGCAATAACGCCAGATGCTCCATCCGTCAGTGTGCCTGCGCTCACCGTGGTTGCCCCCGTGTAAGTGTTGGCGCCGGAAAGCGTCAGCGTGCCGCTACCGGTCTTGGTGAATCCGCCCGCGCCGGAGATCACACCGCTGTAGGCGGTACTGGTGTTGTTGCCGCCGGCGGTGAGCGTGGCGCTGCCCAGCGTCACGTTGCCCGCACCGGCCAGCGAACCGACCGCTTCGGAATATCCCGCCAGGTTCCATATCGCACCCGAAGACACCGTCACCGCCGAGGCATCGGCGATCACACCCGCCGCGCCGCTCGCCAGTGTGCCGGCGCTCACCGTGGTCGCCCCGGTATAGGTGTTGGCGCCGGAGAACGTGAGCAGGCCGTTGCCGGTTTTGGTGATGCCGTTGGCCGAACCGCTGATGACGCCGGAGAGCGCCAGCGCCGTGCCGCCGACATTCACCGTGCTGTTTGCGCCCAGTACGACCGTGCCGGAGAGGCTCGACGACCCGGTGCTGTTCATCAGAGTGCCGCCGTTCAGCGTCAGCGCCTCGGCGCCGACGACGATGTTTTGCAAGTCGAGGTTCGCACCACTCGCTACCGTGGTGCCGCCCGCCATCGTGCCCAGTGCCGTCGCGTTGGTGGCGGCCAGCGTACCGGCGCTCACCGTGGTGGTGCCGGTATAGGTATTGGCCCCCGAGAGCGTCAATGTGCCAGCGCTGGTCTTGGTTAGGCCGTAGCCGCCGCTGACGATGCCCGACAGCGTGAGTGCCGTGCCTCCCACATCCACCGTGCTATCCGCGCCCAGCGCGACAGTACCGGACAAGCTGCTCGTCCCCGTGCTGGTCTTCAGCGTGCCACCATTGAGCGTCAACGTTTCGGCACCGACGGTGATGTTTTGCAAATCGAGAGTCGCGCCGCTCGCCACCGTAGTGCCACCCGCCGTTGTGCCGAGCGCACTGGCGTTGGTAGCGGCCAGCGTGCCGCCGCTCACCGTGGTGGCGCCGGTATAGGTGTTGACTCCCGAGAGCGTTAGCGTGCCGCTGCTGGTCTTGGCGAGGCCGTAGCCGCCGCTAACGATGCCTGACAGCGTGAGCGCCGTGCCGCCCACATCCACCGTGCTATCCGCGCCCAGCGCGACAGGGCCGGACAGACTGCTCGTCCCCGTGCTGGTCTTCAGCGTGCCGCCGTTGAGCGTCAACGCTTCGGCACCGACGGCGATGTTTTGCAAGTCGAGCGTGGCACCGCTGGCCACCGTGGTGCCGCCCGCCGTGGTGCCCAGCGCTGACGCATTGGTGGCGATCAGCGTGCCGGCGCTCACCGTGGTGACTCCGGTGTAGGTGTTGGCGCCGGAGAGCGTCAATGTGCCGCTGCTGGTCTTGGTCAGGCCGTAGCCGCCGCTGACGATTCCCGACAGCGTGAGTGCCGTGCCGCCGACATCCACCGTGCTGGTCGCACCCAGCGTCACGGTGCCGGACAGGCTGCTGGTGCCTGCGCTGGTTTTCAGCGTACCGCCGTTTAGCGTCAGCGCCTCGGTGCCGACGGCGATGTTTTGCAGGTCGAGCGTGGCGCCGCTCGCCACCGTGGTGCCGGCGGCCGTGGTGCCCAGCGCTGTGGCGTTGGTCGCCACCAGCGTGCCGGCGCTCACGGTGGTGGCACCGTTGTAGGTGTTGGTGCCGGAGAGCGTGAGCGTGCCGGTGCCGGTCTTGGTCAGGCTGCCGATGTTCGAAATCACCCCGGAAAAGCTTGTGCTGGTGTTGTCACCACCGGCGGTGAGCGCCGCGCCAGTGCTGATGCTGCCGGCGCCGGCGATGGAGCCGACGGTGTCGTTGAAGCCCACGAGGTTCCATGTCGCGCCCGAGGCCACGGTCACTGCCGTGCTGTCGGAGAGCACATTGGACGCGGCGTAGTACAGCGTGCCGACATTGATGTTGGTAGCGCCGGTGTAGGTGTTCAAGCCGCCAAGGTTGAGCTGGTTGTTGGTACCGCTGCCGGTCTTGGTGAAACTGCCGCTGCCGGCCATGATGCCGTTGTAGGTGAGGGACTGACTGGAACTGATGGTCTCGATGGTGCCGCCGCCGGCGTTGAGCAGAATTCCCCGGTTGCTGTTGAGAACGAGGCCGGCTCCGCTGTTGAGCACCAGCGTGCCGCCGTCGAACACCAGCTTGCCCGCCGTGGCGCTGCCGGGTGCCGCGCCGAGATTGAGGTCGGTGCTGATCGACAGCTTGCCTCCATTGATGGTGGTAATGCCGGTGTAGCTGTTGGTGCCGGAGAGCACCACCGTACCCGCGCCGGTGCTCTTGGTTAGGTTTTGCGCGCCACCGACGTTGGCGATGATGCCCGAGAGCGTGAGTTGCGCGCCGCTGCCGGCATCGACAAAGCTGGGGTTATACATGTTCACCGCACCGGCGTAGCTGCCGGTGCCGGTGCTGGTGGTCAGCGTGCCGCCTTCGAGGGCCATCGGCTTGGCGCCGATGGCCGCCTGGATGTCGAGCGTGGCGCCGCTCAGCACATCGGCGAGACCGGCCGTTGTGCCCAGGGCCGTGGCGTTGGTGGCGACCAGCTTGCCGGCGTAAACCGAGGTGGAGCCGGTGTAGGTGTTGGCGCCGGAGAGCACCACGGTGCCGCCACCACTGTATTTGCCTATGTCATAACTGCCGCTGATGATGCCGCCCACCGTCAGCGTGGCGCCGGTGTCGGCATCGAGTCTGGTATTCGCTGTCGCCAGAATGATCGCCGCCGCGGTGCTGCTGCCGGTGCTGGCCTTGAGCGTACCGCCGCTGATCTGGGCGCGCTTGCTGCCGATATTCACGTTCTGCAGATCCACCGTTCCGTTGCTAGCAATCAGGAAGTCGGCGCCGGCGCTGCCCATGCCATTGGCATTAGTCACGGCGAGGGTGCCGCCGGTGATGTTGGTCACGTTGCTGTAGGTGTTGTTGCCGGAAAGCGTGACCGTGCCGGTGCCGGTACCCTTGGTCAGGCCGTAGGCGCCGCTGATGATGCCGGAAAGGCTGAGCGTGGCGCCGCTGCTGGCATCCACGGCGCTGGTGGCGGTCATGGCGATATTGCCGGAAACGCTGGCGTTGCCGCTGCTGCTGGTGATCGTGCCGCCGCCGAGCGTGAGCGCCTCGGCGCCGATGGCCACGCCTTGCAGGTCGAGTGTCGCGCCGCTCGCCACCGTGGTGCCGGCGGCCGTGCTGCCCAGCGCCGTGGCGTTGGCGGCGGCCAGCGTACCGGCGCTCACCGTGGTAGTACCGGTGTAGTCGTTGGCGGCGGAAAGCGTCAGCGTGCCGCTGCCGGTCTTGGTCACGCCGCCGCTGCCGGTAATCTTGGTGGTGCTCACCGTGGTGTTGCCCGCGCCGCTGAAGGTGGTGAGGAAGCCGGCATTGGTGATGCCGCCGGTCAGCGTCAGTGACGTACCTGAGCTATCGATGGTGCTGGCCGCACCGAGCGTCACCGCAGCGGCGAAGCTGCTGGTTCCGGTACTGGCCGTGAGCGTGCCACCATTGAGCGTGGCCGCTACCCCCGCACCGACCGCTACATTTCGCAAATCCAGCGTCGCGCCGCTGGCCACCGTGGGGCCCCAGTTAGTGCCGAGCGCCGAAGCGTTGGTGACAGCCAGCGTGCCGGCGTTTACCCATGTATAGCCCTGATTATTGGCGCCGCTGAGCACGAGGGTGCCGGCGCCGGTCTTGGTGATATCATGATAGCTAATGACGCCCGACAGCGTGAGCTGGCTGCCGGAAGCAACGTTGTAGATGCTGCTGGCGCCCTGCGCGATGGCTCCGGACAGGCTGCTTGTCCCCGTGCTGGTGTTGAGCGTGCCGTTCAGCGTGATCGCCTCCGCGCCGACGGCGACGTTCTGCAGGTCGAGGATCGCGCCGCTGGCGATTGTCGTACCGCCCGCCGTGCTGCCCAAACCGCTGGCGTTGCTTATCGCCAGCGTGCCGGTGTTCACCATCGTCGTGCCATTATAGGTGTTCGTTCCGGAAAGCGTCAGTGTGCCGCTGCCGTTCGTGGTCAACCCGCCGCTGCCGGAGATCACCCCGGAAAATGCCGTGCTGGTGTTGTTGCCGCCCGCCGTCAGCGTGGAGCCGCCCAGCGTGATATTGCCCGCCCCGGCAATCGAGCCGACGGTTTCGGCAAAGCCCGCCAGATTCCAGGTCGCGCCACTCGCCACGGTGACCGCCGAGGTATCGGCGATCACGCCCGCCGTGCCGTTGGTAAGCGTGCCGGTGCTCACTGTAGTCGCGCCGGTGTAGGTGTTGGCGGCGGTGAGCACCACCGTGCCGGCGCCGTTAGCGGTAATGCCGCCGCCCGCGCCGCTGATGAGGCTGTTTACGGTCAGGCTGGCACCGGTGCCCGTAAACAGATAGATATTAGTGCCGGACTCCGCGATCGTGCCAGAAATGCTGGAGTTGCCCGTACTGGCATCAAGGTAGGTGTTGTTCCCCATGCTGAGGGCTGTGCTGCCGAGCGTTACTCCTTGCAAATCCAGCGCCGTCCCGGTGCCGGACAGGGTCGTGACGCCGCCGCCCAGCGTGCCGCTGCCGCTGAGGGCGAGGGTGCCCTGAACAATTTGGGTCGTGCCGTTGTAGGTGTTCGCGCCGCTGAAGACTTGGGTGCCGCCGCCACCGGTCTTGCCGACGTTGCCGCTGCCCGAGATGACGCCGCTGAAGGTTGCGCCGCCAAAATTGTTCGTGATCGTCAGCGTGCCTGCGCCGAGCGTGACGTTGCCTGCGCCGGAGAGGTCGCCGACATTCTGGTTGAAGCCGTTGAGATTCAGCGTCGCGCCGGAGGTGACGGTGACGGGCACTACGGGGAGCGCGTTGGCGACACCGATTTGCAGTGTACCGACGCTGATGCCGGTGGTGCCGGTGTAGGTGTTAACGCCGGTAAGCGTGAGCGTTCCGCTACCGTTCTTGTAAAAGCCGCCTGCTCCGCTGATGACGCCGCTATACGTGCTGTTTCCGACTTGGTTGAAATCGGCGAAAGTGCCACTGGCGACGGAGATCGAGCCACTGCCTGAGATTCCGCCACCGTTTGCATTCAGGTAGACCGAGCCGTGGCTCACGGTGATCGAGCTATTGAGAATGATGCCGCCATCAGCGTTTAACTGGAGTTGATACCCTGTAACTGAAGACAGAGTCAGTGGTGAACTGACCGTGATGTTGCCCGTTTGGCTGCCGGCTGCGCTCGTGTTGATCACAACGTGGTAACTTGTCAGGGCGGAATTGATCGCGCTATTGGCAATGGTGGCGCTGTTCGCCGTGACGTTGAAGGTGTCCACGTTACCGCTGATGGCGTTAGTACTATGGGCATTCGTCGTGGTGATATTGATATCGGCCGGATCGAGCAGCCAGGTGCCGCCCTTGCCCGCCGGTCCGGCGGCATCCACCATGCCCAAGACCTGCAAATTGTTGTGGCTGGAGGTTTCCACATAGCCACCGTCGCCGTTCTGCGCCCCGCCCCGCGCAGCGATGTTGCCGTAGAAGCCGGTGTAAGACTGAGACCACAGCACCGCCGTGCCGCCGTTGCCGTTCTGCGTGGCGGAAGCGTCGATGCGGGCGGTGTCGGTCATGACCACGGCATTGGCGTTATGGATACCGGCATCCGCGCCGTGCAACCCGCCACCGACATAAACATTGCCCCCTCCCGTAGCGCCCGTGGCGTCGATGAGGGTATTGTCGAACAGGCCGACCTGCTCGCCCGTCAGCGTGACGCTGCCGCCGCGCCCGCGCGACGAGCCGGTGCGAATGAGTGTCGTGCCGTTGAGGGCGAGCGTGGGAAGCGGGTTTTGCGGCAGTGGCGGGGCGAGCGGGTTCTGTTGCCCGGCGGCCACATACACGCGCCCGCCGCCGTCCGGGCCGGAGGCGTCGAGCACGGCGCTGTTAAGGCTGACGTTGTGTTGGGCGACGACGCTGATGTTGCCGCCGAGGTTGCCTGCGGGGTTGGCAGTGGCTCCTCCCGCAGTTGCCCCATTCGCGCCGGTCGCACTGACGCTGCCGGCGAGGGTGATGTCCTGCCCGGAGGCGAGGCTGATGTTGCCGCCGCTGCTGCCGGATGCGTCGAGCTGGCCGCTGGCGGTTTGCGTGAACGTGGTTAGGACATTGAGCGCGATGCTGCCGCCGATAAGCGGCGGCGGGTTGAGGATGTCCTGGGTTGGCGCGGCCATGCCGCTGGCGCTGATGCTGCCGCTGTTGACGATTTCCGGCGCGGTGGCGGTAATGCTGCCCGCCGGGCTGCCGTCGGCGCCCGCGTTGGCGCTGATGGCGCCGCTGTTCTCGATGCGGTCGGAGGCGTCGAGCACGATCTTGCCGCCGCGCATAGACATGCCGGTGGCTTCGAGCGTACCGGAATTTTTGACCACGCCGCCTTGCAAGCTGTTGGCCGCTTTTGCCGAGAGAATAATTAGCCCGCCGGGGGCGAGTACCGCGTTGCCGTTTTGCACCAGTGCGGCGATAGTTGCCGGGGTCACGGTAATGTTTGCCAGCGTGTTGTTGCCCTCGAACTGCAAGGTGTAGGCTTCACCGGCGGCCAGCGCCACCGTACCCATCTGCGCGATGATCACGCCGTTGTTTCTGACCTCCGGGGCGAGCAGGGCGATGTAGCCGCCGAGCGATGCGGTGAGATTGCCGTCGTTAATGACGCTACCGGTAGCGCCGTTGCGCGTGAAGGTGGTTTTACCCGCCATGAAATCGGCGGTGGAGATGGTGTTGGTGGTGGCAACGAGGCCGCCGACATCTACGCTGGCTCCCGGCGCGAAATACATGCCGTTGGGGTTGGTAAAAAACACCTGACCGTTTGCGTTGAGGTGGCCGTATATCTGGCTGGGGTTGCTGTCAAGCACGCGGTTGAGTGTGACGCTGCTGGTGGATGGCTGGTTGAAATTCACCGTAGCGGCGTTGCCGACGTTGAAGGTCTGCCAGTTGATTGCCCCACGTTGGCTGGTCTGGTTGATGTTCAAAGTCGCACCGCTTTGGGCGATGCTGGCCTGACCAGCGACGAGTTGTCCGCCGGTGGGGAGTTGGGTTGGGGCGGGGCCTGCGTGGGCGGTGCCGATGGTGGCAAGGACGAGTGCGAGTGGCCTGATGATGAACCGGGCTGATTGGTTGATGATGCCGGATGATGCCGACACGACACCCGATGCGCGTTTGCCACGTCCTCGGGTGATTTCGGAAACGGCAATCCAAATGCGGTTAAGTTCACTCCAGATCAGGCGGTAGATTTTGTTCATTTTGGCGCTCCTGCTTGAGGCTCAGCACGAACTGTTTTGGGAACCGCATTGGAGCTAACTTTGGTTTCACCACCAGACGAAGTTGACCCGCCTCCCGAACTGCTCCCGCTGCCTGAGAACGGAAAACTGGCCGTCAGCCAAAAGCGGTTCTTGACCAACGAACCATCCTGATCGTTGCCGCTGGCTGTGGGATTCGAGTTATCGCCGAGGCGGTGCGAATAGGTCGCCTTGAGGCTGGGGCTATTGCCAGATTGCCAGGCAAGCGACAAACCGACACCCTTGAGGCTGTAGCCATTCAGCGCTGAAGCACCGGTAAAGTTGTTGTTGGGGTTGATGGTGATGTGGCCGTAGTCGTAGAATCCGGTCAGGTTGTAACCTTTCGGCAGCCGCCAGCGCAATTCGAGATCGAGCAGCTTTCCTTCGGAGCCACCGCCTTCGCTCGATGGATAGGCGCGTACTCCGCCGGAACCGCCCAGATAGAACTTCTCTGAGGAGTCAAGATTTTTGCTGGCTGCCTGACCCGAGAGCGCCCCGAAGAAAGTTACGCTTTCGGTGATGACTTGTTGGCGGCTTGCGGCAAAGCGCAGTTTGGCGTAATAACCGGCGGTCTGCACGGTGGTGGCATCGGCGGCCTGATTGGGCGAGCCATCGAGATTTAGCCTTCCATTGGCCAGCGATACGCTGGCGCTGTTGGCCCCGCCGCCCCAGAAATTGTCGAAAAGGTTGCCGTCGAAACCGAGTGTGATCGTGTCTGCCTTGTAGCTGGTGGTGGTGGCACCAGAAGAAAGGTTGTCGAAAGTCTTGTGGTCGGCGTTAACGTTCAGGTAGAGATTTTTCAGGCGCGAACGGATGATCGGGAAGGTGGATTCAACACCAATTGTTTCGGATGTGCCACCGGCGTTGAGAGCGGCGAATTCGGGGGCGACCAGGTTGTAGCTGAGGTGCGAGGCATTGATGCCTGCCCGCCAACCATTCGAGCCGATTGGAACATTGCCATCCAGCCGCAGGTAGTCGCTGCCCTGGGTGTGAATGACGTTGGCGCCGACAAGATCGCCGTGCTTGAAGGGGCTGCCAAGATTGAGGTTGGCGGTGATGCGGTCTTGGCCGGTGGAGCGTGCACCGGTGTTGTCCAGCGCGGCTTCTCCGGCGGCAAGCGGCTCTTCACCGAGTTTCAGGTCGAGGTCGGTTTCGCGTTCCCTGTTGCCTTCGCGCAGGCTGCCGGAGACGGTGACGCCGGGGAGGTCGTCGGCAAGCAATAAGGCACGGTCGAGCGCGTCGGCGTTGAGGGGTTCACCGACTTTCTGCCGGGCTTCGAATATCCGCATGATTTGTTCGCGGCTGATTCGTGGCGGAATCTCACCGTTGATGTGCGCGCCGCCGAAGACGGCTTCGACGATCTGGATGATGACGATGCCGTCCTCGATTTCCTGACGCGGCAGATACGCGCGCACAATCCATCCGGCCTGCCGATAGACTTCGGCCACGGCGGCAGCCGCTTTGTTCAGGCCGTTGAAGTCGAGCGGACGGTTGAGATAGGGCGCGACGGCGGGGGCCAGCTTGTTTGCCGGCAATAGCGTGTTGCCGCTAAAGCGGAATTCGCGCACGGTGACCGAAAGTCCTGATGGGGCTTCCATTTCGGGCGGCGGGGCAAGCAGTTCGGCAGGTTTTTTTCGCGGCAGTATTTGCTGCTCCTGCCCGCGCTCGATCTGTTGCAGGATGGAACCCGCGTTGGGCACGGTTTGGGCGTGGGCAATTCCCGTCACCAGAGTGATACCCAAAGCCGTTGCAAGATTGCGAGACCACCGATTTGAAGTTTTCAATTTTGTAAGCACCCATTCATCCTTCACGTTGCGCCTTTCCCTTTGCGCTTTTTCATTGTTGTGGCAGAGGGAGCCTCGGGTGCCGGTGTAACTGCGCTCCCCGGCATACGCTGCGCGAGCCGGGAGAGGTTGCCCAGCGAAAGTAGGTGGGCATAGATCAGGCCGAGTTCGCCTGACGCAAGCCACTCCTGTACCGTGGCCGACGATAGGTGCTTCATCTTCGCTTCATCCACCACCAGCAATCCTTGCACCAATGCGTGACGCCCATCGGGGAAGTCGGCGCGCATTTGCGCTTCCATGAGGATGTCGGCGGCATCCAGCTTTTTCAGGAAGGCCCCGGTGAGCTGTGCCTGACGCTGAAAATCAGTCAGCAGTTCCAGCGCGCTCCGGAGCAGGGCGGCTGGTTCGCCAGCTTCATCGAACAGCGGCTCTCCCGAGTTGTCATCGAAGCCGGGATAAGTTTCGTCGATACAGACGGTGAGTTGATCCGCGCCGGTCTGCGCGAAGACGAAGGGGTAGCGGCGGATGAAGGCGGGAATGTAATCCGCATTCCACCGGCCCGCAGCGTCGAGATAAAGATTCTCGCCCTCGCATGTGCCGGTGAGGGCGTAGCAGAGCAGCTCCCCATGTTTGTCACCCTCTGCGGCGCCACGCGCAAAGACGATGGGGTATTCGCGCGCCGCTTCGCTGAATTCGACTGCAACCAGCGGCACGGCATGCGTGGCAGCGGCAAAGCGGGCGTTATCCTGTGGCTTGAGCTTGAGTCGGCGATGTAGACCGCGGTCAAGGACGACGGTGTCTTGGTAGATGAGCAGTGTGGTCATGGGAGATTGTCTTTGAGCTGCAGTATTTGAGTTGAGTTGATTCGATGATAAGTCGAATACTCGGGGACGTGGCTGAGCAAACCTGAGCGATACCTGATGGTTACCTGACTGGATTTGTCGGGATTTGCCGACCGTGGAACAGAGGGCTATAGAACCTCGGCAGGCGCGTAAAACTGGTAACCCTCGTTGCGCAGTGTCTTGATCGGGAGTTCCTTGCCGGTGGCCTCGCTGACTTTGCGGCGCAGGCGGCGCATCTGGGTATCGAGACGCGCCGGATCGGTGGTCGCAATGTCATCACCGAGAACTTCAATGATTTCTTTGCGACTGACCGGATTCCCGTTGCCCTCAATAATGACTTTGAGCACGGTGAAGTCCTGCGGGCTGAGATCAATGGGGGGCAGGCCCGGCGGAATGAGCTTGCGGGCCGAAGACTGCAATATCCAGCGCAAGTTGATGCCGCCAACTTCCAGCCGACGCGCCAGTGAGGCAACGATGCCGGCGAGTTCGTCGAGGTCGGTACTCTTGGGCAAGTAGTGATCGGCGCCGCGCGCCAATCCATTAAGCTTGTCGGGCGTGCTGGAGCGCGCGGTGAGAACGATGATGCCGAGGCTCAGTTTTTGCTCGCGCAGGCGTTTGACAAGATCTAGACCGTTGCCGTCGGGCAGCCCGATGTCGATGATGGCGATGGCGTGACGTTCCGGCTGGAAACATTGCTCGAACTCGGCCATGCTGCCGGTGGCATCAATGACGTGGCCGTGACCGGTCAGGAAATCGACCAGTTCTTCACGCAGGATGCGTTCGTCTTCAAGCAGGATAATGTCGGGCATGGTGCGTAAGTATATGCAACTTTCATAACCTCTGGCTGAGCGAACCTGAGCGCGCTATGAAAATATGAATTGGGTGTGCTATCGTTCAGCCATGGTTCGATTTATTATTTTCTGCGGATTACTGTTGCTGGTCTGTGCGTCCTGGGCCGGGATGCAGGCCGCAGCTTCTCCCTCGTCTACGTCCTTATCATTGCTGCCAGTGGCGCTGACGACGGACGAGCCGCGCATAAATTTGCTCGGAAGTCTGGCATGGTTAAAAGACGAAAGTGGAACGCTGACGTTCGATGAGGTACGGGTGCGGGGTGATGATTTCCGTCCGTTGCAAAGCGATTTGAGCGCGGGTTTTACGCACGCCGCAGTGTGGCTGCGTTTCGACGTTCAGCCTGCAATGCAGGCACCGTCCGAATGGATTCTCGAAGTCGCCAACGCATTGCTGGATGACGTTCGCCTCTATGTGCCGCGCAATGATGGCACATATGTTGAGCATCTTAGCGGTGAAAATTTTCCCCGCACACAATGGGAAATCGACTACCGTAATCCGTCGTTCCATCTGCACTTCGACAGCTCGAAACCTCAGCGGCACTACCTGCGGCTGTGGACGCGCAACGCGCTGTCCACCTCGATTCTGCTCTGGCAACCGGAAACATTTGCGGCGGCTACCCGCGCGGAAGCTTTCAACTACGGGATTTTCTACGGCGTCTATGGACTGATTCTGGTGTTCCATTTTTTCTTCTGGGCTTGGACGCGCGAGCGCATCGGCGGCTGGTATCTAGGCTACGTGGCCTTGAACTGCCTGGCGGCGGCGATTACGGCGGGCTACGTGCAGCGCTTGACCGGATTACCTGGTGCCATGTCCGATGCCCTGCTGGGGGTGATGATCTGCATGATGCTGGGCGTGAGCAATACCTTCACCTTGATGCAGATGGAACTGGCGACAGTGATGCCGCGCTTCAATCGTATTTATCTGCCAATCATGTGGGGAATCGGCATCGTGACTTCGCTGGTGGTTCTGTCCGGCAATTATGGTGCCGGGGTCGGACTTGCGCAGGTGGTGATTCTGGCATGCATTGCCATGCTGATTCCGATTGGCATACGGTTGGCTTTACGCGGCCATCGTCCGGCGCGTTTTTTTCTATTTGCTTTCGGTATTTTTTACGCGGCGGTGGTACTGCGCTTCCTGCGCAATTTGGGTTTCTTGCCGCCGAACTTGCTGACGGAATACGGGATACAGATTGGGACGTTACTGCACCTGGTCGTGATGAGCCTGGGCATCACCGGTCATTACAACCAGATCAAGCGCGAAAAACTGGCGGCGCAGGCGGCGCTGACCGAGTCGCTCGAAGTGCAGGTGATGGAACGCACGGCCACGCTGGTGGAGGAAATTGCCCGGCGCGAGGAATTGGAGCTGGAAATGCGCCGCGCGCTAGAAGTGGAGGTACAGGCGCGCCAGGAGCAGCACGACTTCGTGGGTATGGTGTCGCACGAGTTTCGTACACCGCTGGCGATCATCAATACCGTGACGCAACAACTGGCGAACAATCTTGATGCGCCGCACGGCAAAAGCATTCAGCGCTGCACCCATATTCGCGAGTCGGCTCGACGCATGACGGACATGATGGACGAATTCCTGTCGCTCGACCGTGTCGGCAGCGAACTGCGGCTGAATAGGAGCAGTTGCGATTTGCAGCAGTTGATCATGGCGGTGGTCGATGAAGGGGAGTCCGAACGCTTGCAGGTCGATTGCGAAAATCTGCCTGCGAGTTTCGTCTGCGATGTCGCGCTGCTACGAGTGGCTTTACGCAACCTGATTGCCAATGCCATACGCCACTCGCCGGAGGGCGTGTCGGTGAAGTTGACGGCGAGAGGCGCAGTGAATGGAGGTGTCGAGATTGTCGTCGCCGATGAAGGCTCAGGCATCCCCAGTGACGAGATTCCCAAGCTGTTCCAGAAATATTTCCGTGGTAGAGCAGCGCAGACTCAACCAGGGGCGGGTCTGGGACTCTATCTGGTCGAACGCATCGCCAACCTGCACGGCGGATCGGTACGAGTGAAGAGCACACCGGGACAGGGAAGTCTGTTTGTGTTGGCACTGCCTTACGCACTGGGTTAAGCATTTTTGGAGAGGATCATAATGCGATATTTTAATTTTTTGCCATTGGGTATGTTACTTGCCACTGCATCGGCTCAAGCTGCAATCAATGACGTGTTACCGGCGGATTATTTTCCACTCGCCACGGGAACAAGCACTGTTGGCGTTTACGCCTACGACCGTCAATCCCAAGGGCCGTACAGCAAGGAAGCGAAGCTGATCGACGGTAAGGTGGACACGCAGATTGCCGTGTTACGGGCTGGGCATTTCTTGAATCTTGCTGGCCTCCCCGTTTCCCTGGTCGCCGCGCTGCCTTGGTCACAGAATTCGGTTGCCCCTGCACCACTAGCGGGGGCTCTGGGGAAAGAGGCCAGAGGACTCGGTGATCTGCGTTTTGGTGCCACAGGCTGGTTGGTCACCAACCGCGAGAGCGGCGAATACTTCGGCGTGACCGGACTACTATTCCTGCCTACCGGAGATTACAACAATCGGCAGGTGTTGAATGTGGGTGAGAACCGCTACAAATTTACCTTGAATGCGGGCTGGATTCGCCCGCTGAGCAATTCTTTCATTTTGGAAGTCCTCCCCGAAGTCGTCTGGTTCGGCGACAACACGGACTACGCCGGAGGGCGAAAGCTTGCGCAAAAACCTGCCTACGCGCTGACCGGCTACCTGCGCTACCGCGCCAACCCGAATTGGCAATTTCATCTGGGGGCGCAGATCAATCGCGGCGGGGAAACACAGATCAACGATGCCGATCAGAATAACTCGCCAGACAATACTCGCGCGATGGTGGGGACGACCTATCTTACCGATGACAAAAAGAACCAGTGGATTTTACGGGTGGCCAAAGATACTGAGGTTAAGAATGGTTTCATGACCGCGTCTGAGGTGATGCTGCGCTACCTGAGGATGTTCTGAGACTTTGGGTCAAGGGGCTGCTACCGAACAAAGAATAGCTGCACCTCAATGTTTGCAAGCTATGATGCCACTGTAGCTACGACTGCTTTGCGGCAATTAAATTACTTGTTCGAATGACGCTTCCGGGTTAGCAAGAGACCTTGAGTCTCACAAATTTTCATCAGATTGAAGGTCTCCAACCTGGCGTGAAGCAGTCGCTCAGATGCTCCACCTTGAAGGTCAGGAGTGGGTCGAGAGCCGATAGTCACGAATGACCGGTTTCAGGCAGCGTAATTCCATATAACCTGAAAGTGATTGAGCAAAATCATATGCTGCAATCTGGCGGTTTGTGTCAGATTAGGTCTGAGCTGCTACGCATGCCCACATTCGTGTCGAGAGCTACTGCTCGTCCAGCCCGAGCAGCGCCGCGACGAAATCCTCCGCCACGAACGGGCGCAAATCATCCAGCCCTTCGCCCACGCCGATGAAGCGCACCGGGATGGGATGCGCCCTGGCGATGGCGGCGATCACGCCGCCTTTTGCGGTGCCGTCCAGCTTGGTCAGCACCAGCCCGGTGACGCCCAGCGCATCATCGAATGCCTTGACCTGGCTCAGCGCATTCTGCCCGGTGTTGGCGTCCAGCACCAACAGCACTTCATGCGGCGCATCCGGCAATGCCTTGGCGATGACGCGTTTGACCTTTTTGATTTCTTCCATCAGGTGCGCCTGCGTGGACAAGCGCCCGGCGGTATCCGCCAGCACCACGTCAATCTTGCGCGCCATGGCCGCTTGCACCGCATCGTAAATCACGGCGGCAGGGTCGCCGCTCTGCTGTGCGATGACGCTGACATTATTGCGCGTGCCCCATTCCATCAACTGTTCGCGTGCGGCGGCGCGGAAGGTGTCGCCCGCCGCCAGCAGTACCGACTTGCCTTGCCCCTGAAAATATTTTGCCAGCTTGCCGATGGAAGTCGTCTTGCCCGCGCCGTTTACTCCGGCCAGCATGATGACAAAAGGCTGGTGCGTTCCGGTTTCCAGCGCCTGGGCCAGTGGCTGGAGCAGCTTGAGCAAACAGTGCGCCAGCGCTTCCTTGAGTTGGCCTGCCTCGGTGAGATGTTGCGCCTTGACCTGGTGGCGCAGCTCGGCCAGCAGAAAACGGGTGGCATCCATGCCGACATCGGCGGTGATCAGGATGGTTTCCAGCTCTTCATACAGGTCATCGTCTATTTTGCCGCCGCGACCGAACAGGTTGGTCAACTGGCTGCCGGTGCGCGACAGCCCGCTCTTCAGCCGGTTGAGCCAACCGGTTTTTTCCGGCGCGTTGCCGGGAGCGGATTTTTTCAGGAAACCAAACATGGTGTGGGCTAGTCGGAAGACAACAAAAGAGCGCATAATATGCGCCTGTTGCGGCGGCTTTTGCCGCCGTTCTTATTCTATGCTGATTGAGTTGATTTGGGCTATAAAAATGCGCGCAAGCTTATTGAAATATCTGGTATTCCTGGTTCTGCTTCCTGCCATAACGGCACACGCGGAAGTGTTCGAGCAGACGCTACGCAACGGCCTCAAGGTAATCGTCAAGGAAGATCACCGCGCCCCGGTGATTGTGCAGCAGGTTTGGTATCGCGCCGGCAGCATGGACGAACGTACCGGAACCACCGGCGTTGCCCACGTGCTGGAACACATGATGTTCAAGGGCACCAGGAATGTGCCTAAAGGTGAGTTTTCCAAGCGCATCGCCGCAGCGGGCGGGCGCGAGAATGCCTTCACCAGCCGTGATTACACCGCCTATTTCCAGCAGTTGCACAAATCCAGATTGCCGCTGGCCATGCAGCTCGAATCCGACCGCATGCAGAATCTGTTGTTGTCCGATGTCGAGTTCGGCAAGGAGCTTAAAGTTGTAATGGAAGAGCGGCGCATGCGCACCGACGATGAACCACAAGCCCTGCTTTCCGAAAAACTGATGGCGGCGGCCTATCAGGAGCATCCCTACCAGCACCCGGTGATCGGCTGGATGAACGATTTGCAGACGCTCGGCGCAGGGGATGCGCGGGCGTGGTACGGGCTCTGGTATGCGCCCAACAATGCGACGCTGGTGGTGGCGGGGGACGTCAAGGCAAGCGAGGTATTCGCGCTGGCGCAACGCTACTACGGCGGCATTCCGGCACATAAATTGCCTGCGCGCAAAAATTTCAACGAACCGCCGCAGCTCGGGGTGAAGCGCATCGTGGTCAAGGCGCCGGCGCAATTGCCGCGCCTGGTGATGGCCTACCATGCGCCGGCGCTGCGCGATCCGGCGCAGGATTGGCAGCCTTATGCCCTGGAAGTTCTGGCCGGGGTGCTCGACGGCAATGAGTCGGCGCGCCTGAACAAATCCCTGGTGCGCGAACAACAGCTTGCCAGCAGCGTGGGCGCGGGTTACGACTCCACCTCGCGCGGGCCGGGCATGTTCGAACTGGAAGGCACCCCCAGCGAGGGCAAGAGCGTGGCCGAACTGGAAGAGGGCTTGCGCGCGCAGATTGCACGGCTGGTGCAGGATGGCGTGAGCGAAGACGAGTTGAAACGCGTCAAGGCGCAGGTGACTGCCAGCGAGGTGTACAAACTCGATTCGTTGTTCTACCAGGCGATGCAGATCGGGCAACTGGAAAGCATCGGGCTGACCCACAAGGCGATCCCGCTGATGCTGAAAAAACTGCAGGCTGTAACGGCGCAGCAGGTACAGGAAGTGGCGCGCGAATTTCTAAAGGATGACAACCTGACCGTCGCTACGCTTGATCCGCAACCGCTCTCCGGTGAACATAAGCATGCCAAGGGAGGGTCTTACCATGCGCGCTAAATGTTTTGCTGCCGCCGTATTGAGTTGCGCCACGTTTTTTTCCGGCGCCGCGCTGGCCACCCCAAAAATCCAGCATTGGCAGGCGCCGAGCGGCGCACAGGTGTATTTTGTGGAAAACCATGATCTGCCGATGCTGGATGTGGCGGTGGATTTTGCCGCCGGTAGCAGTTTCGATACGGCGGAAAAAGCCGGCCTTGCCGGGTTGACGCACGGCTTGCTCGAACTCGGCGCGGAAGGCATGAGCGAGGACGACATTGCGCGCAACCTGGCCGACATCGGGGCGCAAATGGGAGGGCGCTTCGATGCGGACCGTTCCGGGATGTCGCTACGCACCTTGAGCAGCGCGGCGGAACGCGACCAGGCGCTGGACATCCTGGCGCGCGTGCTGCAACGACCGCTATTCCCTGAAACTGTGCTGGCGCGCGAGAAAACGCGCTTGATTGCATCCCTGAAGGAAGCAGAGACCAAACCGGAAAGCATTGCGGGAAAAGCCTTCGGCAAGGCTGTTTTCGGCGCCCATCCTTACGGTTTTTCGTCAGAGGTGTCCAGCGTGGAAAAAATCCAGCGTGACGACCTTGAGACATTCTACCGCGCATATTATTTTGCCAAGGCCGCCGTGATCTCCATCATGGGCGATGTGACACGCGCCGAAGCAGAAGCCATTGCGCAGCAGCTTACCGTGCAGTTGCCGCAAGGCGGAGATGCGGGAAACCTCCCGGCGGTGACGATGCGGATTGATGCCAGCGAGCAGCGCATTGCACACCCGGCCACGCAAAGCCACATCCTGGTCGGCGTGCCGGGCATGGCGCGCAACGACCCGGATTACTTTCCGCTCTATGTGGGCAACTATATTTTAGGCGGCGGCGGTTTCGTGTCGCGCCTGATGAACGAAGTCCGCGAAAAACGCGGCATGGCCTACAACGTGTACAGCTACTTCGTGCCGACGCGTCTGCCGGGTGTTTTTCAGGTCGGGTTGCAAACCAAAAAAGAGCAGGCCGACGAGGCGCTGAAACTGGTGCGCGCCACATTGCGCGAGTTTATCGCCAAGGGGCCGACCGCAAAGGAACTGCAGGCCGCCAAACAGAACATCATCGGCGGCTTCCCGCTGCGCATAGACAGCAACAAGAAAATACTGGAATATCTCAGCGTCATCGGGTTTTATGGATTGCCCCTGACTTACCTCGATGATTTTACCGATAAGGTTGACAAGGTCACGGTTGCGCAAATTCACGATGCCTTCAAGCGGCGCATAAACCCGGATGCGATGGCGACCGTGATTGTCGGGGCACCGGAGGAAAAGACGGAGCAAGCGAAATAAACCCAAATAATCCATTAGTACAAAACTGCGTCATTCCCGCGCAGGCGGGAATCCAGCAAGGACAAACATTCCGCGAGTGCGTGGTTGTTGCCGATTTATCGGCTTTACAACCACGGCCTACCCCTTGCGGGTGCGCGGACAAAACTACGATGTTGCCCCGCTTCGCGGGAGATTTTTAATCATCTGGATTCCCGCATGCGCGGGAATGAGTGCGCCCGTGAAGGCGCTACATCTGCACGGTGTAAGTCCGTGTCGGGGTAAGCCAAGACCCCGTAGCCGAAGGTAACTGCGTCGTCGCGAGGCGGGGTGGAGAGCAACCGGAA
>Ga0315281_10001567_pt1 | contig 33883 bp, 24 predicted proteins | sample YL17G07_0_MG_FD_204540 | JGI IMG/M metagenome (GOLD analysis project Ga0315281, IMG submission 204540) | Sediment microbial communities from Yellowstone Lake, YNP, Wyoming, USA - YL17G07_0 | ecosystem: Environmental > Aquatic > Freshwater > Lake > Sediment | place: USA: Wyoming | collected...
ACAGAAGAATCGGCCCTCGACAAAGTCCTGCCGGAAGTGGACGTGGTGTACCAGACGCGCGTGCAGAAGGAGCGTTTCGGTGACCGCATCGCCGACTACGAAAAATGCCAGGGCGTGTACGTCATCAGCTCGGACGCTTTGCGGCTGATGAAGCCGAAATCCATCATCATGCACCCGCTGCCCCGCCTCGACGAGATCACCATGGAAGTGGACGCGGACCCGCGCGCCGCCTACTTCCGCCAGGCGCAGAACGGGCTCTACGTCCGCATGGCCCTGCTGACCATGGTCCTGGGAAAGTAAGCGGCCGCCATCCCCCCGCCGGGGGACAAGCTCTCCAGGAACATCCCATGCACCGCAAGGGCATTAACCATTTGTGTCTTTATACCGATTTTTGTTTATGATTGTGTACTTGGCACTAAAGTTCCCCCGAGATAGAACCAAAGTGCCGTTGTGCTCCCCGTTCATGATGAGGACAATCGTGCCCGGGATAATCGAAAATGACACCTCAAAAAAGTAAACAAGACATCAAGGGAGCCAAGGACATGCCAATCGGTGCTCGCCTCCGGCAACTCCGCGAACAGAAAGGTCTTTCGCAGGGAGATATTGAGAAACTTACAGGCTTGCTTAGGTGCTACACCTCCAGAGTGGAGAACGGCCATACGATTCCCTCACTCGGGACTTTGGAGAAGTATGCCGCCGCTCTCAGCATTCCCCTCTACCAACTCTTCTACAAGGGCGACGAACCACCCCCAACGCCCAACTTGATTCCACGGATCACCTTGGAAGAGTTGGCCCAGGAGGAAGGGAAAGACGGGTCGGATGCCCGCTTCCTGCTCAAGCTCAGGTCGCATCTTGACCGTGTCGCGGAGTCCGACCGCCAGGTTCTGCTCACTCTGGCGAAGAAACTGGCGACGCGCTGACCGAGTGGGTCACGCTGAAGCCGCGCCCAAGCTCACCGTGAGGTCGTGTCGAAAGGCGAAGCCTCTGGCTTCGGGGAGTGGAGTTTACTTCCGCACGTCTTGCGGGACCAGGATGACGTTCTCTTCCGGTTCCTTGCCCGTAGCTTTCTCCGGCGTCCTGCCATCGAGCGAACGCAGGTAGTTCACCAGGTTCCACTTGTGGGTGTCGGTCATCCTCGTGCCTTGGCCGGGCATCACCTCGGAACCCGCCCCAATGATGGCGAACAACGCACCATCGGTCCGGCCTTTGAGCGTTTCGGTCTTGGTAAAATCGGGCGGGTTGATCTTCATCTCTTCCACCATCTCCCCTTTGCCGTCGCCCTTCTCTCCGTGACACATGGCGCACTGCGTCTTGTAGATCTTCTGCCCGCGCTCGACGGATAGCGTGGTGAATTTGATGGGATTCTTGCGCGCCAGATCCTCGGGCGTGATTTTGCCCGGGTGAGGCGACTCGGGCGTAGCGGCGGGCGCGGCGGCGGGCGCCTTCTGCTCCGACGGCGGCTTCTGCTCTTGTGCCCAGAAGCTGCCCACCGCCAAAGCTAAAATCAGGAGTCCAAAGAGGTATTTTGCTCGCATGAGGCCTCCCGTGGGGTTCCGCACTCGTCGGCGCCCACACACCCCTCCGCGCCACGGTGCTTTTGAACCACCTCCATATTCTAGTAGCAATTCCCGTGCCCGGAATGACGTTTGTCAAAGATAACAGGTTCCGGCAGGTGCACCTGGAGCCCGTTTCGGACATCATGTCGCTTTTCGCCACCAGCTTTCGGGGAACCGTGAAGTTGCCTGTCAGCTTCTGGGCAGTTTCTTGCAGGCCAGCAACTGCCAACCTGACGCGCTCTTCTGACTTTTGACTCCTGTCCGTCGGCTGACGGACGCATGCGCCCGTCGGCTGACGGACGGACTTCTGAATTCTGGTTTCTCTCCCTCTTCCACCTGAGTTAGAATCCTCTGCCACTGAATCGAACCCAGCACCAGGTGAGGAGATTATTCGATGCCCCTGATTCAATTCACCAAGAATCACACCGACCACTCGACCGACAAAGGCTACCAGTTCGAGTTCTTCTGCGACCGGTGCGGAAACGGCTTCATGTCGGAATTCGACACGTCGATCACCGGCTTTGCCACCGGAGCTCTGCGCACCGCCGGCAGCCTGCTGGGAGGAGTGTTCGGCCGCGTCGGCAGCAGCACCTACGAAATCGAACGCGCCGTCCGCGGCCCCGGACACGACAAGGCGTTCCGCGATGCGATTGAGGCGGCCAAGCCCAACTTCCGCCTGTGCCCGAAGTGTTCGAAATGGGTTTGCCTGGCCACCTGCTGGAACCCCAAGCGCGGACTCTGTTACGGCTGCGCCCCCAACGTCGAGACCGAGCTGGCCGCGGCGCAGGCGCAAGCCACCATCGAGCAGATTCAGACCAAAGTCCGGGAGAAGGACTTCACTAAAGACATCGATCTGACCAGCGAGGCGTCCGCCCTCTGCCCCAGTTGCGGGGCGCGCACCCAGGGCGCCAAGTTCTGCCCCGAATGCGGCAAGCCCCTGCGCCCCAAGAACGAATGCTCGCGCTGCGGCACCAAGTTCGAGGCCGGCGCCAAGTTCTGCCCGGAGTGCGGCAACAAAGTGGGCTAGTGTCGAGCGGCCCTCGTGTTATCTGTCATCCTGAGCCTGCCTGCGGCAGGCAGGCGCAGCGAAGGATCTGAAGTGACTGCAGATGCTTCTCCCGCTGAGAGCGGACTCAGCATGACAATCTACCGCTGAGAGACCATTCCCCATGCCCTCCTTCTCGGGAAAGTTCCAGTACCTCAATCCCGACGGCTCACCCACGCAGGCGGGGTCGTGCCAGCTGAGCTTCGCGGAAGAGAATCTGACCCTCGCCCCGGCCTCCGGCGCGCCGCTCGCCATCGACCTGGGCGACATCGATCTCTTCGCACCGGGCCAATATGAGCTGGTGCTCACCCTCTACACCGGCAAGAAAATTCTGCTCAACCAATTCGGCAAGGCGTTTCAGAATCTCAGTCACGACCTCCTCGAAGCCTATCGGCAACGATTGATCCAATGCCTTCTACTCGAGGACCTGGAAGAGATTGCGCGCTTTGATGGCGTGGCGCGGCTGGAGTCGCCGGAGCGCGCGTTTTCAAGCCCGGCGGAGTTTCGCCTGTACAAGTCGAACCTCGCAGTCCTCCCCACGCAAGCGACGGGATTTCAGTGGCGCCTGGCCGAGATCGATTCCATCCACTTCGACGAAGCCAACTATGCCGTGACGCTTGAAGCTTTGGGCGAGCGGCTCGTCGTTACCAAGCTCGCCAAGCGCACCCGAGAGTTTAGCGAGCGACTGCAAGAAACCACGACGCAATTGACCGAGAAGGCCGCCGGGACCATTCACAACCTGTTTCCCTTCCTGACGCCGGACCAGTTTCAGCAAGTCGCTCAATTGATGAAGGAAGGTCACGCGGCGCCGCTCGCCAAATTGAAAGCCATCCATCCCAAGACCGAGCAGGCACTGGTTGCAAACGTCGTGGACGCGCGGCTGAAGCCTTACTATGACGCACTGATGAGCCACGTGCCGGCCGGATTCCTGTATGCGGGATTCAAGCTGATTCGCAAGGAAGAAGAAGCGGAAGCTGGGTCAGAAACAGAAGCGCCGGGCGCGCAGGGCTTGGCGGCTCTCGTGACTGGAGGGGCAGCGCAGCCCGAGGAGCTAACAGAAGCGCCCGCGGAAGAAGCGGCTGACGAAGCAGGAGGCACAGAGACCGGAGAAAAAGAGGAACCCATCCTGCACTGGTTCTTCTTCCCGCTGGCCGCAACGCCCGGCGCGCCAGAACCAGGAAATCTCGTGGCTTGGGAAGCAAGCTCGAAGACCGGCCGCGCTACGTATTTCTTCCGCTTGCTGCCGCCCGAGCAGGCCAGTGCGCTTGCCAACTCGGCCAAAGCCGCGGCCGCGGTCGACGCCGCCATCCGCCAACTTAATCGCGCGCTTGTGCTGCTCAACTTTCGCCGCGAGCCGATCTATCTCTCCGACGACAAGCTGGAAATCCAGCCGCGTTACCGCCGTTACGCCATCGCCTGCCGCAAGCTCCCCGAACTGCGCCGCTTGCGCGCGTCGTTCCTCGGCCGCGCCATTCACACTTCGCCCGCCGCTTGGCAAAAACAGTTCGCAGCGATGCTGAGCCAAGCTTAATCTCCTTCGACATACGGTCGTTGCGAGACCGCCCACGTCGACTCCTGCCCTTGACCACGAGTGTGCTAGACTCCCTGCAGGTGAAATACCCATGTCTCGACCGCAAAAGCCGCGTCTAAAGGAATCAGATGCTTCGGAACATGGCTACCGAGTGATTTACGAGTGGCTATCGGAAGGTGGCTACCAGGTCATCGTACCCGCCCTGCCAGGGATTGTGACTTACGGACGAACGTTGGAGGAGGCACGTGAGATGGCTCGGGATGCCATCGCCTGCCATCTCCGCGGCTTACTGCGAGACGGCGAAGAAATCCCCAAGGATCCCTTTACCCGCAAACGACCCGTCATCGAAGAGCTGAAGGTCACTGTCTAGGACATGGCCCCGAAATTCGCGAACCTGAAGCCGCGAGAAGTTGTGCGGGCTCTCCAACGTGCCGGCTACGTCATTCACGAGACCACGGGCTCACACGTCCATCTCAAACACCCGGATCGACCGGGACGAGTGACGATCCCCTACCACACAAGATTTGACCTACCCAAGCACATCGTCAAAAGCATCGTGCGGCAGGCAGGAATGGCCAATGAAGAGTTCTTCCGGCTTCTGAACCAATAGGCCTCCGCCGCCTGCGCGCGTCGTTCCTCGGCCGCGCCATCCACACTTCGCCCGCCGCCTGGCAAAAGCAGGTGGAAGGATTCCTCGCTACGGCGAAGTAGCACCGCCCTTCAGGGCGGCACATCGTCCTGCCGGGCTGAAGCCCGGCGCTACGACGACTATCGTGCAGCGGCAGCTACTTCCACTCCCAATACTTGGTCGAAATCTTGTCGTTCGCGTCGGACTCGTGCTCGAAGACCACGGCCATACCGTTCAGCCGCTCGAGTTTCGGCGAGGCATTCGCGAAGAAGACCGCGCCCCGGTAACTCACGCCACCACTCGGCTTGAACCGTCCAGTCCCGGAGCCCTTCCAAGTCACCATGTCGCCGGCTTTGCTCATAAGCACCCCCTGACCCTCGCCATACAGAAACCCTCCCGCCTGGAGGGCCGAAGTATAGGTTCCCAGGTTCGTCATTTTTATGCCCAGAACCTTGGCGTTGGTCTGCATGTTAATTTCTACCTTGGGGCCGGGCCCATGCGACTCGAGCACGCGCTTCACGACTACCTTGCCTTGCTCTTCACCAATCAACTCTCCCAACATAAACAGCCTCCTTTGGCTTTTGGCGTAACGGACAGTTTGTCCTCTTGAATGCGGCAGAGTATACACCCCTTTACCTGCAAAATGCGTTACGTTCGAGATCGTTGTCTTGGAGTCCCAGCGCTCCCCCAATGGCCCACACGTCGGTCAACTTCGCGGCGAGCGGTTTCACTTTCGAAGAGCGCCGCCCTTCAGGCGCGCAGGCTTGGTTGAAGCGCGGCGCTGCAACTCCGGACCCCAAATAGCATTGACGGGTTTTGGACGGTGACGTAGGATGGCGGTTCGCGATTTTGTCAGCGGAGAAACCCACCGCAAGGCATTTCGCATCAAAGCTCCCGGGGAAAAGCTCAGGTGAATTTGAGCCGCAGGATCTTTTGCTGGGCCACCGTCCTTCTGTTCGTGACCGCCGGCATCGCGGCGGCGCAGGAACAGAAGCCTTCGCGCGTGCTCGAAGCGATGAAGGCGGAGCTCGAGCGCTCGCTTCAAACGCTCAAGAGCCAGCCGACTCCTCCCTACTTTCTCAGCTACGAAATCACTGAAGACGCTGTGGTGGGCGTGACCGGCTCCTTCGGCAAGATCGAATCCAGCGCCGAGACTCGTCACCGCCAGCTCGACATCGACCTCCGCGTGGGCGACTACACGCTCGACAACACTCGCAGCCTTCGCGGCGAAGGCGGCGGCCCCTTCGATCGTTTCTCCTACATCGAAGCCCCGATGGAAGACGATCCGGACGCCCTCCGGGGTGTCCTCTGGTATTACACCGACAAGAAGTACAAGCGCGCCGTCGAGCAGTTGACCAAGGTGAAGACCAACGTCGAGGTCAAAGTCGAGCGGGAAGACAAGTCCGCCGACTTTTCCCGCGAAGCGCCGGAAAAGTACGTCGAGGAAATCGCTCCGCTGGGGGTGAATCGCCGCGCCTGGGAAGACAAGATTCGGAAATACACCGCTCCCTTCGCCCGCTACGGCAACATCTACGAGGGCGAAGCGGCGTTCACCGCCGACCGCGAAACCCGCTGGTACACGAACAGCGAAGGGTCGGAGGTCCAGGTCTCCCAGACTTTCTACCGCCTGATCATCACCGGTTTCAGCAAGGCCGACGACGGCATGGAACTGCCCCGCTACGAATCTTATTCCGCTTTTACGCCCCAGGGGCTCCCTGACGACTCGACCGTTCTCAAAGCCGTGGAGAAGATGATCCAGGACCTGGAGGCGCTGCGCGCCGCGCCGATTGTGGACCCCTACACCGGGCCGGCGATCCTCTCGGGAAGGGCGAGTGCCGTCTTCTTCCACGAAGTCTTCGGGCACCGCATCGAAGGCCACCGGCAGAAAGAAGAGGAAGAGGGGCAGACGTTCAAGAAAAAAGTGAACGAGAAGATGCTGCCGGATAACTTCTCCGTCTTTGCCGACCCGACGCTCCGGCACTTGGGCAAGACCGAGCTGGTGGGGGCGTATCATTTCGACAACGAAGGCGTACCGGCGCGCCGGGTGACGGTGGTCGAAAACGGCGTGTTCAAAAGTTTCCTGATGTCGCGCTCACCCATCGAGGGATTTCCGCAATCCAACGGTCACGGCCGGCGGCAGCAGGGTTACGCGCCCGTGGCGCGGCAATCGAACCTCATCGTCGAGGTCGCGCACCCGCTCTCGCGCGAGGCGCTCAAGAAGCGCCTGCTCGAAGAAGTCAAGAAGGCCAACAAACCGTTTGGGCTCTACTTCGAGGACATCCAGGGCGGCTTCACCATCACCCAGCGGACGATTCCCAACGCCTTCAATGTGCTCCCCATCATGGTCTATCGCATCTATCCCGACGGGCGCGAGGAATTGGTGCGCGGTGTGGACCTGATCGGCACGCCGCTGACCGCCTTCAGCAAGATCGTGGCCGGCAGCGATCAGGTGGGAGTCTTCAACGGCATCTGCGGCGCCGAGTCGGGCAGCGTGCCGGTTTCGGCGGCTTCGCCCGAAATCCTGGTCGAGCAAATCGAAGTGCAGAAGAAGGAAAAATCGCAGGAGCGGCCGCCTTTGCTGCCTCCGCCATTCGAGGAGGGCCAGCGATGAGAACCCCTTCCGGCAAGGGCGGAGGGCTTCCAAGCCGCGCGGCTTTTCTCGCCGCATTCCTTCTGCTCGCGACGGCCGCGCCGCTCGCTGCCGCCGACGACGTCATTCGCAAAGCCATGCAGGATGAGCTCGCGCGCTCGATGCAAAAGCTCCGGCTGAACGACCTCGATAAGCCCTACTTCATCGCCTACACCGTGCAGGACGGCACGACGACTGCGGCGTCCGCGACCTTCGGCAGTCTCACCGCCAGCGAAGACACGCGCGTGCGCCTGCTCACCGTGGAAGTGCGGGTCGGCGACTACGCCCTCGACAACACCAATTTCTTCTCAATTCCTTACGGCGCCGCCGGCGTCACGCGACTCTTCGGCGGAACACTCACCGTCCCCCTCGACGACGATTACCAGGAACTCCGCCGGCAGATCTGGCTGGCCACCGATGCCGCTTACAAAAAGGCGCTCGAAGACCTCTCCCGCAAGCGCGCCGCGATGCGCAACACGACCCGGAGCGAGCAGTTGCCCGACTTCAGCAAAGAAGATTCCGCCGCCGTCACCGACGAGGCTCCGCCCGTGGGCGTGAGCCTTGCCGAAGCCGAGCGGCTGGTCAAAGGACTTTCGGCGGCCTTCCAGACGATACCCGCCGCCTTCCTCTCCACCGTGCGCTTTCGCGCCGGCAGCGTCCAGACGTGCTACCTGAACAGCGAAGGAACTTCCTTCACGCGCGTCACGCCTTCCGTAAGCCTCGTGGCGCTGGCGGGCACTCAGGCCGCGGACGGCATGCCGCTCCAGGACTTCGTCGCGGCTTTCGGACGATCGAAGAACGACCTTCCTTCTCAGGCGGAATTTACCGCGCGCCTGCGGGAGATGGGCGAACGCCTCCAGCGGCTGCGCGAGGCTCCTCTCGTCGAACGCTACAACGGCCCGGTACTCTTTGAAGGCCAGGCCGCCGCGGAACTTTTCTGCCAGCTCTTCGCCCCGAGGCTATTGGCCGCGCGCCTGCCGCTCGCGGACAGTCCGCAGCTGGAAGCCTTCCTGGCCAGCCTGGAGAACCCCTTCCTGGACAAACTCGGGTCGCGTGTCCTGCCCGAATCTTTCAGCGTCGTGGATAATCCCACGCTCGCCGCATTCAACAACGTTCCACTCGCCATTCATTACCTGGTGGACGATGAAGGCGTGCGCGCGCGCGAAACCCGCCTGGTCGAGCACGGCATTCTCAAGACCCTGCTCACCACGCGCAGCCCCGTCGCCGGCATCGCGCACAGCTCGGGCCACCGGCGCGGCGCGGGGATTATTCCCAGCAACCTCATCGTCACCGCCGACGGCGGGCTGAGCGAAGCAGCTCTGCGCGAGCGCTTCATCCAGATGCTCAAGCAGCACGACAAGGAATACGGAATCGTCATCCGCCGGCTCGGGAACCCGGCGCTCAAGGCGTCGCCCGAGGACCTGAGCGCCATGTTCATGCAGCGCGGCCGGGGCGAGGAAAGAGTCGATAACCCGGTTCTGGCTTATAAGTTGTTCCTCGACGGGCACGAAGAATTGGTGCGCAATATCGAACTCACCGGCTTCGGCGCCGCGACCTTCCGCGACATCGTGGCGGCGTCCGACTCCCCGACGGTTTACAGCGCCCCCTTGATCGCCCGCACCATGGGGATGTTCCAGACGGTTTCGCTGTTCGAGATGGCCCAGGGTGAAGCCGGCGCTCCCCTCGTCTCCGTCGCCGTCCCCTCGCTCCTCTTCGACGAGTTGACGGTCAAGAAACCCACCGGCCAGATCCCCCAACTCCCCGCCTCGAAACACCCTTTCTTCGACAAATAGGAAAGCCAGAAGTCAGAAGAGAAAAGCAGTCCGCACCCCGCGAATTCCTTCACTCGTCGCGTCACAGACATTGTCCGTCGGCTGACGGACGCAATGTCTGCGCCACCCGCGAAGCTTCGGTCTTGTGTGAAGACAAATATCGGGGACGGATCACTGCTCCCTAAACTGGAGAGGACGGAGGATTGAGGTGTCCCGAACCATGAGGACTTGCCAGGCAGATCGATGCCAGCTCATCGAGCCGCGGGCTTGTTGAGCAGGTAGCGCAGCGCGTGTTCCAGTTCCGGGTAGCGGAACACAAACCCGCTGGCGGCCAGGCGCGCGGGTTCGAGGCGAGCGCTGGATAGCAGTAACGCATTGCCCATCTCGCCGAAGAGCAGACGTACGGCGAATGCGGGGACGGGGAAAATCGTTGGACGCCGCAGCACGAAGCCCAGCGTTTTGGTGAACTCCAGGTTAGTGACGGGGTGCGGCGTGGCCGCGTTCACCGCGCCGGCCATCGTGTCGTTGGTCAGCGCGTGCTCGATAACCCGCACCAGATCGTCGAGGGCGATCCAGCTCATATACTGCTTGCCGCTGCCGAGCCTTCCCCCCACGCCCAGTTTGAAAGGCAGGAGCATCTGCTTTAACGCTCCCCCCTCCGCACTCAGCACGATGCCGATGCGGAGCCTGACGACGCGGATGCCCTTCTCCGCGGCGAGCTCTGAAGCTGCCTCCCACTCGCAGCAGAGCTCGGCAAGAAATCCCGAACCGGAGCTGCTGTCTTCGGTGAGGAGCTCATCGCCTCGATCGCCGTAGTAGCCCATCGCCGAAGCACACACCAGTACCTGGGGCGGCTGCGTCAGTCGCGCCAGAGTTTCGGAAAGCAAGCGCGTGCCCTTGACCCGGCTGTCACGGATGATGGCCTTCCGCGTCAGCGTCCACCGGCCGGCGGCGATGTTCTCCCCCGCCAAGTGGACGACCGCATCCAGCCCTTCGAGCGGCGGAGGGTCCAGTGTCCCCATTTGTAGGTCCCAAAGGATTCCCTTCTCTCCGGGGCGCGCCCGGGCGCGCAGCAGGCGGATGACGGTGTGACCCTCGCCGCTCAGGTGTTGGACCAGCGCCGAGCCTATCAGCCCCGTCGATCCCGTGACAAGTATCTTCATGAGCAGCCTTCCGAGGGGCCGTACCGCCGCCATGTTACCAGAACTTGCGCCGTCGGGCATGCGACTGCACCCTCGTTCCCCCTTCATCCTTCATACTTCATCCTTCCACCTTCCCCGCCGCGCCACAATCCTCTTCTCTTGCGGCTTTAGCCATTGAGGTCACAGAGGCTAAAGCGCCAAACAACATGGATTGCGACTTTGTTCGGTACGGAAGTTTCCGTGGCCTTTCGCAACGTGGCTGGACGTTTGCGTAGCGGCGAATTGATTTCGGCATGTGCGTTTTTGGGGGTTGACCGGACGTGGCGGTGTAAAATCGTCGCTACGCCGGCCAGGTGGCGACATAAAATCGCCACTGCCTTGGCCAAGTCCAGGGGTGACCGATGATCGCAGTTCTGGTTCTCGCGGCAATTCTCCACACAAATTTCGAAGCGGGAAGCCTCGGTAAGATCGAACGCGTCTCACCCACGCATTTTCGCTGTTCCGTGAAAGGTGAAGTGGACCAGGACAGCCGCAACCGCCAGGCGAGTTGGTATTACTTTCGGCTCGACCATGCGGCGGGACGGGAGATCACCATCGATCTGGTTGATCTGGCGGGGGAATACGACTACCGAGCGGGCGCCTTTTCGATTACGAAAGCGAGTCGCCCTGTGTACAGCGATGACGATAAAACCTGGAAGCACTTCCGCGACCAGGAAGTCCAGTGGGATGACCGAGCCATGACCCTGCGCCTGCGGTTCACACCATTGAAGAACCGCATGTGGATCGCCCATGTCCCTCCCTACACCACCGCCGATCTTGCGCGCCTGCTGAGGACTTTGCGGGGCAACCCTTATCTGCAAGAAGCAGTCATCGGGAAGACCGTGAGCGGCGGGGACATGCTCCTGCTCACGGTCACGAATCCGGCCACACCTGAAACAAACAAGAAGGTCGTCTGGCTGATGGCCCGACAGCACGCCTGGGAAGCTGGCACCTCCTGGGTGGCGGAGGGCGCGATCCGGTTCTTGCTATCCCCCGATCCCGGCGCCGCGCGCATCCGCGATGAGCTCATCTTCAAGATCTTTCCCATGACTGACCCGGACGGAGTAGCCCGGGGCGGCGTTCGGTTCAATGCCCACGGTTACGACCTCAACCGGAATTGGGATGCGGTGAATCCCAGGCTGATGCCCGAAATTGCCGCCCACCGCAAGGCTGTGCTGGATTGGGTCGATGCGGGGCGGCGCATCGACCTCTTCCTTACACTTCACAACACCGAAGACACAGAATTCCTGGAAGGACCTCTGGCTGCCGGCGGCGCTCAGGTTCAGAAATTGGCCGAGCGGTTTTCGCGGCTCCTGACGGAAACGACCAGCTTCAATCCCACTCGGCCCCCGGACGATTCCAGCCCTAAGTTCGCACCGGTGAAGCCGGGCCGCATGACCGTTGATCAGGGTTTGTTCCACGACCGCAGGATCCCAGCGTTCTTGATGGAGCAGATGGTCGATTCCAATTCCAAACTGGGACACCCCCCTACCGTCGAGGATCGTTTGGAATTCGGAGCAGGCCTCGCCCGAGCCATGTGCGCCGCTGTCAGGCGCCGGTAGCGGCATTACAAACAGCGGAGTAGCACGTAGAGTGCGTGTGATAACCCCTGGATTCGTGTTGTAGCGCCGCGTCTGTGTTATGCTCTCGCCAACATGCGTTTCGGGTGTCACCCTGAGCCCGTTCGCTGTCACCCTGAGCGAAGCGAAGGGTCTTTTTCATTTCGAAATGCCGAGATTCTTCGCTGACGCTCAGCATGACATCCTGAGGACAGCGCCGATAGACCGGCGCTACAGCCATATGGACACCACAAACAAACTTTACTTCGGCGACAATCTGAAAATTCTGCGCGAGTACGTCCCCGACGCGAGCGTAGACCTGATCTACCTCGACCCGCCGTTCAACTCCAGCGCCACCTACAACGTGCTCTTCAAGGAAAAGAGCGGCGAGGAATCCGCCGCGCAGATCACGGCCTTCGAGGACACCTGGCAGTGGAGTCAAGAGGCAGAGGCAGTCTACAGGGAGAGCGTCGAGAGCGGCCCGCGCAAGCTCGCCGACCTGATGCAGGCGCTCCTCGCCTTCCTGGGCCGCAACGACATGATGGCCTATCTCGTGATGATGGCGATTCGGCTGGTGGAATTGCACCGCGTGCTCAAACCCACGGGCAGCATTTACCTGCACTGCGACCCAACCGCGAGCCATTACCTGAAGCTATTGATGGATTCAGTTTTCGGGATTGACCATTTCTTGGCGGAAGTTACATGGAAGCGAACGGGAACTCACAGCGACGCGAAGCGATGGAGCCCGGTGGCAGACATCCTCCTTCATTATTCGAGGGATCGTAGCCCGACTTGGCATCCTCTCCATGAACCGCATAGCGAAGAGTACCTCGCCAGCAAGTACCGCTATACCGAGCCCGATGGGCGAAGATACAGGCTTGATAACATGACGAGTCCCAAGCCGCGACCAAACATGATGTATGAGTGGAAGGGACATGCTTCACCACCACTGGGGTGGCGTTACTCCAAAGAAACAATGGCGAAGCTCGACGCCGAGCGAAGAATCTGGTACCCGGATTCCAAATCAAAGCGACCGCAGTTGAAACGGTACCTCGACGAAATGGAAGGAGTTCTCGCGGGCAACGTGTGGACGGACATAGACCCGATAAACTCTCGCGCCCAAGAACGATTAGGGTATCCAACTCAAAAACCTGAAACGCTGCTCGAACGCATCATCAAGGCCAGCAGCAACGAGGGCGACTTAGTTCTCGACCCCTTCTGCGGCTGTGGCACGGCCATTGCCGTCGCGGAAAGGCTCAAACGCCGCTGGATTGGGATTGACATCACCTATCTCGCCATCAATCTCGTGCAGCGGCGCTTGCGCGATCATCATCCTACCGACCTCAGCCCTTACGAAATCATCGGCGCGCCCACGGACGTGCAGGGCGCAGAGGCGCTAAAGGAAATCAGCCCGCATCAGTTCGAGTGGTGGGCGGTGGACCTGGTGAACGCGCGGCCCGCCAAGGACCACAAGAAGGGCGCGGACACGGGCATCGACGGCTACATCAACTTTTTCGACGACAAGAGCGGCCAGGCCAAGCAGGTGATCGTGCAGGTGAAGAGCGGGCACATCGGCGTGAACCACGTGCGCGACCTGAAAGGCGTGATCGAGCGGGAGAAGGCCGCCCTCGGCGCGCTGATTACTTTGCGCGAGCCCACCAAGCCCATGCTCACAGAAGCTGCGGCTGCGGGTTTCTACGAGCGCCCGGAGCCAGCAGAGAAATTCCTGAAAGTGCGGCGAACAGCGAGCGACCGCTACCCACGCATCCAGATCCTGACGATCGCTGAACTGCTGGCGGGAAAGAAGCTGGAATATCCCTCCGGCCCTGTGGGCCGCGACGAGACCTTCGCCAAAGCCGAGCGGAAGACCAAAAGCCAGCAGGAGGGCCTCTTCTAGCCTAGAGTAGCGCAGACTTGTGGTGTAAGTCTGCGGCTTTTTGATTTGGAGCCAAGACGAACGACAGATTAAAAGAACAACTCCCCTGTATGAATCTGAGCTCACATGAGGTCCCGGACCGCATTGCGCCCTACATCCTGATGGACGCATTGAATCAGCCTGTGGATGTGGCGACCGGGTCGTTCAAGCTGGTTATTGCGGACAGAGTGTTGGGTACCGTTGACGGGCGGCTCTATTTCCGGTGGGTGCCGTCTACAGCGATGGAGTTCGATGGCAGTTATTCGGGGGCCCCGATTGACGCCAGAGCGGAAGATGTAACTCTGAGGATTGACGAACTCTGCTTGAGTGCGCGAGTGCTAATCACCAGCACGACGTGGGGGCCTGGCCCTGCGCCCATTCGCGGCGTGTTTCAAAAGAGCGCCAAAGTTGCCGCGAGGCCAGCTTTCGATCGACTCCGCTTCTGTCTCGTCAACTTTCCCGATTATCACGGCCATCCCGTCAGGAACGAAACCAACGGATCGCAAAGCTTCTTCAGCGGCAGATTGCAGCTTGCCTCGCCTCGTTGGCTGTGCATCGTCGACGAAATACCGGAAGTCCGTGAGCTACGGAAGACGGCAGCTCAGGACGCCGGCTTTGTGATTTCCCATGTCGGCGAGTTGAAGCCTCTGGAGGGTCACCTAGACGAAGCATCGAGCCAAGAGATCCTTGACGTGTTGCATCTGTTCTTCGGTTTTCTTCGCGGAGCTTGGTCAGGACCTGTCTTTCCGCAGGGCTTCACCGAGCATCAGAAGAGCTGGGAGCAGTTTGCCGGATGGAAGGTAAGTGAGGTAAGGGCGGTTCCCACTTGGTTGCCTCAGCTAAACCCTCTTGACCTGAACCGTCTTTTTGCGGGATTTGCCGAACGGCATTCTGATCCGGCTTGGCAGTCACCACTCAGGACAGCTCTCAGCTGGTACATTGAAGCGAACTCCTCAGGAACCGCGCACGAGACGAGGCTCGTGCTAGGACAGGTGGCTTTGGAGCTGCTTGCATGGGTTGAACTCGTCGAAACGCGTCAGATCCACAATCGCAGCGCCTTCAAAAGTCTCCCCGCGGCTGACAAGGTTCGATCACTCTTGCACCTACTGCACATCCCTTGTGACATACCTTCGCATTTCGTGGAACTTCAGAGTCTTCAGGAAGGTGATGCTTTCGATGGTCCGGGTGTCGTTGTGCGGCTGCGAAACGCGCTCGTACACGCTACCGAGAATAGTCGAGCGCTAATCAAATCCGTCTTAGGGGCGCAGAGGTGGGAGGCAGGTCAGCTTGCACTCCAGTATGTGGAGCTATCCCTTCTGGCAATTTGCGGCTATCAAGGCAAGTACGCTCGCCGCTGCTGGCGGGGCTGGAAAGGCGACGACGAAATCTTTGTCCCTTGGAGCCAAGCAGGCTAACCACACGCCGGCGCGGGGGGCCGGCGGGTGCCGCCGACCCGTCAGCTGACGGGTTTTGTGATGTCTGCGATCTCGCGAAAGCCCGGTGGCGCGTGCGCAGTCGGCGTGCCGCCGGTCTGCACTTTGACCAGCTTTTGAAATTCCCCCCAGGAATCATCAGTGAAGAAGAAGACGGCCTTGCGGAACGGGTCTTCGAGCTTGGGCGCGCCCCTGGTGAAACGGGAAAGCTGTCTCCTGTCGATAGGAGTCGGAGGATTGAATTCGAAAACCCCCTGACCCTCGAAGGCGGCCGCGAGGACGTGGCCTTCGACCGGGGCGGCGAAGTGCAGCCGGCCGCTGGTGAACGTGAAGGTTGCAGCGTCACGCCTCAGCGACACACGCTCCGCGGCCGCCCATGGGTCGCCCGCCTTGAGCTGGCGAAGCTGGGCATAGACCCGCAGGAGTTCCTCCGGCGGCGCCGTTGCCAACTCGGCGGCGGAGCCTCGCGCTGCCAGCACCCTAGCAAGAACGCTCGCGATGAAGACTGCAGAGCGAAACCGATAAGCAGGCCGCATGGAACCCTCCTTGGGTCTGGGACAACCCTTGATCCCCTCGCGGTTATAGAAGCGCACTTATAACAGCAATAGTAAATAATCCCTATTTCAATGTCCAACGCCCATCTGCACACGCGTTTGGGTCCCCCACCCGAACCCTGTGAAGTGCCTGGAGCTAATCCAGTGAACTTTACAGGAGGAAGCAGGGCGCGTATAGTGAGGCCGCTCGTACCGCCGATCGAACACCAGCCGCGAATCGTCAGAAGAATGGAGACCGATGTTCTGGGCCTTGGCGCTTCTAGTTCTGGTGCTACTCACTTACGCGATCATCGTCTATAACGGCCTGGTGCGGCTGCGCGTGCAGTCCGACGCCGCCTGGGCCGATATTGACGTCCAGCTCAAGCGGCGCCACGACGTGATTCCGAACCTCGTCGAGACGGTGAAAGGCTACGCCGCGCACGAGCGGACCACGTTCGAAAGAGTCACCGAGGCGCGAGCGCGTGCGGTCTCCGCCAGCGGCCCGGCGGCCCGCGCCCAGGCGGAAGGCGCGCTGAGCGAAGCCATCCGGTCTCTCTTCGCCGTGGCCGAGAACTACCCGCAACTGCGCGCCGTCGAGAACTTCTCCCAGCTTCAAACCCAGATCAGCCAGATCGAGGACCAGATCCAGCTCGCGCGCCGCTACTACAATGCGGTGGTCCGCGATCTCAACACGCGCGTGGCCCAATTCCCCTCCAATCTTGTCGCAAGCCTCTTCAGCTTTCACGCGCGTGAGTATTTCGAGATGGCCGCCGCCGAGCGCGAGTCGCCCCAAGTACAGTTCGGAGCGCCCGGCACCTAGCCGGGTTTTCGAGGAGTGCGCATGCAGCGCCGGTTGTTCCTGCTTATCGCAGTCTGTGCCTACCTGGGGAGTGGGGCTGTTCCGGTCCAGGCGCAGACGCGGTCATGGGCACTCGAGAGTTTCCGTGCCACTCTCGAGGTGCAAGGGGACGGTTCGGTGCGGGTCGAGGAAGCAATCCAGCCACGTTTCTCAGGTTCCTTCAACGGGATCTTCCGGACGATTCCGGTGGATTATCAAACCACCGAAGGCTTCAACTACAAGCTCTTCCTGGAACTCGAGAGCATCACCGACGGAAACGGGAACAGCCTGCGATACGAAACCTCCCACGAGGGGCATGACGTCAAGTACAAGATCTATATTCCGGGTGCGCAGGACACGACCAAAACCGTCGTCCTGCGATACACCGTCGAAAACGCCATTCGCTACTTTGATGATCATGACGAGCTCTACTGGAACGCCACGGGCACCGAGTGGCCGGTCCCCATTAGCCGGGCCAGTGCCCTTATCAAACTTCCCGAGGCAGCCGCCGGCCCGAACCTGCACGTCGCTGCCTACACAGGACCTTATGGCTCGCACGCGAGCGAAGCGGATGTGGAAATCACCGGCAGCCAAGTTTCCTTTCAGACGCAACACGGCCTCCGCTACCGCGAAGGGCTGACGGTGGTGGCGGGATGGCCCAAGGGGATTGTCGCCGAGCCTGGCAGGATTACGGTAGCGTGGCGATTTCTGCGCTCCAACTGGCAACGTTTTCTGCGGCGTTATTGGGTACTGGAAGTTCCGGTCGGAATCTTCCTTGCGCTATTCGCGCTCTGGTACTTCCGCGGCAGGGATCCGAAGGCTGCGGGGCCAGTGATGGTTCGCTACTCACCCCCGGAAGGATTGACACCGGGCGAAGTTGGAACGCTCGTGGATAACAGCCCCGATGTGCGCGACATCACCGCGACGCTGGTGGACCTGGCCGTGCGCGGCTTCCTTCGCATCGCAGAAATGCGCGGACCCGAGTCTTTGGGTCAGCCCTATTACACTCTGCGTTTGGTCAAGCCCGTCGAGGAGTGGCAGCAGTTAAAGGCACACGAGGAGGCGCTTCTGGAGGGCGTTTTCCCTGACCCTGCGGAACCGGGTAAGACCATTACCTTGGCCGATTTGCAGTCGAGGTTCTACTCCGATCTCCCCGGAATCCGCCAGGCGCTTATCAAAGAACTTATCGAGCAGGAATGCTATTCGCGCGACCCAAGCAAGGCGGGAAACACCCTTAAGGTGTGGGCTCTGCTCGTGGGGTTCATCGAATTCTTTGCGTTTAACGTCGACGTCGCCACCTCTGAGACGACGGCCATCGAGGCGCTCCTTTCATTTGCCCTCTCAATCGCCTTACTCCTCGTATTCGCGAAACTCATGCCGGCGCGTACCAAGGTTGGGGCGAAAGTGCGGCAGGAGATCCTGGGCTTCGAAGAATTCCTTAACCGTGCGGAAAAGGATTACCTCCTGCGCGTCGTGAGCCATCCCGAACTGTTTGACAGGTTCCTGCCCTACGCGATGGCGCTGGGGGTGGATCGCAACTGGGCGCGGGCGTTTGAGAAGATCTGCCACCAGCCGCCCGAATGGTACAAGGGAGACTACCGCGAGGGATTCCGGCCGACTTCCCTGGTTCATGGCCTGGCCACTATGAACGCGCAAGCGTCGTATGCGATGACGTCCGCGCCCCGCAGCACCGCGAGGTCGGAAAGCTCGGGCTTCAATACCTCGTCCGGTTCGGGACTGAGTTCCGGCGGTGGTTCGTCCGGCGGGTCGTCCGGCGGCGGATTTGGCGGAGGTGGGGGCGGCGCATTTTGATGCAAGTGCGGATGGCGCTCCACTCCCCCTGGGGAGCCCGCTCACCGTTGACACGCGGCGCGACGCCATGCCTCCGTGCGAGCGTCCGTACCCCGTCCACGCCATGTCATCCCGTTGTACAATAGCAATCGATGCGGAAATCGCTGCTGCTGGCGCTGAGTCTGCTTGGCCTCTTCGATTCCTCCTATCTCTGGTGGGTCTACGCCTCGCCCTCGCGGCCCATGGTTTGTCTGGGGAGCGGCTGTGACGTGGTCCGCGCCAGCCCGTTCGCCTACCCTGCGGGCGTCCCCATGCCGGTTTTCGGCGTGGCAATGTATGCGACGCTGGCGCTGCTGATTTTCGCCGAACCGCTTCTCTCGGCATCACTCGCGCGATGGGGTCGCTACGCGGGCGCGGGCATCGCGGGCTTGGGATTCCTGTTTTCGCTGTATTTGACAGGCATCGAAGCGTTTGTCCTGCACGCCTGGTGCGCCTGGTGTGTAGTGTCGGCCCTGGCGGTGACGTTGCTTTTTGTTCTCGCGGTGCTGGACGTCCTCCGTCCCGCTGCCTTCCCTGAACCGCCCGCCGCCCTGGCCATCGCGAAAAGAAACTTGGCGTTGTGCGTCGTGGCGGCGATTGTCGGCACGCCGGCGTTCATCCTGCTTGCCCGGTCGGGGACCCCACCCCCGCCGAACATGGCTGCTCCTGAGGTCCTACGAGAGCGCCTGATCCGGCCCGACAGCCACATGACCGGCAACCTCCAGGCGTCCGTCGCGGTAGTGGAATTTGGCGACTTCGAATGTCCCGCCTGTGGGCGGGCGGAAGAGGGCGTGCGCGAAATCCGGAAGAAATACGGTGATCGGGTCCGGTTTGTCTTCCGGCACTTTCCGCTGGGACGCCATCCGTTCGCCCTGAAGGCCGCCGAGGCCAGCGAGTGCGCCGCCGAGCAGGGGAAATTCTGGGAAGCGGTGGAAAAGCTCTACGGCGGGCAGTCGGACCTGAGCGAGACGGCCCTGATCCGTTACGCCGGGGAACTGGGGCTCGACGTGCCTCGGTTCACCCAATGCCTCGGGAACGGCTCAACCCTGGCGCGCATCCAACGCGACGCTGAGGACGCTCGCGCCCTGGGTATTGACCGCACGCCGACCTTCTTCGTCGGACAGCAGCGAATCATGGGAGCCTTGGACCCACAGCAATTCCCCTATTTGCTGGAGAAGGAGCGCGGGGCGGCGCCAGCACCGCCGGGCGAGACCCGACCGGGAACCACCTCCATGAGTTCAGGTGGAGGATTTGGCGACCCCAATGCCTTTGGGCAATTCCAGAGCTCGACTGCCACCTGCAGCGAGGCGGACGCGCTGAAACAACAGCCCGCCGTGATCCGGACCCCGGAGGCGCAGAAGCTCTTCGCAGAGGGTTCCAAGACGTTTTTTATAGACGTTCGCGAAAGCAAAGACTTCGAAACTGGGCGAATTCCCAAGGCTATCAACGTGCCGGTGGATAAAATCGAAGAGCGCCTCGGTAGCCTGCCCAAGGATAGGGATATTGTCCTGTATGAGAGCGGGCGCTCATCCGGCGACATCTGCGCTGCCGGGCGCGCGGCCGGCCGCGCCCTGCTGAGCCACGGCTTCGCGTTCCAGCGCGTGAAGGTCTATCAGGATGGCTTGGCGGATTGGGAAAGAACCGGGTTGCCCGTCGAACACTAGGATTGGGTGGCGGAGGAGGACGTTTTCGGGCTGCCCAATTCTCCCCTGTGCAGGATGTAAAGGCGGCGACCAGGACGCGATTCCAAAGCTGTGAAACCTGCTAGTGCCGTTCCAACTTAATAAGGCTATGCGTTACGCGTCTATCTTGCACAGCATCGGGTCGCCATCGGCCTTACGCGGATTAGCCCAAAAAGTTGGAACGGCACGAGTCTCCAATACGGCTGCTAAATACTTCTGAAGAACTATGGTCTTTCCGCGCGTTCGGCCTTATAATCGGGCGCTCGGTTCTGGGTGTTTCCACCGTAAGACAATTGTCCCGTGCCTTTTAAGGAGATTACGACGGAATGGATGCTGGTGGCGGTGCAAGCCTGTTCAAGCACCAGCACCGCGCTGTCGATGAGATTCGCAGATCGCCGTGCGGGGACGGTCGGAGCAAGTCAGTCGGAGCCACCGGAGCCGGAACCAGATTGATCTCGCAAGAGTTCTTCGCATTCGACAGCAAGGGCAAGAAGAGGCGACGGCGCCTTTGAGCAAGCGCGAATACTATGCCCGTACTCATTGAACATATCTACGAGATCGTCGTCGCGATTGTCGTCACCGTCCTGCTCGGGACAGGCGCCCTGATCATCATGGCCATCGCAAGGCGCCAGCGCCGCGACAGCTACTTCCGCCGTATTGATGATCTCCGCCAGCGTTACGGTCCGGTCATCGCCACCATGCTGTCCCAGAAGCTCGAATACGAGCGAGGGCGGGAGGTGCTGAAAGGGATCTCCGGGGTCGACCGTAACTATGTTCTCGAGCAGCTCTGCCTGGAGAAGAAGCCCACGCCCGACCAGGTCCCCATTCTGCGCCGGCTGTGTGAAGACCTGGGATTGGTAAAAATCTGGCAGCAACGCCTGAGTGGCCACCTGGACATCGCCTCAATTCGCGACACCTTCGCGAGCCCGGAGGGCGTCCTGCATCGGGTGGGCCGGCTGCACTTCCTTTTGCGCGCCAAGGCCGCCGACAACCTGGGCATCATTCAGCACCGGGCCAGTTGGCCGCTGCTGGTGAAAGCCCTGGAAGATTCGCACCCCGACGTCCAAGCGGTCGCGGTTCGGTCATTGGCCTCCATCCAGGAGCCGGCGAGTTTTGCGCCGCTGGTGGAACGGTTAAACGCCGTCATCCTCAAGCCTTCCACACGGATCTCGCTGCGCTCGATCAAGACGGCGCTGGTCAGCTTCCCGCTCAAACAGACGGGCGGGCTGGCCGCCTCTCTCGCCCATCAGCACCGGCGCATCCGATTCCTGGCCACCGACATCATCCGGGAGATTGTCGAGCGCCAGTCGGCCTGGGAAGAAGACTTCGTTCTGGATGCCAATGTGTTCCCCCAGGAGTTGGGGGAGATCTTCCTGGGCCAGCTCTGCTTTGACGAGAACCCGGACGTGCGCGCGCGGGCGGCGCCCGTCATTTCCCACTTGTCCGATGCGCGCTCGACGCCGGTGCTTTTGACCCTGCTCGAGGATGCGCAATGGTTTGTTCGGCTGCACGCCGTGCGCGCCCTGGCGAAGCGCAAGTACCTCTCCCAGGCCCCGCAAATCGCCCAGCGTATGACGGACCCGCACTGGATGGTCCGCGAGGCGGCGGCGCGCACGCTGCTGGTCTTTGGGCGCGTAGGGAGCGAGCAACTCGCCGCACATTTCCTGGCCACCCAGGACCGTTACAGCCAGGAGCAGATCGCCGATGAAATGCAGCGCGCCGGCCTCATCCCCAACTTGCTGGTGCAGTACGGTGGCGAAGCCCCAGGGACGGAGGGAAAGGTCATCGAACAACTCGTGCAAATGGGAAAGACCAGCTACATCGTGTCCGTGCTGCAAAGTAGTTCCGACCAAAAGTTACGCAGGAAGTTTCTGATGACCTTCGGCCGCTATCTTGACCCGCAGATTCGCGGCTGGGTCCGGCAGGTGGCCACCGAGGAGACGGATCCCAACTTGCGCACGCTGGCCCAGACGGCCATCCGCCCGGCGATCAAACAAGGAGAGTCCTGAGCCTATGGAAGAGTGGAGACAGGTCTTCTACCACGCGATGAACATGTTCAACGTGGTGATTGTGTCTTACTTTTTCATGGCCAACGGCATGTACACGATTCTGATGATCCTGTCGTTGGGCTCGGTCTGGCTCCATAATCGCCGGCTAACTTATCAGGGCCTGGATGAGTTGCGCGAGTCCGCGGTCACGCCACCGGCAACGATTCTCGTGCCGGCCTGGAACGAGCAGGACGTGATCGTCGAGTCGGTGCGCTCTATCCTCCGCACGGATTACCCGGCTTTGGAAGTGATCGTGATCGATGACGGCTCGACCGACGAAAGCATGGACCGGCTGATTGCGGCCTTTCGCCTGGTGAAGATGGATTTGATCTACCGTCCGCGCCTGGCCACCAAGGCGGTCAAGGGTTTCTACATGAACCCGCGGCTTCCCAACTTGCTGGTCATCAGCAAGGAAAATGGCGGGAAGCCCGACGCCCTGAACGTGGGCATCAACATGTGCCGGACACCGTACTTCTGCACGCTGGACGCTGACTGCATTCTGGAACGCGACGCCCTGCTGCGCCTGATGCGGCCCATCGTCCGGTCCCCGGAGAATACCGTGGCGAGTGGCGGCATCGTCCGGATCCTGAATGGCTGCGAGGTCAAGGACGGGAAGGTCGTGTCGGTGGGCCTGCCCAAAACCGCCGTCGAGCGCTTCCAGGTGGTTGAATACCTGCGCAGTTTTCTTTTCGGCCGCACGGGCTGGGACCTGCTGGGCGGAACGCTGATTGTCTCCGGCGCCTTTGCCGTGTTCCACCGGGAAACCGTCATGGAGGCCGGGGGGTTTCTGCACGATACTGTCACCGAAGACATGGACCTGATTGTCCAGATTCACCGCTGGGCGACTCACCACAAGCGCAAGATCAAGATGAAATTCACTTCCGACCCGGTCTGCTGGACGGAATGCCCGGCCCAGATCACGATGCTGGGTCGCCAGCGGCGACGCTGGCAGATGGGCCTCTGCCAGACGCTCTGGAAAAGTTCCGAAATGCTCTTCAATGGCAAGTATGGCGCCATCGGAATGCTCAGCTTCCCTTTCCACCTTTACGTGGAAGCCCTGGGCTCCGTGGTGGAGTTCCTGGGTTACTTCATGGTCCCCCTGGCGCTGCTTTTCGGCATGGTGCCCGTGCCGCTGTTCATCCTGTTTGTCGTCCTGAGTTTGGTCTACGGATCTTTTCTCTCCGTCGGCGCGGTGCTGCTGGAAGAATTGACTTACCGGCGCTATCCCGGTTTCCGCGACCTGATGATTCTGCTCATTTATGCCGTCTTGGAGAATATCGGCTACCGCCAATTGGTGCTCCTCTATCGCGTCCAGGGAGTGGTCCGGTTCATCACCGGGTTCCGCAGTTGGGAGAAAGTAACGCACGTGGGGGCTGGTTAACAGGCCTTAATCAATGCGCTTTTTGAAGAACCGCATCGTCATTTCGCTGCTCGTCATTATCGTGGCGACCTACCTCTGGGAGTTTTGGATCAAGCCCATCACGGGACCGCTCTATACCGAGGCCGTCACCGAGTACAGGAACCAAAACTACCCGCGTTCCCTGCGACTGCTGCAGCAAGCCCATCAAATTGACCCCAACGACTCGGCCATCCTAGCCCTGATGGGGTGGAACCACCTGAAGCTTGGGAACCCGCAAGCCGCAGAGGACCCCTACTTCCGCCGGGCCCACGACCTGTCGCCGAACGTCGTGGACATCACCCTGGGGTACGCCTACACGGAAATCGAGTTGGGGAAATTTCTTGAGGCGAAAGCCCTGCTCGATCTAGTCCGTCAGGAGGGTGTGAACAGCGCGGACTACCACGTGGCCCAGGGCGCGCTCTATCGCCAGCAGGGCGAGTACCGGGAGGCAGCGCGGGAATTCCAGCTCGCCCTGGGCAAGGACGAGAAAAACGTTGTCGCAGCGAAAAACCTGAAGGAACTCCTCAACGTTTCCGGCGATGTTCGCGGGATCAGCGTCGAGCTGCCACCCCTGGTTCGCGCCAGGGAACTGACTTATCCGGCACGGGTCGAGGGCGAGTCCTTCGCCTGGCGCTCGGGCGGCATCTGGAAGCCTGTGTATTTGACCGGCGTGGATCTCACCGCTGCCTTGCCCGGCTATTATGCCTCGGAGGCAGTGACGGATTCCGCCATCTACACCGATTGGTTGAACCGGATCAGCGACCTGGGCGCCAACACGATCCGTGTGTATAGCGTGCTTCCCCCAGCCTTTTACCGTGCTCTCTACCAGTTCAACACCGCCTCTGGTCACAGCCCGCTGTGGCTCCTGCAAGGCGTGTCGTTTGGCGATCCGCCGCGCGACGACATGTTAAGCGGCCCTTACTTCCAATCGTGTCAGAAGGACCTTCGCGAAGCTATCGACGTCATCCACGGGCAGGGCGACGTGGCGCCCCAACGGGGTCGTCATGACGGCGGCGTATATACCTTTGACGTCTCGCCCTGGGTGGCCGGCTTCCTGGTAGGTCAGCCGTGGCTTTCCCACGTGGTGACGGCGAACAACCTGCTGCACCCTGACATGCGTTCCTACGAGGGAAACTACATGGAAGTCCCCTCGGGCAGCCCCACCGAGATCTTCCTGGCACAGATGATTAACTACACCGCGGAATATGAGGAGGGAAAATACAACTGGCAGCACCCCGTCGCCTTCATCAACTGGCCCACGCTCGACCCCATGCGTCATCCCACCGAGAGCACGCTTCTCGAGGAGGTCTCCGTTCGCCGCGCGCAAGGTGAGCGCCTTCAAACGCCCAGCGGACCTTATGACGACGATGACGGTGTCTCGGTCGATCCCACCCACCTGCACGCCCGCAAGCCATTTGCCGCCGGGTATTTCTCGGCCTATAACGTTTTTCCCTCTTACCCCGACTTCCTGAACCGTGACCCGCGCTACCAGGCCGTCCGTGACGCCGAGGGCAGCAATCCGTTTTTCGGCTACCTGCAGGACCTCAAGGCGAACCATCGCGGAATTCCTCTGGTGATCGCCGACTACGGCATCCCCACCAGCCTCGGAATTGGACACTTCAGCCCGGCAGGTTTCGACGAGGGCGGAAAAACCGAAGAGCAACAAGGCCAGTTGCTGGCGCGCTTTACGCACAACATCCGCGACGCGGGAGCGGCAGGGGGCATGGTGTTCGAGTGGGTTGATCAGTGGTTCCGCCGTTCCTGGATCGAGGGAGATTACAAAAGTCCGCCGGACCGCAGGGTTCTTTGGACCAATTTCATGAATCCTGCCGAGCATTTCGGGCTGATGGCCGCCGACTCGGGCCGGCGCAACGTCCATCTTCTGGGAGGTAACCCCGGGGAGTGGGCCAACGTGCCACCCCTTTATACCGAAACCCAACCGGGGGTGTCCCAGCCGATTGGCGACCGGTATGACCCCGCCCGGGACTTAAGAGCTCTTTATTCCGATGCCGACGAGAGTTTCCTTTACCTTCGCTTGGTCGTGGGCAAACTGGACAACGACAATGACGGCCAGCCGGATTGGAAGAACGTCAATTACCTGATTGGCCTGGGAACATCGCCGAATGTCGCGGGGATCACCTACCTGCCGTTCATTTCTCCTATCCGGTTCCCCATGGGAATGACCTACGCTCTCCAGTTGGCGGGTCCCGGTGCGAGCCGCATCTTGATCGCATCCTCGTACAACCCTTTTCAGATTTTCCCCGTGCAGGGGATCCCGACCCAGACGACCTTGGGACCGAAACTCGCGTGGAGGGCGACGATTACAACCAACGGCAACTTTGAGGCGGAGGTGATCGAGCCCAATCGACGCCGCTTCGGCCGTGACGGCAGATACTTCCCGCCCCAACGCTACGAAAGGGGAATCCTCCGCTATGGCACCCTGAGCCCCCAGGCTGCCGACTATGACTCCCTGGCGGAGTGGCACGCCAACCTCCAGACGAATACGATCGACGTGCGCATTCCCTGGAATCTTCTCAACGTGACCGACCCATCGAGCTTTCGAGTTTTCGCCGGACTGCAACCTGATGGTACGGTCATAACGACGGAGACGCCGGGCATCGTCGTCGCTGCCTTCTCCTATCGTCCTTTGGAGGGCGCGCGCTTGCGGCCCGTCATGGAACAGGGCCACCCCATTGCCGACGCGCTACCCGGCATGAGCGGACCCGCGACGCTGCCGGTCGCAAATTTGAAGCAGTATCGCTGGGTTGGCTGGAACACCCCACATCACGATCTGCGTGTGAAAGCCTCCTTCGCCATCTTGCGCAAGGCGTTCCAGTCCCTGGCCGGCTTGCCGGCCGCTCCCGAGCGCCTCCCAGCACCCATCGCCCGGGGCGGCGCCACCGCGCAAAAGCCAAAACCTGCGGGTGGCCAGACCTCCCCTGTCAGGTGAGTCATGGCTGCGGCGTACGGTCATATCCCGGCGAAGCTCAAGCGCCCACAGGTTTTTATCCCGGCGCTGCTTCTTATCCTGTTGGCTGGAGGTGGACTCGGTTATCTGATTCTGCTCAGCCCGAACAGCATCTTCATCCGCTGGGCCCTAGCGGCACTGCCCTCGCAGATCACGATGATCAGCTTCGGGCCATACCCGGATGAAGCGGAGTTCCAGCGCTTGAAGAAAAACCGGGTCAAGTACATAGTTAGCTTGCTGGACCCGCGCCTGCTTTACGAGGAGCAACTCATCGGCCGGGAACAGGCTATGGCCCAGAAATACAACATGACGGTCAAAGTCTTCCCGATGGCCAGTATCTTCGACCGCCAAATTTTCCCGGATTATCCGGGACAGCAGCAGAAGGCTGTCGAATTCCTGAAAAACCTGGATGGCCCCGCCTACGTGCATTGCTACCTGGGCAAGAACCGCGTCATCCACGTTCGCGATGAACTCACCAAGGCCGGTGTGCCGAAGCGCTATTGGACTGCCTCGCCTTCGGGACAGGAGGAATACTGGGAACTCGTCAATCGCCTCAACGAGGCATGGAAGGAATATGCTGGAAAGAATTACGCCAGGGTAATCGAGATCCTGGCGCCGCTCACAACCAAAGACGCGGATGTCACGAACCTGCGAGGCTGGGCGCATTATCGCCTTGGCCTGATCGAGGAAGCCTCCGAGGATTTCCGCCAGGGTCTGGAAGCCGACCCCACCAACCCGCGCGACCTGATCGGTTCGGGGTACTGCTATCTCCGCAGCAACCAACCGGTGATGGCGCAAAGACAATTCAGCGCCATCCTAGAGCAGGTCCCGGAAGAACCGGGCGCACTGACGGGCATGGGGCTGGCGTATCTCCGGCTGGGCAACAACGCGGCGGCATTCGATATTTTCCGCAAGATCCTGGCGAAAAACCCCGAGAACGAGGAAGTAAAAGGATACCTTCAACAGGCCAAGGCGCCGTAGGCGCCAAGTCCGCCCGCGACTCCATTCGTGCTGCCGCGCGGCGAGCGTCTCGGGAGATCGAGAAAACAACGGCGCCGTGTGGAAGTCGGACCACGGGTCAACCCGTGATGATTTCAGGAAAGCACAGGAGAGGGAAACTTTGAGCGTCTGGCCCATTCTGCGATCCACTCATGGATTACGACTGTCATTCCTCCGAAGCGCCGCGCCCGCTGCGGTACTCATCGCCCTCCTGGTTGCCGGGGCGCCGCGCGCGGCGGCGCAGGCCACCGCCCCCCGGCAGGGGGGCAAACGCACGCCCATCGAGCTCCTGCAGGCCGCTCACACCTTGTTTCTCCAGAAAGATTACGAAACTGCGCGCGAGTATTACCAGGAGGTTCTACCTTCCTTTCCAGAGAACTTCGATATCCTCAAGAACCTGGGCTATTGCTTCTACATGCGCGGGCCGAAAGGCTACGCCCAGGCCTCGAGCTATTACCAGATGGCTTACAAAATCAACCCCAACTCGCTGGAAGTGGCCGATAGCCTGGCCCTCTGCCTCGTCGGGCTGGGACGCGGCGCCGACGCCGGAGCTCTCTACCAGAAGATGGCCCAACAGCCCAACGGCCCTTCCATCGCCTGGAAGAAGGCCGGAGAGGCCTTCGCGCTTGCCGACCGCATTCCACAAGCCGAAGTGTCTTACGACGCCTACCTGCAACGCAACCCCGGCGACCTCGAAGCCCGCTCCCGGCTGGGAGACCTTTATGTTCGCGAAAAGAACTATACGCAAGCCCAGGAGCAGTATCGGATCGTGCTGACGTCCAACCCCGACTATTCGCTGGCACTGTTGGGGCTGGCCCGTCTCGCCGCCTGGCAGGACCAACGAGACGAGAGCCTGCGGCTTTACGACCGCGTCTTGAAGCAGGACGCGAATAACGGCGAAGCTTTGACGGGCAAGGCCTTCGTCCTGCTCTGGATGGCCCGTTACGAAGAATCTCAGACCCTCTTCCTGCAACTCAGCCAGCGTTATCCTCGTGACGCCGATATCGCCCGCGGGCTCGGACAGTCGGAGGCCGCTCTCCACCAAAAGGAATTGGCCGCGGCCCGCACGTCCGGTGAACCCGCGCGCGTCGAGGCTGTCTATCGGGAACGTCTCCAGCGGGATCCGAAGGACGTCATGGCCCTCCGCGCGCTTGCCGAGGCTACGGCAACTCCCGCCCGTTGCTCCGAAAGCGTTGCGTTTGGCCGCCGCGCGCTGGAGGCCGCGCCCGGCGACGCCACCACTGGTTTGCGTGTAGCTCGCTCCCTGGTGCTCTGCCAGCAATTCTCAGAAGCCGTGACCCAGTACAGCCAAGTCCTGCAGGCCGACCCGAAATCGCAAGAAGCGCTGACAGAAATGGGATCTACCCTGCTGCGCGCTCGCCGCTCCGCCGAGGCCATCGAGCCCTTTCGGAAGGCCTTGCAGTTAAACCCACGCAACACCGACGCCGGCGTCGGGCTGGGACTGTCGCTGGCCGCCGACCACAAATATGATGAGGCGCTGCAACGCTACAACGAGGTCCTCAAGACTTCGCCAGACAACTACGACGCCCTGCAGGGCAAAGCCTTCGTCCTGTTCTGGCAGGGCCAGTTCGACGCCTCGCGTGGGATTTTCCGGGCCCTCGCCGCAAGGCAACCGAATGATCCCCAGAACAAAGTAGCCCTGCAAAACATCGCCGCCGCCGAAGAGGAAAGCAAGTGGGCAGGGCTGCGCCCGCCCGCCAATACTTCGCCCCAGGACGTCCTCACCTATTACGAGAAACGCCTGGCCATCCAACCCGACGATGTGGAGGCCCTCAAGGGCCGCGCCTACATTCTGACGCAGATGAACAACTTTCCCGGCGCGGTTCGGGCCTACCGGCAACTCCTGGAGCAAACGCCGGGGGACCGCGCCGCCAAGAAGGAATTGGCAAGGCTTCTGGCCCGGGAGACTCAGTACGACCCCTCGATCCAGGTCTACCAGGAAGTCTTGCGAGATGCGCCGGAAGACGCCGACGCACTCGAAAACCTGGCGCGAGTTTACGTGTGGTCGAAACACGACCGCGAAGCGCTCGCGACTTACCAGAAGCTCCTGGGGCAGAACCCTTCCAACCTTGGGTATCAGATGGAAGCGGCGCGCCTCCAGCTTCGCTTGAAGGACGATGCCGGAGCGCGTAAGTCACTCAACACCATCCTCTCCGCCCAGCCGGCAAATCGTGAAGCCCGCACCGAGCTCGCGCAATTGGAATCGCGCGCCGGTGACCGAGCCAGCGCCATCAAGAACTATGATGAGGTGTTGAAGCAGGACCCCAAAGACGCCACAGCACTTTACGGCAAAGGGCAGATCGCCTATTACCAGGGCGACATGGCCCAGGCTTATACCACGACTTCGCAACTCGTCCAGGTGCAGCCCGACAACTTTGACGCCCTGTTCCTTCTGGCCAGCATCGAACACGCTCGCCGCCACCGGAAACAGAGCCTGCTTTTCCTCGACCGCGCAGGACGTGTGAGCCCCAACAACCCGGAAGTGAGCGCGATGCGGCGGAAAATCCGCCAGGAGTCCGCCATAACCGTTCATACTGCTGCGGCCTACGCACGGGAAATCGGACCGCCCACGGCGTTTGGAAACCGCACAGGCCTCCCGAATGAGGACCTTCGCAGCTACAGCTATGGCGGCACGGTGGGGTGGTCGTTCCTGCCGCAGACGGATTCTTACTTCTCCTACACCGCTCTCCCCTCGAACAGCCCGATTGGCCCCGCGCGCGACCCGATCGGCAACCAAGTCCCCACCGGAATCACCGGGGCCGTAGCTCCGCAGATGTTCCTCTACCGGCAGAGCACCCGATTCACCGACCGGTTCACAGTGCGGGGCGGCATCGGCATGATCCGTTTTGGCCCGGGGAGCCTGGTTTCGATTCCCGCACTCCCTCAGCTTGTCCACTCGGCGGACACCGATGTGATGGGCCTCGCCGGCGTCACGTATGCATTTACCAAAAAGCTCTCCTTGGACTTGGATGTTGACCGGGTGCCCGTCACTTACACACCCACGGCGGTACGTCTGGGATTTATGCAAGATCGGTTTATCGCCGGCCTGAATGTTTTCTTCGACCCGCGCACCTCCCTCCGCCTCGACTATACCTTCGCGCACTACGTTTCGCGTGAACTGGCCGGGCAGGTCCGATTCACCAACGATGCCCATTTTGGCGGGGCAGCGTTCAACCGGGTTATCATCAGTTCCATTCGGTTTTCTTTGGATGGCGGCTACGGGGGGCAAGTGTACGGATTCAACGGAGCCAACCGAAAGCAATTCACGGGCTTTTTCGTTCCCGGCGCTTACCAGCAGCACTTGCTGAAAGGCAGGATATACGGCCCCTTGTTCGGCCCGGTAGGATACGATATCTCAGGAGGGATCGGCCTGCAGAAGGTGGAGAGCAGTGGACCCATCACCCGTGCCTCGGTCGTCAGTCCCACCTTCAACTTCAAGGTCAACGATCACTTTTCTTTTGGCCTTGGTTACATCCATTACAACACGGCCCAGGGATTCGGCCCGCTGCGCGGCAACGCCGTGCGCGTGACCACCGATTGGACAACGGGAAGTTTTGCTTCCGGGGCGCCCGCTGGTGCTGTTCCAGGCGCGCCCACGGCTCCGCCCCAGGTTCAACCCCGTGTGGAGATTTTCGCCGGCCCCTCGATGATCCGTATTGATGGCGCCCCCCAACCTGGCAACGAACTCTTTGGCGGATGGCAGGGCAGCGTTACCACGAACGTGTACAAGCATCTGGGGATTACGGCTGATTTTGGCGGCCAATACAGAAGTTCGGACGGAATCAGGTTCTCGCAGTACGAGTACTTGGCTGGGCCCAACTTCGCTTGGCGCGCGGACCGTGCCACGGCCTTCGTGCATGCCTTGTTTGGCGGCGTCACCCAGCTCGCGGGAGGTTTGACGGACACCGGCTACGGGTTGGGCTTTGGCGGTGGTTTAGACGTGAATGTGGGCAAGCACTTGGCCATCCGCGCCGTTCAGTTTGACTATTTGCCACATCATTCTTCCTTCGGCTGGGCACACGATCTTCGACTGGGAGTCGGCGTCGTGATCAAGGCCGGTGAGCGCAAATGATTCTGTCGCGCCGGCCATACCTTCCCGTTCCCCTAGCTCGGGCTTGATACAGGCCAAGTCACACTCCCTCGCCGATGCCTTGCGCCAGGAACCCTCCGTCCACGGCGAGGATTTCCCCCGTTACGTAACTGGCACTGTCGGAGGCGAGGAAGATCGCCGCGCCCTTGATCTCTTCCAGGTTGCCAAACCGCCTCATCGGCGTATGGGCCATGATGGAAGCTCTCCGTCCGGGCTCGTTGACGATGTTGACGTTGAGGGGCGTCTCAAAAACGCCCGGCGCGATGGCGTTGACGGTGATGTTGTACTTCGCCCACTCCGCCGCCAGGCAGCGTGTGATCTGGACCACCGCGCCCTTGCTGGCGGCGTAGGGGGCGGCCTCGTGCGCGCTCACCGAGGCGACAATCGACGCAATGTTGATGATGCGCCCGTATTGCTGCTCCCTCATCACCCGCCCCACCATCTGGCAGGTGTGCCACGTGCCGCGCAGGTTCAGGTCGATGATGAAATCCCAGTCCTTGTCCTCGACCTCCAGCGAGGGAATCCGCTTGTTCGCTCCGACCGAGTTCAGAAGGATGTCGATTCGGCCCATCTCCTTCAGCATGTGGTCGATGACCCGCTGGACGTCCTCGCGCCGCGTGATATCGCCGGTGATTTCCAAGGCCTGACGCCCGAGCGCGCGGATTTCCTCCGCCGTCTTGTGAACTTCTTCGGCGCGCCGGCTGACGGGGACCACGTCGGCGCCCGCCTGAGCAAACCCGATGGCCATGGACTTCCCCAAACCGCTCGTGCCGCCAAACACCAGCGCACGCTTCCCCTCCAGGCTGAGTCCTTGGTAGTAAGACACAGTTTGCTGCCCCTTTGAGTGGATGACCGAGTGGCCATCCTATCACCGGGAGAAAAAGCGTGGCAAGATCCGATGCGGAGCGCGCCACCAACATCGCGTCCTATGGTTTCAGGTCTTTCATTTCTCGCGCGCGCTCTGATACGATGTCACGGGTTGCTATTCAAGGGGCGCCGCTCCAGATTCAACTAGCGTGCTGCCAAAATCGCAGCCGGAGACAACGGGGACAATCCTGAATGGACCTGAGTGAGCTTACGCGCTTATACGATTTCACAGGTCAGACGGTGGCCGTCACGGGAGGCGCGGGCGTTCTGGGGGGCGACATCGTCTGCGCGCTGGCGGGGTGCGGCGCGAACGTGGCAATACTGGATCGCGTGCTTGAACCCGTGCAAGGAGTCCTGGAGCGCCTGGGGCCGCGCGCCACCCGGGTCATGGCGGTAGCGTGCGATGTCCTGGACGTCGAGAGCCTGCGCCAGGCCGCGGCGGCTGTGGTCACGAAGTTCGGCGCGGTTGACTGTCTGCTGAACGCCGCCGGAGGAAACAAGCCGCAGGCCACGACCAGCCCCAAGCTCTCGTTTTTCGATTTGCCCGCTGACGCTTTGCGCTGGGTGTTCGACCTAAACATTCTCGGCACCATGCTTCCCTGCCAGGTCTTCGGAAAACTCATGGCGGAAAGAGGAAAGGGGACAATTCTCAACATCTCTTCCATGAATTCGTTCCGCCCCCTGACGCGCATCCCCGCGTATTCCGCGGCCAAGGCCGGAGTCAGCAACTTCACGCAGTGGCTGGCGGTCCACATGGCGCAAGAATATTCGCCGCGCATTCGCGTCAACGCCATCGCGCCCGGGTTCTTCGTGACGGTGCAGAACAAGTTCCTGCTCTACGACGAGCAGAGCGGAGCGTTGACCCCGCGCGGACAGTCAATCATCAGTCACACGCCGATGGGCCGGTTTGGCACAGGGGAGGATCTGTTGGGAACCGTCCTCTGGCTTCTCTCGCCGGCTTCGGGATTTGTCACGGGCATCATCGTACCGATTGACGGCGGATTCTCCGCCTACAGCGGGGTGTAACAACGTAGCGCCCCAACCTGTCGGGGCAGTTGCCGGGCTAATGCCCGGCGCTACTTTGAAGGAGAGATTTGATGGCGATCGGCAAAGGCTCCGCGGACCGTTACTTGACCAGTGACGAGGTTCGCGAAGTCGTTCGGGAGGGGCTGGATTCGATCCAGCTCGACGGCAAGCGCGTGCTCATCATTATTCCCGATGGCACACGCACCATGCCCATGCCGCTGATGTTCAGCCTCTTTCAGGAACTCCTCCTGCCCCGCGCGGGCGCCATGGATTATCTTGTGGCGCTCGGCACGCACCAGCCGTTGAGCGACGAGCAGTTGACGAGGCACGTCG
>Ga0315281_10001568_pt1 | contig 33882 bp, 33 predicted proteins | sample YL17G07_0_MG_FD_204540 | JGI IMG/M metagenome (GOLD analysis project Ga0315281, IMG submission 204540) | Sediment microbial communities from Yellowstone Lake, YNP, Wyoming, USA - YL17G07_0 | ecosystem: Environmental > Aquatic > Freshwater > Lake > Sediment | place: USA: Wyoming | collected...
TGATTCTCTCGAAACGCTCCTCTATACTCACCGGCGGAGGGGTGCCCGAGTGGTTTAAGGGGGCGGTCTTGAAAACCGCTGGCGGACTCGTTCTGCCCGGGGGTTCGAATCCCTCCCCCTCCGCCAGGCAGATACGAAATCGGCTCGTACGAGCCGATTTCCTTTGTCTTGTCTTGTTCGATAATGAGGGTTTGACAGCAGTTTTGACAGCAACGCGGACGGAATCACACCGTAAGGACGGCCTCCATAGCATCCGTCGCCTGTCGCTGCATTGTGGGGGTGACGTGACTGTAGAGGTCCAGGGTGATAGCGATCTGGGTGTGCCCGAGCATTTCACTGACTATCTTGGGGTGCACGCCCTGGCCGAGCAGGAGCGTTGCGGCGCTGTGGCGCAGGTCGTGAAACCTTATCCTGGGCAGGCCTGCCCGGTCCAGCAGGCACCGGAAGGGCCTCACCATCACGTGGGTTGCGTCTATTGGGCTGCCGATCTCATTGCAGAACACCAGGCCGTTGTCCTGCCACACGGACCCGAGGCGCAACCTTTCCTCGGTCTGCGCGACCCGGTGCCGGCGGAGAGCAGCGACAGCCGACGGGGTGAGGCCTACCTGGCGCCGCGATGCCGCAGTCTTGGGTTCGGTAATGGTCAGGCCGGCGGGGGTACGTTGTAGGCTTCCCCGCACTTGCACGGTGCCACGTTCGAGATCCACGTGCTCCCACTTCAAGGCCAGAAGCTCCCCCTGTCTCATGCCGGTGCTAAGGGCCAGGACGTACAGGGCGTGGAAGCGATCCCCCTGCGCGGCCTCTAGGAAGGCCCGCGCCTGTTCGGGCGAGAGGGTCTGCATCTCGCGATGTGCCGCCCGCGGTGGTGTCACGAGATCGGCAACGTTGCGGGCCACCAGGCCCCATCGCGTTGCCTGCTGCAATGCTCGGTGGAGAACAGCGTGCAAGTGGCGTACTGACATGGCAGAGAGCCCGCCTTCGAGCCTATCCGCATAGAGGCGCTGTAGGTGCTGCGGGGTCAACCTAGCTAGAGAGACCTGTCCGATCCCAGGGATAGCGTGGAGGCGGACGTATTGCTCATACCGCAGCCAGGTCCGCGCTCGTAGCGACGGGCGGACGGTCTCTAGCCAGCTCGCCAGATAGTCGCCGACCCGCTGTCTCTCGGCCACCAGGGGCAGGCCGTCCCGCTGTGCTTTGAGGGCTGTCGCCAGCTTGCCAGCGACCTCCTGACGGGTCTTCCCGTAGTAGCTCTTGCGGCGCCCCCTGTCCAGACTGACGCTGGCCGCCCATCGGCCGTCAGCCCGGCGGTAGATACTACCTTCTGCGTTTCCCCGTCTCTTGGTCATTGGGCCACCTCCGTCAAATGCGCGGCTCCAGAGTCGGATGCAGCAGCCGCCTTAGTGCTTGCGTGCAGTCCCTCGCGAAGTTGGTCTCCTGCGAGTATACTCGCTTCTTATCCGCTTTATTCGCCTTGTTCCACGACAGCATAGCCTCACGCCAAGTAACCCCGGCCGGCTTGCGAGCGGCGAAGAGGGCGAGCGCGACGTGTTTCTCGCTAAGCGCACGGTAGCGCGGCCCGAGGAACCGAGCGCGGATCTTGCGGTATGCGTCGGCAACCTCGCGAGGGGACAGGGCCGGGTCAACAGTGAGCGTGATCCGGGACATGGCCTCAAATGGAAGATGCCAATCCATTTCCGCCCAGAGGGGCGAGACGAACGGAATCATGTCGGTCAGAACGAACAAGGTAGCCTGGGCCGGTTGCCAGCGGTAGAGGCCAGCGAGACGTGCCGCCAATGCCCGCAAGGAGCCGAGCACGCCTTGTTCTGCGACGGGTTGCCGCCGGCACCAATTATCGTCGGGGAGTCCGTATTCCAGGAAACCGCCCCGAGGCCCAGGCGTCGGTTTCCCGTCTTCGGTGGCCTGGTGCTTTACCCACGCCTCGACCTCAGCCCAGTCGAGCAACCCTCCGCCCAGTACCGATTCACGGAAGTCCTGAACCGCTCCGTTCTGGAGGGCGTCCTCCGCTAGAAGGTCGGAGATGGCGAGCAGTCGGCGCTCGCGTGCGGAAGGCTGGGAGCGGGCACCGCGTCGACCTTTTGGTTCCTTGGTGATCATGCGGGGCGCGTTCGGCGAGGAGAGTGATACGCCAGCAGCATGGAGGGCTTGGCGCATACGGCTAGCCAGACTGGAGGGGCTTTCATTGGGGTCCGTCACGACCCGAGAGACCCAGCCTTGCCGTTGAGCATATTCCCACATCTCGTCACTGACTGGCAGGCCCAACTCTTCTGATGCCTGGCGGCGAATCAGGTCAAGCCTCGATGTTATCATTCTACCGACTCTTATCGCTGTTGGGGTACTATACCCTCAGAAGGGTACACCCAGGGGCTACCGGGTGTCAAGTGGTGCAGGCAACGGGCCGCAAGTCCGAGAGGAGGTAGATGCATGACGAACGAGCTGCTGCTCACCGTCGGCCAGGCGGCGGGCCGGTTGAACCTGAGCGAGAGGACGGGCTGGAACCTGGTCCGGACAGGCCGTTTGCCGAGCGTGAAGATCGGGAAGTCGCGCCGCGTCCCGGCCACCGCGCTAGAGCGCTTTGTCGAGAATCTGGCCGAGGACGGCGACGCCGGCTAATGACCGCCTGGCGATACCGCCGCTGTTTCTCCTCCAAGGGCGTCTACGCCGGCGGCGAATATATAGGCCCTTGTGCTTCGGCGACGGCCATTGGCGCGAGAAGGGTTACAGCCTGAGGCGCTGTCCCGGTTGTGAGGCCATCGGTCAAACAAGAGACTTCCCGGTAGTACGGGAACGGCGCGCGGGGGTGTCCTATGCGTGAAAATGCCGCCCTAGAGCTGGCCGCCAAGGGTGTCTACGTCGCGCCGGCCTGTTGGCCCATCAACGGGGAGTGCGGCTGCGGCGGCGGCCACGTCGGGCGCGATGTCGGGAAGGCCCCGCTTACAGACCACGGCCATCTGGACGCCACTACTGACGCCGAGATCATTTGCGGCTGGTGGCGGCGGTGGCCACTCGCAAATCTCCTGATAGACCTCAAACGGACTGGCCTGGTAGACCTGGCCCCCGACTGCCCCGACGCTCTGGATCACTTCCAAGAGCAGGGCATCCCGCCCGGAGCCGCAGTCTTCATCTCGGGCGGTGGCCCTGGACATCGTCATCACTTACTGCGGCGGCCGGATGGCTGCCCTGCCCACCGCGTCTGCAAGGCCAACGAGTACGACCTGCTGGGGAATGGCTACGCTATCGCGCCGCCGTCCCTTCACCTTTCTGGTCAACGCTACGCCTGGATTACGCCGCTTCAGGAACTCGGCTTCCTCCCCGATGCCCCCGGCTGGGCTGTCGCCCTACTGCGGGGAGCCGGGAAGGATGGCCACCACCAGGCGGAACCTATCCCGGATGTCATCCCTGAGGGTGAGCGCAACGTCACGCTGACGAGCCTGGCCGGGACTATGCGGAGGCGTCGGGCTTCGGAGCCGGCGATCCTGGCCGCCCTGGAGGTGGAGATCGCTGCCAAGAGCCCGACACCGCTGGATCATGACGAAGTAGCGGGGATCGCGCAGTCGGTGGCCAGGTACGCGCCCGCCCCCGACCTGGAGTTCTACTTTCCGAGCGGCTTTGCCGCAAAGCGCCTGGCTGAACGACTCCTAGATGAGCACCCCTTCGCCGCTGGCGGCGGGCAACTCTATGTGTATCACGATGGCGTCTACCGGGCAGATGGTGATGCCTTCGTGCGCCGACGTAGCGCCGACATTCTCGGTGACAGGTGGACGCGGGCACGGGCAGACGAGGCCGCCGCATATCTCCTGGCCACCACACCGCAACTGTGGGAGAGGCCGCCACTGGACACCGTGAACGTGCGGAATGGCCTGCTGGACGTGACCTCAGACGACCTACACCCGCACTCCCCGGACTTCCTCTCGTGCGTCCAGATAGGCGCCGCGTTCGACCCCACCGCGGCCTGCCCGACGATAGAGCGCTTCATCAAGGAGGTGTTCCCTTCGGACGTGGTAGACCTGGCCTATGAGCTCGCTGGGCACCTGATGATCCCGGACACGTCGCCTCAGAGGGCCGTGATGCTTGTAGGAGCGGGCGCGAACGGAAAGACTACCTACGCCCGGACGCTGGAGACCTTCCTGGGCGGCGCCGTCAACGTGAGCGCCATCACCCTCCAGGCGCTCGACAGCAATCGCTTCGCTGCGGCCGGCCTGTTTGGAAAGCTGGCGAACATCGCCACCGACCTGGACGCCGAGGCGCTGAAGTCCTCGGCCATGTTCAAGGCCGTCGCCTCCGGAGACCCCATCACGGCTGAACGCAAGTACGGGGCACCGTTCACGTTCGCACCCTTCGCCCGCCTGCTGTTCAGCGCCAACGAGCCGCCGCCCACGCACGACACCAGCTTCGCCTTCTTCCGGCGCTGGATCATCATCCCGTTCGACCAGACCTTCACCGGCAAGGCAGCCGACCCACACCTGCTGGAGAAGTTGACGACGCCGGCGGAACTCTCGGGCCTCTTAAACTTCGCGCTCGAGGGCCTGCTCTGCCTACGAGAGCGGGGGGGCTTCACCCAGGCCGACAGCCTCACCATCGCGGCCGAAGACTTCCGCACGGCGGTCGATTCCGCCGCCGCCTTCGTCAGCGAACAGTGTCTGCTGAGTCTCGACCACAGGACGGGCCAGGCCGCCCTCTATGACGCATACAAGACCTGGTGCCTAGCAGTCGGGCGATCCCCACTGTCGGCACGCCGCTTCAATCAGCTGGTGCGCTCGCTCCTGCCCGACCCACAGGCCATGCTCCTGATAGTTGATGGGCGTCCCCACTGGCCGGGCATCACCTTGAGGACGGGGGGCACCACATGAGAGAGCGACTGACGGGCAGCGCCGAAAGTACGCAAAGTATAAGAACGGCCTTACCCTTACTCCCTCTACCAATCGCGCGCGAAAAGAGAGTAAGGGTAGGGAGAGAACCGTACTTTTTGTACGTTCTGGGTGGCAGCGGGAGGGTGAGCGCATGACCCCGCGAAGTCCAGCCTCGCCGTGCTCGCAACCTGGATGCTGGCGATTAAGGCCGTGCCCGGAGCACGGCAAGCATCGGGCCCGGCCAGCGGACCATAAGCCATTCGCCAACCGTCGGTATGGGGCCGCTGGTGGGCGCGCATGGCAGCGGACGAGGGCGGCTATTCTGAAGCGGGATAACTGCACCTGCCAATACTGCGGTGGCATGGCGACGGTGATAGACCATGTGCTCAACCGTGCCAGGGGGGGCTCTGATGATCCTGCCAATCTTGTGAGTTCCTGCCGTTCCTGCAACCTGAAGAAGATGCAGCTCGAGGCACGGGCAGGACGTGAGGCGAGGCGTCGGTGATGGTGGGTAGGCCCGTCATATTCTTGGGCGATCGCAAGCGGAAGACGGTTAGCCAGACCACCGCGCGTGCGAGTACAAATTACAGCCGTCGGCCACGGCATTTAAAAAGTGAGGGTAACCTGCCATGAAACCTAAGCCCATTCCAGAACCGCCGCCGCCAGAGCCACCTGTGCACCTCTCTCTGCGGGCACAGGCGCTATGGCGTCAGCTAGTACCCCGGCGTGCGAAGAGTCCTGAGCGGCTGACTCTGCTACAGGCAGCTCTTGAGGCCCTTGACCGGGCGGACCGAGCGCGCGAGGCCATCGAGCGAGAGGGGTTGACCGTCAGGACTGAGACCACGGGTGCCATGCACATACACCCGTTGGTCCGAGTGGAGGAGAAGAGTCGCCAGGCGTTCGGGCGAATCTGGCGCGACCTGGGCCTCACCTGGGCGCAGGAAGTAGACGGGCTGGTGAGGGATTATGGGCAGTTCACCTAGTGGGGGAGCCATGAGGCCGCCGAGAATGACGGCCTTCTGGGAGAAGGTGGGCGTCCAGGTGGTGACGGCGCTGGAACCCCTCTTCGAGGATGCCGAGTTCAACCGCGTCTTCGACGTGGCAGTCGCCTTCGCCGTCCAGGGAGCCCGCCTTCGTGCTGACTCGGAGAGGCGATCGCAGGCACTTGAGGGAATCGGCGCACTCGGCGACGCCATCCTTTTGGGCGAGCAGTGGCCAGCCCGCCTTGAGGAGTGGGGCAAGGCGGCGCGTGACACGTTCCTGCCCGCCCTGCTGAAGGCAACTCTATCAGCTGGCCCTGCCCTGGGTGTCCAGTGGGGCGTGCGGCGCCTGGAGGAGGCCCGCCGCCGCACCCAGGAGGAGTGCCGGCTTGCGCCGCTGAGCCTGGTCCTAGACCTGCCCCGCCGCAAGACCCGTCGTCCTCAGAAGGACTCGCCCCGAGGGGAAGAGATCGCCGAGGCCGTGGGCACACGCCTCCGAGAAGGCATCCAACTGCGGTGGCGGGAGCTGCGAGCCATAGAACTCGTCTTGGAGGAGGTCGCAGGAGAGTTCGACGGGGAGACTCCCACCCGGCCGTGGGAACGGGAGGCGCTCGACGAGGGCAAGAGGAGGCTTGAGGAACTGCATCTTGCGGCCCAAGCCTACGTTGGGCCGTTCAAGCTACCGGGGATGGACGAGGAGGAGATGGAACAGGTGAGGAAGGTCATCCGGCGGGAGGGTGAGCCCTGGAGGTGAAGGCCGAGCGCCGACAGACCGCACACTATGCCACCGTAATGTGCGTGCCGTGCCCCCATTGGGGACCTTGCTCCGCAGCCGAGGTTGGAGGGTTTCGAGTCTGTCCCCCTTTGGAGCAGCGAGCGACCGCCTGGTCTGGGGGCCAGATCTCGGGTAGAATTCTTGCGATCTGGGTGCTATGCGATGCTACCCGCGAACCTGTTGCACGCGATCGCCGATCCGGCGGGAGGACGTGTCCTTCTGGTGGTAGGCGCAGGCTGTTCGGTCGAGCCCCCGACAAGTCTCCCGCTTTCGGATGCCTGCGCTCGCGAGGCCCATCGACGACTCGTAGCCGACGGTCGTCTCACCGAGGGAGACTGCGGCGATCCAGGCGACCTGTCGTGCGTGGCCGACGCCGTAGTGGCTGCGACTGGCTCGCAGCGGGAGCTCGTTCGCCGCCTGCCCTGCACCGAGTTCCGCCAGGCGCAGCCGAACGAAGGGCACCTGCTGGCAGCAGCGATGCTGCGGGAGGGCGCGGTGAGCTGCGTACTGACGCTGAACTTTGACCTTGCCATGTCCTCCGCCCTCACGCAGGTAGGCTCCCGGGACGACGTAGCCATCATAGCGGGGCCAGAAGACCACCGGGACCTTGGCATGGCGAATCTGATCTATTTGCACCGCAACGTCAACGCCGATCCTGAGACGTTGATCCTGCGCTCTTCCGCGCTGGATGAGGAGTGGCGCGGCCATTGGGAAGAAGTCATCGTCGCGAAAGCACTCGGCGCCCCCGTGACAGTCTTCGTAGGGCTTGGTACGCCATCTGCAGTGTTGGTAGACAGCACGCTGCGTATTCGCAGAGCCCTCGCGGATACTGTCGTGGTCTACCAAGTAGATCCTGGGAACCGAGAGGACTCGGCGTTCTTCGCGAAACTTGCACTTCCGGACGATGCCTACTTGCAGATGAGCTGGGTGGCCTTCATGCGCGATCTGGGTCGGCGGCTGGTTGAGGAGCACCGCACCGACCTTGAACGGGCGTGCGAGGAGTTGCTGGAGGCCGAGGGCTGGGAGCGCGAAGACGTGGGCGGGCTGTGCCGGCGGCTCGCAGAGCTCGGGCTGATCCGGCTTGGTCGAGTTCGGGCACGGTGGCTGCTGGCCGACGCTGGTTATGTCCCTCGACGCGCGGTGGAGGCAGCATGGCTCGCTGACCTGCTCCTCGCCGTCGGACTCATCGAACGGACCACTGGAAGTCGAGCAGTCTTTGGAGAGGACGGAGTCGTTGAGTTCCGCCACAACAACCGCATCGCCGGTTCGGTCGTGCTCGCGACTGGGCGCGGGTTCCGTCGCTGGTTGGTGCTCGAGGCGAGGATCAGGCAGAGTGAGCGGCACTGGGAGCATCGCGACCCTCGACCGCGGCGGGCGCTTGTCGCTGGCGTGCCCGACGGTCAGCCACTGCCGATCACACCACCAACGGACGTCGTCTCGGAAGAAGATCCGGACGACATTGTCACGGGGGAGACGACGTTCGAAATGTTTGGCGTTGATCAGCTACGGCAAACACCGGAACTCGCAGAACGGATACTGGCCTGATGGCTGATAGAGGTTCACTCACTGCGACTGACCTCCGGGCCGCCGCCTCGGAGATTCTCGAAGCGGGCGGCTATCGCCGCATTGAGCGTGCACGCGGCGCTGAATTGCCGACCTCTATCACTCGCCTCTTCGAGGACCCGTACGGCATCGTGGCTGTCGCCGTCTATGACACATGGCGCGACTTGTCGACGGGGTGGGCCGACGCGCAGGCGGCGCTCGTGGAGCTGATTTCCGAACACGTTGGCGGCGCAGAAGCCAAAGCCTGGGAGGGCTATCTGGTTCTTCTCACGCCGGGCATTCCGGGCACCGAGGCTCGGATCGAGGCGACTGAGATCCGCTATGACACGTCCCGGGTACGCAAGCTTCTCGCCACGGGGGATGAGATCAAGGGGCTGGCCGACGTCGAACACGCCCTTTTGCCCTTGCTGCCGTTGGGTCCAGAGTTGCAGCTCGATGAGCAGGAATCGGTGCTCAACATGCTGCCTGCATTGCTGTCGCGAAGCGGCATCCCCGAGGACGCCGTTCGTGTGGTGATTGATGCCTTCTCTGCGCAACAGCCGATAGTAGAGTGCCTGCACAGATACCGGACCCAGACATGAGAATCAAGGCACTTGAACTGAGCGGTTTCCGGGGTTTCGCGCAGTCGCAGGCTCTCGACCTTGACGCCGATGCGGTGATAGTCATCGGTGCCAATGGTCAGGGGAAGACGTCGCTCTTCGATGCCGTGCTGTGGGCGCTGGCTGGGGGCATCCCGCGCCTAGGCGATGACGACCGACGTCTGGTCTCGATGTACTCAGTCTCGGGCGAGATGCGGGTCTCCCTGGACATGCGCAACGCCAACGGCGACCACTGTCGTCTGGTGCGCAGCTTCGATGGTGATCTACAGCACCTGGGGCTTGAGGTCAACGGAGAAGTCTCCCGTGAGGCCGCGGCCAAGTCGCGGCTGCTGGAGCTGCTCTGGCCTCAGGCATTGGTGAGCCCGGAGGGGGCTGCCGCCTTGACAGCAGCCATCACACGCACAGTTTACCTTCAGCAGGATTTGGTTCGGCAGTTCATCGAGGCCGACAGTGAGCAGGAGCGCTTCAACGCGCTCAGTGAGCTGGTAGGTGCTGGCAGGGTGACCGAGCTCCAGCTTCAACTCGAGCGGGACAAGACAGCATGGACGCGAGCAACCAATGTTCGTGTGAGAGATACTGAAGCTGCCGGCGAGCGCCTTGCACGCCTAGAAGGGCAGCTTGCTGACCTCAGCCGACTCGGCGGAGAAGTCGAAAGGGAGACCGAAGCGACGTGGGCTGCATGGTGGGACCAGGCCAGGCAACTGGGCGTTAGTGTTCGGCGGGTTCCTCCTATCGACTCGGTCGAAGCCCCTCCGATTCTTGATGCGGCGGTCAAGCAGATGGAAGCGCTGCGGCGCGCGAATGATCGTCGCCGGGACCTCGCGCTCGAACTCCTCGACGAGGTTGCGGCGCAAGCCGCGGTGCCAATACCGGATGAGGAGCCTCTCCGACAGGCGGTGGAGGCGGCGAAGCAAGATGTCCGTGTCACACGCGACGCTCTCGCCGACGCGGAAAAGCGGGCGGCCGAGGAGCGCCGCGCTCAGGTAGAGGTCCGCGCAGCCCGCGAGGAAATGCGGGCCCTCGCGCAACTCGCATTGCGTCACCTTGGAGAGCGTTGTCCGGTTTGCGCACAGCTTTACGACGAGTCCGCAACACGGCACCGCCTAGCACAGCTCGGTGCCGCTACACCTGAAGAAGAGACCGCCCCATCAAGCACGGATGACGTTGCCAAGTTAGCGGCGGTGCAGGAGGAGCGCGAACGGACGCTTTCGGTGGCAGAAGCGAGGCTGCGGCAGGCTGAGCAAGCGGGGCGTGAGTGGCGTGCGCGGATCGCCGATCAAGAACGCCGTCTGCGAGAGCTTGGAGTCGACCCCGACCTTGCACCGACCGCTATCCAGACTCTTGCCGATGAACTTGCTGCGACCACAGCTGCCCTTGCTGCCCAACAGCAAAGAGGTGAGCGAGTCGCACTTGCGCTCGCCCAGGCGGCCGCGCGAGCCCGCATAACTGAACTCGAACGTGAGGTGGCCGCCACGCGAAAGGAAGTGGAGGAGCTCGACGCCTCGGTTCGCTCTCGCGAGGAGACGGGCGAACTCGCTGGCCGGGTTCTCGATGGCCTGCGCGAGGCAGCCTCGCATGTGGTCAGCGTGGAGCTCGAACACATCGGACCGGTCCTCCAGCGGATCTATGCCAGGGCCGACCCTCATCCCGCATTCCGGGCAGTCAGGCTCCTCACGAGGGTGACTCGGGGTCGCGGTCGCCTGATGACCGCGATTGATGACACCCTGGCGGACCTCTCGACGGAGTCGCCGGAAACCGTCCTGTCGAGCTCACAGATGAATGCCTTGGCAGTCGCTGTTTTCCTCGCCTTGAACCTGGGAGTGCCGGCGCCGCCGCTTCGGTCGATGATGCTCGATGATCCGATGCAGAGTCTCGACGACATCCACCTGTTGGGGCTGATTGACCTTCTGCGCCGAACCAAGGACGGACGGCAGTTGATCCTGTCCACCCATGATGCAAGGTTTGGCCACCTTCTGGCGCGTAAGTTGAGACCTGTCGGAAATGATGAGCGGACCGTCGTCATTGAGCTCGACGGCTGGAGACGCGAAGGCCCTCTTGTCACACAGCGCGATGTGCTGGCAGATTCTGCGCGGCTCCGCATCGCGGTCTGACGCCGTGGCGCGGACACTTCTGGACGAGAACTGCGAGCTGGCGGATCCATACGGTGACCCGCTGGCCGACAGCCAGGGTAACCTCCTATCGGGCATCCTGCCGGGTGGTCAGGTTGCGACCTGCACGGGTGCCACCATCACGACCCGCATCCTGGAGGCCGACCTGAACCTCGACTGTGCTGTAAACATCATCGATGACCAGATGATCGCCTTCCGGTACGGTGCCAAGTTTGGAAGCGCCCTATATGACCCCTGGTATGACCTGGAGCCCGCCCTGAAGGACTTCGACATCGATATCAAGGACCTCCAGAAGGTGTTCGGGCGCGACGGGAGCACCTGCCAGAACCCCATTCCGGCCCAGCCCCCCCTGCCGCCACCTCCCTAGAGCGACCGAGACTCGCCGCAACCGGACATGGCGGTCTGTGGGACGGCTGGCGCTGCGTAGGGTCCGAACCCCGCACACCATGAGCTCTCTGTAGTGTAGGCTCTGGCATGCGGCGTGGGTTGACCCTACTAATGAGCTGGCCTCGTTGCCATTCATCGGACGTGTCGCCCACAGCCGCGTGCGCAGGGGCTTGACCTGATAGGAGCCGGTTCGGTGACCCGAGAGAGCCCCGTCAGCCCCTGAGCATCGGCCGGACAACGATCGCAAGGAGGCGCAGGTGATCACGATTGGGGTGGATGCCCACAAGCGGCTACATGTAGCGCTCGCCATCAATGAAGCCGGGCAGGAACTGGGCGAATGGCGAGGGCCCAACAGCGCTGCTGGCTGGCGGAGCATTGCCCAGTGGGCGAGTTCGTTAGGGAGTCCGCGGCAATGGGGCGTCGAAGGGGCTTGGAGCTACGGCCGAAACCTGGCTCAACACCTGGTCGCCGTTGGCGAAACCGTCTTCGACATCAATCCGCGCTGGACTGCCGGCGGCCGGCGCAGGGCCCGCAAACCTGGCAAGACCGACCGTCTCGACGCACGGGCGGTGGCGCTTCTCGTGCGGCAAGAGGCTCCCACCCTTCCCGAGGTCCACGCAGAGGACGACACTGCAGTGCTCGACCTCCTGACCAATGAGCGTGAAGGCGCGGTGGCTGAAGCGACGCGTCTGCGCAACCAGATCCATGCTTTGCTCATGCAGGCCGACCCGGATTACCACAGCTACCTTCCAAACCTGAAATCCCGGTCCGCGCTCGATGCCCTCGAAGCCTACGCCCTTCCAGGCGGCAGTCCGCTCCAGGCGCAGCGGGCGGCAGCAGTCCGGCGGCTGGCCGCGCGCCTGAGGTTGGCGCTCTCACAGGCGGCGCAATTGGCCGAGGAGATCGAGGAGTTAGCGAGGCGGCGCTTTTCCCCCCTGACCAACCTGTGCGGTGTCAACCTCATCACGGCCGGGACCTTGGCGGGCATTCTCGGGCCCGGTGACCGGTTCGCCACCGACGCGCAACTGGCCGCGTACGCCGGCGTGGCGCCCCTGGAGGCGTCCTCTGCAGGACTTGTGCGCCATCGCCTGAACCGGGGAGGCAACCGCCGGCTCAACTCGGTGCTCTACCGTATCGTGCTGACCCAGGCGCACCATTCTCCCGCCGCCAAGGCTTACATCAAGCGACGCCTCTCGGAAGGGAAAACGCGACGCGAGGCTCACCGGGCGCTGCGGCGCTTCGTTGTTCGCGCCATCTGGCGCCTTTGGCACGAGTGTCAAACAGCTCAGGCCAGAGAGGCCGTACGAGAAGCGGCTTGACCCCTTGCACATAGGAGCGTCCGATGGTGTCCAAGCCAACGGCACGGGAGCCGACCTCGACCTGCTAAATGCTGACGCCCGCAGCGCCGCCCTTCATCATGCCAACCTGACCCGGGTTGACCTGGAGGCCTTTGCCTCGACTCCTTCGCCGCAGAGACCTTAGTCATGTGCATGAGTCCCTCTACGTTCCAAGGCGCCCGCTGTGGCCGTCAGCGGCTCGAACACATCCCTGAGATCCTCAAGTCCGACTGGGAGATTCGCTACGAGATCATGCCCGGGGTTGACCGCTGCCCTTCTCTGATCTAACTGTTAGGCGCAAAGGCCAGATATCAGCAGCGAAGAGCCGTGTATCCGTCAGCTCACCTGGCAGCGTCGCTCCTGCTCAACGAAGTCTACCGCGGGGACCGGGCCTCGGCTGCGGCCGGCGCCATCGTCCCGGATCTCATCGACAAGACCCTGGCATGGCTACTCGGTGTGACCCCGTCTGGACGACACGTTGCTCATTCCCTGGCGGGAGCAGGAGTCCTGACACTCGCGACGGCATGGCTCGCCGGTCCCAGGAGAGGGGCGAGCTTCGGAGCCTCCTACATGTGCCATCTTGTGGGTGACCTATGGGAGGGCGGTCACGTGCCGTGGCTGACGCCCTTCAAGAAGTATGAGCACTCAGAGCGGCGCTGGGACCTTGGGATTACGTGGAGGGCCGTGCTGCTCGAGTTCGCCGGCATGGTCCTCCTAGCACGTCTGACGGCCCGATGGGTCGCGGAGAGCGAGCGTTAATGCTTAGTGCGCGTTGCTGTGAGAGTCTGCCGTAGAAGCAGATGAGGGGCGGTCGTGAAGGCCGCCTCCGCTGTTTGCGCTGGACCCGAGAGAGGCGGGGAGACCGCACACGATCCGTGAATGGTGTCTCGTCTCCTGGCGTCGTCACGATCCCCTGGCAACGAGAAGGAGCGGCCCAGGCAACCGCCTCTGCGTGGTGTGAACCTGGTGTTTGACCTCTGCGCCATCCCGTGGGACTACCGAAACCATGTGCTATGGCCGAACGTATTAGTGGTGAGAGGATGCATCCCCGCCACCAGCACACACAGTCCTCTCGCTCGCGCCCTTGAGCACCCCAGTCACCAGCTCAAGGGTGCTCCTCTTTCTTGCGGCAGCAGTGGGCCGGGCCTCCAGGCGGAGTGACTCGATGCCCGCTCCCCGCCTAGCGGAACACCCGCATCCACACCCAGAAGGCCCGGCAGGGGAGTATCGGCTGCGCAGAAAGACACGAGAACAGGGCCGCGCTGACCTCCAAAACGGAAGCAAATCGCTGGTCGGTTGGGATAGGCGAGCCCCTCAGACTCGACCGCACCACGTCAGCAGGCGCGAGCTGGACCTAGTCCGTATCGTGCGGACGCCGGAGAGGACGAATTCGCTCGACGGTGATCAGACGGGACTCGTCATTCACTGCGTAGAGGATGTGGCAGGGGCCGGCGCGGAGGCTGTAGTGGCCGGGCGCCTTGCGGTGTCGGGCGCCAGCGGGCCGGGGATTCGTCTCCAGCTCGTCAAGGGCCTCGTGAACGAGTTCTAGGGCCTCGGGGTCAAGGGCCGCGAGGTCTTCGGAGGCCTTGGCACCAATCTCTACGAAGTAGGCGCGACCCCTCCAAGGCCCCCTGAGCGTTCCGTCGCGTGCCAAACCGCCGCCTTCTGCCTGGTGGCCTGTCTCCAAGCCTAGCGCTCGCGGCGCCCGACCCTACCCCCTACCTTCAGGATCGGAGCGGCCATAGCCTCAGGCTGGGCTCTTGTTCATGCTCGCCCGCTGTGGCAAGAGCAACGACTGAGCGCACCTCTGATGTTCCTGAGTGAAGCTCCCTAGTCGCGTGGTCGGTCGTATGAAACACACGAATGATACGTCGCATGGTCAGTTTGAGCAAGCTACTTACGTGGAGGAACGATGCCGGAGTCTTCGGTCCGGCTGGCAGATTGGCGAGGCTACTCCCGAGAGTAGGACCTAGGAAGTCGAGTCAGGGCCGGCTATGCGAGGCAGAGAGTCTCGAGTCTCCCTAAGCTGGTAGCCACGCCCAGGCAGTGTCCACAGGAGATCTGGCGGCGCGCCGAGGAATTGGAGCTTGCGCCTCACGTTCCGAACGTGAGCCCGTATCACCTCAGATGTGCCGGTGCCCGGCTGAAACTCCCAGACGTGCTCGAGCAGTTCGTCGTTGGTGACAGCCCGGCCCCTGCGCCGCATGATGTATTCCATGAATCGGAACTCGAAGCGGGTGAGGTGGACGTTGCGACCCCGGTAGGTTAGCATCCGTCGGATCGTGTCAAGCTCCAGGCCTTCGGCGCGGAGCACCGAGCATTCTTCCGCCGACCAGCGGAGTGCCAGGAGGATGGCCCTGAGGACATCGCGAGCCGTTACCCGCCCGTGGAGCACGACATCGTGTCCGGCCTTGGTGGGAGGCGGGGCAAGGGTTTCGGCGACTTCCTTCGAACCTACAATGTAGATGACTGGAGGCGCCAGGTCGCCAAGGGCTTCCGTCAGTGCGACGGCGAACCGGGGCGGGGGCATATCCTCTTCGGCGTCGTCGAAGAGGATGAGATCAGGGATGAGGGCACTGCCGTGACTGAGCCAGGTGAGCGCCTGTGCGGCGGACTCTGCGGGGGTCGCGATGAACCCCATCTGGTTGACTGCCATCACAAGGGTCTCCCGCAGAACAGGGTTACTGTGGACGACCCAGACTAACGGAGGCGGTTGCGAAAACACAGGTTGCAGAAACCTTCCTCCTCGGCTAATTCGCAAATCCACGGCAAGCCATAGCAGGCGCACGCATTGGGACACCAAGGGGGCGGGCGGGGTCCCTTCTAGAGCTGATCAGTCACAGGTGCGAGCAGCAATGCTGCTCACCTACGCAAAGAGGCTCGGCGGGTGGGCGAACTCGATGATCATGTCGTGACCCTTTAGCTCGAACCGTGTCACGGTCTCAGGGCTATCCACGTCGCCCTTCCAGTGGATCGTGATGCGGTCGTCAGTATCGAGCTTGCCCAACGCCCACCGCACTAGCTGCGCGACGACTTCCATGTGCAGGCGCGGCCAACTCTTCAACAGCCGGCGAGACTCGGCGATATGGTCCTCCCTTCCGAGTTTCGTGCAGTAGTCGTCACAGATCTCGGCTACGTCCTCACCCGCCTCCAGGCGCGCCAGGACCTCGTGCCCGTCATTGAGGACCATCGCCGTCGTGAAGAAGATGTTGAGCAGCGCCATGGCCTCTAGACAACCCGACCCAGACATGTTCGCGTCCTCCTTTCGTCAACAGGGTTCGCCCGCCCGCCCCTATGGCGGCAGTCAAAGGCGTATCGCTCGGCGGCTTGTTCGGGGGTTTGCAATGGTTGACCCCGGCGTTGCGAGCTCTCACACTGAGCGTGCAGGCCCGTCGAATGCGTTTCCTCCTGATTCTACCGAACGGACTGGCCTATCCGCCCGAGGTTCTGGCACCATAGTTATCTGGACCCATGGCGACCCGCATGCGGGAAACCCCCCAAAACAGGGTACGCATTGACTTCGGCATCCCACCAGCGATGGCGCAAGAGGGCCGCATGACTCCATGCTCAGACGTCTTTGTTGGGCGTGCCCGGCCCCTGGCTCTCCTAGAGAAAGCGCTCGACCAATGTAGTGTGGGGAGCCGATCGCTTCTTGTCAGCGGCGAGGCAGGCATCGGCAAGACGGCGCTGATTCGAGAGTTCGCCAGGCGGGCAGAAGCGCGGTCCATACGCGTGGCGTGGGGACACTGCTACGACGTGGCCGGGATTCCGCCCTATCTTCCCTTCCAGCAGCTGGCGGAGCGACTCCGCGTCGATTTTGCCCGACTGTCTGAGTCCCTTCTCGACGAAAGCAATGCTGGTCGCCCACTTGCGAGACGACGGAAAGGTGCTCCAGAGGCGTGGCGACAGCGGTTCCTGACGGGAGTGACCAGTCGCTTGCAGAATATGGCGGCGTCCCAGCCGCTCCTTCTCATCGTCGAAGACATACAATGGGCTGACACCGGCTCGCTGCTCCTCCTGAATACCCTCGTTGACACGGGAGGGCGCGGGTTGCTGTTGGTTTCGACAATTCGCCCAGAGGAGCCTGTCGAAGGCCCTCGCCAACGACTGATCTATAGGCTGCAGCTGAAGAGCGCACGACTTCGCTTGCGTGGGCTCACTATCGAAGAGATCCGGAACCTAGTGTCCAGACTGTACAGTCCTGGTCTTGCTACTGCACGTGAGGTTCGGTTCCTACATCGGTTTACCAGGGGCAACCCCCTCTTTGTCACGCAGACTCTCGACCATCTAGAGTCACAGGGAGCACTGCAGGTCGACAACATGGAGCGAGCCATTGCTCAGACCCGGATTCCGATCTGGCTCGGCGGCCTGCTGGACGTGCGGTTGGCCACCTTGCCCGCGCCGGTCCTTGAGGTGCTTTCGGGGGCGAGCGTGCTTGGTGACGAATTCTCACTGGATGTGCTGTCTGTCCTGAGGCAAGAACCTCCCGCAGCTGTGGAGGATCTGATTGACGTGGCAATACAGCGAGGGCTAGTGCGGGCAACCGTTGGGACCTTCGGACCGCGCTTTTCATTCGCGCACGCTCTTTACCGCAAGCGCCTATACGAGTCCCTGAGGCCGTCGCTTCGCCGTGCCTATCACGCCAGAGTCGCCAGGGCGGGGATCGCCCACGAGATCGAACTTCCGGTCGAGGAACAGGCAGCCCACGTCGCGCTGGCAGGGGAAAGCACTCTCAAAAGCAGAGCCGTCACCTTCTGTCGGGCGGCGGCGGCCAAGGCCGAAAGGGTGTGCGCGTATGAGGCGGCAGCCTGGTTCTGGGAACTTGCGGTCCAGTCTGCTTCACCGCGCCGCCCACGCCAGCGCGCGGATCTGCTCGCAAGGCTGGGATGGGCATGCTGGGCGGCCAGAGAGTGGCAGCGGGCCAGACAGGCCTGGAAGGAAGCGGTCGCCTTGTATGAGGCACTTAACGAGTCGCAGAGCCTTGCTGCTCTGGCGCTGGCACTCGGGGAGACCGCACGCTGGCAGCAGGATGTCGGGGAAGCAGAGGACTGGCTCAGACGGGCAATTCCCCTGCTCCCCTCGGGGTCGGAAGCACGCCTGCGGGCGCTCGCCATGCTTGGGGGCGTGGAATGTCTTCGTAATCAGCCAACAAAGGGAATGGCGATGCTAGACGAGGTCCGGCAAAACAGGACGGTCCAGGTCGATCCTTATACCTTCTACTGGCTGTCCTATGGGTACTTGACTCTTGGCGATGTCGAAACGGCAAGGGTGGTGGCAGAGAAGGGCTTTGCGCTCGCGCAAGATGCAGATGATCACTACACAGGGAGCTTTCTCGCTGCCCACCTCACGCACATCTATCTGTCTTTTATGAGGGCTCATTCCGCCTCTAGGTATGTTGCTTTTCTTGAGCGAGCAGTCGAGCCTTCCAACATGATGGGCTTGAGCTTCTTGCTGATCTCGCGGTCGCTTCTGGCGGCGTATCGGGGCCAGTGGAGGCGCGTGATTCGTGTCTGCGACCGGACAATGGGTGAGCTGAGGCTTGCCGGGCGGTATCAATTCGCCGCGAGCCACTTCTTTCGGGCGGAAGCGAGGCTTGCACTGGGTGAGACGGAGGCTGCATGTGCGGAGATGTCTCAGGCGCTTCCCGATCTCGCCGAGATGCGTCCGGCTGCCGCTATGCACCTTGCAAGGGCGTTGCTTCGTCTTGGTGACCTCGCAATGGCTAGGCGGCTGCTTCGACGCTTTGCTCCGCCACTACTCAGTACACGGAGAATGGCGGCCGGCCGGGCAATTCTAGGTGAAGTCTCAGCTCGGTTGGGCGAGAGGGCGCTGGCCGAACAAGTATACCAATTACTGGCAGACGAACAGCGCCCATTGCTACTACTCTACTCAGCCGTCTCAGTCCAGCGCGTGCTGGGTGTGGTTGCCTCCCACTTGGAGGACTGGCCTCGGGCCATGCGGCACTTCGAGACGGCCATCGAACAGCTTGCGGCAGGTGGCGTGTTTGGAGAGCTACTTCCGACCTACTTGGATTACGCAAGAATGCGGCGGGCTCGGCGACGGCGGGGCGACCTCACCAAGGCCCTTGCTCTGGAGGCTAGAGCAGCGCAGTTGCGAGAGCAGTTGGGCATGCCGGCGCCTGCGCCGGCCGCCAGGGGCAGCTCGGCTGTGGGCGACGAAACGTATGGGAATCGATTTGGGTTGACCGGACGCGAGCTGCAGGTTCTGAGGCTCGTCGCCGAGGGGCGGCGCAACGCGGAGATCGCCGAAGCCTTGAGCATAAGTGACCGAACGGTTGAGCGACACCTTGAGAACATCATGAACAAGATGGGCGTCGGTGGCCGAGTGGAGGCTGTCGTGGCGGCTCTGCAGGAGGGCCTCGCCGGGAAACTGCCACCGGTGACGGTGGCGGACGAGCCCAGCGCCGTTTAGTCCAACGCCCTTCCGGCCTGGGAAGCAGCCAGCCCCAGCTTGGCCGTCTTGTCATTGCGCCATGGCGCGGCGCAGCGACGCACCCGTCTCCAGCCCACACTATGGCCAATGATGTGTGGCAATGCCAACGGGGAACGGAGCCGTCCTCGGCCACCTGTTTCCTTGCCGACCCCACCGACCGGCTCCGGGGAACAGCCCGGGGCACGCGCAGGCACCTCCGGGCTCTCAGTGACCCGCGTCCACACCTAACGCTTGACCGACAGTGTAAGATTGGCGCGGTAAGACCGTGAACATCCCCACAGAACACGCTGGGCCCGGGGCCCCCACACTAGCTGAAGGGACGCGCCAGTGAAACGGCTTCCTTTCGCCTGCTGGATTCTACTTGCGGCCGCTCTTCTCTCGTGCGGCCGAGAAGGCAACCCCGGGGGGACGGCCACACCCGCTACCACGGTCGCCCCGACGGCCCAGGCGAACGCCACACCAACTGCCCCCCTGGAGCCGACAAAGCCGCCTTCGACTCCAAGGCCCACTCAGACCCTTTGGCCCACAGCCACGACCTCGCCTATTACCACCGCCACCAGCACCGCTCCACCCACAACCTTCAAAGTTCACTTCATTGACGCCGGCCAGGGGGACGCCATACTGGTAGAAGCTGGCGACGCCGACATCCTGGTGGACGGTGGGCCCAGCGGCTCGGCGGTCTTGTCCTACCTGGCAGGACAACACGTGCCGGACATCGACCTCCTAGTAGCCACCCACCCGCACGCCGATCACGTTGGGGGCCTCGACGACGTGCTGGCCCAGTACGAGGTGCGGGAGGTGTGGACGAACGGCGCCACCGCCACCACCCAGACGTACAAGGACTTCGCGGCGGCAGTGGCAGCGGAAGGTGCGGTTGAACGGGAGATCAAGCGCGGCTACTCGACCCAGTTCGGAGGCATGACCCTCACCGCCCTCGACCCGGTGGACCCGTTGACAGGGGACGCCAACGGCGACTCCATAGTGCTCCGCCTGTCCTGCGGCTCTGTGGACGTGCTGCTAGCCGGGGACGCCACGGCTGACAGCGAGGCCAGCATGCTCGCCGACCCCTCGCTGGTCCTGGGCGCCGACGTGCTCAAGGTGGGCCACCACGGCTCGAGTACCTCAACCACAAACGCGTTCTTGGACGCAGTGACGCCAAAGGACGCGGTGATCAGCGTTGGCGCCGGCAACACCTACGGCCATCCGGCCCAGGACACGCTGAACCGGCTGGCGGCCCACGGCGCGACGATCTATCGGACGGACCTCAACGGCACGGTGGTTCTGAACGTCTGACTGCAATACGTACTCGATCAGCACCACCGGGATGGCTCCGCTGCCTCAACCGGCCGGTTCGACCGCAGGGCCGCCGCCGACATCCACAACCCCAGCCGCCGCCACCGATTGCTCGCGAGACCAGTACAACTGCGGGGACTTCTCAACGTGTGCTGAGGTCATGGCCGTCTTCAACGCCTGCCCCGGCGACCCCAACCGGCTCGACGGGGACCACGATGGGACGCCATGCGAGAGCCTTTGTAAGTGAGCAGCAAGCGGTGTGGCATAGCACACTAAGAGTACATGGTGTCTCAAGCCTGGTCCGGACGGCTCAGTGTGCCAACGCTCCAGATACGGACGGAGTTTTCGCACCCCACAGGTGGGGAATGTAGGACACCTCAGCGGGAAAGCGAAGAGAATCTAGAATGCCTAGATGCGAAGACTGCAAAGATGTCGTTGGGTGGCTTCCATGGGCTCAGAAGGGCGATGGCAACTGCCGAGAGTGCCTCGGGACCGGTGTGAACCCAGATGACCCACTGGGGCAAGGCCCTTGTAGAAAGTGCGGCGGCAGTGGTGTCTGCCCCACGTGTGACGGTGAGGGGTGGATCGGTGAAGACGATAAAGGCGAAGAAGACTGACAAAGGCGACGGGTGCGTGACCTGATGTACGGAGTGGTAGTCCGTGAGAGGCTAGGTCCTCACCGAGAGCCTGCCCGTGCTCCTACTGGCTAGCGCCATCGACTGGTTCGTCATCCTGTGGTCCTGGTGGCCTGACCGCTACTTCAGGCTGTTCGAACTGGTATGCTAGCCACCGGGTCTGGACGCACACTACGTGATGCTCCTATGTGCAAGGGGATCAAGCCGCCCTTTCTGCCGAAACCGCGATTTGAGCAGGCCAGGGTTCCTGCCAAAGGCGCCAGATGCGCGCAAGGCGAACCCCGCCTTACCCCGGAGGCAGCGGGCCTGGAGCATAGCACACTAAGGCCAAATAGTGCGCGTCGGGTCCTTACGACGATCCGGCGCCATCGCCCTGCCGGGATGTGCCGTCGCTGTCGCGTCGCCAGCGTCGGTACAGCACGGGCCGGAAAGGGCCCAGCACGGGCGGTTACAGAGGAACGCCCTTTACTGCCATCATACCATGAGTCTTAGCTTAGTCCATAGCCGAGATCACAGGTCTGTTATGCACCGGGAGAACTATTTCCAAGCCACTCCTCAGCCCACGCCAGAGCATCAGGCGTCAGCCGGGACGGGTCGGTGAAGTAGTAGGCGCAGACCCAGGCAGCATCTTCCAACGCCCCCTCAGAGGGCGCTTGGTTGCGAAGGGCCAGGAAAGCCATGCCCTCTGAGGTCCCGAAGTACAGCCAGAGATTATCGCTGGTCGGATTCTTCTCCAGGACCATCTCGTGCTGGTGAGCATGGCAGGCTTCATGGGCCTGAATCGCTACGGGCTGGTTGGACGCTAGGGCAATTGTGCGGGTCGGGGCATCATAGTAGTTGGCCCCGCCCCCAACGCTGATATGCACGCCGGGGGGAAGCAGGCAGCCGGTCAGAAGCAGAGGCAGTAGGACTAGGAGCCATACTAGTCGTTTCATTTTCCCCGCCTTCCATTCAAACGGTCCATAGGGCTCTCGTATTGCACCAGAGCCCTGTCCTGAGCCGTAGCCCGCGTGTAGCGGTAGCACATTTCAAGGGTGCTCCAACCGGCCAACTCCTTGAGATTCAAGACGTTCTCGCCGTTATCGAGCATGGCGATGGCCCAACCACGCCGGAAGCCGTGGACGCCATGAAAGGGCAAGCCAACGGCCTTGAACCGGCCCTCCAGGACGTGGCGGAGCCCGTTGACGGCCATGCGCCCGCCGCTTCGTGTGGCGAAATGGGGGCGCATCGTCGGGGGCATCGCGGCGCCGGAGGTACTTGAAGAGGTAGTCTGCGGTGAGCTTGCCGCAGGGGACCTTGCGCTGCTTGCCGACGCCGCTATGCGAGTGCGGCCAGAGATTCTACTGGCCGCCGGGGCAGCCCGTGGCTGAGTGTGTTCACTCTGGGCGCGAGCACCAGCAGAACGCCGCCAGAAGCAGCACCCTCACGCCCGGTGTGGGCCCTCGCGCGGTTGTCTGTCGGGGTTCCTGTCAGGGAGATCTGAACCAGTCAAACCAGTCCCGAGGAATCAAGTCCACCAATCGTCCACCAGCGGGTTACAGAGAAGTCGATTCTGATGTGCAGAAGTTCCTTGTCGGCGTCGTAGGCGCTCAGGTGCTTCCTCCCCATCTTCCACGTGTCTTGCGCTGTCACACTGCTGCTCTTGTAAAGCCGGTCAAAGTTCTCAAGGCTTGTCAGGTAGAGGTCGCCGTAGTTGGCTGTCTCCACATAGACGGCGATCCATGGCTCACAGCCAAACGCATGGCAGGCTTCGACAACCTTGCCACGGTCCTGTTGCGCGGCCCGAAACAAGGTTACCGAAGTTGCTTCGGAGCCAACACTTCTAGTCCTCGATTTGACCGTGACTCCGAAGCGCCGACCAAGGCGGGGAGAGTAGGCGATTAGGTCGATCCCGGTGTGATCGACCCGGGACACCTCGAAGCCAGATCGGGATAACCAGTTGGCCACCAGGTACTCTCCGAACATGCCTACGATTGCTTGGTGACGGGTGCTCTTTTGAATATCCATCGCAGTCAGTCAGAGTCGGCACTGGCTCCACCACGCGCACCAGAGACAGGCGGTGTCGCCCATCGACGTGGAGGCGGTCTTGGCGTACGGGATGCGCGGCTCCATCAGCTTTGCTCCCGCACCGCGAACAGTCGCTGCAGCACTGTTTCTAGCTCTCTGGAAGAAGCTTCGAGTAGTCGACGGTGAGCCACCGCTGTGGCTGCATCACGTACACGGCGCTGGCCTCGACGGACTGGTTGTCGACGTAGGCATTGCCGAACTCGGCCCCGAGGTAGCGATGTGCCATCGGCCGCAGGTCATTCTCCTTGTCCGCCGGTCGGACGTCCACGATGGGGCCCTCAACACTCACATATTTGTACGGCGCATGCTCGGTCTGAGCGACGAGGGAGAAGCGTCCCGCCTTGTCAAGCGCCATCCCTTTGCGCGAGGTACGTGACGTGATGATCCACAGGCCGGTCCCGGGCCTGTAGTCGTACCAGATCGCTACCGTGATCGGTCCGCGGCCGGGATCCTCGATGCTGATCACGCCTACGTGGAGATCGGCCAGGAACGCCTCGCGTTCCTCCTGGGTCATCTTGAGGGACATGGGATCTTCTCCCTTGCGTACTGGATACGGGGTTCCACGGGGCCTATCATAGCACCATCCGCAGGGGATGGTTGGTGGCCAGAAATGACCGCGCGTCGAGACCGAGTGGATGACTCAGGGCGGGCCTACGCTGGCAGCCAGCTTCAGATTCAGATATGGGTCAACAGGCGGCCCGACGAGCTCTCTCAACACGTGCTTCAGGCATTGCCATCACTTCCTTCATCAGGTGCCGACATCCGCTGGGTGTCGCCTATGGAGAGTGAAAGGTTTGTCGAGTACCAGGACCGGGCTTTCCTTCGTGCCATTGGGCTGGAGCACCTGGGCCGCCAACTGAGCGGGTTCTGGCCCGGCGGTGGTCCAGTGTGGGATGCACTCGCTGCCCTAGAGTTCAAGAAGTACCCTGGCGTAAAGGGCGTGATACTTGTTGAGGCGAAGAGCCATCCCGCCGAGGTCTACGGCAGCGGGTGCCAGGCATCACCCAGGTCCCGCAACAAGATAGAAGCGGCCCTCAGTGAGACGAAGCGCTGGCTAGGCGTCTCGCAGGATGCAGACTGGACGGGGCCTCTCTACCAGTCCGCAAACAGGCTTGCCCACCTCTACTTCTTCTGTGAAGTCGCGAGGGTCCCCGCTTGGCTAGTGAATGTCTACTTCCTCAAGGACCCTCACTCCCCGACAAGCCAACAGGAATGGCAGCCCGCCATTCTCCAGGTCAAGGCGGAGCTGGGACTGACCGGCATGGCCATCCCACACGGCGCGGAGCTGTTTCTTCAAGCGAGAGAGCGGAGTGAGCTAATCGGAGGGAACGGCTAGCCGGCCAGCGGGCGCCTCACGATGGCGACGAAGAGGCGGCCCTACACGTGCTGGACCAACTCGCCCACCAAGGCGATAGCGCAGAAGACCAAGACAATGAGCGGAAGAAACACTAGTACCGCCCGCTCGCCGCGGCGGGCGACGGCGACGGCTGCGGTTACGCCCGCGAGCGCGCCGACCAGGAGCCCGATGAAGGCCACCAACGGGGACCACGGCAACCAGTGGTCCGAGACTGCGAGAGCGACCGACGGCAACACGAGCGCCGCGAACGGTATCAAGAGCCGAACCGCCCACCAGCCAAGCGGCGTGTGAGGCAGCAGATGAGTCCTTGGCCGGCGAGGGCCTATCGGTGTGTTTTCCACGGGAGCACTATCGCTGCTGGCCCTCCTTGCCGCAAGAGGCGGACGGCGTCTCAGGAGCGGGATGCGTATTGGGGCTGACCGAGGCTGAGGGGGATGCCCCGGTCAGCGCACGCTCGCTTGACGATGGCGCTGAGCGGGCCACCAGTGGATGCCCGTGCCTTACCGTCGTTAACGGCCCACCTGGCGAGTCTCGCCCAGCCAGCAGACAGGGAGGATCGATGCACACTAAGTGATGCTCCTATGTGCAAGGGGATCAAGCCGCTCTTTCTGCTGAAGCCGCTATTTGAGCTGGCTGGCACTCCTGCCAAAGGCGCCAGATCGCGCGAATAACGAACCGGCGCAGCGCCCGGTGAGCCTCGCGACGCGTCTTCCCCTCAGAGAGACGTCGGTCGATGTACGCTTTGGCGGCAGGCAGGTGGTGCGCCTGAGTCAGCACGATACGGTAGAGCACACAGTTGAGCCGCCGGTTGCCGCCCCGGTTCAGGCGATGGCGCACAAGTCCAGCGGAGGACGCCTCCAGGGGCGCCACGCCGGCGTAGGCGGCCAGTTGCGCGTCCGTTGCGAACCGATCACCGGGACCAAGGATGCCCGCCAAGGTCCCGGCGGTGATGAGGTTGACACCGCACAGGTTCGTCAGGGGAGAGAAGCGCCTCCGGGCCAGGTCCTTGATCTGCTGAGCCAACTCCTCGGCCTGCGACAGCGCCAGTCGCAGGCGCTGAGAGAGCCTGCGTATGGCCGCGGCGCGCTGCGCCTGGAGAGGGTTGCTGCCGACAGCCGTGTAGCTCTCGAGGGCAGCGAGTGCGGCTTGGGATTTGAGCGTGGGCAGGTAGGCGCGGTACTCGGGGTCGGTCTGCGACAGCAGGGCGTGGATCTGGTTCCGCAGACGGGTCGATTCGGCGATGGCAGCTTCACGCTCACTTGTCAGAAGGTCGAGAACGGCCGTGTCGTCCTCCGCGTGGACGCGAGGCAGTGCAGAGGTCTCCTGTCGCACCAAAAGCGCCACCGCGCGCGCATCCAGGCGGTCAGTCTTGCCGGGCTTTCGAGCGCTGCGCCGCCCCATGGCGGTCCAACGTGGGTTGACTTCATAGACTGTTTCCCCAGCGGCCACCAGGTGCTGTGCAAGGTTCCGGCCGTATCCCCAGGCCCCTTCGATGCCCCACTGCCGAGGGCTTCTGAGAGAGGCCGCCCATTGCGAGATGGCCCGCCAGCCGGCAGCGTTGTTCAGTCCCTGCCACTGGTTAAGCTCGTGTCCTGCTTCGTCAAGTGCCAGGGCCACGTGCACGCCCTTGTGGGCGTCCACCCCTATCGAGATCACCTGTGCCTCCTTTCGCAGGTGGTGGCCCTGGGGCTGACTAACCTCTCTCGAGTCGAAGACCGGCTCCTATCAGGTCAAGCCCCGTGGGCCCAGCAAGCAGGCGACACATCACATTACAGGGCACTGGGCCAGGGGATACGTCGGGTCAGCCTGTCTTGCTGTGCCCAGGGTACCACCCTACAGAGAGGGGATAGTGCCACATGCCGGAGGCGGCGTGCCGTTCCGATATACTATCGGGACATGAGTGCTCAAGACCGACCAAACATCAGTGATGCTGGAGCCTACTGGGGATCGGAGCGGAATGCCCAAGGAACTGGCTAAACTTCATGTCGCGTTTGTTGACGGCCACGAGGGGCTGTTGATTGCCACGGTGATTCTTCGGGGTCACGATCTCTACACGACTCCTCACCTCTTTCCTCTCAAGGGCAAGCAGAGCTATCACGAAAGCGGAGTCTGGCACACCGACAACGACCTGATTAGTCGTCGTCTCCCTGGCGGGCGAGGAGTCAGCCTCAAGAACTTGACGGGTCATCTCTTGGTCGCCGGCTTCGGTGGTGGTGGACCACCGGAATTGGCCGACTATCAGCCGAAGCCGGACAAGCCCCGAACCAGGACGATTGCGCTGCCGCCCCCTGTAAACGTATGGGGATTGGACGTCTGGGCGGTCGAGGCACCTCGCTCCACCCTGGCGGACAAGATAATCGGAACCCGACCCTGGCCGAAGTCAGAGATCTTCGGCTCCTTTGTCGTAGATTGGACAGACCCCTTCATACTTGTGACGGTGTGGCAAGGTACTGGCGAGTCGCCGTACGAGGTGGTCAAGATTGATCCACGGATCCAAGGAGAAATCCCATATGTGCTCGTCCCGGAGAAGTGGGCCGGCACATGGCTCCGTCACACGAGTAAGACCTCACCAGCACGGCAATGGATGCAGCGCGAAGCAGAAGAGTTCATTCGACTCAAGAGAGGGCCCGTGTCGGACACCTAAAGCACTCACAAACCTGAGATGCATTGGACTCAGTCAGCCGAGTTGCACTGCTGCCATAGGGAACCCCTCCTCTTCGTCCAGATCTCCGTGAGGTGACCGGCTCCTGTCAGGTCAAGCCCCGTGGGCCCGGCAAGCAGGCGACAGATCACGTTACAGGGCACTAGCCCAGGGGATACGTCGGGTCAGCCTGTCTTGCCGTGCCCAGACTCTACCACCCTACAGAGAGGGGATGGTGCGCGCTGTCCCGCCGCGCACCTGGCCGCGACCACCAAGGGCCGATAACGAAGATTGCAGGACCTCGGTGGCGCGCCGGAAGACCTACATCTTTCGCTTCAGAGGGCGTTCACCTCGAGTTGCTGATCCATGAGCTCGCGAGCCAGAGAGACGTAGCGAGATGTAGTCTGAAGGGAGGAATGGCCCAGGGCCTCCTGGACCACGCGCAAGTTCGTCCCCTTCCGCACGGTGTGGGTGGCGAAGGTGTGCCGCAGGGTGTGGACGCTGGCTCCCGTGATGCTAGCAAACGTCATGAGCCTGTCGACGATGCGCTGCATGCCTCGCGGCGTGAGGCGAGAGCCTCTCCTCGACGCGAAAAGGGGCGCGCCTCTCTCGGCGTCAGCGCGCGTCCCCAGGTAAGCCGACAGCGCCTCACAGGCTCGGGAGTTGAGGGTAACCGTGCGCTCCTTGCGGCCTTTGCCACGAACGTGAAGCGAACCGATCGCCGGCAGATCCTGAGACTCGGGCAACCCGACGTCGTTCCTGGTCAGGGTCGCGGCTTCGGACAGACGAATACCTGTTTGCAGGAAGAGCTCGACGATCGCCCGACCTCGAGGGTCGGCTGCCGCGGCTGCCCGGAGCCGGCCGTATTCGACCTCAGTCAGGACTCGGGGCTCGCTTGCTTCCTGCTTGGGTCTCGGAATGCCCCGGACCGGGCTGGCCGAGATGCGCCCGGTTTCTTCCAAGTAGCCGAAGAACGATCGGAGCGCCGCCAGCTTTCGCGCCCTCGTTGTACCTCGAAGACCGCTCCGTTCAGCCCGCGAAAAGTACTCGACAATGTGCGCCCGCTCGACCTCAGTCACGCGGGACACTCCGCGCGTCCCCTTGAGGTAACGAACGAAGAGCAGCTGGTCCGAGAGATAGCCGCGGCGGGTTGCTTCCGCGAAGTTGCGGAGACGGAAGTAGCTGCCTGCGTAGTCAAAGAGGCACTCGAGCAGATCGACGTTGAGCGGGTCCGCGTGCCCATGAAGCGCGCGAGATGTCATCTTCCCTTAGCATCGGCCGCCGGTCTGCGGATCTGTAAGGCGAGTTGTGCGACGTGTCCTACAATCCCAATTGGATGTCCTGGGCCGCGGGTATCAGGGTGGCCCCTAGCCTGTCGGCGTTGGATGGTCTGCAGCGGGAGCCGCGGGCCTATGGGTCCACTGGCGGCCTCCACGCCCACCAATGGTCCCGACGAGCTAGCGTCGCCTTCTGGCCATCCTACGCTATCCGACTGCACGGATTGGGGACCTAGCACAGATCTTGACAAACGTGTGGCATCGCATATGCTATGGCTTGACCTGCTACATGGAGGGAAAGCCTTGCATAGCCGACTATTCCTCGCCGTTCCGCGCCCCCTGTCTTTGCTCTTTTGTTTCTTGGCCGTCCTGCTGGTGACACTGGTTCTACTATTTGGGCGGTACGGCGGCTCCGTCCAGGGCCAGAGCTCGGTGCTCATGGCTATCGACGCCGACCCGCAGACCTCCGGCATCCAGACCTGCGTGGGCGATGTCTCTGTGGGCACCAGCGTCAGCGTCGACTTTGTGATCCAGAACGTCTCTGACATCGAGGGGTTTGGTCTCCGCCTTGTCTACGATAGCGCAGTCGTCTCAGTCACTGCCAAAGACAGGAGCGTCTCGATCCTGGGTTCCTCCGGCATCGATGTGGGTGAGGGCCTACCGGACACGGATGGTTCTTACCTCGACGGCTACGCCGGTACGACGGCCAGTGGCAGCGGCATCCTAACGCGTTACACCTTGCAGGCGAAGGCGGTCGGTATCACCTCCCTGCACCTATTGGTGGGCAACGTGGACACCAACTACGTCGACAGCAGTCTAGACATCCATTTGCCCGATCAAACGCAGGACGCCTCCGTGAGCGTGGGGGCGCCCTGCAGCCAGCCGATCTCGCCCACGCCTGCGGGTCCCAGCGCGACGCCGGGCGGGCCTAGCGCGACGCCGGGCGGGTCTAGCCCGACACCGGGCGGGTTGACGGTCACACCCACTCCCGCAGGCCCCACCCCCACGCCCACGCCCTTGCCGCCGGGCATGGAGGCCGTGGTACTAGCAGCTGGCTGCAACCCGGTGGCCAGCACTTACCCGAATGAGACCGCTATCACCGACATCGCTGGAGCGGTGACACCAGCCGCATCCCTAGTGTCTCTGTGGAAGTTCGAGGACGGCGCCTGGCTCGGCTACTCGCCCGACTTCCCTCAGGTCAGCGACCTGGCGAAAACGGACTTTTTGGATGTCGTCTTTGCCTGCGTCAGCGAAGGCGGCCTCTTCGTGCGACGGGTGGTCTAGTACCAGCGTGAGCGGGGCCTCTTCCGTCGATCGCGGGAACTGCTGCATCGGGGCGACCGAGCTCCCGGGATGCCACTCTCGCCGCGCGAAGCACAGCGGCAGCCCACGAGCAAGAGTTGTGGCCCCCTTCTGCATCACGGCTGCAATTGGAGCAGCCATCTTTTTCAGTCTCACTGGCCCGATCATCGGCGTCGGGCCTTTCGTTGGCGACATCCGGGCTCAGGCGCAGCCGGTGGTCGGAGTTGACCTCGACCCTTCAGGGAACACCAGTACATCCCTGAGCGCCATGGATGCTTGTCGCCGCGTGGCTAGGGGCCAGCGGTTTGACATCGACGTCTTCGTGCGAGATGTTCCAGCCATAGATGGCCTTCAAGCCACACTCAGCTACGACCCCGCCGTTCTTCGGCCCGTGGAGCAAGATGTGAACCTGTTCCTCGCCTCAGCCAGTGGAAGCAACGTGGTCGACTTTTCCAAACCTGCTCCCGGTAGGGCCGGGGACTACATCGTTGCCGCCTTCGACTTCGGACAGAATGCGGCGGAAAGTGGCTTTGGTGCCATTATTCGAGTCAGTTTCGAGGCCCTAAGTCAGGGGCAAAGCTCCATAACGGTGGGGGATGTCAAGATGGTGCGAGCCGATGGCGAGCCCGTGCAACCAGCGGACAGCGCCGGGCGCTACTTGGGCCAGGTCGTTAGCGGTGTCGTCGCTGTCGATGTGCCCTGCCAGGTTCCCACCGAGGCTGCACCGACAGAAGGCCGCGGCACGCCGACAGTGGCATCAACATCCGAGCCAGAGGCCACTACCACTCTACTGGCGTCACCCCAGCCCACGGTCGAAGGCGTTCAAGCCGAATCGTCAAATGAAGGTGGTTTCCCGTGGCTCCCAGTTATCATCGGCCTGGCCGGCGCGGCGGCTGCGGGAAGCGTTGCCATTGTCTTGTGGCGGAGGATTGTTCGCAAGACGTAGGGATTCGCGACAGCGCTCCCTTAAGACATTCATCGGGGCGTCCCTGCGACACTCAAGCCGGCAGGGGCGAGATATGTGACGCCGGTTCACCTGGAGGTTAGCCCCTGGGTAGCTGTGAGGGGCGGTATTACGAGGTAGCCAAGAGCCGGAGATGTACTACACCGTTCGCTCTGCAAGAAGGTATACCCAGGCGGCTCCGGCGCGACTATGGACTCCGAGTTTCCTGAAGATCGTTCTTAGGTGATCGGCGACGGTTTGCTCGCTGATACCCAGGGAGTTGGCAATCTCCTTGTTGGTGAGGTCACGAGAAAGAAGACGCACTATTTCCAGTTGCCGCATCGTCAACTGCCTGAGGGCAGCGGAGCTATCGGCGTTGGCGCTGGAGCGGCCGAGTTTCCTCAGCGCCTCCAGGGCGACGGTCCCCGCTAGAGGCGGATCGCCGGCCAGCGCGGAGCGGATGGCGGCGATGACTTTGTGCGGCGGCATGTCCTTGGTGATGTAGCCCTCGGCGCCGGCGTCGACAGCCATAATAAGCTTGTCAGGGTCGGCCCAGGCCGTGAGCATGATGATTCGGGTTTCTGGCAGGAGCGCGCGGATGGCGCGGGCGGTCTCGAATCCGTCGCGAAGGGGCAGGGTGATGTCTAGCAGGACAATGTCGGGTCTTAGATGGATTGCCTTCCGCTCGGCCTCCAGCCCGTCCGCTGCCTCCCCCACTACCCTGATGTCCCTGACCTCATTGAGGCACGAACGAAGCCCTTCGCAAACAAACGGGTGGTCGTCGACTATCAGAACCCTCGCTGGCCTCATATCAGCGTTGCTTGGGGATGGCAAACTGAACAGTGGTCCCCTTGTGGGCCTGGGATGTGATGATAAGCGAGCCGCCGAGGCGATTTGCCCGGTCGGTCATAGTGGCACAGCCGCAATGGATGGAATCTGCGGGTTGTCCCGCTTCCTGTCCGGGAAGGGGAAGGCCGACCCCGTTGTCCGAGACCCGTAGCATCAGCCATCCCGGTTGTGCTTCCAGGATAACGGCGGCTTGCGAGGTCTCACTGTGTTTGCGCACGTTATGAAGGGCCTCGGCCAAGAGGAACAGCAGCTCTCGGTCTTTGGGTGGGAGCAAGACGCCCGGTTGCCCCACGCATTGAAAACCCACCTCCATGTCGTAACGGACAGAGAAGTCATGGCAGAATAGCGCCATCTTCGCTCCTAGGTCTTCCGCGGACGTGGAAGGCCGTAGGGCGGTTATGGCGCCCCGCAGGTTGTCCTGGGCGTCGCCAAGGATTTCCCTCCACCGGGCAAGTCGCCGCCCCAGCTCCGGTGCTAGCCCCTCGTGCACCGCTTGGGCCAGCGAGCCAATAACGTAAGAAAGGCCTTGGGCCACGCCGTCATGGATATCCCGTGCGATCCGGGCCCTTTCCTCCAGGATCATCAGCTGGCGCATGGAGCGCTGGTACCGCAGAAATTCGGCAACGAGGGCCATCATGAGTAAGCCGTAGAAGGCGGCTCGAAGGACATCGCCTGTCGTAATCATCGGCGAGTAGATGGACGGATAGACGGCATAGTGCAATTGGCTGAAGGCCGCGAAGATCAGAGACATGCCTACCCATCTGTGGAATCCGTCTTGAGAGCGGTCGCGCCCATGCCTCGCCACGACGAACAGACACGTCAGGGCAACAAGGAGCGTCAAGGCCGACTGCAGTGCGAGCTGCAGGCCCGTAACTTCAACAAAGGCGCCTCTGCTGCGTACTCCAGAGGCCAGCATCGCCCGGCCGGACGCTGTCAGTAGGTCCGGGATCTCGCGATGAAAGACGTAGAATGCGGCATAACTGGCTGCACAGACGAGTAGCACACACGAGCCACCTACTGCCAACCATTGCCATCGCTTGGCTGCCGGAATAGCTTGGCCTTGGGGGTAGGCCGCTGAGATAAGCAATACAATGAAGGCCACAAGCCTGGAAACGGACCAGACGTACATTCCGGCATCCTGCCAGTCGAACAAATTGGCCCCCGACGCCGGAAGCACAATGCCTTGGCCTATGTTGGGGAAGGCCAGGGCGAGGAAAGCGAGGGCGATGGCTCCATCGATGACGAACCCAGACTCCAGGAACCGGTTGAGAGAGAGAGAGATGACTCCGACGCCAATGAAGGCGATCGCCGTTTCCGTGATCAGTCGCGCCTCGGGTGCGCGATAAGAAAAGCTGATCCGGGGGTCCAGGAGAATCCATACCGTTAGCACGCCAAGGCCCAGGACTAGCCACGGCGTTCTAGTACGGAGCTGCTGCGAAGTGAGAAGCCCGCGCAAGCGTTCCCCCGGCTGGGTTTCTACTCGGCGGGGAATACGCGAACCAGGGAGACGGACCGCCACCAGTGTTTCATGGTTCTCCCCCCAGCATGCCCACGCGCGCTGGTCCGAATCAAATCCCTTGACCAGGTTCGGGCCGGTGCGCGCTGGCCAGCCGCTGCGGCCACCACCGCTGTGCCGCGCCAGCGTATTGAGCCCGTCGCTTTCATGCCAGTGCTCTTGAAACTGGCCCCCATCGTGCGAGGCAATCGTCGGCGCGGCGGCACCTGGCTGGTGGTCGAGGACGGCGCGCCGCGCCGACTCCTGACAGAACCCACTCGGCCTCCGGGACACGAGCCGCGCGGAAGTATAGCACGGCGGCGCAGGCGGGGCGTACGCCATCTTCGCCGACCAGCGTCTATCCTGGTCGCGCGAACCCTAGACCGACAACTAGGCTGGTCTCGCGACTCGTTGGCAGCCGTCTCAGCTTGCCCTACCTGGCGGGGCAGTCGCTCCGGCGGTCCAACTGGGCGGGAGGGGGACGCCGCACTATGTGGACTGCCACTGCAGGTTATCACACCTCGCGCGAGGAATGCATGCGTATTTGTACGTAGTTGAAGGCTCCATATGCTGTCGGATGTGAGTTCCTACCTGGTCTTGTCGCATGTTAAGCAGCCACCCATTGGTATCTGACACGGCCAGCACGCTAGGCCACGCCCCCTGGGTTCCTGGCTGATTGCCGAGCGGCTTCTCCCGCCGAACTTCGTGGTCTCCACTAGATGAAAGGCTCGACCTCTCGCTGCGTACAGATCCGTATCGACGGCGCGTGCCGCGGTGGATACGCTTCGGACGCGGGGAAGGGATACCTCGCACCTTGAGACCAGCCCGGGCCTGAGGAAAAAGGGCGGCCGGGGAAGGGATTCCTCGGCTTCCTCGAACCCGAGCTGGTCGGCTTTTGTGGATGAACAAGGGTGGCCCGGGCTCAGCCGGGT
>Ga0315281_10001569_pt1 | contig 33866 bp, 33 predicted proteins | sample YL17G07_0_MG_FD_204540 | JGI IMG/M metagenome (GOLD analysis project Ga0315281, IMG submission 204540) | Sediment microbial communities from Yellowstone Lake, YNP, Wyoming, USA - YL17G07_0 | ecosystem: Environmental > Aquatic > Freshwater > Lake > Sediment | place: USA: Wyoming | collected...
ATCGTCGCGATCGTCCCACGAGTCGAGTTGAGCTCTCTTTACGCGCCGACGATACTCATCGTCCTGCCAACGCTGTTTTGACGCGTCACCGATTCTAGCCCGCACGGTCTCATCGGCCATGACGGCCTTCGAAGCCATGCTATGCGCCTCGCGTCTCTCGGGCGTAGACGCCGTCTCTCTCATCGAATCGATGACCCGCTCTTTATATTCGATGTCGAGCCAACGATCTCGCATCTCTTCACTGAGCGCTCGTCTGCGCTCGTCGTCCCACGATGCCTTGAGCGATTCAGAGAGCTTCACATAGCTCTCGCGCGTGTGCTTGCTCCTCGTCTCGGCGAGCCTCACTACCATCGCTGCCCGATAGCTCGGGTCTGCCCACGCCTGACGCATGATCTCGGCGCGCTTCTTCCTGAATTCGGGCGAAGTCACGCCAGCGATCTGTCGCTTGCGACCATCGACAGTCCTGATGCCCCCTCGAAAATTATCGCCCTTGACGACAGTATCACCCTCATTGATGTCCGTAGGGTCGATCCAATGAGCGCGAGTCTGGCCCTTACGGATGATTCTAATCTGGTGCTCTGGCGTCACTTCTATTGCACCATCGTCGGTCGTGATGCGAATGACGTCGCCCGTGTACCAGATCATGCCAGCGGCGTTGACCATCCGTCGGCGTCGACGGTGCGTGAAGACCTGGTCTCCGACCTGGACATCTTCGATCAGAAGATCGCCCTTCGCGGTCGTCACGACGGTCCCCGGCATCGCGGCCAAAGTTATTTCGTACGTGACGATGTCGTGAATTACCCAAAAACAGGTCCCGTTCGCGCACTCGTGCCTCCGCGACTCGAACGGCGCGTCCGCCGAGATCGAGAACGAGGCGATCTTTCCCGATTCGATGTCCTCGATGACCTTGTCGACGATGGGCGGGCGATAGGGATCGGTGCGGATCTTGACGACGACGAAGAGACCGACGTCGTCCACTTTCGTCTCGTAGCGCTTGCCCGTCTCGGAGTCTGTCCACGACGGGATGACCTCGCCGACTTGGACGTTCGAGTTGTGGAATACGATTCCGTCGCCGGCGTATGAGTGGTCCCCGTCGACCTCGACATTATAGACCCAACCCTCGAAGGCTACCCGCGTAGCCGACACGACTCGCACTCCAGTGACGAGCATCTCCGGCGGCTCATGATCGACGAGATGATGCAGGATATCGCCCTGAGCGAGATCTCCAGCTCTGATCCAACCGCGATCCACGACGAGGATCTGGTGCTCATCAGTCAGTCGCACGGTCACGCCGTTTTCGAGCGTCAGCTCGATCAGCTCGTCCGGTCCCTTGTGCTTGAACACCTCGGTGACCGGCATGATTCTGCCCTTGTGGGTGTACACGCGATCGCCGACCTCGATCTGCTCGATCGGCTTGAACGATCCCACGCCTTCTGGCACCTGTATCTGCGTGCCGGCCTCAAGACAGTGTAAGAGATTGACGTTTCGATACTTTGGGTGCGCCATGAAGCGCGGGAGGTCCTTCGCGAGGGCCTCCTTGGTGATCACGTGCTTGTCGCGATCGATCACCTGCGGCGACGCGTAGCCCGCCACGATGACCTCGCGCCTGGCCTTGAGCGGGCCGGGATCCGCCTTAGAGATGACCGAGACGGCACCGTATCTCCGCAGTTCGTACTGCGGGAGGGTGTTGTCGATGACGCTAGCCCAGACTGTCATTCCTGTGCGAGATCATAGTTCGCCCTCGACAGCCGTGAAACCCGCCTGCGCCCAGACGACGGCGTCGGCGTGTAGACGTCGGACCCGATCATAGGGCTCCCCGTCGCGGGACCGGCGCCGCCGCCCCCGTCGCCACCACCGCCACTGCCGCCGGCCTGCTTCATCACGGCGGCCGAGATGCTGATCGCCAGGTCGAGCTGCGACCCGGGCGTGACGCGCCCGCGAGCGAGGGCTCGACCGAACGCTCGCGTCCGCGGATCGCGGCTGCGCATCAGCGCCCTAGATACCATCCTCTGGGGGTTCCCCCGTGAGCCCATCGTCCACCAGACCTCCGTTGACGTAGTCCTCGTGCGCGAGGCGCAGGCCGTAGACGACGCGCTCGAGCTGGTCGAGCGAGAACGCGACGCCGCGACCGGGCAGGAAGTTCTTCTCGTCGTCGAGGTAGAAGTCCCTGACGTGGATCCTGTATCGGCCCTTCCACTTGATCGCGACGACGCGCAGCTGAGCCCTGAACCCACGCCTGTCATAGACGTCGATCGCCGTGTAGATCTTCTCTTGCTTTGGGGCCGTCAGTCGTCTTCTCCACGGTCAGATGTAACGCGACGCCAGTCATCGCACAGACCATCATACCAGTGATGGAGATGGGCACATAAACCCGAGAGAGCGAGAAGACAAGAAAATGATCGGCGCAGAACCCTGATGCGCCGACCGGAGATTCGCGCTTTTCTCATCCCTGACGGCCCGTCTGAGGTGTCCGTCTGGGACCGAGCATCCACTACGGCTGCCGTGGATTCGACAGCTTAGCGCGCAGGGATCTCCTTCATCACGCCGCGATCCGCACGCGGCAGCGTATGTATCCGTCAGTCATCGCGCCCGCGAGAGCGTCAAGATAAAGCTCTCCGCGGTGGGGCAGCGGCGACCCGGTGCGCGGGTCGCGGACGATCGTCTCGTCGATCGCCCTGACGACCCCCGGAAAACCCGACACGCGCCCCTCTTCGTCGACCGTGGCGATGACAGTCTCGCAGCCGTCGCGGCAGATGACGATGTCCAGCGTCTTCATGTCCCTATTTTAGTACGGAAGAGCGCCGATCTGTACAGGCGAGCCGGCGGGAAGACGCGATCTTGGCTCCTCCACCACGGTTCGGACGTGGACTCTCGACTTCAAAGGGCGATGTGCTACCCAGTTACACTATGGAGGAACGCTTGAGATTACGGCCACAAAACGTCGGAAGCTGGCGGTTGCAATTAAGACAGACGAACCTGAGATTCTCGAGTCGATTGTCGTTCCTCACGCCGTTGACGTGATCGAGAATGAAAATTAATGACTGCCCGTTCCATTCTGGACTCAGCCCACAGACTGAACAGACCTTCAGGGGGAGTGGCGTCCTTCCGTTAGACGAGAGAGGAATTGGTTTCAGGACAGGGATTCAAACCCCGATCTTCTGGTCCAGGGCCAGACGTGCTATCGTTATACCATCCTGAAACTCACCTGAATGGACCGACAGGCCGGGCTCGAACCGACGCGGCGACGTTGGAAGCGTCGAATGCTGCCATTATATCACTATCGGGTGGAGCTACCGACAGGCCTCGAACCTGCGACCTACGCTTTACGGGAGCGTCGCTCGTGCCAAACTGAGCTACGGTAGCGCGTGGGTCCAGCTGAGGGGATCGGACCCTCGTCTTCATCTTACCAAGATGGCGTCCTGCCTCTAGACGAAGCTGGCGTTGGGGCCGCCGACGGGCATCGAACCCGCGACCTGCCGCTTACAAAACGGCCGCTCTTCCAGACTGAGCTACGGCGGCGTTCGAGCGTCGGGGGAGGATAGACTCAGGAGCGTAACGGCTAGCAGGTTCTAAGCCTGACGATGGAACGCTCGCGATGACTGCCCTGACTCCCCTCAGTCGAATGTGGTCTCCTCGACTGTCCTGACGAGCGCGTCCTTGCCTCCGATAGAGAGGGCGCAGACGATGTCGAGCGTCTTGTCGCTGAACCCGGCGAGGGCGTACACGTCGTCCTCTGGGAACTGGAGCGTCCCGTAACCGGCGATATCGAAGCTGAAGATCTTCGGCGTCGCTCCCGTCCTCTTGCGGTATTCTGCGTACGCCTTTCGCGGAGCGCCGCCCAGCGCTTGGCGCTCGCTCGCCATCCACCCCTGCATGTCAGAGATGATGACGATGTTGTCGTACGCGACCTTCGCCGTCTCGAAGATCGAGTGGAAGTTTGTGCCTCGCGGCGTCATCATCCGCTTGATGTCGGAGACGATCGCGCTCGCCGAAGCCCCGAGCGGGACCGACAGGTACTTCGCGTCGCCCGTGAAGAGCATGAGGTCTGCTCCGCGCGACGCGAACGCCGCCGCGAAGAGCGACCCGATCTCGATCGGTCGGCCGCCCATCGATCCCGACACGTCGAGCGCGACGAGCGTCGTGCCCTCAGGCATCGCGACGTTCCCGACCGAGATGTCCATGGCACGCGAGACTGCATGGAGGACTTGTGACGCGCCGGCCTCCTTCTGGAGCGTGTCGTACGCCGTCGTGAACCGGAACGGGAGCACGAGACTCTTCCTGATGGCGTCCTCGTCCATCAGCTGCTCGCACGCGAGCGTCACGACCTCTGGCGCCTGCTTCATGATGTTGCGCAGGTTGCGCAGCAGCGCGAAGTACCCGAGCTTGCGCTCCTCCAGGAGCCTCTTCCACGCGTCGGCCTTGAGGTCCTTGGTATCGACGTCCTCCCCTTCCGCCTGCCCGGCTGCCGAGAGCGCGACCTCCCAGGTGTCCGCCGACCCGAGCGTCCCCTTCATCAGGGCGTCGATCGGCTCGGTCTTGCCGGGATGCGTCGCGTTGACGACGTCGAACATGTTGACGGTCCTGCCGTCTCCGCGGTACTTCGCGAGCCGGTAGCCGTCGAGCTCCCTCAAGCGGAGGGCGAAGCCGTCTTTCATCTGGTTCGGGACCATCGGCAGGCCGTCCTTGCGGGTTCCTTTGCCGGTCGCGACATACTGGTTGTAGTAGGCACGGATCTCGAGCATGTCGTCGGGCCGCAGCGCGACCCTGCGGAAGAAATGCTTCATCCACGACTGTCCCTTGACGCGGCCGGCGAGCTCACCCGCGATGACGTGCGAGATGCTGCGCATCCCGAACTGAGTCCGCGCCACGATCGCCGCCTTCGCCGCGAACATCGGGTCGACCACATCGAGCAGGCCGCGCATCTCGGCGATCCCGTCTCCCGCCGACCTGTAATACTGGTCGTTCACGAACGATGTGAGGGCGTGGCTGACCAGCCTGAGCTTCGCCGATTCGTCGTAGGCGAGCCCGCCAGCGCGATTGACCGCCGTCGGGACGGTCCGCGAGATCGTCGCCGTGTTGAACCTCGGCATCTTCGTGCCCTCCTTCTTAAATGAGCCCTGGACCATATTCGACCGGGTGTCTTATCCGCTGCTCTACCGCTGAGCTATCGTTGGGCTTTCGCCCACCGAGAAGGATTCGAACCGTCGACCCGCGGAACCATACGAAGTATCCCAGAAGTGAGTGCCAGGACCCGCTCTTGTTCTATCCGTGCTGCGGAGGATCATCGCGACTCGGGGATATCGACGAAGATGAACCCGGATTGCTGACTGCCGCAGCGAGGGAATAGTACCACGGTGGAGAACGGCCCATCGGAGGAAAATCGGAGCGGGACCAACCGCTAGGATTGGCTACTCATTCGTCCCTCTCGGGACGACGACCGGATTCGAACCGGCTATCCGAAGTATCCCGCGGCCATGACTGCCGATGGGCCGTTGATCGCTTGGTACAGACGTTCGGACTCGGACCGAAATAATCCGACTTATGAGATCGGCGCTCTGCCATTTGAGCTACGTCTGTGTCTAACTGTGCGATCGATCGAAGGTATGTGACACCCTGGCGGTGTCGTCATAGAAGTCGACCAGATAGCCGTCGTACTTCCCGGCGCCTTCCGGTGGGACATACGCCCTACCGGTGACCGCATCTATATCGATCCCTCGCGCCGTCAAGTAGTCTCTCAGTACGCCCGTCCACTTGGGATCGAGCTTCCAATGGAGCGTGTTCCGATAGAGCTGCCCGCGATCGCCCCGCAGTATGTTGCGCACCTGATCATACGGCGTCGTCTTGCCGGGCTCTTCTGACTTCGGCTGCTCTGGCTTTTCACGCTCGGGCTTCTCGTGATCATGACCGTGCAGGATCGCCGCGCCGTTGTCCATGAACATCACTGAGAACGGCATATGACCATCGTCGTCCTCAAGCTCGTACAGCACGCCCTTACCTACCGAACCGCCGAACTTCTTGCTGCGGTCCATCACGTCCTTGAGCCATTTCGCCTGCTTGGACGTAAGCATCCACTGCGGGTCGGGCTGCATCCGCGGGTTACGCCCCTCAGTGAACATCCGTGCGATGTCGATCGGTCCCTTCTTGACCGGCTTCTGCACCGCTGAAGGCTGACCGCCGGGGATATATCGCCTGCCGCCGCGCGGGCCCTGCTCAAGAGGCTCTCCATGCGGCGGCTTCTCACCTGGCGCGACATACTCATATCCGCCATCAGTCATCTCGATGATTCCCTTGAGCAACCGGATGGCGTCCATTGGCGCGATTGTAACCGCCACGCCGCGGATCATGAAATTGGTAGAGTCGCAGGGAATCGAACCCTGATTGCCGGTAAGCTCTATCCGTGTGGACTGCCGCCCATCGCGAAAAAGCTGTTGCGTCACGACGGAAGACTGCCGCAGTCAAACATGTCACCCACTGCTGTCACGCGCCAGACTGTGACAATCAAACTCTGCTCAAATACTGCTCAAGATCATGTTCGGCCAAAGTCAATAACGCTCTATTCCACAAAAGAACTAGGGCACCTCATGTCTGCAAACACTGCGGATCGCCGACTGCCACACGAACTGGCTCTCTATGTTTCAACCATCTCACGTCACCATGGCCCACGTCGCACAGCAAACAGGTTGCCATCGGTCAGGTGTCTCGCGATATCTATTTCTCGTTGCATCCGCACGTCTGTTGTATCTGCGGTTATGAGCGCATCGTTCAAGTAGACCACGTCATCCCAAGATCTATGTTTGAAAATCCATGGGATTCAGTGTTCCTCGAAAACCTGGCTGGGCTATGTCCGAACCATCATTTTGAAAAGACGAGAGGACTGCTCTCGTGTGCAGACATCAGAACTGCCATGGCTCTGATTCCTGAAAATTAATTGGTAGGTCCTGAAGGAGTCGAACCTTCGTCAGCTCTATATCAGAGAGCCGTTCTGCCGTTAAACCAAGGACCTATGGCGGAAGGCCGTGGACCCGACCCACAGCCCCATGACAGGACCGCACCGCTTAGCAGGCGGGCGCGCTACCTCAGCGCTTGACCTTCCGTGTACTGAAATGGTGCTCCAGGCGTGATTCGAACACGCGATCTCCTGCATGTCGCGCAGGCGTCCTAGGCCGCTAGACGACCGGAGCGCTATCGCTGGTTGGGGGCGAACGGGTCCGACGAGTCGGTCTTCACCAGCCCCTCTTGGAGGCCGAACGCCTTCTCGAGCTCTCCCCCGGCCCAGCTCATGTCGTTGTCGACGCGCGACATCCTGATGAGCTCCTTGGGGTGCTCCTCCGCGAGGTGGTCGATCGCTCCCGTTCGATCCGCCGGGATCTCTTCGCCGCAGACCGGACACTTGGCTGCCACGCGTCTATAGTACCGCGATCGCGCAGACGGGTCGATTGTTGGTGTCTCCGGCAGGATTCGAACCTGCGTATCGGGTTCTTCAAGCCCGCGCTACGCCAACTCAGCTACAGAGACATTGGTTGCGAAGGCGGGAGTCGAACCCGCTGTCTCAAGGCTTATGAGGCCTGCGTGGAGACCGTGTCACCCCTTCGCGATTTGGTACGCCCGACAGGACTCGAACCTGCAACCCGCCGATTAAAAGTCGGCCGCGCTGACCAATTGCGCCACGGGCGTGTTTGGAGACCCGCGCCGGAATCGAACCGGCGTGAACAGGGTTGCGGCCTGCCGCCTAAGCCACTCGGCCAGCGGGTCATTTGGTGCTGCCGGCAGGCCTCGAACCTGCAATCTGCCCAGTTTTAAACCGGGCCGCTCTGCCAATTGGACGCACGGCAGCGTCTGGTACCCCCGGCGGGCGTCGAACCCGCAGAACACCCACCTTTGAAGAGAGCGGCTTTTCCAGTTTGCCTACGGGGGTGAAATGGTGTTGCCGATGAGATTCGAACTCACACATTCTACGGTCTGAGCGTAGCGACTCCTGCCAGTTGGTCTACGGCAACACTTGGTCGGGCCGGTGGGACTCGAACCCACATGGGCTCCGATTACCCTTTCGCCTGCTTCGAAGGCAGAGGGGATACGGCCCGAGTCTGCTCTCTGTCTGCGTCGAGCCTAGCCTTCATCTGCTGCAGTCCCAGAGCGCGCTTGAGGTCCCACTCCTCTCGGAGCCTCCTGACCTCTCCCTCCCATTCGCGGCGCGCAGCCAGGTACCGCGCGAGAGCGAATGGGTTCCTCGGCGACGCTGGACGCACGGGGAGCGCCGGGACGCGCGGCTCTGTGAACCTGGTCGCTCGGCTCCCGCGCCTGGCCGTCCACACGCAGCGCCCAGACGGGTCGCGGTGGACGGTGATCGACGCGCCCATCGCCCTCTCGAGCGGCTCGTCGAACAGGTCGGTCCTCATGATGGCGCCGCCGACAGGACTCGAACCTGCATCACCCTCGATAGAAGCGAAGCGCTCTTTCCTTTGAGCTACGGCGGCTTGACGCGTCACTGCGCGGTCCTTCCCAGTCGATCGATCGACATTTCTCGTCTGTTATTATGTACATCATCCGCTCATATTAGTACACATCGACTCAACCGTTGCGGCGTTTGATGGTATGCCCGGGCGGACTTGAACCGCCGATCTTCGGCTCCGCAGGCCGACGCTCTGTCCGTGCTGAGCTACGGGCATACGTGTGGCGGAGAGATGGAGAATCGAACTCCAGACCGGCTCTTCACCGGCGATCGTTTTCGAGACGACGTCCTCGTCCGTGCCGGGCTCTCTCCATGGTTGGTCCAGCGGGACTCGAACCCGCGAACCTCGGCCTTCGGAGGGCCGCGCTCTGTCCGTCTGAGCTATGGACCAATGATCTTGGTGGACCCACACAGACTCGAACTGTGACTCGCTGCGTGCGGAGCAGCCGTGCTCCCATTGACACCACAGGCCCACATTGGTCTCGCGACGGGGAGTCGAACCCCGATCCACAGATCGACAATCTGTCATCCTAGCCGTTGAACGACCGCGAGATTGAACGGCGCCCTGAGGAGGCTTCTCCTCACTCCAGTCGTCCAGTGATCGGCTGGACGCCGGGCGTTGCGATGACGCTCGATTCCGGATCTTATCGCCCCCATAGGGGACCAAGCCGGGAGCGCGCCCCATGGCCGAGGCGCCGCGTCTGGTCCCTCGACGGTTGACCGACGCCGTGAAGCGCCGCCGTCGAGGGATCCGGCAGACGGGCTTGTACTTCGCCCGTCCTCACGCCGCTGCCGGGCGGCGAACTGCAGTTTTCCCGCGTTACCCCGACTGAGCGAGGCGTGCGCGTCGAGTCCTTTGGTGCTGTCGGAATGGATCGAACACTCTTGCGCCTTCGCGCACCGGATCTACAGTCCGGCCTCAAGTCCGTTATGAGCTCGACAGCGTTTTGGCACCACGACGAGGGTTCGAACCCCGATTCTGCGGTTAACAGCCGCGCGTCCTACCGATTGGACGATCGTGGTGTGGTGTCGAGGATGGGAGTCGAACCCACACGCCCTCGCGGGCACTGGCCCCTCGAGCCAGCGCGGCTGCCGTTTCGCCACCTCGACACGGACTGTTTGATCACCGGTGAGCCGCTCAACGCGGCAGCGCGGTCGGCACGCGTTGTCCCGATGACCAGTGACCCAAGAGCGCTAGGCCGTGTGGAATCGCATTATCGACGCTCCGACCGCGTCTACGCGACCCCTGGCGGCCCAGGTGATGGCTTGGTACTTCCGGCCGGAATCGAACCGGCGTCTCGCTGCTTAAGAGGCAGGACTCTGTCCAACTGAGTTACGGAAGTGTTGGAGTCGCCAGCGGGAATCAGACCCGCTCCTGTGCGTTGGCAACGCACCGTGCTGTCGATGACACCTTGGCGACACTCTGGTCAGTCTGATCGGAATCGAACCGATTGCCTCAGCCTCCCGAAGGCTGCGCTCTGCCTAATTGAGCTACAGACTGATTGGTCTAGATGACCGGGCTCGAACCGATGACCTCCGCGTCCCAGGCGCGGCGCTCTACCTAACTGAGCTACATCTAGATTCTACTAGACCCGACGCATCGCGCCCCAGGTCGGTGTGAGAAAATGGCAATTTGTCACGTCAATTCTTGGTCTGTCTGGCAGGATTCGAACCCGCGACCTCAGCTCCCCCAGAGCTGCGCGCTGACCGGGCTGCGCTACAGACAGACGCGCGTGTCTGGGAAAATAGAGAGCCCCCGAGTCGACGTGTGGAGCGGACACGACGTCGAGCACCGGGGGCCCTATGGATCATAGAACGCCATCTCCATCCGGAAATGGAGAGGCATTCCCTGATCTGTCTTCAGAGTACCACCGCGGAGCGACGCGTACACGGCTCTTTTCTGGGGTGACGTGCGGGGATCGAACCCGCGTCGACCGGGCCACGGCCGGTCGCTCTGCCACTGAGCTAACGTCACCGCGTATGCCGATCTGACCCATCGATCGCGTGGTTCCAGCAGCCTCAGGCGACACTGCGCTGGAATTCCCATGTCGCATCGAGAAGAAACTGGTCTCGCGACGGGGGATCGAACCCCGATTGCCTGATTGAGAATCAGGGTGCCTGTCCGATTAGCAGACCGCGAGACTTGTGCCACGAGCGGGCTTCGAACCCGCGATCTCCGCTTTGAAGGAGCGGTGTGCTAGACCACTACACCATCGTGGCATTTGGAATCCCGGGCGGGGTTCGAACCCGCAGTCTGCGCTTTAGGGGAACGCCGATCTGTCCGATTGATCTACCGGGATGAGAGTGGGGAGCGCGCGCTGGCGCTCCCCACGAACTTTCGTTCATGCGTCTTCCGCTTGGACTGGCCGGACTCATCCTGTTGAGCCCCAACCCCTTGGTCGGCTCCCATTGCGGGGTACGGATAACAGGCTTGACGCCTGGTATTCCTTTGGTACCCCAGGAAGGCTTCGAACCTTCAACTTCCTCTATGTGAGAGAGGCGCTCGGCCATTTGAGCTTCTGGGGTCCTCTTCTGCGACCCCAGCGGCTTTGGTTTCTACCTAGCCGGCGTGGCCGTTCCTCGGATCCAGCGTATTGGGTTCATGCCTTCTGCGCTGGATAGGAAAGGACGGTTGACGCTGCGTGATCGCAGCGTCAGCGGGGCGTGACGGACTTTTATGCGCTAGCAAGCCTGCTGTCCTTTCCTGTTCTGGCACGGCGACCTGGATTCGAACCAGGGTCCCTCGGTTTGGAGTCGAGGATCCTTGCCGCTGAACGATCCCCGCGCCTAGAGATCAAAGTACCACCGCAGAGGAGAAGAGTACATCGCCCTCTTTCGTCGTTCACGCGCGACGTTTCCCATGAAGGGCGTCGCGCTGGAAAGCGCTTACATTCAGTCTTGCCGTGGAACCCGCGTCAGTCCGTCTCGGTCGCCGCGCACGTTCATCTCTCCATGCTGCATGAGAGCCTGTCGCGCGTGTTCGATCATCCGGCGACCAGCGCGCGTCGATTCAGCTGACGGGGCTCCCCCGTGCACGTATCCGACTCCGACAGATCCGTCGTCATCGGTCCCAAAGACGACTTTTGGCCCCGGTCTGCCCGTGTTCTGATCGGTCAGCGTGCGCACGCCGCGCGTCGATGAAAGCACGTCTTGGACAGATCTCAGCGCGTCGGCTCTGGCCTGCTGACTGGCGCGTCCAGCGAGACCCCGCCAGCGGATGATCTCCCTTGAGCTGAAGAATTTCTCTGTCCCGCGACCTGCACGGCCGAATCCCACAGCGCGTGACGGATGGCGTCTTCTCCGAACTTGCGCCGCGTCTCTGGGTTCTGGCGCACGAACGCGTCGTAGAGGTCGCCGAACGCTCCAGACGGCTTGCGGTCCTTCGTCGCTATCTGGTTCACCACGTCTCCGAACCGGTCGGCGATCTCGCCCTTCGACCCCGTCAGGTGCCCGATGAGCGCGTCGTGACCGACGGCCGGCGGCTCGGACTGGCGCGTCGCGAACCTCTTTCGCGCGGCCGCGTCGGCGTCCATCCTCTTCCGCTGATCCGCCTCGTGGCCAGACGGAAGATAGGTCTGCTCGCCGCCGCTGCCAGACGGGACCGTGGCCGGCAGCTGTTGCTGCTCCTGCCCCAACCCCTGAGAAGGAGTCTGCTCTTGCGGCTGCAGTTTCCCCCCGGCAAACGGATCTGGAATCCCCTGACGCTGATTCTTCCATTTAGTGAGCGCCGGACCATCATGCGGAACAAAGAACATGCCACCGCGCGGGCCCTGCTGGACCGAATGGCCCTCAGGCGGATATTCACCAGGTCTCAAATACACACGACCATAAGACGGCGCTCCATATCTACCAGGTCGCCGCTCAACATCAGATCCGCCCATCTGGAGATTGATCATCGCGGACAGATCGACGACGATACCGGGAAGCGCCGCGCGGTCAAGACGCAGCGGTCCGATGGGATCGACGATGTCTCCCAGCGACCTGATCGCGTCGCTCTGCTCGACCTTCGGCTCGGGCGCGTCGATGTCGCCCCCGCGTCGCTCCCCAGGCGGCCGGACGACGATCGAGTTCCCGTCGCGCGAGAACAAGAGGTGCCCGTCGCGCATCGCTTCGACTATCTGACGCGCGACCGATCTCGCCTGCTTGGGGTTCGGGCCGAGCGCCCTGATCTCGTATCCACCGGCGCGTTCTCCGATGCGGTACCCCGGCGTGAATCCGCCGCTCTCGATCGGCTGCGCCTGCTCGATCTGGTGCCGCGCGAGCTCGCGCCTGATGCGGCTGAGCGTGTCATCTGCAGTCGCCTCGTCGGCTTCCTCTCCGAACTCGGGGGTCGGAGCTCCGTCGGGCGCTCCGCGACGGGTACGGCGGTCGCCGGCCGGCCGTCGGTCCGCGGGGCCGTCTCCTGGCCCACGCGGCGCCGGATCGCCGGTCTTTGGGTCGCCCATGTAGAACAGTCCGCCGCGCGGACCGCGCCGCACGAACGCTCCCGACGGGGCTTCGCGCTTCGTCTCGACGTAGACGCGCTCTTTGGGGAGCTCCACGCGCTTCCCGCTTGCGCTCTCGCTGACAGCGAAGTAGTCTTCCTTCGCCTTCCGCCCCCTGAGAGACGACCCCCTCGACAGCCGCACAGAAGCGCCGAGAGCCCTCGAGAGGTCTTCCTTAGTGCGCTCGGTCTCGTCGTCCAAGAAGATGTCGCGCCCGTCGATCCCCAGCGCGATCAGCGTCGAGAGGCCCTCGGCACGGTCGATCATGGCCTTGCCCTGGTAGCCGTGAGCGAAAGCCGCGGCGGCCTGGCGCCGCGCCCCCGCTTTCGTCGGGTACACGGCTCCGTGACCGCCCCATTTGTACCCGCCCTTGACCCTGTGGATCGGCATCGCTCGCCTCGTTCGACCTGTTCTATGCGAAGGATGGTAGCGCAACCGTCGAGACGGAGAAAACCCGGGGCTTCGACCGTCCAGAACGCTCCAGAGCTACCTGTTGCGCCTGCGCTCCAATGCGTCGTACAGCTTGGGCGCCGCGGCGCGGTCGCGCACCCTGATCGCGAACGCGAACCTGTGCCAGCCGGGGATGACGATCAGGTTCCCGTTAGACGCGAACACGCAGAGCCCGAACGCCGGCATGACCGTGTCGGGCCTGAACACCCGGCGGCTCTGCGGGAACTTGACTACGTTTGGCACGCTGGACACGGCGTCGACCCCATCGCGTCATCGAGGCTTGGTACCGACATCGTACCCCCACATCGCTCGCACGCCGCTCTGTCGTGCGCCGAGAACCCGGCGATGATCTTCTCGCGTTCGCTCCGTCCGTCGCCGCCGAACGCGATGAACGAACCGTGGTCGCTTCCGCACCTCGGGCAGCGGTCGACCGTGTACATCGAACCCGTCGGCAGGTCGAACTCCCACCCGCATTCGACGACGAAATTGCGCATGGCTGCCATCCGGTGTCGCCCCCCTTCTCAGACGCCGACGTCGACGGCGAGGATCGCCTTGCTCGTCATGCCCCTGATGTAGTCGAACGAACGATAGAACTGCGGACCCATCTTGCCGGCGTGGCGCGTCATGTGGACGAGCCAATCGTGCGCGTCGTCGACCGTCTTGAAGGCGCGCTTGTTGCCACCGATCGCCGCGGCCACCCTCCCGTCTGAGAATTTCATCATGTTCCCGGCGAACGTGCCTGGATGGTTTCTGTCCATCCCGAGGCGGACCTGGTATTTCTTGCCGGTCTCCATGTACCGGCTCGGCTTCAGCGGGTTGAACACGTCCTCTGGATAGTCGAAGCCCTCGGGGCCCTCGCCCGGCGCTGGCCTGTCCGAGCGCGTCGGCTCGGGCTGCGGCCTGTCGAGGAGCCCGCGCTTCGCGAGCTCGGGGTGCCCCTCGCGCTTGTTCTCGGGCACGTTTCCCAACCCGTTGTGCTCGCGGCGCTGGACGAGCCACTTGTCGTGCTGCGGGCCAGACGTGTAGTAGAAGAACTTGCCACCGCGCGGGCCGACCCCGGTGACGGCCCCCTCGGGCGCCTCCTCGAAGTCGCGGAGGTAGAGCTTCTGCCCGGGAGTGGGCATGTTCTCGATCATGTCCCTGTCTAGGTCTGAAGCGCTCCCGTCTTCGGAGTAATTGATCGTCCCCCACTTCTCGACGGTCTGCGACGCGTCCGCGGCGCGCTTGGCCATGCGCAGCATCTGCTCTGGAGTCAGGCCCCGATCGCCGTGTTCCGTCGAATCGGGAGAGCGGCTCCATCCCGGATCGGCCTTGTCGCCGCTCTCGAACTCGAGGGGGCGCTTCTTGACGAGTTCGTCGGGCGATTCATCGACCGCCTTCTGCACGATCGACCTGTGCGACACGTTGACCGACGAGACCAACTGGACGTCCATAGGCTGATCCCCCACCGTGATTATCGGACAGCTGCGGCGTCTGAGAAAACCTCAGCTGCACCGCTCGTATGTGCAGTTGCGGCACGACGCACAGCCCTCTGCCTTCCACAGCGTCCCGCCACACTTGGGACAGGCCTCTCCCGTCGGAGACCCCGCGATCGCGCGTTCTACGAACGCCGGTTCGGCCGCTTCCCTCGACCAGAACTTCCTGTCTAAGAAGCGCACCACGTAGTCGGGAAGGCTCGTCGCGAACGGCACGTCCTTGTTCGACGTGCGTCCGGCCGGCTCGAACAGCGATCCGGAGAGCTTGTCCCTGAGCGTCTCGTAGGGAACGCCGTACTGCATGCAGAACGACATCAGCATCGCGATCACGTCCACGAGCCCGTTGACCGTCGACCCCTGCTTGCTGACATTGACGAACACCTCTCCGGGTGTCCCGTCTTCGTACATCCCGACCGTGATGTACCCCTCGTAGTCTCCGATCTCGAACTTGTGCGTCAGCGCCGCGCGATCGTTGGGGAGCTTGTGCCGCGCGGCGATCGGCGGCGGCGCCTGGGCGGCCGCCTCGTCTTCCTTATCGTGGTAGAGGACCTGCTCAGAGCGGCTGTTGTCGCGGTACACGCTCAGGCTCTTGAGCCCGACGTCCCACGCCATCGCGTAGATCTCTCCGACGTCGCCGACTGTCGCCGACTCTGGCATGTTCGCCGTCTTGCTGATGCTGGCGTCAACGAACTTCTGCGCTGCGGCCTGCATGAGCACGTGCTCTGCGGGCGTGACCTCGTTGGCCGTGACGTACACCGGATCGACGCTCTTGAGCCTCTCTCCCTGGCCATCGTCGCCGTAGACGCGGTGCGCGTACGGGCTCAACATCCACGACGATCCGGTCCGGTCGACGCGCCGATAGCGGAAGTCGAAGAACGGTTCGATGCCGCTGTTGACGTTCGCGACCATCGCCGTCGTGCCCGTGGGCGCCTGGGTCAGGAGGTAACAGTTCCTGACGCCGTACCGAGCGATCTCTTGGCGCACGTCTTCGGGCAGCCGCCTGGCGAACGGCCGGTCCAGGAACTTCTCGCTGTCGAACAGGGGGAACGGCCCGCGCTCTTCTGCGAGGCGCGCGGAAGCCATGTACGCGGCGTCGCGCATCTCCCTGAACACGTTGCCGGTGAACTCGATCGCCTCGCCGCTGCCGTACCGCATGCCGAGCTCGATGAGCGCGTCGGCGAGGCCCATGACGCCGATGCCCATCCGGCGGATGCGCTGCTGAGAGTCCCTGCACTCGGGGAGCGGGTAGCTGCTGATGTCGACGATGTTGTCGTTGAAGCGGACCGCGACGGCGACGAGCCTCTTGAACTCGGCGAGGTCGAAGTATTTCGCGTTCGACGCGTTCGCGGCGGCGTCTCCCGCTTCGCCCCGGCCGCCGTGGTCTGACTGCTTGACGAACGCGACCAGGTTGAACGCGCCGAGCAGGCAGGCACCATAGGGGCCGAGCGGCTGTTCGCCGCACTGGGCAGTCACGATACCTGTCTTCACCCGCGCTCCAGAACGCTTTGAGACCCCGTCAGGCACTGTAATGACGGCCACTGTATGGAACTCATCAACGGTCAGGTTATATACGTCCTGGAACCCATCGGGCTCGATCGAGACTACGCGATGATTCCAGGCCTCGGCCAGTTCGACGAATTGCTCACGTGTACTAAACAACCTGTCGATCGTCGCTCTGCTGACGAATTTAGTACAACCATTGCCCTTCGCCAGCTCGCGATAATCATCCCATCGATTCATGTCGATAGCGCCTGTTTGCTCGAACGCAATCTTCCCGTTCATCAGCGCGTACTTTCTGAACGTCTCGCGCCCGGCCTTAGCCTTCGAGGCGCGTCCTTCAGGCGTTTCCGCCCACACTTTAGACGAAACGCCGACCTTCGCGCGATGCTCAGGCGTGAGCGGCACTCCACGCTGCGCCTCATTGAGCACGACCAAGCTGCAATAGGTCGAACAGTGTCGCCGCGTTGACTTCGGAAGCGCCTCGAACCGGACGCTACAATGTCCATTAGCGCAGACGCGCTTCTCTCGCTCGATGCGTTCGCCCTTGAGAAAGTCCGTGCCGTGGTTTTCATACCATTCGCGCACTCCGGCACGCTGTCTCTCTTTGACCTCAGGATCCGCCATGTAGGCCCGCGTCTTCGCTCCGATCTTAGCAAGCGACTCTGGCCGATGTCGCTTTCCGCTCATGCCGTTGAGTCGCGTCTTTGCCTCAGAGTCCTGCTCTGCCCACCAAGCCTGAAGACCTATCGCTGTCTGATAATGAAGTGCTTTGTGCTCTCGATCGCTCATCACAAGCAGATTTGAAAGCACATTGTTCAGTCCATTGAAATCAGCGTGATGGATGATCTCTTCCGGATGACCACGCAGTGGGCGTCCAAGATTAGATTCGACGACCATGCGATGTTCCATGACTGGCGCGCGTCCATCATTCCGATTGACAGTCATATACGAGTTGGTCCTGCGCTTGAGCACGGCCTTAGAGAACGGCATCAGCCGGTCCCCGGGCCTGAGGTCGCGCATCGGGACCTTGGTCCCGTCCCTGAGCAGGTACTTGTGATCGGGCGTCGTGCGGATCGCGCTCCCGTCGTCGAGCGTGAGCCTCCAGACTTCCGCCCGCTCGCGCGTCACGCGCGGGTGGCGGCCCGTCCTGATCTGGACCACGCCGTCGGCGTCGCAGCAGTAGACCGGGACGTCCGCGCCCTCCTCGGCCAGCTGCTTGATCGAGACCGCGTCGCGCCCGTCGGCCACCGCGATGAGGGTGTCGCCCGTGAAGCACGGGTTGGTGGAGATCAGTGTCTCGAAGTAGCCCGAGTTCGCTTCCTGGTTCGCGCGCTCCATGAAGTAGATGCCGGGTTCGGCGCTGCGCCACGCTGCGGTCACGATGTCCTGCCACATGTCGCGGGCCCTGAGCGTCTCGTAGACCTTCCCGCCCCACTTGAGCTCCCACGGCCCGTCGTCGGTCACGGCCCGCATGAACGCGTCGCTGATGCAGACGCTCATGTTGCAGCCCTCAAGGACTCCCGGAGTCTCCTTCGCGTGGATGAACTCTTTGACGTCGGGGTGGTCGTCGTTCATCATGATCATCGCGGCCCCGCGGCGCGACCCGCCCTGGATGATGACCTGCGACGCGTCGGCGAACAGGCGCGCCCACGACACGGGACCAGACGACGTCCCGTTGACCCCCCTGACGGGCGCGCCAGACGGCCTGAGGCTCGACAGGTTAACCCCGACTCCCCCGCCGCGCGACTGGATCTCGACCCACTCGTAGAGGCTGTGGAGGATCCCTCCCCGGCTGTCCTCGGGGCTCGGGATGACGTAGCAGTTCTGGGCGGTGACCTGCACGTCCGTGCCCATCGCCGCGATGATGCGCCCGCCCGGCACGTAGCGGAAGTCGCGCATCAGCTCGTAGAAGCGCTCTGCGTTCTCACTCACGGCGCCGTCGATGTCGACGCCGATCTTCCTCGCGGCGTAGTATCTCTCGGCCTCGGCCACGCCCAGCGCGACCCGCTTCCACGACTCTTCGGGCCACTTCTCGGTGAGCTCACCCGCCGAGTCGCGCGTCGCGTACCTGTCCTGAAAGATGCGGATCTGGTCTTGAGTCAGGGCTGAAGGAGACACGTTTCGATCCTCACCCGCCCCGTGAGGCGGAGGTGTGCAAGTCGATGATACCCAGTTAGAGCGGCCGCCTGCCCGTGGAGATCCCGTCCTTGAAGACGTTCACCGAGTTTGGCTGCGACCTGGCCAAGATCGTCGGCCGCGTCGACACCGTGGGAGGAGTCGGCGGCGCTTGCGGGGCCATCCCAGCCGTCGGCATCTGCTTCTCCGCCTTCCGGCGCTCTCCAGGCCAGTGCCCCGTGCCCTCGTGCTCGGCCCACGCGCAGAACGCGTGCGGGTCGTCAACGTTCCCGCCCACGTGTTCGACGCACTCGTCGTGCGAGCCCTTCGACACCTTGTCCCAGTACTGGCTGCTGGACGACTTCGTCCAGCCCTTCGGTCGGCTCTTCTCGACGGGGATCCCCGGACCGCCGCGCTCCTTGACGTCCCCGGCGTACGGTCCGACGTTGCGCGCCGAACCCGCGAGATCGTGCGCGACTTCACCGTCGGCGGGATCGGGCATCGCCCCGTAGGTCCCATCGTCCTCAGGCTCGTCTGCCGGATACGGCGGCTCGTCTCTGCCGTTGATGATCGCGCTCGACAGCATGATCGCGGCGTCCATAGACTTTCGCAAGCCCGAATTCTTCCCCATCTGCCTCTTCGGCCACGCATATGGATCGCCGGCGGGTCTCAGCGCATCGGCCCTTTCGTTCCATTTGGGTGTGGCTAACTGTCCGGCTGCGGCCTTAGCGCCTCCGACCGGAGGCACAGCGCCCACCCCGGCGTTCTCGACCCGCTCGTCGCCCCGCATCGGGTTTTCGAGCTGGTCGCCGATGATCCGGCGCGCGTCCTCGATGCGCGTCGCGTTGAGCTCTTCGAGCCGCCCCCTGATGTCGCGGATCCGACGCAGCTCCATGGGCGTGCACGACCCCGATTTCGCCTTGTCGTACAGGTCCTTCCACTCGTCGAGCAGGTGGTCCTCTTCTCTGTGGCTCGGGTCAGAGCTGATCTTGCGGTGCCGCATCCCGACGGGGTGCGCGTCGGGGTGCCCGAAGTGCCGGTGCTCGAGCGAGCGCTCGTTCTCGCGGACGTCGATCGGCGCTTGCGTGAACGATTCGTCGACAGTCTCGGCTTCGATCGGGCCCTGCTCGACGAACGGTCCTTCGCCGTCCTGGCGCCGCTCGAGCTCTGTCGCGGTCTCCGACTTGGAGATCGCCGACTGCATACCGAGCGACCGGCGTCCACCCTTCTCGATGATCACCTGACCGAAGGCGATAGTCATGTCACTGTCTCCTTGAACGATGCTGGGCGAAGCGCCTTGCGCTCGTCCATGGTGTGCGACCTGATGCCCCAATCGATCCTTCGACTTCTGACGGCGGGCACGCGACGTATCGGCGCAGTCGCGATGAAAACGAACTGAAACCAGCGCACGCGCACTGTGCACTTGCTGCACTTCTTGTAGCCGATCAGGCGGGCCGGCAGCCAGAAGACCGCAGCGAGGACGGCGTCGATCGCGTCGACGATCGAGTCTCCCATCACCGTCTCCCGCCGCAGTTGCAGCCGCCGCTCTTCTTCAGCGGCTCGTCGCCGAACAGGCGCGAGAGGAAAATCGCGGTGGCCTCCTCGATGCCCAGCCCCTTGCGCAGCCTCGGGATCTCGTACACCGCCCACTTCGCCGACTTCTTGAGAGAAGCGTCTCCCGGCATGGTCGCGCCCGTGACGGCATACCAGTTCCCGCCGCGCGACCAGAGCTCTGCGTACCCGGCGGCGTTGTCGACAGATATGACGTGCTGGAGCCCGCCCTCGACCTGCTTTGACAGGTTCGGCCAGTAGCTCGTGCGGACCGCGTCGACCGACTTGTCGAGCGGCTGTCTGCCGACCACGTAGTCCATGGCGCGGCAGATCGCCCGCGCAGATTCGCCGATGCTGAATCCGGGGACACCCGAATGCGACGCGGACTTCATGAACGTCAGGCATGGTTCTGTGGCCATTGCGTGCTCCTGGTACGCGATATTGTCGTCGCTCAGCTCGCCGCGATGAAACCCGACGACCTACTTTTTCGAAGGCGACCTCGACGCGCGCACAGGAGCCTTCGCCCGCTTCTTCGCGATCTTTGGCGCGCTTTGGGTCGACTGATCACCGGCCAGCGCATCTCGCACAGACTGATCGATGACCGTTGTGACCGTGAACGATTCATTGATAGACAGCGTCGTTCCGGCGTCTTGGTCGCCCTGATCAGGCGGAGTCGCCTGCTCGCCTTGGCCATCCTCGTCTTGGCGAGCGTCCTGGTCGCTCTCGCCGCTGCCGCCCGAGTCGCCATCGCCGTTCTCATCACTAGAATCTGATTGATCACTCGCGATCAGCACGTCTACAGCGGTCTCGTCTGCAACGCGGACCGTCGCGCGAACGACGGTCTCGGCGATTGAAGCCTGGTCGCTCGTGACCTCGATGAGGTCGGAGATCTTGCTGCTCGTGACGACGTATGACGCGCGCTTTCCGGAGTCGCTGACGACGTGCAGCGTGGCGAGCTTTCCAAGCGGGATCATCCTCCCGTCGACGATGATCGGTTCCTCGTGCTCCACCCTCGCGTGCAACGCAGACATCTCGTACGCCGAGACGACGAGCAGATCGCCCGCGTCAAGCACGATCTCTCCCACGACGTCGGCGAAGATCTCGCGACCATCGTGAGTGACCATCCAATATTTCCCTGGTTCCATGTCACGCCTCCTATCGACGCGCCTAGTTGACCGACGCCCGGTCGCGCGTGGCCGCTCCCCAGGCGACGGCGCACATCAGGCGAAAGATCACTGTTCGAATGCGCTCGAGCGAGAGCTCGAACGGGATCCCCGACTGGGCGTCGCTCCGCATCACTCCGTAGATCGCCGACATCGTGCCCCTGAGCGCGACATCGAGGTCGGGGTCGCCGTGCAGCCAGCGCGCGAGAATCGGTTCGTCCCGCGTCAGCGTCTCGAGCGCCGCGTCGATGTAGCCATCGGCAGCGATCGCTTCGCATGCGCCCATCGGGTTGACGTGCCCGTCTGCGAGCTCAGATATGACCATGCGGTGTGGGCCCATCGCGCGCTGCTCCTGAGATAATAGTACCGACTCAGTAGCGCCATTATGAAATGCAGCGGCCGTCATCAAAAACCCAAGAGAATTCATTCTCCGACGCGCACACCGAGGCTGGGCACCTTGGTGATCTGGACGAGGTAGCGCTCGCCGACGACGGGGACCGTGTTTGGATCGGGATCGGCCCTGAACGAGAGCGTCACCGTGCCGTCAGAGCATATGACCTGCACCGCGTCTGGGATCGCGTCACCGTCTGGCTGGCGTTGGCCCTGGACGAGCAGAGTCTGCATGACTTGGACGACTCGCTCCACCTCTCCTAGATCACGATCTCGGCGTCAGCGCTCGCGCCGTCGGCAGCGTCGCTGTCGACGACCGGTTCGACGGCTTCGTCTCGCGGATCTCCCTCTGACTGCTGTGGGATCGCGCCGGCCAGCGCGAAGATGCGCTTGGTGCAGAGCTGCACGTGTTCTGCCTGAGCGATCGCGTCGTGAAGAGCGTTGTGCCCACCGGCGCGCAGGTCTGCGGGTGGAAGCTTGACCCCCACGAGGTCGAAAAGCGTTCTCGTGTCGTGGACCCTCGAATAAAACCACGGGGCCTTCATCCCGACGCGCTGGAACGCCTCGGTGAGGATCGGGATATCGAACGTCGCTCCATGACTCCACACGAAGCTGGACCGATCGGTGTGCTGTTTGTACCACCGCGCGAACGATTCGAGCACCTCGTCGATCGGTCTCGGCGCGGGGTCCTTGAACGCGCTCCGCGCGGCATCAGACTGCTTGAACCACCAGACGATCGTCTCTCCGTCGACGTGGAGGCCAGCGCGTTGGGCGCTCACGATGTCGACGTTCTGGTAGAAGACATTCCCCGGATCGCGGTTGACCCTAGACCCACGTGGGTCAAACGCCACCGCCCCGATCGACATGAAGAGCGCGTGCTGACGCGTGCTCAGCGTCTCGAGATCGGCCATGACATCTGACATCAGACAGGACCTTTCAGCGCGAGCAGTTTTCATTCAAAGAACCGAACGGCAGATAGACCATACCGCATCATCTGATACGGTCTCTCCTGACATCATTCTTCCGGATCATGCCGACGCGCGATCACGACTTCAGACCATGCCCGTCCGCGCGCACTCTGCGCTCCACAGCGCATCGGCTTCATCGTCGGTCGTGTCGGCCGGCAGCTCGGGCCACCTCTTGAGCGCGGCCGCCACCATCGCTTCTTTCTTGGCGACACCAGAACCCGTGGCCAACTTCTTGATCGTCGAGTACGTGACGCCGGTGTACGGCACGCTGAGCTCTTCACACGCCCGCTGCAGGTGCGCGATGATCCCGAGGCCGACGTGCGCCGAACCGATGAATCGATTGCTCTGCTGTTCGTAAGCGACCACCGCGCCGGGCGAGGCCTCGACGACCTCCCTGAACAGCCTGTCAAAGCGGACATAGAGCATGCCCGCTCCGTCTCCTCGACGGCGTTCAAGGTTCCACACTCCGCTGTCCAAGCGTTCGCCCGACGACGTGATCTTCGCCCAGCCACACTTCGTGGCTGGATCGATCCCTATATAGAGAAGGCTCGACACGCAGTCATGCTACCCCCTCAGGCTACGAGAGAGACCATGCACGGCCATCTTGTCAGACGGCTTCGGTCCAAACGACGCGAGCCGGATCGGCTTCTCGGTGAAGCCCTCGACGTACTCGAAGAACCCACGATCGTCAAACGGCGGCGTCTCGTAGACAGGCGTCGCTTCGAATAGCCTCGACGTCAGCTGTTCTTGATACGAGAGGTCTGGCTTCTCAGAGATCGCGATATCAGAGATCGCGCCGCGTTCTCTATGCCCGTACTTGACGCACACCCGATCGCCGCTGCCTCGGAGATCCATGTGCGTGATGACGAGCCCGTCGATGGGTCCGTATAGCGGGGCGACAGCGAGGGCGTATCTCACGGCGACGGCGTCGAAGTGCCCGACCCTAAAATCGCGCTGCCACGAGGTGTCGACGTTGTACGCGTCGGGCCGATCGTGCGTGAGGTCGGCGTCCTCGGTCACGAACGGCCCGGGACCGTGCCGCGTCGCCATGGCCCTGAGCACCCCGAGTCGCTCGATCCGCTGCGGGTCGTGCATCGCGTCGACCATCAGTCGATCGGCGTTCCCAAACGTCGTGTCGGTCCACGTCGTGTACGGGTGAAACCCGTACGATTCGTCCAGGAGGACTCCTTGCGCCCCCTCGAAGATCACCGTCCCATCGCCGCGCAGGGAGTTCTTGAGCAGGTCGACTCCGTCCACGATCCTGACCGACCCGGCGAAGCGCACGTACAGCGCGGCGTAGAAGTCAACTCGCATCGTCGACGTGAGGACCTCAACGTCTGCTGCGGCCGCGTCACCAGCGGCGTCGATCTCGTCGGCGAGCTCGGCGAGCTTGAGCTCGCGGATCACGTTGAGCTTTGCGCGCAGCTGGCTAGCGCCCAACGACAGGTCGCGCGCGAAGATGCTCAGGGCGTCTCCACCAGGTCGAAGCGAGTCTCCACGCGCCTCGCCGACTCCCATCCCGCAGCTCCCGTGGCGACCGGCTCCGCGCGCCGTCTCGCGTATGCGATTCGCCGCCACGTGGTAGCGAGTGACGATCAGCGCATCGCGGTCCACAGTCATGCCGGCACACGGGTCTGAGACCCCACGGCGCCTGAGGTGATCTGCCTCGACGAACACCGCCTCTGGGTTAACGAGCATGAAGCGACTGAGATGAGTGGCGGCACCGGCGAACGCGCCGCTCCCGAACTGTGCGAACGTGTGGTGGCGCCCATCGTCAGTCACAACGTTGTGGGCTGCCTGGGGTCCGCCGTTGTATCGGACGACGAGGCGCGCGCCCGTCTCGCGAGCGAGGTAATCTACCGTCGTGCCCTTGCCCTCGTCGCCGAAACCAAGCCCGGCGATGACGATCGCGTTTCCCACGGTCTTTCCTCCTTCTTTGGAGTCTGCGGGCCGGATTCGAACCGACTACTGCCGGCCGGACTGCTGGGTTCGTCAAGGGCATGACCCCCGAGGCCAACTGCAGTCGTACTAGACAGAAGTGTGTCCCACCACACCGCCGCAGATCACCGCCTAGATCCGACGCGATCCAGACGTTCCGTCTGAACCAGGCAGGCCAGGACCCTCGGACGTCCCGACGGCGATCCCGGCGCCGACGAGAGAGCCGACAGCGCGTTCGACAGAACTGACCGTGCTGGGCGACGCCCCGACGTCGATGAGCGCCGTGGTCAACTCGGCCATGTCGCCGATCGTGCCCTCATTGGCCGCGATCAGGCTCGCGATGGTCTCGCAGATCGATCCGGTCTCGACGTGCTGGATGTAATTCTGCCCGAGGAGTTCCGTCCAGAATCGGACGTTGTCCTGGTCGCCGACGTAGCTGGCTTCTTCGGGATGAAGATAGAAGACGTTGTACCGCTGGCCGACTTCGCGGACGATGTCTGCGAGCGATATGTCTTCCTGCAGTCCGTCGCCGATGACGTCGGACACCTGACCGCGCGACACGACGGTGTACGCGCGCTCGTCACCGATGATGAAGAGATAACCCTTCCGACCGTGCTTCTCGAAGCAGTCGATCGACGTGTGACGCGCCATGATATAGAGCGCCAATTCGTAACTCTCGTGATTGCCGCCTCCGCCCCCGCCCTCGAGCAGGAGGTTCGTCAGGTCGTCGTCGATGCGGTTGTCAGACTCGAACTGTCCGACCTGCAGCGGGACGCGATCGGCGAACGCGTCCCCGATCGCACCCATCATGATCTGCGGATCGGTGACGAACCCCTTGCGGAGGAGCAACCCGAACAGTTCGGGGAGCTTCTTCTGGAGCTGTTCGGGGACGACATGCATCGAGCCCGTGACGTCGAAGAACACGGCGATCGCCGTCGCGTTCGGGTGTTCAGCGCTGTCGCGCGACTCGCGCGTCTCGATCCCCTTCGGGTCGAGGCTGTCGTGCGCCTTCCACGAATCACGCGGCGTCGAAGCCGCAGACGCGCTGTATGCGAACGTCGATCTCCCCGCCGCGGCGTCCGCCGTGACGCGAGACCGATAGGTGTCGTGGCTCCAAATGCCACTTCCCATGTCCTGTACCTCTTTCCTGCTTTAGGCCATGGAGAAAGCGATGAACTTCCGCTTCCCCCACAGCAGTTCGATGAGCTCGTGGAACTCCTCACGGAGCTTCCCGGCGTCCTGCGGCCGCATGCGCGAGCTCTCGAACATGCATGCCCTGAAGAAATTTTTCAGCTTGGGCGGGACTCTGTCCGGCAGCGTCCCTTCCACGGGGTCTCCCCCGAGCAGGTAGATCATGCAGCGCGCGCCCATGAGGATGTCCATCCCCGGCGTCGGCGCTTCCCCGGCGATCGTCTCGCGTGGATACCAGCTCTCGTATTCTGAGCTGATCGCCTTCACCCTCTCGCCGCTCGCCTCGGGATCGCGCGTCGCGTTGGTCCAGTCCACGAGGACGAGCCCGTGCTCGGCGGGATGGATCAGGACATGCGGTGGGATCACCGATCCGTGGACGACCCCGATAGCGTGCGCGACGTCGAGGGCGATCAGGAGCCTCGTCCACATCCAGGCTGCGTGTTTGGGGTCGATCCCGTCTGGATACTGGCAGCGCACGTCCATCAGCGTCCGCAGTCCGTCGATCGCCGCGAACACGGTGGCCTGCCTGACCGGCTGTTTGCCGTCGCTGTACCCGAACGACTCAACGACGCAAGGCGCGTATGCGCGCAGTCCGACGTCGGCCGTCTGCGTCTCGATCATCTTGAGCACGCGCGCCTCGTTCGCCATGAGATCATTGTCAACGCCGCTGCGCGCGACCTTGATGATCCCAGTCGCGACGCCCGCGTCATCGGCATACGTGCATCCATATACGTCGGCGATGTCGCCGCGCGCGATGCGCGACCCCACCTCGTATCGCCGTCGGCGAGTGCTGATCACAGCGACGATCGGAGACCCGTACATCCCGCTCTCGATCCTGCGCTGCGCTGTCTGCCAGAACGCGTCCAACAGTTTGAAGGCCGCGGTCGCGACCTCGCGGTCGCCGGGAGACGGGTACCTGTCTGGGTGCGCGACCTTGGCGAGGCGCCGATAGACGCGTCTCACGTCTAACAGCGTCGCGTGCTTGCCTCCAAAAAACGCTCCGAAGACGTCTTCGGCGCACTTCGCCTTGGAGAGCCGCTCCATCGCGTTGTCGAGCTCGGGATCAGTCGCCGTCGGCATGCGCGGCATCTGATTCTTCTTTTAGGTACTCGAGCATGAATTCGACGATCAGGTGGTTGACCCCCATGACTTTGTCGACGCGATAGACCTGGATGACTCCGGGCGGGACGTCGATCACCGCGAACGACTCGTCGCGGTACACGAACCGAGCGAGCGGCTGCGTCGATCCCAGGATATCCACCAGCCCACCGTGATCGGGCTCTATCCGCAGCGTCGCGCGCTTGCCGCGCTTAGCGACCGTGCGAAGCAATCGATTCTTGTGCCAGTCCGGATCGGGACCCCTCCCCCGCATCGTCCTCTGAGATAAATCCATTTGCCCATTCCACGCATCGCCGAAGCTTCTCGTCTGAGACGCCCTGGACGAGCTCACGCTTCACGAAGAGAGTGTATGCGTCCCTGACGTACCTTCCGACCCCCGGTAACGTATCCACTATTATAGTACACGGGAGCACGGGAGAGACGACCTTGGCGAGATCGATGAGCCGACGCGCCCTCACGTTCTGGAAGCCGAGCGTCCTGATCATGTCTGTGAGCTCGGGCGCGTCGACTTCGCTGAGGCCATCCGGCGCTGGCCAGCGCCGCAAGAACAGCGCCAGGACCGGGCGCACCTGCACGTGACTGGTGCGATTCAACATTATCGAGGCGACGAGCACTGGCCACGGCTGGCCGATGTAGTCCTCTTGGATGAGGTGGATGGGCGACGTCTGCTCGGGGATTCCGACCACGTCAGCCCTCGTCGAACCAGCCGATGATCTCCCAATCGAGGAGCGCGACGCGCTCGATCCTGTCCACGACGGTCCGCTTGCCGACCCCGTACGGCGGGAATAACACTCGGATCCCCGGTCGCAGCTCGGGCACTCGACACGTCTGTCCGACGGACTCGACGACGCCCGTCGCCTTGAAGCGATGGTCCTGCCTCGGCGGCACCACGATCCCGTGCCTCCCGGTGACGACTTCCTCTGGCTGGTCGACTATGACTGACACGTAGTTGTTCCTCGCGAGCGCCCGCCTGGCGCCCGCGATCCCAGTCGGCGACGTCATGCCCGCGACAGCCTCCCCGCGACGATCCTCGGCAGGCTGCGCATCGCGTCGTCCACGCCCCTTCCCACGAAATACCTCGGCCTCCGCTCGCCCTGCACGTAGGTGTATCCCGCGTACTGGATCCTCTTGCCCCTCGAGAGCGACGTCGTCGCCTTCAGCAATCGCGGCGCGACCGTGACGCGACGCCTGAGATGACCGAGTTCAACGTCGGCTGCGTAGGGCGTCGAATAGACGATGACCGCTCCGTCGCGCGTGAACTGCACGCGTCCCGAGCGCTTCAGGCGCCCCGTGCGGACGGGCACGTTCCGCTGGCTGCCGGCGAACGCCTGCTGGGCGACGTCCCTGATCCCCTCGAGGCACGCCTCGATCATCCGTTCTTCGATGTTCGCCATGGAGAGATTATACTGCCACGGCACCACGCGGAGTCCTGGCCACGGTGCACCTGCAGTTCCACGCCGACACCTGCATCTCCATCCCGCGCGTGTGCCTGTTGCGCACGAGCTGGGGTTGGTCGTGCTCGAACTCCCAGAGGTGTCTGATCTGCTGCCACGCATACGGTCCCGCGCGCTCGAACAGGAGGCTCACGTCCTTCGTCCGATCGTCGTCCATCGCGATCCACCAGTAATGATAGCGATCGCGGTACCGGTCGTGTCCCCACGCGTAGATGCGCCCCAGCGCGCGGGCCTTGGCAGATTCCGTCCTGACGATCAGCTCGGGGCGCGACACGACGCGCGACGCGACGTCCATGGCGAGCCTGAGCGCACTCGACACGGGGATCACGCTGCCCATCCGCGACAACCCGCGCTCTATCCGCCTCTGGACGCCCCTCGTGAGGTCCCTCAGCGCCGGCACCAAACCGTTTGGGCTGTTCTTCATCCACGCGAGCGCCTGGCCCTCAGAAGGCCCCATCCCCCATGCCTCGACCTCGGCGGCAGACGCGCCATCTCGGTAGCTGTCGCTGAACATCCTGTCGATGAGCCCCGCGACCGTCGCGTAGACGCGCTCGGGCCATTCCCCCAAGATCGCGCGCATCTCGCCGACCGCGTCGCTCAGCCTGACCAGCCCGCCCCTAGCCATCTGATACCAGCGCTCGAGCATCTCCTGGACGGCTGCCGTCCACGACCTGGCCATCTCCTTGATGACCTGCATCTGCGAGTCCTTGAGCTGCTTCTCAGTCATCGAGGAGACCCCCCGACGAGGTCATTCTCCCACTCATCGAGTTCTTTTCGCTGTCCCGCGAGGTCGACGGCCAGCGCTTCCTCGGCGCGCTTGAAGCGCTCGCGGATCGCCGCGATAAGCGCGGGAGCGTGCTCCGCGTCATCGAGCATGCCTGTGCGTCGCGCCGGCCTGACAGCATGATAGAGAGATATGACGCGGGTCGGCTCGTTGAACTCGTTGTCGATCGCTATCAGCCTCCCGTCGTCGCCCACGAGCCAGTTGTTCGCGTGGCGATCCGCATTTCCGATGAGCACGTCGAGCGCGATGATCGACGCGAGGTCTGAGACCGCGACGGGCGTCCTCACCGCTTCGTAGAGGTCGCCGTCGAGGGCGTGCGCGGTCAGCGCTCCGTCGACGAGCCGCTGGGCAGAGCCGCCCCTGAAGCGTCGCGTCTCTGGGATCACGCTCATGTCGAGCCTCTCTGACAGTCGATAGACCGAGTATTCGGCGATGGTCGGCCTGATGACCCAGCGGCTCCCGTCGGAACACACGCCGATCCGCTTCGGCGACCATCCATCAGCGAGCTCTCCAATGAGAGGATCGCGCTCGTCGGCGAAGACCAGCTCATGTGGGTCGCTGGCCACGATCTCTGACCTGCTGCATGGCGGTGCGCATCGCCGGGCGTCCGGCCGTGGGTACCATCCCCGTCCCGCGCGCGTTCTGCTGCGCGCCGAACCCTCCGCCCATCGCGCCATACCCGCGTCCGGCGTTCCCGTTGGCCGCTGCCATGGGAGCCGCCTGGGCCGACGGTTGGGCGCCTGGCGCGTTCGGCGGCTGGCCGCCCCCGCCGGGATCGAACGGGCTCGCCTGCGCCATCTGTTGCTTCTGCTGCTCCTCCATCGACAGCACGCGCCCGCTGAAGATGAACTCGTCCTCCTCTGAGTCGTATTCGACGCCGAACCCCATTCCCGCCATGGACTGCGCGATCGCCGCCTTGGTCTGCCTGATCTGCAGCGTGATCAGTTCGTTAGACTCCTCGGGGGTCTTGATCCTGAGGTGCCAATCGTGCACGTGCAGCGCGGTCTCGAGCTTCGGGAACACGTCCACGTGATAGCTGCGCTGTGCGCCCTCGACGACGCGACTCATGACCGTGAGCTGCTGAGACTCCGAATTCAGTCCGCCTATGCCATCGGTTGACGACATCCAGAGCTGCGACACACCGTAGAGCCCGGAGATCCGCTCCCTGATCTCGTCCCTGACGGGGAGGTAGTCGAGCTCGTCGAGCGAGTACGCGAACCGCACGAACTCCATGCGACCCTGGCCAGTCTTCGAAGCGATAGCCACCCACGGGATATAATGCGGGTCCTGCTGCATGTGCGCCTCGACGTCCTGCTTCGTCGAGTTGAACGATTCGATGTCGTCCGTCGTCACGGCCACTGCGCCCTGTGGGATCTTGCGCTCGTAGAAATAGTCGTACAGGTAGCGATCCATCCCGATCAGCGTGAGCGCCTTCTCGTAGATGCTCAAGACAGGACTGAACCCATAGGTCTCGGTGTTGCCAGACCACACCGTCTTTCCGTTTCTGCGGACCATCATCACGTGGTTCGGGACCTCCAGCCCGAACACCGCTCCCACCGACTGATCTTCCTGAGACATGCCGTAGGTGCCGGAGTTCAGGCAGAGGTCAGCTTCTCGATTGACCCCGAACCGCAGTGCAGCATCACCAAGAAACGCCACTTGATACCCAAGCTTGATCGCTATCTCGGCGACGTCGTCACGGAATCGCGGAGAAATAGACTTGAACAGGGTTAGTCTTCCCTGCTCATCGAAGTGTCCGTCTCCGCGCATGATGGCGTCGAAGAGCACGGCGAGCCGCCGCACTGGCAACTGCTTGACGTCGTCGGGGATGAACCGATCCCTCGAGCGCCCGAACTGCTCTAAATACCGCCTCAATCCGGGGTGCCAGACATGGATCTTGTCGCCGGGACTCGAATAGCGCAGCCCGAGGCGTTCGACGCAGCTCATGATGGCCGCGCGCGTCTCTGGGTTAGCCGTCCGGCTCTGCGTGATCTCAACCAAGCGCGACGGGCTGGACGACTTCGCGTACGAACCCCCCGTCAAGAAATACCCGAGGAACTCGAGCCAATCTGACATCTTGACGGTCTTCGAAGCGATCGCTCTGTCCCCGAAGTACTTAGCGCGCGGCGACGGACCGGCGTATCCTGGGATCTCGAACTCGTCTATGTCGGTCCCAGACCATCTGGCGGTGTTCGACATGTAGATGCGTTGGGTGTTGTCTACCCTGTACGCTTCGACCAGCCCAAAGGCCGTCGTCAGCTTCTCGCGGACCGGCGCCTCATATCCAGAATTGCGCTCGCCCAGTTCGCGGTGCTTCGTGGCCACGTGATGCGACGGGAACTCGTCGTGGGCGTGCACGGGCGTGTACCCCGGTTCCTCAGCGTAGGCGCCTCGCACCCAGAGTCTGTGGTGCGGCGTGACCACGAGGTCGACGCGCTGCGTCTTCGCGACCCACATCGGACCGGTGTATGGCCGCACCACCTTGTCGAGCGGACGCTGCCACTCGAGGAAGCCGTCTTCAGATCGCGTCGCGACTTCGTCGGCATTCACGTCCACGTCCACGATCCGCTTCCAACCGTTCCTGGTCATGACCTCGGTCTTGAAGTCGTAGCACGGGGTGTAGCGCGACCAGTGAATGACCTCGTCGCGCGTGAGGTAGAGCACGATCGGGCGGCTCGCGCCCATCGTGCCCGACTGCTGTTCGCTGTATTTGTAGTAGACTGGGTACGTCTGCAGCCCACAGTCTGGACATACCCCGCGCCACTTCGCGTCCCAGCCCTCGCCGTAGGGGACGGTGAGCAGCTCGTCGCGGTGCACGACGCACACGTGGTGCGCCTGCCCGGGGATCCCGCGCGAATCCATGTCGAATTCAATGAGCGTGGGGTCGAGCCTGAAGATCTGCAGGACCTCGGACCGCGGCTCGGACGCGTCGTCGAACGGGTCTTCCTCGGCCCGCGACATGATCTCTTCGTCAGTCCAGTAGTGCTTGCGCAGGTAGATGAACGCATCGTCAACAACATTAATGTCGTCTTCTCCCATCCGGAGGATCGATTCAAACGACTGGTCGAAGTAATTTGCGCGGTCGAGGAACTTGTCGAACTTCTTGATCTCATTCTTGTCGGGACGCCGCAGCGGGTAGCCCTCGGCGTCGTCTCCCTGGAGCTCGTGCTTCTCGGCGTACTCTTCAAACTCTGGACAGGCGCACCGCTTCTTCATGCGCTTGGCCTCTTTTTCGGTGTACGTCTCGTCGCAGAGATCGCACTTGTACTCGAATGCCGGCTCCCATTCGAGGCCGCGCCGGAAGATCTCGTTGCGCAGATGCGTGACCGCGGTGCGGATGTCTCCGTTGTTCAAGACGATCGTGTACAGGTCGAGGAGGCGACGGCGCTCGGCGGCGTATTGGCGGCGTCCCTTGACCCCGTAGTCATTGATCCCGACCATCCCACCGCTCGACGAGAGCACGGTCGCGCTGCGCGACATGTTGATCATCTGGCCGAACGCTGACTGGTCGTATTGCTGCTTCTCCATGAAGTCTTTGACGATCGTCGCGTGGAACGCGTTTGGTCCGCCGAGTTTGATCGTCGACTCGAGGAAGCCGCCGAGATCCGAGGGGTCGGCGACCCGCGCCTTCTGTACCTGGCTCGATCGCGGACCGATCATCGCGTCGACAAAGCGTTCGAGGACCGTCGGCATCGCGCGTTACTCCAGCTTCGCCAGGATGTACTCGCTCGACATGATGAGGCAGCGCTTCTCGCCGTCTGATCGGCTCGGATCGAGGAACGCCCAGCGCCCACCCTGCCACTCTGAGAAGAGCACGCGGTCTCCCTCGGCGATGCCGAACATCTCCTCGACCATCGGCGCGACGCGGTCGACGACGCCCACGGTCGCGTTTCCGCGCGACGGCAGGACCACGCCAAAGTCCATCGCGCGCTCGAGCTCCTCTGTGACCGCGATGTAGTCTGCAGAGAGGCGAAGCGCGTCGAACCCACGCTCGACGCGCGTGTATCCGCTGAGCTTGAGCGCCACTACGGAGACCTCCTCACGCGCCGTCGAGACATCGCGTCGAGCAGCACTTCGTTCGTCTCGATTGGGCCAGAATCTTCCTTAGGACGCGGGGCGATCGCGTCCCGATATCGGCGCAGGTCGGCGAGTTCAAGACCGATCGCGTGTTCCGACCAGCCCCCTTCCTTCAGCGTTTCGGCGAACTCGTCCTCGGTCATCGACAGGAGGTTCGTGGGCGTCGAGAACGGCGAAAACATCCCTGGAAAAGTCATCGCTCGCCGGTCTCTGCCTGCTCGCACCAGTACGCGATGAGGTCGTCTAGCGTCTTAAGGCCATCGGCGATCTCGCCGTCCGTCTTGTTCTCCTGCCTCGCCCAGTCCTCGAATCCACGCTTGAGGTCCTCGTAACGTTCGGCCTTCGCGCGCGCTTTCTGCCTCACCGACGTCGCGTAATCGAGCGGGCGAACGCGGTTGATGTATACGGGCAACGCGACACCTCCCCTTGATAGTACTGCCAGACCGAGGTCTCCCAGAAACCTACCGAGCGCGCATCAGGTTCAACAGTCCCGAATGGCGCTGGCTCTGCCTGTTGAACATGTCTTGAACGTTCCCGAGCAGCTGGATCATCGGGCCGTCGTCGGCGGCCTTGATCATGAGCGCGATCGACCACATCGAGTCTCCGTGCCCCTCGGCGTTCTCGATAGACTTCAGCACGCGGTTCACGGCCACGATCTGTCCCGTCTGGCGCTTGTCGTCGAGCAGGATGATCCCCGGCTCGTCGTCTCCCGCAAAGAAACGCGACTCCATCGATAGCGCCATCTGCGCCTTCGACCG
>Ga0315281_10001572_pt1 | contig 33846 bp, 36 predicted proteins | sample YL17G07_0_MG_FD_204540 | JGI IMG/M metagenome (GOLD analysis project Ga0315281, IMG submission 204540) | Sediment microbial communities from Yellowstone Lake, YNP, Wyoming, USA - YL17G07_0 | ecosystem: Environmental > Aquatic > Freshwater > Lake > Sediment | place: USA: Wyoming | collected...
CGTTGATGCAGTGCATGCAACGCACGCAGTTGCGGTTGTCCACGGCCAGGCTGTCGTCGTCGTTCAGCGACAGGGCCTTGGTCGGGCAGCGGTTGATGACGTTGTCGATGACGTACTTGCGGCCCTTGCCCTTCACGAAGGTCTTCACTTCCTTCTGGTCGACCTTCATGTCGTCGCGCCAGGTGCCGATCACGGCCATGTCGGCGCGCTGAATGGAGTTCATGCAGTCGTTCGGGCAGCCCGAAACCTTGAACTTGAACTTGTAGGGCAGGGCGGGGCGGTGCATGTCGTCGAGGAAGTCGTTCACCAGCAGGCGGTGAATCTTCTGCTCGTTGGCGCAGGACTGTTCGCAACGTGCCGCGCCGACGCAGGACATGCCGGTGCGCACGCACGGGCCGGCGCCGCCGAGATCCCAGCCGTATTCATTGATTTCGTCGAAGAAGTGCTGGGTCTTCTCGGAGGTGGTGCCGATGAACATGATGTTGCCGGTCTGGCCATGGAAGGCGATCAGGCCGGAACCGTACTTGTTCCAGGAGTTCGACAGCTTGCGCAGCATGTCGGTGGTGTAGTGGTTGCCCGGGGCCGGCTGCACGCGCAGCGTGTGGAATTCCTTCGACTCGGGGAACATGCTCGCGACTTCCGAGAAGCGCGGGATAATGCCGCCGCCGTAGCCGAACACGGACACGGTGCCCCCCTTCCAGTAGCCGAGGCGGGTCTTGTAGGAGTGTTCCAGCTGGCCGAGCAGGTCGACCATCATGTTGTTCTCGAGCGCGATGCGCTTGAGGCCGGTGACGAAGCTCGGCCACGGACCGCTTTCGAGCTGGTCGAGCATCGGGGTCTTGTGGAACGCCTTCGTGGATTTTTTCTTGTCCAGCGGCAAATAGGTGGAGTGCTTTTCCGGGTTCTTCGGTGTTTGAGCCATTGAAACGACCTCCTGTGCGCAACCAAGGATGGATCAGAGTGTCTCCTGCCACATCAGTCGCAGAAGACACCGTTCGAAAATCTTTAATTACCGTAGTTCAGGCGGGATTGCATCGTGACTTGCCAGCGTCGATCCGTAATTTCGGACCGGGAGACAGACCACTCGCCCACCTCGTGCACCCATGTTCCGGTGCGGGGCAGATACTAGTCATCCCTTATGCATCAATAAAATCATTCATTCGGGAGGGGGTGGGGGCACAGGATATACCCCCAAAGAGATAGGCAGCAATACCTGTGATTGTATTTTTTACTCGCGCAACATTGTAAATATATTATATATATCAATATACTATAACAGTATGTTAATTTATTGCTGTCAAATAGATTTTGCCTCATTTGCGTTCAAAACAACGTCTTCGGACGTTCAGCGGCTTCGCAGTATTTCGCGACTAAGGGGCCTAAGATACAGTTTCTGAGCTTCTCGTGTTCGGGCAATGCCCGTTATCAGGCGGACCTCAGGGCGTTCATTTTATCGAAGTCCTGACACCAGAAAGACGATTGATGTCACACCCCGACAGCCCCTTTGCGCCAGAAAATTCCAGGGCCTATGCCAGTTGGCGTAAGGCCAAGTTGCAGAATTATCCCACGAGTGCCGGCGCGTTGCGTGTCGAAGTAGAAGACCCACGCGAATTAAGCGAGGCTGAGCAGGAAAAAATGCTGCAAGCATGCCGCAAGACCAACATGGTGATTTATGCGAGTCGCCTGGGCGGACTTGCAGACAAACAAATTCCGCGTCGCCTTGGCGAGCAGTTCGGACTTGTCCGGCTCGACAGCAACCTGTTGGCTGATGAGGACGCCGTGTCCACCCTGCAAGTGGTGCCCGAGAAGTCCGGTCGTGGCTATATCCCGTACTCGAATCGAAGGCTCCTGTGGCACACCGATGGTTATTACAACCCTCCAGAGCGGCGCGTGGATGCCTTCGTGCTGCACTGTGTCTCGCCCGCTGCGCACGGCGGTGAAAACGCGTTGCTGGATCCGGAAATCGCCTATCTAGCGCTGCGCGATGAAAACCCTGAACACATCCGTGCACTCATGGCGCCAGACGCCATGACCATTCCGGCGAACGCCGAAGCCGGTGGTGAGAGCCGCCCGGCGCAGACTGGACCGGTGTTCAGTATTGATCCGGCGACCGGCAGCCTCCATATGCGCTATACGGCGCGTACTCGCAGCATAGAATGGAAGTCGGATATGTCGACGCAGCGCGCCGTCAAAGCCCTGGAGCAGTTGCTGGCGGGCGGTTCGCCGCATGTCTTTCAATATCGCCTTGCGGCGGGCGAGGGGTTGTTGTGCAACAACGTGCTGCATAACCGCACGGAGTTTGCGGATGAAGTGGACAAAGGCATTACCCGGCTGATATACCGGGCGCGCTATTACGACCGCATCCGCGGCACCGGTGTGCAGGACGTATAACCTGAAATTGAACCCACCCTCACCCCATCCCTCTCCCTGAGGGAGAGGGGGAGCACGAGAAAGTCTACAGAACGATATGCTTTATCTGAGTGAAGTGCTGATCCAGCACCCGCAGCTTGAGAACTTCGAGCAACTGCTGGAAACGATCACCAGGCGCGCGCGGGAAACCGGAGAGCTGCATTTCAAAATCGACGTGAAGCCGCCCTATCCGGATACACCGAATAACTGGGAAGACCGTCTCGAGGGCGCCTTTGTCGGAATCCATTCCATTACCCGCTCGCAATATTGAGCCTTTGCACACGCGTCGTCTCGATGCGGGAGCCACACGCAACATGAAATACCTGAAAGAAGATCACATGCGAGATGCCGACAGCGGTGAGGATACGGAAGAATCCGCCTACCTGCTGGAGGCGCGTCTCGCCGAACTGCGCCAGCATCGCGCCGAAGTTCAGGATAGAAATTCAGTCGCCTATGCTGACTTGCAGCTGGAGGAAAGCCGGCTGCTCATTCGTCTGGAGAAAATGGACGAAGCCTGGGATGCCGCACGCGCTGCGCTCGATACCCACATCGGCCATGAAAATTGGCAAGGCGCCGTCGAGGCCTGCGATGTGCTGTATGCCGCGGACCGGCCTGGCTCGCTGGCCGCGCTCGGTCAGGGCATCTGGCTGGCCGTGACCTTTCCCATTGAACCGGAACTTACCGTAGCAATGCTGGAGCATGTGGTGGAGGAAACTCCGGATGAATCAGATGGTGCTGCAGTCGCCGCCGTTACCGCGCACTACATTGCCGATCTGCGCACTGAGGGCAAGCAGCGCGATGATCTCGTGTTCTACACCAACAACCTGCTCGGCACCGTGGCGCGCCGCCACAGCCAGGTGCAAAGTCAGGAGGCATACGACTACTGGGTGAAGAAAATGGAGCTGCACGATCCGCAACTTTTTTTGCCGCGCCTGCGCAACGTCGTGGATGTGCTGGTGCAGGACGAGTGGTGGTTCGACCGCGATGCCTTGCGCGAACGGCTGCCGGTTAATTGAATATGTTCTGGCAGGAATCCCGGGAAGAAGCACGCGCCGTTCCGGACGATGTCGTGGATATCGTCTACCAGATCGATTGCCGCGCCTTGCCCGTGGATCACGCTTGGGCATTGTCGCAGGCAGTGCGCACAGTGTTGCCCTGGCTTGACGAGGCACCTTCCGCCGGTGTGCACCCTATCCATGTCGCGGATTCCGGTAATGGCTGGATGCGGCCGGAGAACGCCGGCGACCTGTTGCGCCTGTCGCGCCGCACCAAACTCGTGCTGCGAGTACCGCGCGACCGCATCGACGCCGCCCAGGCGCTGGTCGGCCGGCAGCTGGATGTTGCCGGGCATGCGCTGCGTGTGGAACAGTCGAGCCTGCGAGCGCTCAGCGCAATCACCACCATTTTCTCGCGTTATGTGGTAAGCGCCGATGGTCTGGATGAGGCCGCTTTTCTGCAGGCCGCGCTGCACGAGATGGATGCATTCGGTGTGCGCCCGAAGAAAATGCTGTGTGGCATCGAAAAGATCATTGCAACGCCCGGTCAGCCAATACATACCCGCAGCCTGATGCTCACCGAGCTGAACCAGCATGAATCCGTCACCTTGCAGCAGCGTGGCCTTGGGCCGATGCGTTACCTGGGCTGCGGACTGTTTATTCCGCATAAGGACATGCGGGATCTGAGACAGGCCTTGGAATAGGTGCCCGTGCTTTGTATCATGCGCGTTTTCGCGCGAACCGAATCTAGAATTTCTGGCAACTTTTCCTGAAAGGGAGGAAACATGAGTATCGAGTTCAACGGCAAGACCATCGAGACCAACGCCACCGGCTTTCTGGTGAATGTGGAAGACTGGAGCAAGGAGCTGGCCGAGCACATGGCCAAGCTGGAAGGCATCACGCTCACACAAAAACACTGGGACCTGATCGAATTCCTGCGCGATGAATTCATCAACAACAGCGGCAACCAGCCCAACACCCGAAACATCGTCAAGGCGATGGCGGACAAGTGGGGCACGGACGTCATCCAGAAGGATGTCTACGATCTGTTCCCGAAAGATCCGAGCAAGCAGGGCGGCCGCATCGCCGGCCTGCCGGAATCGCGCCGCAAGGGCGGCTACTGATTCCGGGGAAACAAAGGGCCGCGCTGAGACGCGGCCTTTTTTTTCAGGCCATGTACCGCACACTGATCGATTGTCACACGCTCGCCCTGCATATCCACGACCCGCAGTGGGTGGTGGTGGATTGCCGCTTTGCGCTGTCCGATCCTGGCGCAGGTCGGCGTGCCTACGCGGCCGGCCACATCGATGGCGCACGCTATGCGCATCTTAATGACGACCTGTCCTCGCCGATAACGCCGCAGAGCGGCCGTCACCCCTTGCCCGATGCGCAACGGCTGGCGGCAAAGCTGGGCGTGTGGGGCATCGACAATAGCAAACAGGTCATTGCCTACGATGACAGCTTCGGTGCCATGGCTTCGCGCCTGTGGTGGCTGCTGCGCTGGCTTGGACATGAATCCGTCGCGCTACTGGATGGCGGGTTGCCGCGCTGGACACGCGAAGGGCGACCCGTGACAAAAGATGCCCGTGTCGTAACTCCGGCAACCTTTACAGCGCATGTGCGTGAGAACATGTGGGTGGATGCCAACACCGTAGCCAAGGCGGTGAAGCAGGACGATTGGCTGGTGATGGATGCGCGCGCCGAGGAACGCTTCAACGGTGAGGTTGAAATGCTCGATCCGGTTGCTGGGCACATCCCCGGCGCCATAAATCTTCCCTTCGAAGACAACCTGCACCTGAGCGGAAGGTTTTCATCCGCAGAAGAGCTGCGTGAATTGTACGATGGCCTCATCGAAGACGTGCGCCCCGAACAGGTAGTCCAGATGTGCGGCTCTGGCGTTACCGCCTGCCACAATATTTTGGCCATGGAGCATGCCGGCCTGGCCGGCGCCAAGCTCTACGCCGGCAGTTGGAGTGAATGGATTCGCGATCCGGCGCGCCCAGTCGCGCACGACGACTGATTTACTCGGGATTTCCTCTCCGAAAGTCATTATAATTTTTCCAGCGCCACTGATTGCGCCGGAAAGATTATGGAAAGCAGGCTTGCACAAAAATATCCATTTACATCGATCGTGAGAGCCTATGCGTCCCGCCGAATTGCTCGTTATTCTTGAACGTGAATTCCTGAGTGCCCGCGACCGGCAGCACACCCCGGTCATGCTGTGGGGGCCACCGGGCGTCGGCAAGTCGCAGATGGTGGCGCAGGTCGCGGCCAGGCATGCGACCGCCGTGATCGATGTCCGCCTGTCGCAGATGGAACCCTCCGACCTGCGCGGCATTCCATTTCGTATGGACAACATCGTGGAATGGGCGATACCGGCGCTGCTGCCGGATGTTAAGCGACACGGCGAGACCGGCATTCTGTTTCTTGATGAAATCACCTCGGCGGCGCCCACGGTATCGGCCGCGGCCTACCAACTCATTCTCGACCGGCGCCTCGGTGAATATCGCGTGCCGGATGGCTGGGCGATTTTTGCCGCCGGCAACCGCCAGGGCGATCGCGGCGTCACTTACAGCATGCCGGCGCCGCTCGCCAATCGTTTCTCGCACTTCACGGTCGAGGCGCATCTCGATGATTGGGTAGCATGGGCCTACGCCAACAAGCTGGACGAACGCCTGATTGCGTTCCTGCGCTTCCGTCCCGATCTGCTGTTTGATTTCGACCCGGCACACAACCCGGTGGCGTTTCCGAGTCCGCGCTCCTGGGAGTTTGCGCACCGTGCCTTGCAGAAGTTCGGCGACAACCCGCAGCTGCTGCTGCCGGCGCTGCAGGCCTGCGTCGGCCCGGCCGCCGGCATCGAACTCAAGGCATTCGTCGACAACCTCGACAATCTGCCGGACATCGACGCCATCCTGCGCGGCGAAGAAGTGCCGGTGCCGAAAGAGATCGACTTGCAGTACGCCGTGGCCGCGGCGCTGGTGGGCAGTGCCATCCGCGCCAAGGCGAGCGGCAATGCCAACCAAGCCTACGGCCGCATCCTCGACTACGCGCGCCGCTTCCCGCAACGCGAGATGGGCGTGATGCTGGTGTCCGACATGCAGCGCGCCATCGGCGCCGGCCTGTTTGAAGTGCCGCAGTTCGCGTCATGGGCGAAGTCAATAGCGGACGTGATGTTGTATGAAATGTAAAGGCATGAACCACGGGGGTCACGGGGAAAGACGGTTATCCGAAATGTCTTAATCGGCTGTCGATTCATAAATAGATTTCCCCCGTGTTCCCCGTGGTTCAAAATGAATTTTCCAGATGGCACTGATCCGTTCATGGCCAATGATCCTGTCGAACTTAAACTGACCGCGGCGCGCACGCGCCTGATTCTGGACAAACCCTTTCTGGGCGCGCTGGTGTTGCGCTTGCCGATGGTCGAGGCCGACCCCAGCTGGTGCCGCACCACCGCCACTGACGCGCGCACGCTCTACTACAATCGCGCATTTATTGAAGTGCTCAGCCTCGACCATGTGCAATTCATGCTGGCACATGAGGCACTGCACTGCGCGCTCGCGCATTTTGCCCGGCGTCAGCATCGCGTGAAGCACCGCTGGGACATTGCCTGCGACCATGCCATTAATCCGATCTTGGTCGAGGACGGCCTGCGGCCGCCGCCCGGCACGCTGCTGCTGGACGAGTTCAAGGACATGACCGCGGAAGAAATCTATCCGTACATCAAGGATGACACCGACGAAGAAACGCTTGATAAGCACGCCTATGACGACGCCGAGGGCGGGCAACGCGGCGATCAGAACAATCCCAATCCTCCGTCTCCGCAACAGGAGAAAGGATTGAGTGCATCCACAGAAGAGACGAACTCTGGTGGCGGATCGCCGCAGGCAGAGCAGGACCTTGGCCAGGGTGGTGCGCCACAGCCACCGCCGCTGGCCTCCATGGAGCGCGACACCCTTGCCGTGCAGTGGCAACAGCGCCTGGCGGGAGCCGCGCAACAGGCCATGCAGGCTGGCAAGCTCGGTGGCGCCTTGGCGCGTCTGGTCGATCATCTGCTGCAGCCGCAGTTGCCGTGGCGCATGCTGTTGGCACGCTACCTCACGTCCATCGCGCGCGACGACTACAGCTACATGCGCCCGTCACGACGCGAGGGCAATGCCATCCTGCCGAGTCTGCGCAGTCATCATCTGGAACTCACGGTGGTGCTGGATACGAGTGGCTCGGTCACCGAAGTTGAGCTTAACGAGTTCCTGGCGGAGGTGAATGCCATCAAGGGCCAGATGCAGGCGCGCATCACGCTGCACACCTGCGACACCGTGCTGGCTGCGGACGGCCCCTGGCAGGTCGAGGCCTGGGAGGAACTTAAACTGCCACGCACATTTCAGGGCGGTGGTGGCACCAGCTTTCTGCCACCGTTTACCTGGGCCGAACGCCAGGATCGCCAGCCCGATCTGCTGGTGTATTTTACCGATGCCCAGGGCGAGTTTCCGGCGCAGGAACCGGCGTTCCCGGTGTTGTGGCTGGTAAAAGGCCGGTCGCCGGTGCCGTGGGGCCAGCGCGTCCAGCTCAACTAGATTCGATTCACGATGCTTGAACTTTCCAGTGAAGACACGTTGCGTCTGAACGTGCTGATCAACAACGTCGAAGCGATCCGTATCGAGGAGCGCACGTTGACGGTGTTCGGACTGTCGGCGCGCGGCGAAGCCCGGGTGCAGCTCAATCCGACCGGACGCAGCGATCAATACCTGCGCGCGGTGCGTGAGTTTCTGTCTTCCTGTGCGCTCGGTTCGCCGAGTGGCTATCCGGTACATCTCAACCGCTGGACGCGCATGGGTCAGGCGCGCGATACGAACCTTGCCAAGCTGTTGATGCTCGGTGAGCCGGAAGCCATCACGGCCGTGGTGTGCGCGCCCGGACTCACGGAGGAACTGGCGCGCCGCGCCTGGTGGGTCGATTCGACCTCGGAAAATGCGCGCCGCATGCTGGCGCGCGACTGCGTGATGCAGAGCGACATGGGCCGGGCGCTGGCCGACTATCTTATCGAACACCTGCCGTTCGAGAGCGAGCCGCGCGTCATCATCGACACGGTGCGGCTCGTGCTGCAGCCCGGACTGATCGAGTCGGACGTGCGTCAGCGCCTGTGGGAAAAGGGCGCCGCGCAAAACGTGTATCGCATCGGCTTCCTGGAGGCCGAGCCGGACAGTCTGCCGCAGCCTGTACCGGCGCATGCCAATCTGGAGGCGCTGCGTCCGGTGTTGATCAAGTTTGCGGCCAGCAACAACCCGCTGGCGGTGCTGCTCCTGCGCACGCTGGACAGTCCGGGTCAGACCTTTGCAACCACCTGCGAGCAGGTGTTGCACAAGCTGTCCAGCCAGGAAACGGTGACGGCTATGCTCAACGTCTTGAGCCGCTACTTCCTCTCCGTACGGACCAGCGACGAGCCGACGCAAGACGTTGCGCAAATCCTGGAGGATGCCGCTTCCAGACTGGATGCGTGGGCTGCCGCCCAAGAGCTGCTGGCGGTGCTTCCGGCATTGCGCCCACAGTTGCTGGCCATGCAGGCACTTGCCCATATGGATGAGGCGATCGTGACCCCGATTTTTGCACACAGCAGCGCTTCCGGCACGCTGATGCGCCGCAAGATCGAGCCCGTGATCAAGCCGGTACTCGCGCAGCTTGCGGCGCTGCGACGCACGCCACATGGATAACTCGCGCACACTGGGAATCGTGCCAGTGGCGCTCACGCTACAGGTTGTGATGGCTCCGGAGCGGCTCGGTGCCTTGCTGAACGAGGCGGAGAAAAATATCGGCCGTTCACTCGCAGAGTGCGTCGACAGCATTGTCCGGACCGAGAAACACGGCTATTACCCGGCACTCGATTTTTTTGAAGGCCATGCCGGTATGGAGCCGGATTTGCTAGTCATGCAGAAGGCCCTGGCAGCACAGATTCGCAAGCGCGTGAAACGCGACGTGCAGACGCATCTCTGGCCGGTATTTTCTAGCGTGCACATCGAGCGCGCTACGACTCTGGCATTCACTCTGCCGCGGGTGACGCCGTCTCAGCCGGATGCGCTCACGAGGCTCGCGCAACATTACTTTCCCAATGCCGTGCGTCTCGATCTTGTTCTGTCCACGCTCGACAAGCAGCATCGCCTGGAAGACGTGGAAAAGTTCACGTCCGATAAGGCCGTACGCAATCTGCGTGATACGTTCGAATCTATACATGTCACCGCGACACGGCGACTGAACGGCCTGGCCGAGCCTGGCAGCAGCTAAGCGGACTATTTCTTTTCCAGCTTGAGCGATGCGGAGTTGATGCAGTAGCGTAACCCGGTGGGTTCCGGTCCGTCGGGAAACACGTGACCAAGGTGCGCGCCGCACTGGCTGCAGAGCACTTCGGTACGGCGCATGCCGAGCTTGGTGTCACTTTCCTCGCCAACGTTCTCGGGCTTCAGTGGCTTATAGAAGCTGGGCCAGCCGCTGCCGGAATCGTATTTGGTGTCCGAGCCAAAGAGTTCAGCCCCACAGCAGATGCAATGGTAGACACCGGATTCGTGGCAGTCATGATATTCCCCGGTGAAGGCGCGCTCGGTGCCTTTTTCGCGTGCGATGCGGTATTGCTCCGGTGTCAGTAGTGCGCGCCAATCTGCGTCGGCTTTATCAGCATCATTTTTCATGCCCATCCTCCATTGCCAGTGGCGTTAAATATCGCCCCACATGCGTACCAGGTTCACATACGTCTTATTGATCAGCTTCGCATCGTCAGTCTCCGGTGAGCAGGCCAGCATGCGTTCGCGCACGCTGTTGAGCTCGTGCAGGAGTTCGCGTTGCGCCGGGTCGCGCACCAGGCTTTGCAGCCAGGTGACAGCCACCAGGCGCTCGCCGCGGGTCACTTCGGCCACGCGGTGCAGGCTGGAGGCCGGATACATCACGGCGTCTCCGGCCGGGAGTTTCACCTGCTGTTCACCGAACGGCGTATTAATCACGAGTTCGCCGCCATCATAGGACGCCGGTTCGTTCAGAAAAACGGTGATGGCAAGATCCGAGCGATAGAGCTGGCCATCCACGCCCATGATTGGGTCATCCACATGATCGCCGTACTGCATGCCGGGCGTGTAGCGCGCGTAGTACGGCGCGGCAATACGCAGTGGCAGTGCACCGCTGCGGTAGACCGGGTGCTGCACCAGATTGCCCATGACCAGATTGTTGAGCTGCTCGAGTTCACGTGCATGCCGGTCTATCTCCTGATTATTCTTGACGCGTTTGGCTACCTGACCGGCGGACAGCTTGCCGTCCACGAACGGTGCGCTGGCCAGCATGCGCCGTGCGACGTCCAGTTCACTGCGGTCGAGCACGGAAGGAATGCGGAGCAGCACAGGCGCCTCGTCTTATGCAGAGTATGTGTATAGGCCAGTCATTGTATCTGAAGCCTTACTTCGTTCGTCTATCCATATTAATGGAAGCCCCGCCTCGGTCTGTAATATGCCTGTGCTCAGCGGAAAAAGAGCGACACTCCACCGAGCAGGACTACCCAGGCGACCACGCGGCGAAACAGTTTTTCATTCACGTGAAAGTGCAACTGGTTGCTGTGCCACAGTGCTACGGCGATGAATGGGCCGGAAACCAGCATCATCTCCAGTATCGGCTGGGTGAACGTGCCATTGAGCAGATAGCCGCCGACGCGGAACAGGTTGAGTGACAGGAAAAATGCCAGCGCGTAGTTGCGCACCATGGTCTTGTCGGAAAAGGTGGCCATGAGGCGGGTCATGGTTACGGGCCCGCTGATGCCAAACAGTGTGGCGGAAAAACCGGCAAGGACATCCAGCGAGCGCGCCAGCAGGGGCGTGAGCCGGAATCGATTCGGCGAGACGACCAGATAGAATCCGAACAGGGTGATGGTGGCGGCCAGCAACAACTGGAACAGCGACAACGGGAATTGATAAAAGAGATACAGTCCGGCGATTCCACCCATTCCGGCAAAAACCAGCATGCCGGCCAGCACATCGAGACGCACCGTGCGCGGCGAGCGCAGCAGGCCGATGCTGGCAACGAGGATCTGCGGCATCGCCGAGTAAATGACCAGGGTCTTGGCGTCGTACAGCCAGGTCAGCACCGTGAGCAGGATCACCGTGCCGGCCAAGCCAAACACGATTTCAAACGTGTAGGTGACGATGCAGACGATGGTGAGTGCGGTTAATGAGAACATGAGTAGGCAGAAATTGCGCGCTGCATCAGGCGAAGCAGATCCAAGTGGTGGCGATGTACTTGGTGCCTTGTTCGACTGTCACGGCACGATGCGGGTGAGTCCAGAACGGCGGGAACAACACCAGCTTTCCGGCTTCCGGCTTGACCAGAATTTCCTGCAAGGGAAATTCGGTTTCACCGCCCGGCCCGGAAACGTCATTCAGGTACCAGATCGCCACCAGCTGGCGCTGGCTGAAATCGCCCGGACCGCCGTCCACATGCCAATGGTAATACTCGCCTTCCCGGTAGCGTTGCAGGTTATAGCCAAGATCTTTGAATCGATTCGCGGTGAAGAATGGAAACATCTGGGCAATGCTGCTGAAATGCTTGCTAAGCGACTGCATGAGGATGGTATCGATATCCTTCCAGTCCTGCCGGCCGCTGATGCGCAAATCGGTGGTTTTTTTGATTGATGTTTCTTCCGCGCCCGCCTGGCCGATCCTTCCGGCGTACTGCTGGTCCTGATTGGCCTCAAAGCGCCGAATCATTTCACGGCAAACATCGTCCGGGAGACTGTTCGAAATTTCGTAGATGAAGCTGAGTGGTTTGACTTCACGCATTGGGAGGAGAGCAGGCAATTCCGGGATGGATGCACGGATTATCGTCGCGCATGCGCAGAGACGTCAAAGGAGATGGGCGTATTCAGACGTGCATGAATTTTTCAGCAAGGCGCGCGCAGGCCTCGGTGCGCAACTGCTTGGCCTGCTCTTCGGTGGAACTGAATGGCGACTCCACCCAGTTACCGCTGGTGTGATCATGGATCGCAAAACGGAAGGCCTTGCCGACTTTGTACACCTGACTGACATCGCTTTCCGCCTTGGCTCTGGCCTCGGCTTCATTCATGGCGGTCTGCGGGCGGCTTGAGGTAACCGGGCGCGACGCAGAACGTGCGTTTCCGTCAAAGTCGAATTCCGTATTCAGCATTTCGCCGCTGGTATCTATCTCCACGGTTTTGATGCCAGGCAGGCGCTTGAGAATGTAACCGGCCATCAGCTCTGTCAGCAGTTTGTTTTGGGCGCTGATCGAAACAAGCAATTTGTTGGCGGCAATCTGGCAGCGTTGCGCGGCATTCGGCGATTCGACAAATTCCGGCCCCATCTGCCAGCCACCGTCCATGTCGAGATCCATTTTCTGGAAGAACGTCTCGCCCTCATCCAGCATGTCCTGCGGAACCTCGATGCGGTGAGTTTTGCTGTCAATAATGACATCCAGCTTCATGTGCGCCTCAAAAATGTATTTTTATAATTGTGTCAATGCGCTGTCTGGATCTGACAAGCAAAGGGATGTTCCAGGAGCGTTTCGATCGCCGCGCCCGATTCTGATCCGAACTGGCGATGCAATGCGAGCATTCTGTTGGCGATGTCGAGCCAGCGCCGTGCTCCATCAAGCACCAGTTGGTGCAGCGTATCAATATCGCTGCTATCCGCCCAGTGCCGATAGGCCGTCATGGCCTCCGGAAACAGATAGCGGCGCATGCCACTGAAGCTGGCAAAATAAAAATGCAGGGCCGGGTTGTTATCCTGTTCGATCAGGCGCGGCAAGGTGGACAGGCAATCGGCGAGAATATCGCGCACCGCTCGCGCCATGATCTCGCCTTTAGTGCGCGACAGGTCGGCCAGTAGCGCGTGCCAGGCTTCGCCCAGATGCTCCCCGGCCAGCGCCTCGCCGATCTCGTGCAACACCGCAGACTCGGTTTCTACTTCGGTCATGTGATCCAGAGAGGAATCCATGTCGTGATCGAAATCATAATAGGAGAGCGCGCGCGTCACGGCCTCGGTATTGCTGTTCAGGCGCCACTCTTCGATGCGTTCCCAAAGGTAACGGCGCAGCGATTCCTGGCGCAGGTAGATCGTGCCGTTTTGCATCATTGCCGGAGGCGATACCAGATCGCGCGCGTATTCGCAGGTCGAGACATAAACGGTATAGCCGTCGCGTTTCTCCTGGCGTTGCAGGGCGCCAAGAAAAAAATGCGGCTTGCCGAAACGGCCATAACCGGCGCTGTACACATAGCCTTGGGGCACGAGTGTGCGATTGATGCTGTCGGCATCGAACGGATCTAGACTGCCACTGCCAAGATTCAAAGGCTCGAATGCCATGTTTTCCACGCGTTCCCACAGCTGTTCGCGTTCCTGCATCCATTTCCCGACTGCTTCACGCGGCAGGGCACCGCTGAAAGGTATCTGGTTTTCCCAGCGATAGAACTCGCGCATCTTGAGCAGGAAGATGCAAAGCGTGTAATCGCCGGCGTACTGCGCATCCGAGATGTGGCAATTCCCCTGGACAGTGGCGATGACATGACCGACGTTATGCATAATGGTGGCGGGATGATGGACGCGTTGAATATAGTATATGAGTAAAAACTCAGGCAAAAATGCTCGAAACTGTAAGGCTTTGGCGAGGCAATATCGCCGGCCAAGGCTGTGGGCGAAGGCGCTTATTGGCATGTGCTTAGGAACGAATATTTAATCGCGAATAACTCCATTAGCAGATGTTGAAATGCTCCCGGCTTCGGGTAAACTATGCGCGCCTTTTGGGTACAGTTCCCGGCAGCAGATCAATACGAGGAGTGGTTCTTTCATGAGCAACGTGTACTACGAAACCATCGACAAGATGGAAAAAAGCGGCGTTGACAAGGAATACATCAACGGTTGGGCGGGCGGCTTCCTGCACAATCCGAAGCGCGAAGAACAGCGCGTCAACGAGGCCTACGAAGCCGGTTACAGCGACGGTGCGGCCAAGAAAGCCGACGGTTTCAAGGCTTGGGTCAAGAAGTAACGGCAGGATATGCATAAAAACGGGCGCCCTCGGCGCCCGTTTTTTTTGGTCATTGCTATACCTTCAGTTCCGCCCGTTCGTACCACTTTTTTGCCTCGACCTCGCTTTTTTCCACGCCGAGGCCCTGTTCGTACATCATGCCGAGCGTCATGGCCGAACCCACGAGCCCATGCTCGGCGGCGTGCTGAAACCATTTCGCCGCTTCTTTTTCGTTCTTCTCGGTGCATTCACCGTACAGGTACATGAAGCCGAGCCCGTGCTCGGCCATGGCGTAGCCCTGTTCGGCGGCAGCACGCATCCACTTGTAGGCTATCAGCGGATTGGGCGCCATGCCGAGCCCGTTCTGGCACATGATCGCGACGCGATGCTGGGCCTGGGCATCGCCGGTTTCGGCAAACGGCTTGAGCAGACGCCAGGCTTGGGCGAATTCCTTGGCCTCGAACGCGGCCATGCCGCTGGCCATGTCCTGGGTGGTGTCGTTGAATTCGGGCATGAGAACTCCGTGCAGAATGGGTGAGGAAGAATCGAGCCATTCTGACAGACTGGCTTCAGCCCAGCCACCAAGCCCACAGCGCACAAGTGTGTATAGCTGTTGGCCCACGCGGATTAGTGTGCGTGTCGGGTGCCAGATTTATCCCGATGGTCTATCATCCCGCGATTCGGGCAAGACGCAATTGGAGCAAGGCATGGCGATACGCATGCACACCAAATGGAACTCGGGCGGTGCCAAGACCATCGAGGATCGGGCGGGCGTGGTCGGCTTCAATATCTGGAAAATTTCGAAAGAAACCTGGCTGCGCATGGAGAAGGAAGGTTTCCTTGCCGGCGAGGACCGGCAGCTCACTGCCGTGCTTACCGAAATGATCGCCTTTCTGATACAGGTATCCGATCGCCTGGTCTATGGACAGTTGGGCGAAGAGGACAGGGCGCGTTTCATCAATGCGCTGGGGAAGCACCTGGCGCACACCATGCAGTCGAACATGCTCGACCTGTTCGGCCCCGGCGATCATGCGACGCCGTTCATCAATACCCTGAATGCACGTGCCGCCGATTACGCCGAATTCGAGTTCGCCAATTATTTCCCCAGCTACGGTTTTCTGCGCTATCTTGGCGAGAAGATGTCCGAGGCCATGGCCGCGACGGACAATAAATGGGTCATCGAGCATGTCATCGAGATTGAGGCGCCCGAGGCCATGAAGCCAATCCGCAAGCTGATCGGTGAGGTACTGGGCGTAAAAGTCGCCTGATGAAACGGACTAAAAACCTGTAACATAGGCATTCGTTTCTGGATTCATTTACCTGAACTGTCTGCCGCCATGTCGCTTGAAGAACTCAACCCGCTTGCCACCCAACTCAAGGAATTGCGCGAACGCGCACTGGTCTTGAGGGGGTATCTTTGACTACGACCTCAAGGCAGAACGGTTAACCGAGGTTAACCGCGAGCTTGAGCAACCGAATATCTGGGACAAGCCGGAGCGGGCCCAGGAGCTGGGGCGCGAGCGCGCCCGGCTGGAGGCGGTCGTCGATACGTTCAAGCGCATTGATGTGCGTCTGAACGATGCCGCCGAATTCCTCGATCTTGCGCGCGAAGAAAACGATGCCAGCATGATCGCATCGATCGCTGCCGACCTGCGGACGGTGGAGGGCGAGATCGGCGAGCTTGAGTTTCGGCGCATGTTCTCGGGCGAGATGGATGCCAACAATGCCTTCCTCGAAGTGCAATCCGGAACCGGCGGCACCGAGGCCCAGGACTGGGCATCCATGCTGCTGCGCATGTACCTGCGCTGGGCCGAACGGCGCGGATTCAAGACCGAGCTGATTGAACAATCCGACGGCGAAGTCGCCGGCATCAAGGGCGCGACGATACGTATCGAAGGGCCCTATGCTTTCGGCTGGATGCGCACCGAGACCGGCGTGCATCGCCTGGTGCGCAAGTCGCCATTTGATTCCGGCAATCGTCGTCACACCTCATTTGCCTCGGTGTTTGTCTCGCCAGAAGTGGACGAGGACTTCGACATCGAGGTCAATCCGGCTGATTTGCGGATAGACACCTATCGCGCCAGCGGCGCCGGCGGCCAGCACGTCAACCGGACCGAATCGGCGATCCGCATCACCCATGTGCCGAGCGGTGTCGTGGTGGCCTGTCAGAGCGACCGTTCGCAACACAAGAATCGCTCCACGGCCATGAAAATGCTGAAAGCCAGGCTCTATGAACTTGAAGTCCAGAAACGCAATATCGAGAAACAGAAGCTTGAAGACAGCAAGGCCGACATCGGTTGGGGCAGCCAGATTCGCTCCTACGTGCTCGACCAGTCACGCATCAAGGATTTGCGTACCAATGTCGAGGTGGCCAATACCCAAGCGGTGTTGGATGGCGACCTCGACAAGTTCATCGAGGCCAGTTTGAAGAGCGGTTTGTAAGACAACGAACCACGGGGAGCACGGGGCATGTCAATTATTTCCCCGTGCTCCCCGTGGCTAAAAAGGTTTTAATAACGACTATGACCGAATCAGAGAAGCCCGAACAGCTGGACGAAAGTACAATTATCGCGCTGCGCCGCGCCAAGCTGGCCGCCTTGCGCGAACGCGGCGCTCCGTTCCCGAACGACTTCCGCCGCAACGTGATTGCCGGGGAGCTGCATGCCGAGTACGGGGAAAAGGACAATGCTGCCCTGGAAGCGACGCCGGTGCGCGTGCGCGTCGCCGGACGCATGATGGGCATGCGTGTCATGGGCAAGGCGAGCTTCGCGCACTTGCAGGACATGTCCGGGCGTATCCAGCTGTATGTCCAGCGCGAGACCATTGGCGAAGCGCTGTACGGCGAGTTCAAGCAGTGGGACCTGGGCGACATCGTCGGCGCCGAGGGCGTGCTGTTCAAAACCAAGACTGGCGAGCTGTCGGTGAAAGTGGACGACGTCCGCCTGCTCACCAAGTCGCTGCGTCCGCTGCCGGACAAGTGGCACGGACTCACCGATACCGAGACACGCTATCGCCAGCGTTATGTCGATCTCATCATGAACGAGGTGGCGCGCAAGACCTTTCTGGTGCGCTCCGAAGTCGTGACCTTCATTCGCCAGTTTCTGACAGCGCGCAACTTCCTCGAGGTCGAGACGCCGATGATGCAGGCCATTCCGGGTGGCGCCACGGCACGTCCGTTCGTGACCCATCATCACACGCTCGATATGCAGTTGTTTCTGCGCATTGCACCGGAACTCTATTTGAAGCGCCTGGTGGTAGGCGGATTCGAGAAGGTGTTCGAAATCAACCGCAACTTCCGCAACGAAGGCCTGTCGACGCGCCACAACCCCGAGTTCACCATGCTCGAGTTCTACGAAGCCTACGCCGACTACCGCGACCTGATGAATCTGACCGAGGAAATGCTGCGTGCCTTGACGCAACAGGTATTGGGTTCAACCGTCGTAGCCTATCAGGGCGACAGCTACGATTTTGGCAAACCGTTCACGCGTCTGTCCGTGAAAGAATCAATCCTGCATTACAACCCGGACCTGAAAAGCACGGACGTGGAGTCGATCGAGAATGCGCGTCGGGTTGCTGAGCATTTGAAGATCCCGCTCAAGCCGACTTACGGCCTGGGCAAGGTGCAAATCGAGATTTTCGAGAAAACCGTGGAGTCGCGCCTCAAGGACCCGACCTTTATCACCGCCTATCCGACTGAGGTGTCGCCACTCGCGCGCCGCAACGACCAGGATCCGTTTGTTACCGACCGGTTCGAGTTTTTTGTCGGCGGGCGCGAAATCGCCAACGGATTTTCCGAGCTGAACGACGCCGAGGATCAGGCCGAACGTTTCCGTCAGCAGGTGCAGGACAAGGATGCGGGGGACGTGGAGGCGATGCACTTCGATGCCGATTACATTCGCGCGCTCGAGCATGGCATGCCGCCGACCGCAGGCGAGGGCATCGGCATCGACCGGCTGGTGATGCTGCTCACCGATGCGCCCAGTATCCGCGACGTGATTCTGTTTCCGCACATGCGCCCGGAAGCGGGCGCGTAACGGTCGCGGCTCAGGCCGCGAGCATGGTTTTTACGTCTTTCATTTCCGCTGCCGCCTCTTCCATCGCGCTGATACTGGATTCAGGCGTTAGTCCGAGCTTGGTGAAGGCCGGCACGTCGGCGAACTTCACCTTGGCATGGCGGTGCCTGCTGCCGAGATGGCCGTGCAAGTTGGCCACGGTAACGACATCGGTGTAATCGACTTGATCGCTGATGCGTGTCAGATTTTCATGTTCGGCCGCGACCGCAACCAGCTCCGGCGGAAATTTCCATGCTTCGAGAATCAGCCGGCCAATGGAAGGGTGCAGTTTGTCGATGATGTCGTTGAGCTGCGCTTCATCGGCAAGCAGCTCCGGATGGCTCTCGGCTTTCTGCAGAATTGGCAGTACGCCGATGTCGTGAATCAGCCCGGCCAGCATGGCCTCGTCTGGCTGGAGGCGGGTGAACTTGCGGGCCAGGATGTGCGAGATTGCCGCTACCTGCGTGCTGTGTTCCCACAGCACCTGCATGCGCTGGCGCAACGCGGCTGATTTTGACTGAAACAGCTGTTTGAGGATCAGGCTTGTGACCAGGTTGCGCACCAGGGGTGGCCCCAGACGCGCGATAGCCGATTGCAGGTTGTTGATGGCATTGGTGCCCCGGTAGAGGGGGCTGTTGACGACCTGCAGGAGGCGTGCGGCAATCGAGGCATCGCTGCTCACCGCTTTGGCGATGGCCGCCGCCGCTGCGTTGGTGTCGCTCACCGCTTCACGCACCTTGAACGCAATCTCCGGCAGGATCGGCAGTTTCAGGCGATTATTCTTGATGTCGTCGAGTATCTCGCCGACAAATTTATCTACCAGCGTGTCCACGGAATTTCCCCCATGTTGAATGGTCCAAAGCGAGTCCTGACCCGTCTTTACCGTTTAGCATAGTCGATATTTTCCTGCCCGCCCCAGGCGCCCCTTTCGCCTCTGGCATAATGATCATATGCAGGACAACAGACTTTCCCCAGCCATATTTCTGATGGGCCCGACCGCGGCCGGTAAAACCGCCCTGGCCACGGCTTTGCGTGCCCGTTTGCCGGTCGAGATCATCAGCGTGGATGCGTCACAGGTATACCGAGGACTCGATATTGGCACAGCCAAACCGACATTTGAGGAGCGTGCCCGCTGCCCGCATCGCCTGATAGACATCCGTGACCCATCTGAAATCTACTCGGCAGCTGATTTTTGCACCGACGCCTTACAGGCCATGCAAGAGATCACAGCCGCTGGGCGTATCCCGCTGCTGGTGGGCGGAACCATGTTCTATTTTCGTGCGCTTGAACAAGGCTTGCCACAACTCCCCGGTGCAGACCCGGCTTTGCGGGCCAGTTTGCAGCAAGAAATGAACGAACTTGGGCAGGCCGCGCTGCATGCACGTCTCGCAGCACTCGATCCGGTTCGTGCTGCGCGTATACATCCAAATGACCCACAGCGAATCTTGCGCGCTTTGGAAATCATCGCCCTTACCGGACGCACTGCCAGCTCTTACGGGAAGGAGGGCGCACTGCCCCTGCCTTACCAGATCGTGAAACTCGCGCTTTATCCGGAAAATCGCACATGGTTGCATCAGCGAATTTCTGAACGATTTCAAGCCATGCTTACCCAAGGCTTATTGGATGAAGCCCGGGTACTTTTCGCGCGCAAGGAGCTTTTGCCGTCATTGCCTTCGCTTCGCACTGTGGGATACCGGCAGGCCGGTCTATACTTGAGCAATACTGTCAACTATGATCAGATGGTCGAGATGGGTATTTCAGCAACGCGCCAACTCGCCAAACGCCAGCTCACCTGGCTGCGCGCGTGCACAGACTGTCAACGGTTCGATAGCAGCGGCCCTGAAGATGTAACGCAGGCTGTCACAGAGTATCTGTTCGCCAGGCTCCCGCTATAGGGGTTATACTTTCCACAGGTCAGGTCTCGACCGTAAGCCATCTGTGTTATCCGGACACAGAACATAAGAAGGAGGAAAAAGACCATGAGTCAGCAAAAAGGGCAGGCGCTACAAGACCCTTACCTCAATACACTGCGGAAGGAACATGTCCCGGTGTCCATATTTCTGGTCAACGGTATCAAGCTTCAGGGCCAGATCGAGTCTTTCGACCAGTTTGTTGTGTTGCTCAAGAATTCCGTGAGCCAGATGATTTACAAGCATGCCATATCCACGGTTGTACCCAGTCGGCCGGTGAAATTTTCATTTGAACAGCCCGACGATTCCAGCAAAGGCCCAGGCAACGAATAGTCCGCCCGCACCGCGCGGCGCGGGTCGCGCGCGCCCGCGCGAACGCGCCCTGCTGGTGCAGTTGCGCTTGCCTGGCCTCGATCCAGTCACCGAACTCGAAGAGTTGCGTCTGCTCGCGCATTCGGCTGGCGCCGATGCCTGTGCCGTGCTCACCGGCAAGCGCGATCGGCCGGACGTCGCTACATTTCTCGGCAAGGGCAAGGCTGAAGAGTTGCGTGACATGGTGACGAGTGCGCAGGCCGATGTCGTAATTGTCAATCACGACCTGACGCCCGCACAGGAACGCAACCTCGAAAAAGTTGTGAGTTGCCGGGTGCTGGACCGCAACGGACTTATTCTGGATATATTCGCGCAACGCGCGCGCTCCCACGAAGGCAAACTGCAAGTCGAACTCGCCCAGCTTGAGCATCTGTCCACGCGCCTGGTGCGCGGCTGGACCCACCTTGAGCGTCAACGTGGCGGCATCGGCCTGCGCGGTCCGGGCGAAACCCAGCTCGAAACCGACCGGCGCCTGCTGCGGGAACGCGTCAAATCACTTACACGGCGCCTCGAAAAGGTGCGTGCCCAGCGCCAGAGCCGGCGCAAGGCACGGCACAAGATTCCGATTCCGACCGTCTCGCTGGTTGGCTACACCAATGCCGGCAAGTCCACGCTTTTCAATCGGCTGACTGGCGCCGGGGTGTACGTCGCCGACCAGTTGTTTGCAACCCTTGACCCAACCATGCGTCACGTGTCGTTGGCCGGCAATGCGGAAGTCATCCTGGCCGATACGGTGGGCTTCATTCGCCATTTGCCGCATCAGCTGGTTGAGGCATTCAAGTCGACGCTTGAAGAGGTGGCGGAGGCCGATCTGTTGCTGCATGTCGTGGATGGCTCGAGCCCGGAACGACGCGAGCACATCGAGCAAGTGCAGAAGGTCTTGCAGGAAATTGAGGCGGATCACATCCCGCAAATTACGGTCTTCAACAAGATCGACCTGACCGGCGAGTCGCCGCGCCTTGAACGTGATGAAACCGGCAGGATCTCGCGCGTGTTTCTTTCTGCAGTCAGCGGCGCGGGCGTCGAACTCCTGCTGGAAGCGTTGTCCGAACATTCCCGGCATGGCCGTGTGACACAATGCTTGCGTCTTCCTCCGGCCGCTGGGCGCCTGCGGGCAGCAGTCTATGAACACCTCAATGTGGTGCGCGAGACCATTAGCGACCATGGCGAATGGATTCTCGATATCGAACTGAGTCCTCCGGATCTTGCCTGGCTCAAGAGTCTGCCCGATTTCCGTCCGGAAGCGATGTTGCTGCCGGAAGAGTGTGTCCTTGCCCGTACCGGCTCGTAACCTCTAGAATGCCGCCCTTGGCGGTTTCGCAACACTATTAATCAGGAGCGACTGTGGCTTGGAATGAACCTGGCGGGAATGGGGGCAAGGACCCATGGGGACAGCGCCGCAAAGAACAAGGGCCGCCCGATCTCGACAAGATTTTAAAAAACATCCGTGACCGGCTGTCTGGCCTGTTTGGCGGCGGCAATGGGCGCGGAACGGGCGGTGGCAACGAACGCGTGAACCGCATAGGTCTTGGTTTGATCGTTGTTGTGGCGCTCGGCCTCTGGTCGCTGTCCGGGTTCTACGTGATCAACCAGGGCGAACGCGGGGTAGAGCTCAAGTTTGGCAAGAAGAACGAAGTCACCGGGCCCGGTTTGCACTGGCATCTGCCGTGGCCGATCGAGCGCGTCGAAAAGGTTAACGTCGATCAGGTATCAACGCTTTCCATCGGCAAGCGCAGCGACAAGGGGTCCGGCGGCGGTGCCGACAGCGGCTTCATGCTCACCGAGGACGAGAACATCGTCGTCGTCGAGTTCACCGTGCAGTACAAGATCAAGGACGCGAGCGACTACCTGTTCAACGTACGTGATCCGAAATCGACCATCGTTCAGGCCATGGAGTCGGCCAGCCGCGAAGTCGTCGGCAAGAGCCAACTCGATTTCATCATCACCGAAGGTCAGCTCGAAGTCTCGGACAAGACCCAGAAACTGTTACAAGACATCCTTGATCGCTACAAGAGCGGCATTCAGATCGTGAAGGTGCAAATGCAAAAGGTGTCTCCGCCGGAAGAAGTGAAGGCGGCCTTCGATGACGCCACCAAGGCGCGCGAAGATGGCGCACGCATCATCAAGGAAGCCGAGGCCTACTCGAACGATATTATTCCGCGCGCACGTGGCGCCGCATCGCGGCTGGTGCAGGAGGCGCAGGGCTACAAGGCGAGCGTCATGGCGCGCGCCGAGGGCGATGCGCGCCGCTTCACGTCGATTGTGGGCGAGTACGTCAAGGCGCCGGGCGTGACCCGCGATCGCATGTACATTGAAACCATGGAGCAGGTGCTGTCCAGCACCACCAAGATACTGATCGACCAGAAGGGTGGCAGCAATGTCCTGTATCTGCCACTGGACCGGATGTTGCAGCATGCTTCCGGTACCGCTGGAGCCGGTCCGGTCAGCAACTTGCAGCCACTGCCGGAGCCGCCCGATGCGACGCCGACCGGGCTGCGTGAACGTGAACGCGGACGTGACGTGTCACGCGACCGGGGGACACGCTGATGAACCAGAATAAACTGTTTGCTGTTGTCGGCCTGGTGCTGATCGGCATTCTCATCGCGAACAGCACGATCTACACCGTGGACGAGCGCGAGCGCGCGGTTGTGGTGCGCTTCGGCCAGGTGATCCGTTACGACGACAAGCCGGGGTTGCACGTCAAGACACCGTTCCTCGATGCAGTGCGTTTCTACTCGGCGCAGATTCTGACACTGGACGCCGAACCGCAGCAGTTTCCGACCATTGAGAAGAAATACGTGGTGGTCGATTCATTCGTGAAGTGGCGTATTGCTGATGTGCTCAAGTTCCACGTGGCGGTGGGCGGCGACGAGGCCAAGGCACGCGAACGCCTGTCGCAGGTCATCAACAGCGGCCTGCGTGGCGAATTCGGCAAGCGCACCGTAAAGGAAGTGATCGCCGGCGACCGGCACAAAATCATGGAGTTGCTGAGCGTAAACGCCGACAAGGACGCGAGTGAATATGGTATCGAAGTGGTGGACGTGCGCATCCAGCGTGTCGAGTTCCCGATCGAGGTGCGCGACGCGGTGTACCGCAACATGGCGGCGGAGCGCGCGCGTATCGCCAAGGAACTGCGCGCCAAGGGCGCGGAAGGTGCGGAGAAGATCCGCGCCAGCGCCGAGCGACAGCGCGATATCCTGCTGGCCGAGGCCTATCGCGATGCCGAGCGCACCCGTGGCGAGGGCGATGCGCGCGCCACGTCGATTACCGGCAAGGCATTCAGCGTCAACCCGGAGTTTTATTCACTGTACCGCAGCCTGAACGCGTACAAGGAAAGCTTCAAGAGCAAAGACGATATCCTGGTCGTGGATCCGAGCGCGGATTTCTTCAAATACTTCAAGAACCCGCGCAGGTAGGCGGGCATGATCAACTGGCATGATCTTGGCGTTGCGCTCGCGTTGTTCCTGGTGCTGGAGGGCATTCTGCCGTTCCTCAATCCGCACGGCGTGCGCCGGACACTGGAGATGATCGCCGGCATGAGTGACGTCCAGCTGCGCTTCGCCGGACTGACCAGCATGCTGATCGGTCTTGTTCTGCTCTATGCCGTGAAAGCGGCCTGAGCGCCGCTACTGTTACCGGTACCACGATATGGCCAATCAAGAACGCTGGATGCTGCCCGAAGGAATCGAAGAGATTCTTCCGGTAGAGGCACGTCGTCTTGAGCAACTGCGGCGGCACCTGCTCGATCAGTTCGCCACCTGGGGTTATGAGCAGGTCATGCCACCGCTCATCGAATATCTCGATGCGCTGCTTACCGGTACCGGGCGCGATCTCGATTTGCAGACGTTCAAACTTACCGACCAATTGACCGGACGCCTCATGGGCGTGCGTGCCGACATGACCCCGCAGACGGCGCGTATCGATGCACATTACCTCAAGCGCGAATGTCCGGTTCGACTCTGCTACGTGGGCAACGTACTGCGCACCCGGCCGGATGCATTTGCCGGTTCACGCGAACTGCTGCAACTCGGCGCCGAGCTGTTCGGGCATCCTGGGCCGGAGAGTGACATCGAAATAGTACGCCTGATGTTGGCCGCACTCGCGGCCGCGGGCCTGCGCGATCTGCACCTCGATCTCGGACACGTCGGCGTGTTTCGTGCGCTTGCCACCGAAGCGCACCTTTCAGAAGAGCTTGAGGGTAATTTATTTGAAGCCTTGCAGCGAAAATCGCGCTCCCAGATCGAAGCGTTGCTTGCTCTGAGCGATGCCCCGGCCGGTGTCAAGACCATGCTTGCGGTGCTGGCCGATTTGAATGGCGGGACCGAGGCGCTGATTCGCGCGCGCGAATTGTTGAAGGGAGCGCCACCTGCCGTACAGGTTGCGCTCATTAACCTCGAGCGCGTGATGGATGCCGTGACGCATTCCGGCACGCCGGTGTACATCGATCTTGCCGAGTTGCGTGGTTACCGCTACTACACGGGCATTGTGTTTTCGGCTTTTGTGCCGGGGCAGGGACAGGCCGTGGCGCAAGGTGGGCGTTACGACGGTATCGGCCGCGCGTTTGGCCGTGCACGCGCCGCCACGGGTTTCAGTACCGACCTGCGCCGGCTGTTGCGTCTGGTTCCGGTCGACGACGCAGGCACGAAAGGCATTCTCTCCCCGCACGCCGGCGCGAAGGGCATGGATGAGAAGATTGCGGCATTGCGCGCAACCGGCGAGTGTGTTGTCGCGCGCTTGCCGGGCGATTCGTCACCGGTGCGCGCGCTGGGTTGCGACCGTGAACTGGTTGAGCAGGGCGGGCAATGGGTGGTCAAACCGGCCTGAATGAACATGCCAGGTAGTGCAGGCCTGGAACAAAATTAATGAGGAGTGGAGCATTGGGTAAGAATGTCGTCGTAATCGGTTCGCAGTGGGGTGATGAAGGCAAAGGCAAGATCGTTGATCTGCTCACCGACCGCGCGCACGCCGTGGCGCGCTTTCAGGGCGGACACAATGCCGGCCACACGCTGGTGATCGATGGCAAGAAGACCGTGCTGCATCTGATCCCGTCTGGCATCCTGCGTGAAAACGTCCTGTGCCTGATCGGTAATGGCGTGGTGCTGTCGCCTTCGGCCCTGTTCGAGGAAATCGATCATCTCGCGGCAAGCGGCGTGGCTGTGGGCGAACGCCTGCGCGTGAGCGATTCCTGCCCGCTCATCCTTGGGTACCACGTGGCGCTCGACGCAGCACGTGAAAAGAAGCGCGGCAAGGCGGCCATCGGCACCACTGGCCGCGGCATTGGTCCGGCCTACGAGGACAAGGTATCGCGCCGCGGTCTGCGCGTGGCCGACCTCCTGGATGCAAAGCGTTTTGCAGCACGCCTTGCTGAAGTCATGGAGTACCACAACTTCGCACTCAAAAATTATTTCCAGACGGACACGGTTGATTACCAGAAGGTGTTGGACGAAAACCTGAAGCTGGCCGAGCGCCTGCGGCCGATGGTGGCCGACATCCCGCCGCTGCTCGATGGCTACATGCGCTCCGGCAAGTCAGTGTTGTTCGAGGGTGCGCAGGGCACGCTGCTCGACATTGATCACGGCACCTATCCGTACGTGACCTCGTCCAACACCAGCTCGGGCGCGGCATCGTGCGGCACCGGCGTCGGCCCCTCAAAGCTGCATTATGTGCTGGGCATCACCAAGGCCTACACTACGCGCGTTGGCGCCGGACCATTTCCGACCGAGTTGTTCGACGACGTCGGTGAGCAGCTCGGCGCGCGCGGCAAGGAGTTCGGCGCCACCACTGGCCGCAAACGGCGTTGCGGCTGGTTCGATGCCATTGCACTGCGGCGCGCGCACCAAATCAACGGCTTCACCGGCCTGTGCATCACCAAGCTCGACGTGCTCGATGGTCTCGATACCATCCGCCTGTGCACGGCCTACCGCTACGAAGGAAAACTGCTTGAGTCGGCACCGAGCGGCGCGGACGCGCTGGAGAAATGCGAGCCGGTGTATGAAGACATGCCGGGCTGGAAAGAATCAACCGTCGGTGTCCAGGATTACAACAAGCTGCCGGCGGCCGCGCGCGCCTACCTGAAGCGACTGGAAGAAGTCACCGGCACGCGTGTCGATATCATTTCCACGGGCGCGGACCGGGCCGAGACGATAGTCTTGCGGCATCCGTTTGATTGATGAAAAGTTATTTTACTGCTGGAGAAGACTAGCGAAATTATGGAAAGCAAGCTTGCACAAAAATAGCTATATGCAGAAAACTCCGGCTGTGCCGCTCAGGTTGAGCCCACAGCCGGAGTCTGAATCTGGTACCGAGGAGAGGACTTGAACCTCCACGGGGTTACCCCCACTAACACCTGAAGCTAGCGCGTCTACCAGTTCCGCCACCCCGGCGCAGAACCCGTTAAAAATGGCGGGTTCCACAAGCCGCCGCACTCTACCGAGACAAAATGGGCATGTCAACGCAAAAACCGAATAAGCCCGACCAGACGCGGACCGACGCGTCATCCGACACCAAGGGCGCGCGCGAGCCGCGCACCTATGAATTTCCCGTACCGAGCCGCGAGGCGGTGCTTGCCTGCCTGAAAGAACGCGGCGAGCCGCTGACCTTCAACGCAATCACTGCCGCCTTGCATGTTGAAGGCGAGCGCGATCTGGATGCCTTCGGCCGACGCTTGCGCGCCATGGAGCGCGACGGCCAATTACTCAAGAACCGGCGCGGCCTGTACGCGCTGATAGACCGCATGGACATGGTCACCGGGCGGGTTATCGGTCATCACGAAGGATTTGGCTTTCTCGTACCCGATCAAGGCGGAGACGATCTCTTTCTCAGTCCGCGCGAAATGCGCCTGGTGTTGCACGGTGATCGCGCGGTAGCGCGCGTCGCCGGCCTCGATCAGCGCGGGCGCAAGGAAGGCACGATTATTGAAGTGTTGGAGCGCTCGCATAAAACGGTGGTCGGGCGTTTTATCGCCGAGAATCACATGAATGTTCTGGTGCCGAGCGACAAGCGCATCACCCAGGATATTCTGATCCCGCACGATGCCATCGGTGACGCCAAGCCCAACCAAATCGTGGTGGCGGAAATCATCGAACACCCGACACGCCGCAGTCAGCCGGTCGGACGCATCGTCGAGGTGCTCGGCGACCACATGGCGCCGGGAATGGAAATTGAAGTGGCGATCCGTGCCCACGATTTGCCGCATGTCTGGTCGGATGCGGTGTTGAACGAGGTCGCCAATCTGGCACCGCAAGTGCCCGAAGAGGCGAAGAAAAGCCGCAAGGACCTGCGCAACGTGCCGCTCGTCACCATCGACGGCGAGGACGCGCGCGATTTCGACGACGCCGTGTTCTGCGAGCGCGTCGGCAAGGGCTATCGCCTGACCGTGGCCATTGCCGATGTGTCGCACTACGTGCACACCGGCACGGCCCTCGACCGCGAAGGCCAGAACCGCGGCAACTCGGTGTATTTCCCGAACAACGTCATCCCGATGTTGCCGGAAATTCTGTCGAACGGCTTGTGTTCGCTGAATCCGCAGGTGGACCGCCTGTGCATGGCCTGCGAAATGGAAATCGACGCACACGGCGAGATCCAGGAATTCCAGTTCTTCGAGGCACTGATGCGCTCGCAGGCACGCTTCACCTATACCCAGGTGGCGGCCATGCTGGTGGACCAGGATGCGGCCCTGCGCCAGCAACATGCGCCACTGGTCCCGCATCTGGAAAATCTGTATGCGCTTTATAAGGTTCTAAACCGCGCGCGTCATGCGCGTGGCGCTGTGGATTTCGAGTTGCCCGAAACCAGGATCATCTACAACGCGCAACGCAAGATCGAGCGCATCGTGCCGCTGCAACGCAATGACGCGCACAAACTGATCGAGGAGTGCATGCTGGCGGCGAACGTGTGCGCGGCCGAATTCCTGGTGAAGAACAAGGTGCCGGCGCCGTTCCGCATTCACGCCGGTCCACCACCGGAAAAATTGGCAGTGCTGCGCGGATTCTTGTTCGAGCTCGGCATACAATTGGGCGGTGGCGACGAGCCGAAGGCCAAGGACTACGGCAAGCTGCTGGCATCGCTCGGCGATCGGCCGGATGTGCGCCTCATTCATACCGTGTTGTTGCGCAGTCTGAGCCAGGCGATCTACAGTCCGGACAACATCGGTCACTTCGCGCTCGGTTTCGAAAACTACACGCATTTCACTTCACCGATCCGGCGCTATCCGGATTTGCTCGTGCACCGGGCGATCAAGGGCATCCTCAGGCGCCAGCCGATCGGCGACACGATTGAAGCCGTGCAGACCCTGACCGATCATCTGTCCGCAACCGAACGGCGTGCGGACGATGCGACCCGTGACGTCACGCGCTGGCTCAAGGCTGAGTACATGATGGACAAGATCGGCGAGGAGTTCGACGGTTTGATCAGCGGCGTGACCAACTTCGGAATCTTTGTCGAACTGGCAGAAGTGTATGTGGACGGGCTGGTGCACATTACGTCGCTGGGCAACGACTATTATCACTTCGACCCGGCGAAACACCGTCTGCTGGGCGAACGCACCAATCGCAGCTACCGTCTTGGCGACGCCGTGCGCGTCAAGGTCGCGCAGGTGAATCTGGATGAAGCCAAGCTCGATTTCGAAATGGTCGGTGAGGTCAAGCGTGCCACCCGGCACGAGCCGCGGCGCGAGGACAAGGGTGGCGGCAAGGGCAAAGGCGGTGGCAAGCGCCGCGAACGCAAACGTTCGCCCATGAAGAAGTAGCAGCGATGAACGAAGAGGCCGTGGGCGGCTGGCATGCCGTGCTGGCACTGCTGGAGCGATCGCCGGAGCGAGTGCTGTCGATACGCCTTGATCGGGCACGCAAGGGCGAGCGGCGCGCGCAGTTGCTGAAGGCGGCGCGCGTGGCCGGTATCGCCATTGAAGAAGCAAATGCCGAGGCCCTCGACCGCCTGGCGGGCAACAACAATCATCAGGGCGTGGTGGCGCGTTGCCGGGCTGCGCCCGAGCGCAACGAATCCGACCTCAAGCATTTTCTGACCGAACTCCCGGGCAAGCCGCTGCTACTGGTTCTGGACGGCATTCAGGACCCGCACAACCTCGGCGCCTGTCTGCGCTCCGCCGACGCCGCCGGCGCCCAGGCGGTGATCCTGCCGCGCGACAACAGTTCTCCCATTACGCCCGTGGTACGCAAGGTGGCCAGCGGTGCCGCCGAAACCCTGCCGGTGTTCCAGGTGGCGAACCTGGCGCGGGTTCTGGACGAGCTCAAGGCCGCCGGCATATGGCTGGCCGGAGCGGCCGGGGAGGCCGAACAGGAGCTGTACGACGTGGATTTGCGCGGTCCCACGGCACTGGTGCTGGGCGCCGAGGGCACCGGCCTGCGGCGCCTGACGCGCGATAAATGCGATTATCTGGTGCGTATCCCCATGTCCGGCACGGTGGAAAGCCTGAATGTCTCGGTTGCCACCGGCATCTGCCTGTTCGAGGCCGTCCGCCAGCGCCGCAGATGATGAGTTAGCCACGGGGGACACGGGGGAGTGAAAAGAGATAACTTTTTGCCCTTCACCCCCGTGTCCCCCGTGGTTGCATTTAATCTCTTTCAGCTTGCCTCGCCCTTGGAAAGCCTTTAGAATTCGCGCCCTTAGCCCGGCATCCGCCGGGTTCCTTGCCTCATCGGCCGCAGTGAATAGAGTCTTCGCGACTCCGGTTACGGGAGGCTTTACAGCCAGAAGGAGCAGTCATGCGTCATTATGAAATCGTATTCATGGTCCATCCGGACCAGAGCGAGCAGGTTCCGGCCATGATCGAGCGTTACCGCTCGATGATCGAGACCGGCAAGGGCACGATTCATCGCCTCGAAGACTGGGGCCGCCGCCAGCTCGCCTACCCGATCAACAAGATCCACAAGGCGCACTACGTGCTCATGAACATCGAGTGCGGTCAGGAGACGCTGAACGAAATCGAAACCGCGTTCCGCTTCAACGATGCGGTAATCCGCTCGCTCACGCTGGCGCGCAAGTCCGCCGTCACCACGCCGTCGCCGCTCATCAAGGAAAATCAGGAAGAGTCCCGCCCTGTGCCGCGCGCTGACAGCGAAGAGATTGTCGAGCCTGCCGCCGAGGCAGCTCCGTCGGCTTGAGCGCAGCGCGTCCATTCATTTTCTGACCGGATTCCGAGGAATAACACATGTCCCGCACATTTTTTCGCCGCAAGAAGTTCTGCCGTTTCACCGCCGAAGGCGTGGTCGAGATCGACTACAAGGATCTCAACACCCTGAAGGGCTATGTCACCGAAACCGGCAAGCTGATCCCAAGCCGCAACACCGGCACCAAGGCGCACTACCAGCGCCAGCTGACGCGTGCCGTCAAGCTCGCGCGCTTCCTGGCCTTGATGCCCTACACTGACGCGCATCGCGGTTAAGCAGCGTCCGCAAATACTGAATTGCGGGAAAGTAAGCCTGCACAAAAATAGCTTTATTAGAGGAAGCAATCATGGAAATCATTCTGCTTGAGAAAGTGCGCAATCTCGGCAACCTGGGCGACCTGGTGAAGGTGCGTTCCGGCTACGGCCGCAACTTTCTGATCCCGCAGGGCAAGGCGGCCATCGCCAACGAGAAGAACAAGGCCGAGTTCGAAGTGCGGCGTGCCGAGCTGGAGAAAATCCAGGCGGTGGCATTGACTGAAGCCAGGGCACGCGCCGAGAAAATGGCCGGCGCCACGGTGCAGATCATGGGCAAGGCCGGCGAAGAGGGAAAACTGTTCGGTTCAATCGGCACCGCCGATATCGCCGAAGCTATGACGGCGGCCGGTTTCCCGCTGGAGCGCGCCGAGATCCATCTGCCGAGCGGTCCGCTCAAGCAGATCGGTGATTTTGAAATCCCGGTCAGCCTGCATGCCGAAGTCAATTTCAAGATTATCGTTTCAGTAATCGCCGAGAAGACCGAGAAGTAATGTAGTCGCAGCGACCGGCGGCTATAGACCGCCAGCAAGGACGATGGATATCGTCACTGTATAAATAACGACAGGCAGCGGAGGTTTGATGGAGGATCGCGCCGTTGCGCTGGGCGGTCAGTCGACCACCGAAGCGCTCAAAGTCCCCCCGCAGTCCGTCGAGGCGGAGCAATCCGTGCTCGGCGGGTTGATGCTGGAAGGGCAGGCCTGGGATCGCGTCGCCGACAAGATCACCGAGGCCGACTTCTACCGCAAGGAACACCGCCTCATCTTCCGGGCCATCGGCGCGCTCGCCGAGGAAAGCAGTCCGGCGGATGTCGTCACGGTTTCCGAGTGGCTGGACAAGCACCAGGAGCTCCAGAACGCCGGTGGCCTCGCCTATCTGGCGTCGCTTGCCAACAACACCCCGAGTGCCGCGAACATCGGCGCCTACGCCAACATTGTGCGTGAGCGTGCCATCCTGCGTAACCTGATCCAGACTGCCTCGCGTATTGCCGGCAGCGCCTACAGCCCTGAAGGACAAAGCGCTTCGGACATTCTCGATTTCGCGGAACGCAGCATCTTCGACATCAGCGAGCAGGGCGCCCACCGGCGTGGCGGCTTTGCCCCGCTCAAAACGCTACTCACCAAGGCGGTCGACCGCATCGACACGTTGTTCCGTTCCGAATCAGCAATCACCGGCGTGTCTACCGGTTTCAAGGACCTGGACGACATGACCTCCGGCCTGCAGGCGGGCGATCTGGTGATCGTGGCCGGCCGGCCGTCCATGGGCAAGACCTCGCTCGCCATGAACATCGCCGAGAGCGCGGCCGTCGGCAGCAAACTGCCGGTGGCGATTTTCAGCATGGAAATGCCGGGCGAGCAACTGGCGATGCGCATGATGGCGTCGCTCGGGCGCATCAATGCGCACAAGGTGCGCACCGGCAAACTCGAAGACGACGACTGGCCGCGTCTCACGCACGCCATCGGCATGCTGGCCGAGGCACCAATGTTCATCGACGACACACCGGCGCTCACGCCGCTGGAGTTGCGCACCCGTGCGCGGCGCCTGAAGCGTGAGCACGGTCTGGGCATGATCGTGGTGGACTACTTGCAGTTAATGCAGGCGCCGGAATCGAGCGAGAACCGCGCTACCGAAATCTCCGGCATCACGCGCTCGCTGAAGGGCCTGGCCAAAGAACTGGGTGTGCCGGTGATTGCGCTTTCACAGCTGAACCGAAGCCTCGAACAACGGCCCAACAAGCGCCCGGTGATGTCCGACCTGCGCGAATCTGGCGCCATCGAGCAGGATGCGGACGTGATCCTGTTCATCTACCGCGACGAAGTCTATAACGAAGACAGCCAGGACAAGGGCACGGCCGAGATCATCATCGGCAAGCAACGTAACGGCCCGACCGGCAAGGTCAAGCTGACCTTTCTCGGTGAGTACACCCGCTTCGAGAATTACATCAATACCGGTTATGGAGAGACGTATTGATTCCGCAAGCCGGCGATTTCTGTTCACCATCTCGCACACTCCACGCCACTGACAAAACCCCATGAGACCGGCGCGCGCACTCGTCAATCCGGATGCCTTGCGGCATAACTTTGCACGCGTGCGCAGCTTTGCACCGCTCGCCAATGTCATGGCGGTGGTCAAGGCAAATGGCTACGGCCATGGACTGGTGTGGATGGCGAAAACTCTGCGCGATGCTGGAGCCTTCGGTGTTGCCAGTGTCGAGGACGGGGTGCAGCTGCGCGATGCCGGCATCAAGCAGCCGATCTGCCTGCTGGAAGGGTTCTTTCAGCCGGAGGAGCTGCCGGCCCTGGTGCGCTACCAGTTGTCCTCGGTGGTGCATCACGAGAGCCAGCTCTGGGACCTGGAGCATGCCGGCAAGATCGAGCCGATTGATGTCTGGGTGAAGGTGGATACCGGCATGCACCGCATCGGCTTCCCGCCGGAAGCGCTACCGGCAGTGATCAAGCGGCTCAAGGTGTGCATGGCGGTTGGACGCGTGCGGGTGATGTCGCATTTTCCCACCGCGGATAATCGCTTCGATACCGCAACACCTTACCAGACGCGCATGTTCGAGGAAATGACGCTGAACCTCAACGTGGAGCGCAGTCTCGCCAACTCTGCAGGTATTGTGAACTGGCCTTCCAGCCATTTCGAATGGGTACGGCCTGGCATCATGCTGTATG